>ERZ772883.4-NODE-4-length-326627-cov-7.666527_pt1 | contig 326627 bp, 295 predicted proteins | sample MGYA00580575_ERZ772883 | MGnify/ENA primary metagenome ERZ772883 (study PRJEB29015, sample SAMEA2737666) | human gut metagenome | biome: human gut; feature: human-associated habitat; material: faeces | place: China | collected 2012 ... | reverse complement strand
CTTTGTCACTAATATCATGCCGATGCTGTGATTTCTCCATGACGACACCCTCTTTACTGTGATAGTGCCATTATACCACTTTGCTCGTGTAGACACAATCCAAAGGAGGGCGCTTGTGTGCAAAAAAGGAAACTGCTGATTACAAAGGACGGCTTTTATTTGGAAGGGAAACCGCTGCGCATCCTGTCCGGCGCAATCCATTATTTCCGAGTACCCAGGGCTTATTGGGAGGATCGGCTTGTAAAGCTGCGCGCCTACGGGTTCAATACGGTGGAGACGTATATCCCTTGGAATCTGCACGAGCCGCAGGAAGGCGTTTTTGAATGGGAGGGTGAAAAGGACTTCGCCGCTTCTGCATTGCTGGCAGAGGCTGGGGCTGCACGTGCTCTTGCGCCCGAGTCCCTATATCTGCGCGGAATGGGAAATGGGCGGATTGCCCTGGTGGCTGCTGAAAAAGCCGGGGCTTCGTCTGCGCTGTATGAATCACCCATATCTGGCGGCGGTCGACCGCTATTTCGATGAGCTGATCCCGCGCCTTGTCCCCCTGCAGACCACGCATGGAGGGCCGGTGCTGATGATGCAGATTGAAAACGAATACGGAAGCTATGGGAACGATCATGAATATCTGCGATATCTTGCTGAGGGGATTGAGCGCCGCGGCGTCGAGGTGCCGCTGTTTACCTCCGACGGCGGGGAACGCTTCATGCTCACCGGCGGCACGCTGCCTGGCATTTTCAAAACCGTTAATTTTGGATCCTGCGCGGCGAAAAACTTTCAGAATCTGCGGGAGTATCAGCCTGAGGGGCCGCTGATGTGCATGGAATTCCGGGACGGCTGGTTTTCCCGCTGGAACGAGGAAACGGAGCTGCCGGAGGCGGAGCTGGTTGCACAGCGCTTTCAGGAATGTCTCGACGCCGGGGGAATGTATCCGTCTATATGTTTCATGGCGGTTCCTCGTTCGGCTGGATGAACGGTGCCAGCCATGAAAGGGGATATCAGCCCATCGTGACCAGTTATGATTATGGGGCTTTGCTGACCGAGACGGGGGATTACACGGAAAAGTACCGTCTGTTCCGGCGTGAGTTGACGGGACGCGATGATTTGGAGGGTCTGCCCCCGGAGCAGCCGAAGATCCGCTATGGCCGCATTCCCTTCACAGACGGAGCCGATTTGCTGGCGTGCCGCGATCTGCTCGCCGATCCTGTGCACGACGCCGCGCCGCTGCCCATGGAGTTGCTGGGTCAGGGGTACTGGTTTACACTGTACCACACCCATGTGGAAGGACCTCGGGAAGAGAAAACGCTCTGGATTGACCGATCCCATGACCGGGCGCTGATTTTTGTGAACGGGCAATTCCGCGCCGTGCAGTACTGGAACGACATTCAGAGTCCGCTGGCGCTTTCTGTGCCCCGGGAAGGGCTGGATCTGGATATTCTGGTGGAAAATATGGGCCGCGTCAATTACGGCGAACACATTGACGATGTAAAAGGCGTCACAAGAGGAGTGCGTTTGGGCAACGCGTGGCTGTTCCATCGGGATATGTGGCCGCTGACGCTGGAAAACCTGTCGGTCGTTCCCTTCCGGAAAAACATTCCCGCCTTCCACGGCAGGTCGCTGCTGCTTCGTGCAGAGCCTGCCTAGGGACAGCTTTCTAAAGCTGCCGGGCTTTATCAGGGGCGCTGCGTTTGTTAACGGCAGGTGTCTTGGTCGGTACTGGAACGTTGGCCCCCAGCAGAGCCTGTATTTGCCCGGCCCCTGACTGACGGAAGGAGTCAATGAGATTCTCATATTGGAATTGGAAGGCTGCGGACAGCCCGAACTGCTGTTGGACGATAAGCCTTGATCTGCGACAGGAAAAGCTGATGAAAAGGAGCCGTTCTGCTTTAGGCCAAACCAATCCCTGTCGGGCGAACCCATTATGTTACCGGCTGGAGCTTTCCTGCTGCGGAGAAATGAAGCCTACGGTGAAAAAATCACTGCAAAGAGGTGGAAAGTTCATCCCGCGGCAGGCAGCGCCGGTTTCAATAAATGGCAGGATCCTGGACTGAACAGAAACATGAATAGGAGGATGGGAACATGAAATATGTATGCAGTGTTTGCGGTTGGGCATATGACGAGAGTGAAGGTTATTCGGAGAGAGGAATTGCTCCGGCTACGCCCTGGAGCGATGTGCCGGAGGACTTTGAATGTTCTCTGTGCGGCGTGGGCAAGGACAGCTTTGAGGTGGCGTGAGCGTTTCGTACGCTCTGTGAATCCGGGGCATTTCCCCGGCTCGGATGATTGATTGGGTATTGTGAGCTGCGCGGAGGCTTCGGCCTCCGCTTTTTCATTACGTCGGAAAGGAAGGCCGGACATGACAAAGGAACAGAAGACGCTGATCCTCTACTACCGGGAGCAGCATATGACCTACCGCCAGATCGGCGAAAAGCTGGGACTTTCCCCGGATACCGTCAAAACCTTCTGCCGAAGGAACACTCCGCAGGAGGACAGGACTGAGACGAGTACGTCGTCCCAATGCAGGAACTGCGGCGCGCCTGTTCACCCGCTTCCCGGCAGACGGGAGCGTCTGTTCTGCAGCCCGGCCTGCCGCACCGCCTATTGGCGGAAGCATAACCTGCTGGGCAAGGATCCCCGGTACTGCGCCGGGTGCGGCGCGCTGCTGACGGGCGGAAGCGCCTCCAGAAAGTACTGCAGCCACGCCTGCTATATCCGTCATCGCTTTGGCAGTTCTGCCGCGCCGTCTGCGCCGCAGAGAGAAGCAAAGACTCCCCATCTGGAGAAGGCTGAACCGCTCGTTCCTCTGCTAACGAAGGAGCAGTTCGAGCGGGAACTGAACTACCGGGCGGTCCTCTCCATTGCCAGACAAATGCGGGAGGACGGGCTGGTCACACCAAAGGAATTTGTGCAGATCGATAGGTTTCTGCGGCGGAAATTCTCTCCCGTATGGGGCGGTTTGTATCAAAATAACGCTTGATAGTCCCCCTCATAAGAGGGAATATGGACGGGAAAGGAGGCGAAAAGCCTGATGGAAAAAGTGATTCATTCCCTGGCAGCCCCTGCGCCGCGGCCCCGGCTGCTCCGGGTGGCCGCCTACGCCCGGGTTTCCTCCGGCAAGGACGCCATGCTCCATTCCCTGTCCCGGCAGATCAGCTATTACAGCCAGATGATCCAGAAGCATCCCGGCTGGACCTACGCAGGCTGTTATGCGGATGCGGACTACACCGGCACCAGGGGTGAGCGGCCGGAGTTTCAGCGGCTGCTGGCGGACTGCCGGGCCGGAAAGATCGACCGGATCCTGACCAAGTCGGTGAGCCGCTTCGCCCGGAACACCGTCACCCTGCTGGAAACGGCCCGGGAGCTGAAGGAGCGCGGGATCGCCGTGTTCTTTGAAAAGGAACGGCTGGATACCCTGAGCGGGGACGGAGAGCTGATGCTTTCCTTCCTCGCTTCCTTCGCCCAGGAGGAAAGCCGGAGCGTATCCGAGAACTGCAAGTGGCGGGTGCGCAAGGACTTCTCCGAGGGCAGGCCCATGAACCTGATGCTTCTCTACGGCTACCGCAACGAAAAGGGACGCATCGTTGTCGACCCGGAGGAGGCCGCCGTGGTGCGCAGGATCTTCCACGACTACACCCACGGCCTGGGCAGCAGCCTGATTGCGGAAGCCCTGAGGAAAGAGCGGATACCCTGCCGGCTGGGCGGCCGGTGGTCTTCCTCCCTGATCCGCACGATGCTGACCAACGAAAAGTACATGGGCGACGCCCTGTTGCAGAAAACCTTCTGCGCGGATCATCTGACCAAGAAGAAGGTGGTGAACCGGGGGCAGCTGCCACAGTATTATGTGCAGGATTCCCACCCGGCCATCATTGAGCGGGAGACCTATGCCCTGGCCCGGCAAACGCTGCAGGCAAACCGGGAAAAGACCAACGTGCAGAAGCCTGCCACCGCCCGGTATCCCTTTTCCGGTCGGATCGTCTGCGGCTGCTGCGGACAGCATTACCGGCGCAGGACCAACGTATCCCGCATCACCTGGCAGTGCCGGACTTATCTGCAAAGGGGCAAGGCCTTCTGCCCGGCCAAGCAGATCCCCGAGGAGACTTTGTATCGAATCACAGAGGAAGCGCTTGGGGTAAAAGAGATCACGGAAGAAGCTCTGACGGTTCTGAAGGAGATCCGGGTACCGAAGGACAATCATCTGGTCTTTGTTTTTCAGGACGGGCGGGAAGCGAAAAGGGTCTGGAAGGACCGCTCCCGGTCCGAAAGCTGGACGGAGGAGATGCGGGAACAGGCCCGGCTCCATAACCTGAAACGGAAGAAGGGAGGAAACCAGGGATGACACAGTTCATGACAGCCGCCCCTCCGGAAGCCGTCCGGGTCATGCCGGACGGGCGGAAGGTCACCGCCATCCCGGCCAGGATGCAGGCCTGTGCCGCAGTCCCCCTGCAGCCGGTACGGAAGCCCCGGGTGGCCGCTTACGCCCGGGTCAGTACCGATCAGGAGGAGCAGGAGACTTCCTTCGAGGCCCAGTGCGACTATTACGGCAGCCTGATCCGGAACAACCCGGAGTGGGAATACGCGGGCCTGTATACGGATGACGGCATTTCGGCCACCTCCACCGCCCGTCGGGAGGGCTTTAACCGGCTGATCGCGGATGCGCTGGCTGGGAAGATCGACCGGATCATTACCAAGAGCGTCAGCCGCTTCGCCCGGAACACGGTGGACAGCCTGACCACCATCCGGAAGCTGAAGGAAAAAGGGATCGGGGTTACGTTTGAAAAGGAGAACATCGACACCCTGGACAGCAAGGGAGAGCTGATGATCACCATCATGTCCAGCCTTGCCCAGGAAGAAAGCCGCAGCATTTCAGAGAACGTGACCTGGGGCTGGCGCAGGCGCATCGCCGACGGCAAGGTATCCATGGCCTATAGCCGTTTCCTGGGCTACGACCGGGGCGAGGACGGAACGCCGGTAGTGAACGAAAAGGAAGCGGAAACCGTGCGGCAGATCTACGGCCTGTTTCTGGACGGGCAGACGCCCTCCGGCATCGCGGAGCTGCTGACAAAGCAGCGGATCCCCACGCCGGGCGGAAAGGAGCGGTGGGCGGGCAGCACGGTGAAATCCATCCTGACCAACGAGAAATACAAGGGCGACGCGCTGCTGCAAAAGACATTCACGGTGGATTTTCTTACCAAAACCGCCAAAGTCAACGAGGGCGAGGTGCCGCAATTCTTTGTGGAGAACAGCCATCCGGGGATTATCAGCCGGGAGGTGTTCGATCTGGTACAGCTGGAGATGAAGCGGCGAAAGGGCAGAAGCCGCCACACCAGCGCCAAGAGCCTGTTTTCCGACCGGCTGGTTTGCGGCTGCTGCGGCGGTACCTTCGGCAGCAAGGTGTGGCACAGCAACGATCCCTACCGCAAGGTGATCTGGCGGTGCAACCGGAAGTACGCCCAGAAAGGGAATGCCTGCCCCAACCGGCATCTGGAAGAGAAGGAACTGCGGGAAGCCTTTGTGGAAGCCGTCAACCGGCTGATTTCCAGACGGGAGGAGATCCTGAGCGCGGCGGACGAGTTCTCAGCCGCTCTGGCGGAGACCTCCGGGCTGGAACAGCAGCTCTGCCGGCTTGCGGCGGAAAAAGAGGTTTTGCTCCGGAAACTGACGGTCATGGTGCATGAGAACGCCGTGAAGGAACAGGATCAGGAGGAATACCAGCGTCAGTACCAGGAGGTGGAGGGCGAGTTGAGCCGACTGGACGCAGAAATGGAGAAGATGAAAACGAAAAAGGCGGACAGGCTGCTGCAGAGAAACAAGCTGCAGGCGTTCATGGGCAGGCTGAGAGCGTCGGAGCAGCCGGCGACCTTTGACGAAGGGATGTTCCTGGGTCTGACAGAGACGGTTCGGGTCTACCCGGACAAGCTGGTGTTTGTGTTCAGGGACGGGACGGAAATTTCGGTATAAAGGAAAGTATGATATGAAAGAACGGAATAAACCGGCGTACTCAGCGCTTCGGAGGATGCTCCTGCATTGGGGGAGCATCCTCTTTTTTTGTGTTACTGAACCGTCTGCCGAATGCGCCCTTCTCCTCCGTGCAGTAATTGTGAAAAACCTGACGAAATATGGAAAGCCGGGATGAAAAAGGTAGGAAAGATCGTTATATTGATAAAATGAGAAATTCGTACCTGTACCAGTTTTAACGTCACGATTCATTTTTCATGTAGCGCGCCGCAGAACTGCTGTTCTATTGATTCCAGTCTCGCGTAAGGCATTGATAGTATTTGAAAGAAGCTCTGCCCGGCAGAGCAGAACCCCATAAGGAACGACCAACAGGCTCTCGTTCCTGCACAAACAACATCATCCACAACGCTAATTGTCCGTCAGCTTTCACACCGTTTGTTTTACCTCGATGACGTGCTTTTTACCCTCGTATACAAGGGGGTGGTTCCATTGGGCGTAGTGTTTCCCTTTAGTCAAAAAGTCATTGCAAAGCGTGTAGGCGCACAAAGCGTTTCTGTGATTAACTTCACAAGGACAAAAACAGTATATTAAATTACCGAAGCAATTGCAATATGCAGGAGGAAGGTGAGCAAAATGGCAACGATGTATGTTTACAATATCCCTACAAACGAAACGGTCAATCTCCGGGCAACACCCAATGGTACGATTCTGGTTCGTGTTCCCTATGGTGCTGCTGTAGAGGCCTCGCCTTCTGCGACGAGCGGCTGGCACAACGCTTCTTACAACAATTATTCCGGCTATATCATGTCCCAATACCTGACCTATACGAACCCCAGCGGTGGAGGTGGCGGGGGTACCTATCTTGGAACCGGCACAGTTATTGGTGGTGGCCCACTTTACTGCCGAAAGCAGCCAATCGCTGGATATGCCTACTGGGGACAATTTCAGGAAGGCACCACTGTCCAAATCTACTCCTGTTCTACTTCCGGGTGGTATGAAACCCGCTGGCCTGCGAACGGAACCAATATCGGTTACGTTATGTCGCAGTATATTTCCTTAAACGGTGGCGGCACTTCCTCTTATCGTGCAATCGTGTGTCAGGGAAACACAGACGATGCGGGTGACTGTAACATTTTTTACAACAAGTTGAATAACGTATACGGTACCGTACTTAATAAGGGTTTCACGCCAGGATCCAACACGCCAAATAGTACACGCGCTGGTTCATCCGATTTCCGAAATGCGTATGACTATGATGTTCTATACTGGAGCAGTCATGGCGATAGCACCCCATACTTGAATTTGGGTAATGGCCAGTTTAACAGCTATACTGAAGCACACGCTAGGTGGAACAGCATTAACCAGAGATTGAAAGTTCCCGTTTTCGCAGCATGCCGTCAGTTTGACGGAGCACTCAATAGAAGTCGTTGGGCAAATATCATGCGCCAGTCCAACATCCGTGCTTTCTGTGGCTATCACGAAGGTGCGCCAGGACACCCCTATGATACGCAACTCGCGAACTCTTTCTTTAACTACATCAATGCCGGTTCTACAGGCAACTCTGTCATGTATTCTTGGCATCATGCGAATCAGGATAATGGCAACAACTCTACCTATATGGTTCTAGTTTACTATAATGATAATCAATGTTACTACCGTCTGCCGGGGTTTTCGTCTCAGACCTATCGCGATCCCAATAGAAACACGGATTCCATCTATGCATACGCCTCCTTCATGACGGGAGCCGTTTCCTCTGTCGAACCTCCCTTGCAAAATTCCTCTATACTACTGCCCTATGAGTTGGGAGTAAATGCAACGGTTATCCCTGCAGCTGCAGTTGCAGTTCCACGTTCAGTTCATTGCTCGTGGGAAAAGTCGGAAACAGGATCTACCTTCGTGGGATACGGAGAATACCCCAATACGGCAATTGATGTCAATGCAGCGCAGGCTCAGAATCTTGCATATGCCGTTCAGGCATTTGGCTCCGCTCTCCTTGAACAGGCACAAATCCGCAACATCGATACCGTTATGTTTGAGGTGTTTGGAGACGGTACTGAGGGTGAACACATCGTGATTGGTCGCACTACCCAGTTCCTTAATCATTATAACGGCATTCCACTGGTACAGAATTGTATCGTCATCACCAGTGATGCGAATGGATTACATTCTGTTTCCAATATGTGGCGCAATGTTGCGCCGATTACCGATACCACGATGATTCAATTTTCAACTACACTTACGGGGACGGAACGTCAGACTCTCAGTACTGCACTTCAGTCAGACGATGTCGACGAGCGCATTAAGACCATTGAATTCGTTTATAGTGAAAAAAATGGACGCTATATTCTTCAACGCGATGTGGAACTACAAAATGGACGTCATATTCTAATTGACAGCAAAACCAGCTTTATTTCAAGCTAAGGAACCGCTGACAAACCATGTCGGGAAAACAGCCAAGAAAAATCGACATCTACTGCCGGGCTAAAATGACGAAACGAGCCGTGTGAATACCAGCTTTCATGGCTTCGCATCGGCCCGGAATAAACGCATCGCAGCACGTTAAACGGGGATTATCATCAAACAGGAGAATGCATTCCATGAGAAAAAACAGACGAGTGATCATTGCTTACGTAATACCGACTTTGCTGGCGCTGTTCCTGAGCCTGTCCGCCGAGGGAGAAAGTATCTGGGCGCAGTGGGATGAAAGCCGCCCACAACTGGAGGTACGGTATCTGGATGCGGAAATCATCCTCTCTGGGAAACGAAAAACGCCGGAGCTTTACTACCTGAACATGGACAGGCAGCCGCAGCTGTTCGGCGAATATATAGCGCAGGGGATCGCACTGGAGGAGGGCGTAGGGCTGTATGATGTCGGGCTGTGCGTAAGGGAAGGCGAGAGAGCCTCCCCCTTCGTCCGCACGGGAGAGGGTGCGCTGGCCGTGCGTGGTGAAAATGGTCGGGTCTACGCCGCCGCCGTGGACGCAGAGTCACTATACGCCGGGGCGGAGGCGTTGCTGGGCTATGCACCGGGCGTGCTGGATTTTCAGGGAAATGTCTGTATCAAGGCCGCTCTTCTTTGGCAGGGCAGCCAGACCGAAATAACCGCTCCCGCCGCGTTGCGGCGCATTGATGAAATGCTCGCCGCGCTGCAGCCATTTTCCAGCGGCACGTCCTGTCCCTTTGACATGATCCTGCGACTCACCTTCGAGGACGGTACGCAGGCGGATTTGTTTCTCGCCACGGATAGCTGTGACGCGCTGTTTTATCACGGTACAACCTACGAATATTCCGGGAAGAATATCCTGCTCGCGCTGTTTGACCAGCCGTAGGTGAAATAAAAGATTGGGGAAATCCTCCCTTACGCTCCTGTCCTTGTACACACCCAGAGGATAGTAGGGAATCATAGTGTTTTCCACCCAGGTCAGAGCCTCCTGAGGCGTCATCCCCCAGTTGGTAGGGCATGAGGAGAGAAACTCCACCAGCGAGAAGCCACGCCCTGTCAGCTGATTTTCAAAAGCCCGCCTGACGGCCTTTTTGGCTCTGCGGACGGCCTTGACGCTGTTGACGGCCACCCGAGCCAGGTATTCGGGACCTTCCAGGGTTGCAAGCATTTCGCAGATGCGCAACGGGTATCCGCAGACGGCAGGGCTTCGCCCGTAGGGGGAGGTTTCCGTGATCTGACCCGGCAGCGAGGTGGGGGCCATCTGGCCGCCGGTCATGCCATAAATGGCGTTGTTGACAAAGATGACGGTAATGTTTTCGCCCCGGGCGGCGGCGTGCAGGATTTCCGCCGTGCCGATGGAGGCCAGATCGCCGTCGCCCTGATAGGTGAATACGACGTTGTCCGGATTGGCGCGCTTAATTCCCGTGGCTACGGCGGGGGCGCGGCCGTGGGCGGCTTCCACCATGTCGCAGGCAAAGTAGTCGTATGCCATGACCGCACAGCCCACAGGAGCTACGCCGACGGTCTGACCCTCGATCTCCAGCTCGTCGATTACCTCCGCCACCAGCCGATGGATGATACCGTGGGTACAGCCGGGACAGTAATGAGTGTCCCTGTCGGTGAGAGCATTGGGTCTTTCAAATACAATCATGTTTGCGCACCTCCCGCAATCTGACGGATTCTCTCAAGCACCTCGGCAGGCGTGGGAATCACGCCGCCTGCGTGGCGGAGCAGGCTGACCGGCCGCCTGCAATCTGTGGCAAGCCGAATATCGTCGATCATCTGGCCCATATTCAGTTCTACGGACAGGAAAGCAAGACACTGCTCCGCCGCCCGCATCAGGGCTTTCTCTGGAAACGGCCACAGGGTAATGGGACGGATCAGCCCGGCGCGGACGCCATCGCCGCGGGCTTGCTGGATAGCGGCCTTGGCAACCCGTGCGGCGACGCCGAAAGCCACCAGGCAGATTTCCGCGTCTTCCATATGAAATTCTTCCCACAAAGGTTCTTTTTCACGAATGGTATCGTAGCGCGCATACCGGGCAAAATTCATTTCTTCCAGCTTTTCTGGAGACAGATATAGGGAGTTGATGATATGATGGGGACGGTTCATTCGGGTGCCGGTGACGGCCCAGGGGCGGTCGGGCTCCGCGTCGGTATGGGCAGGCAGCTCCACCGGCTCCATCATCTGGCCTACGGTGCCGTCCGCCAGGATCATGCAGGTCATGCGGTACTTGTCCGCAAGGTCGAATCCTTTGACGGTGAGCTCTGCCATTTCCTGAACGCTGGCAGGAGCCAGGACGATCATATGGAAGTCGCCGTGGCCGGGAGCGCGGGTGGCCTGAAAGTAGTCCGACTGAGAAGGCTGGATTCCGCCCAGCCCCGGGCCGCCCCGCTGCACGTTCACCACCAGCGCGGGCAGATCCGCTCCCGCCAGATAGGATAACCCCTCGCTCTTGAGCGATATGCCGGGGCTGGAGGAGGAAGTCATGGCCCGCCGCCCGGCCGCCGCCGCGCCGTAAACCATATTGATGGCTCCAATCTCGCTTTCCGCCTGCAAAAACGTGCCGCCGCACTTCGGCAGACGCCGGGCCATATAGGCGGTGATCTCCGTCTGGGGCGTGATGGGATATCCGAAATAGTGCCGGCAGCCGGCGCGGATCGCCGCCTCGGCCAGCGCTTCGTTTCCTTTCATGAGGACTTTTTCAGCCATACGCTTTCCCTACCTTTCCACGGTGATAACGCAGTCGGGGCACATGACGGCGCAGCACGCGCAGGCGGTGCAGCGCTCCGGATCCGTGATTTTCGCTGGATGATAGCCCTTGCGGTTGATCCGGCTCCTGTCGAGCGTCAGCAGCTGTTTGGGGCAGGCGCTCACGCATAGCCCGCAGCCCTTACAGCGGTCGGCATCGAAGATGATCCTTGGCATATTGCGTCCCTCCTTCTGATTTCGGCGTGATTCCGTCTCGCCGGGGAAATCAAAAAGCGTCCATCTCAAAGACAGATGTCCTGAGACGGACGCCATACAGCGATCCCGGCGCCGCTTTCCGTGACGGATGGTACAAGGTGGCAAAAGTTCGCCCACAAGCGGGACTTGATTCAGTCCGGCGACTCAATGTGAAATTCTGTTTTCTGAATCGCTCGTCCTTTCTTCCGGCTTTGGAGATACAGATGCCTGGCGGCTGTCCGGGTGACGCGAATGCGCGTCTACCGCTGTGCAAACGGGTCGGTCGGGCCGTCTCTCTCATTGCCTTTTGTCATGCCGTGCTTGCCGCCATACGATGAAAAACATATGCGGATCAGCAAGCAGAAATCACGGTGCAGTTCCCCTGCTTCTATTATACCCTTTTTGGACAGGTCGTGTCAAATCAAACTCCACAAAGAACGGCAATTTTCTCCCAATCAAGGTGAGGTTATGTGGGAAGGTGGGCATACGCCTGACGGTTTTCCTTTCTGGCGAGCATTTTTTTGAGAACTCACGGATGGGGCTTGTCCTCCCGGTAGGCCGCCATAGATTCCTTGAACAAGCTGGCGGTGGGCGGAGGCGTCCAGGAAATGGCGTTAGCGCCTGCCTGAATGGTTTCCCGAATGAATTCCTCTGTGGGACCGCCGGTAGCGATCAAAGGAAAATCCGGTAGTTCCTTTCGAATCTTGCGCACCAGTTCCGGCGTGTCGGGACCGGCGGCTACATTAAAAATGTCCGCTCCGGCTTCCACTCGCGCCTGAAAGTCCGTCCGGTCATTTACAACGGTGACGATGGCGGGAATATCCACCAGACGAGACACCTGACGGAGAACTTCATTGCTGGTGGGTGCATTCATAACGACGCCTGCTGCGCCCTGAAGCTCGGCGTATCCGGCAAGGGTGCAGACCCTGTTGCCCTGTGTAAGCCCGCCGCCCACGCCGGCAAATACGGGAATGTCCGCCGCCAGCAGAAGCGCCTGGATGATGACCGGCTGGGGGGTGAAGGGATACACCGCCAGCACTGCGTCGGCGTCCATATTGCGCACTATGCACAGGTCGGTGGTAAAGGCGATGGACTTGATACGCCGCCCGAAGATCACGATACCGCTGCATTCGCGGATGGCGGACGGTACCCGCAGAATATGCTTGCGCAGCCTGGCTTCGTAGCGGGGAATGGTTTTTTCATCGGTTCTGGCGGAATAGGCGCGTCTATACTTCATTCTTTTTCCTCCCTGTTACGCTGCTTTGTTTCCTGTTTAAGTCGCCTGACGTCTGGTTGCGCAGAATCCAACCTGTCTGAAAATCATTCGCGAAAAGCGTCTGGCTTTCGCTGGCGCTCGTTTCTGATAGCGTCATTATATCATACGGAGCCCTGCGGCGGCAATATCGGCCTTTTTGCCAGCAGAACTTTCATGCATGAAATTCAGGAACGCCCTCCGATATTTATTTCACTCTGTATCTATGGTGTATACCGCTTGATGAATTCTTCCGTCTATCGTATACTGTAATTGGATAAGGTGGAACAAAAGTCAATCCTATGAGCATACCCTACCAGGACGACAGAGAATTCTTCACAAACACCAACAGAACAAATGGTTTTTTCCGAAAGGCGCGGCGGCAGAGCGAAACAATCATTTCGACGGCGAGTTTTTCCTTTTTGGGCTATACGCAAAAAACCAAAAAACCAATCAGGAGAACTTTCTTACCCAGGAAGGCTTGGCACATTGTATGAAACGAGGGGGTAGGAAAATGAAAGTGGTCATCATTGGCGGCGTGGCGGGCGGCGTAACTGCGGCGGCAAGGCTCCGCCGGTTGGACGAAAGCGCACGAATCCTGATTCTGGAGCGTTCCGGTTTTGTTTCCTATGCCAATTGCGGACTTCCCTACTATATCGGCGGGGAGATCCAGTCCGCCGGCGAACTCACGCTCCAGACCCCGGCGTCCCTGTGGAACCTTTACCGGATCGAGGCCCGGGTGCGCCATGAGGCGAAGTCCATTTGCCGGGAAAAAAAGACTGTGACCGTATTGGAAAAAGACACGGGCAGGGAATACGAGGAAAGCTATGACAAACTGATTCTGGCTCCCGGCGCAAAACCCCAGCGGCCTCCGATTCCGGGAGTACACAACGATCGGATCTACACCCTGCGCACAGTAGAGGATACTTTCCTGATCGTTCGAGAGGCCGCCGCCCATAAAGCAAGATCCGCCGTTGTTGTGGGAGGGGGATTTATCGGCCTGGAGATGACGGAGAACCTGCATCGGCTTGGAATCAATGTGACCCTGGTGGAAATGCACCGGCAGGTGCTGGGTCAGTTGGATCCCGACATGGCGGGCTTTGTTCACGCCCATCTGAGAAGCAGCGGCGTTCAACTGCGTTTGGGCTGTGGCGTGACAGCCTTTGAGTACCAGCCGGACGGGGTTCTGGTGAACCTGACGTCAGGCAAGCGGCTCAGAACGGACATGGTCCTTCTGGCTGCCGGCGTCTCTCCGGACGGCAGCCTGGCCCGCGCTGCGGGACTGACGCTTGGATTGAATGGCGGCATTGCCGTAAACGGCCATATGCAGACCTCCGACCCGGATATTTATGCTGTGGGTGACGCGGCAGAAGTTGCCCATACAGTCACCGGACATAGGGGAACCGTACCGCTTGCCGGACCTGCTCGCCGGCAGGCACGGACAGCTGCCGATCATATCGCCGGGCTGGAATCCTGCTATAGAGGTGCGGCGGGAACCTCCATTTTGCGAATCTTCGGCCTGACGGCGGCTGCCACGGGCGTCAATGAAAATCAGACCCGAACGCTGAACCTGTCTTACGATAGGGTTATTCTTTCTCCGCTGTCTCATACCTCCTTCTATCCCGGAGCGAAGAGTATGACGCTGAAGCTGCTCTTTGCACGGGAGGACGGGCGCATCCTGGGCGCGCAGATTGTTGGTGAGGACGGCGTGGACAAGCGTATTGATGTGCTGGCCACCGCCATGCAGGCAGGGATGAAAGCGCATGCACTCAAGGAGCTGGATCTGGCCTATGCGCCTCCCTATTCCTCTGCCAACGACCCGGTGAACGTGGCGGGCTTTATGGCAGAAAACGTTTTGTCCGGCAAGGTAAAGCAGTTTTTCTACGGAGACCTGAAACGGCTGCCCCGGGACGCGCAGCGGCTGGATGTGCGCAGCCGGGAGGAATATGAAAAAGGACATGCGGAGGGCTTTCATCTCCTGATCCCCCTGGAGGAGCTTCGATCGAGGCTGCAGGAGCTGAACCAGGAAAAACCCGTGTACGTCATGTGCCAGTCGGGGCTGAGAAGTTATCTGGCCTGCCGCATTCTTTCCCAAAACGGTTTTGACTGCCAGCATTTTGCCGGCGGGTATCGGCTCTATACTGCCGTCCGCAATCACTGGGCAGCAGAATGATAACAAAATAATTTGAATCAGGAGGGAAAACGATTGAAAAACCCTTTTTGGCTGAAACTGATTGCTCTGCTTTTTCTGTTAACGGCCCTGACGCTGCTGGCATTTATGATTCGTTACCAGTCTGCTCAACAGGACAAAAGAACGCAGGGATATGACAGGTCAACTCGCAAGGAAGCCATCTGCCTGTAGGTTTGGTGAAGCAAATCCCATGCTGAAATGAAGTTGTTTAGGAAAAAACGTATAAAAACGTCAGAAGCTGATCTTTGATTATGACAGCGGAAATTCAGACTGGTGGGTCTGCCATGCGCAATCTGATAACGGGTAAAAGCTGGTCTGTGATCAGTTTTTCAGCTTAATGAGAACCTTCTTCCGCTATTTCAGGCAGGAAAGAGTTTCATTTTCCTTCCGCCGCCTTGATGCGTCGGTACATATCCTGCATCTTTCGGTCGATCTCAGCAATCCGATCAGCGCATGCCAGCATTTCCTCATTAATGCCCGCTGGCAGCCTAGTCTTGTCCACCTTGTAACGAACATCATGCTCAAGGCTGGCCCAAAAATCCATGGCGATGGTGCGAATCTGAATTTCGGCAATCACCTGCTCCGTTCGGTCGGACAGATATACGGGCAGGCGAATATCCAAATGCAGGGAACGATAGCCGTTATAATTGGGCGTTTGAATATAATCCTGACGCCGGATAAGCTGGATATCCGCCTGCCGCGCCATCATATCGGCGACTCGGTAAACATCGTCGATATAACCGCAGACCACCCTGACCCCGGCGATATCGTTTACGTTCCGTTTGGCAGCTTCGATGGTCAGGGGCTGCCCTTTTTTCAGGAGCTTTGCCGCGATGCTGGGCAAGGACTTGACGCGGCCCTCAATGTGGTGAATAGGGTTCCTTGCATACAGCACCTTGAACTCGTCATTCAGAATCTCAAATTTCAATACCAGCTGTCGAACCGCCGCGTCATAAAGTCTTGTCATAACAACAATTTCCTGGGAATCTCCCTGCAGCGCTGCGCTCATCTGTCAGCCTCCTACTTGTTCTATGAAACCAGCCAATGGGGTCGGGGGATCCTCACGGTTGCCGCTGGATCAGTCGGCGTCCCGCAGATAAGCGGCCAACGCGCCGGCAATCTTCTTGATCTTTTGTCCAGAAGTGTTGAGCATCAGGTCATAGTTTTCCTTGGCTCCCCATTTCTGACCGCTGAAATAGGCATAGTATTTCGCCCGTTCCTTATCTACTTCCTTCATCTGACGCCTGATTTCCACATCGGACAGCAATTCATCTGCGGGCTTGCGCTCAATACAGCGCTGCAGCTTGCTTTCTTCGTCCGCATAAACGAAAATGCGGAAAGGTTTCATCTCCCGCAGAATATGATCCGCGCAGCGACCGATGATGATGCAGTCGGACTTTTTCGCCAGTTCCACCAACAGCTTATGCTGCTCCGAAAAAATGGTCATGTTGTGCTGAAATACCGGATCCGGCATGGGATAGAAAGGAAAGGTATGGCCTACATGAATGGGAAAGGATTCCACCGGCTTTTTTTCGCTGATCCGGCGCACATATTCCTCGGAACTCCGGGTGCGTTTGGCGATTTCCGTAACAATTTCCCGGTCGTAGTAGGCGATTTGCAGCTGTTCTGACAGACGGCGTCCCAATTCTCTGCCGCCGCTGCCAAACTCCCGTCCGATGGTGATGATTTTTCGCATCTAACTCCGCTCCTTTCTGAATAATCAAACGGTTTCCGCTGGTCATTTCAAAAGGGAACCAAATTTCGCCTGGATTTGCAGCTTTCCTTTTTTTCAGAGAAACGCTTCAACGTTCACCGTCCCTTCGCAGGTACGCCGTAAAGGAGGTGGAATTTCCTCTATATTTATTATACAGAATCTCCGCCGTACCGTCAACCTGCCCTTTTACGTCAAAACGGATTTTCAAATCGAATCGGTATTTTTTTCACAATACAGCGTGATCGACCATCGTGTGATATTCCAAATTGACCAATTGACAGGTTTTTCTGGAAATAGCTGGCATTCAGGCGCTCTTACCTTGCGAAGCATCTGAAGATATGTTATGCTCATTTCGTTCACTGAGAATAAACGGAGGGATGGAATGAAAAAAGAAATTGGGCTTGCACTGCTGTGCATGCTATTGCTCTTTAACGTATGGAGCAAAGGAAACGGAGACGCCGGGTCAGATCGAAAGGTTCCCATGGCGACCTTCCTGGGCGGGAACGAAGCCGTATCCGAAGTGGTGGAAGAACTCAAAAATGCAGGGCTTTCCAACACAGACGTGTTTCAGAACCGGGTTTTAGATTATGCAGCTACGGCTGGCAGAAACGCCGGGCTTGAGGATGGCTGGGTCCTCCCCTCCGAACTCACCGTAGATACGGCGAAATGTATGGATGGGTGGGAAAGCACTCATGATTATTCGGATGCCAACTGCAGAATGACGGCTTTCCTGCTGCTGGAGGGCTTGATAACTGCCGAACGTGTGGAAGAAACATATACTGGAACTTATCTGATGTTTGACATGGAAGCGATTGATTCAACTGAAAAATACGAACGAATAAAAGAAAACAGAGCGCTTTTTACTACACTTTTCGGCGACAAAACCGTACCGGAGGGAAAGGAGCCTCAAAACATATATTCGGAAGCCTGGGAGGAGTTTGGGCTGAAGGTTCACAGCAATCAGGTTTCCATGCTTAGCCTTGTCATCTATGATCCGTATTTCCAAACAACTTTCGTGGGTCATACGGGCGTTCTTCTAAACTGCGGGGATCATATGCTTTTTATAGAAAAAATAGCGTTTGAGCAACCATATCAGGCGACGAAAATTTACGACCTGACCGAATTGCTGGATATGCTTTCCCAAAGGTCGGAATATTTTGGCGAAGAAGAAGAGCCAGGCCCCTTTGTTTATATCAACGGAGAATATATCGGAGAATTGAAACCTCACGAGAATAACGCGTTTGTTGTACGGAAATGATGTGAACATTTAGCTTCCGGTTCCCGCACTTTTGTTCCTCCTGAAAGCTTTTTATATCGCTTTACGCAAACCCGCAAACGTTACGCCGAGTAAGCGTCACGAATTACGTGACGGTTGTCTTTGAAGCAAGCTCGGCGGTTCACTCTTTACAAAAAATCGGGGAAAAGGCGAAAAAAAAACGCTCGGAAACATCCTGTGCCGCTTGGACGAGCGAACGATATGACGCATAAATATTTTTATTAGCTGAATTTTTACTTGTGCTTTCTGCCGAAACTATACGATATAATTGGTTTTACAGCGATCGCACTACAATAATATGCAAAAAAGAAAGAACCCGGACATTGTATCAATATCCGGGTTCTTTGGTGGTGCGATCGACGGGACTTGAACCCGTACCCATTGCTGGACACGCCCCTCAAACGTGCGCGTATGCCGATTCCGCCACGATCGCATGTCACATGAGTGACAACACAAACTATTATACTTGCCGAACCTGTCTTTGTCAATATCTAACTTTCAAAGAAAAGCGGCAGGCCTGCCGCAAAACAAGCCTGCCGAAAGGAATCAAAGAGAAGTGGAGAGCACCTGCTTTGTGCGGGAGCTTTCGAAAGCCATATCCACGATTTTCATGTCGCGGCGCATATCCGTAAAGGAAACGCAAGGCTGCTCCAGACCGGCACAGGCGCGAGCCAGATTGCGGTGATAGGCCAGAGGATCCGTGGATACCTGGGGCAGGGGAAGGGTCTCCACAAATTCCGGCTTCAGCGGAGCCATGGTGCGGCTGGGCCCAAGATGCTTGCCGAATACGCTGTCGAAGCCATGCACGTTCTGACGGATGCGGGCCATGCCGCCGGTTTTGCCGGAGAAATCGTCGATCTTCAAAGTGCCGCGGTCGCCATAGACGAACCAGCGGGGAAGATCCTGCAGGCAGAAGGTGCCCACCTGAATCTTACCGACGACCCCGTTATCAAATTCCAGCTGCAGTTCAAAGCTGTCGTCCACAGCGGGAGTCAGAATGCTGAGAAGTCGAGCATATACGTTGACAACCTTGTGCCCCCTGAACATGCACAGCAACTGGTCGATCAGGTGAATGCCCCAGTCGTACAGCATTCCGCCGCCTGCAACGGGGTCGGCCCGCCAGCCGAAGCACACGCCACGCTGACCGTATACCCGGGACTGAATGGTCGTGATATTGCCGATCTCACCGCTTTGTACGGCCTGACAGGCCATGAGATAGTCCTCGTCCCAGCGACGGTTCTGGTGTACGGTGAAGATGCGGTTCGCCTTTTCTGCGGCGGCAATGACCTGCTCCAGTTCCGCAGAATCCATGGTGACGGGCTTTTCGCACATGACGTGCTTGCCGGCCTGCAAGGAAGCAATCGCCAGTTCGGCATGGACGTTGTTGGGCGTGCAGATGAAGACCAGAGAAATGGTTTCGTCCGCCAAAAAGCTTTCCAACGTGTCATAAACGGTCAGGCCTTCGTTCGCTGCGCCTGCTCGTTTTTCCGCGTCGATGTCGTAGGCCGATACCACGTCCAACTCTTCCAGCTGACGGGCCTTGTTCAGGTGAAAATGGCCCATATAACCAAATCCGATGATTCCTGCCTTGATCGTGTTCATAGTGTAGCTCCTTGTCGTAAGGCTGTCTGTCAGCCCCTTTGTTTGTGTCCATTATAATGGGCAGGGGCTTTTCTGTCGCGCCAGTTTGTGATATGATTGTGCCAATATCCGCTATGCATACGGATGGGGAAGGAGAAAACCATGCAGCAGTTTTATGAACTGGCCAGAGATCAACGCATGGAGGCACAGGTCTGGCACGCGGTCGATAACCAGTCGATAGCCCATTTTCATAGCGCTGTAGAGCTGATTCTGGTGGAAGAAGGCTCCCTGGTAGCCATGCAGGAGGGCCGAAGCCGAGTGGCCTGTGCAGGGGAGATCATAGTCAATTCAAGCTATACGATCCATGGCTATACAACGCCCGCCCATGCACAAACCATCGTGGCGACGATTCCGCTTGCAACGGTGCCGTCGCTGCAAACGTCGCTGAGTCAGAAAAGGTTTGCCGCCGACATCGTGCGTGCAGAAGATGCGGCCGAATGTGCCCGATTGCTGCAGCTGGCGGCGAACCCCGTCCACGAACAAAACCAGAACTATATCAACGGACTGAATTTGGCCGTACTGGCTTTGCTGATGGAAAAGGTCGGCCTGAAGGACAAGGTTCCCAGCGCGGAAAGCGATCTGGTGCGCGAGCTCCTGATGTATCTGCAGAATCACTTTTCGGAGGAACTGACGGTAGCCGGAACAGCGGCTCAATTCGGCTACAGCGCCGGTCGATTTTCTCATATCTTTAACGCGAGAGTAGGCTGCTCCTTTACCCGGTACGTCAACGGGCTGCGTTGCCGGATGGCAGAAAAGGTGCTGCGGGAAAGCAATATGCCCCTGATGGAGGTGGCTTCCGCTTGCGGCTTTTCCAGTATGCGCACGTTCCATCGGGTCTATCGGGAATACGCCGGGCATACGCCACGCCGGGCGACTCCGTAAGCTCTTGCCAAATTCCGCTGAATGGACTACAATCAGAACGAAAAAGTCGGCCTCGTCAGAAGCCGGATGCAGGGTGAAATGAAAATGGATGAAAACGTCAGAATAGAGGGCAAACAGATTGTTTTGCGCCCCATTACCCTCGAAGACACGCCGCTGATCGTGCGTTGGCGCAGCGATCCTCGCGTTTATGGGACGTTGTTTCGGCAGGAGCCGATCACAGAAGAACGGCACCGTCAATGGCTTCGGGAGATGGTGTTGTCCGGGAAATGCGACCAGTTCATCATCGTGGATAAGGCGCAGAATCGATCCGTTGGCACGGTCTTTCTGAAGGAGATCGACCGGGAGCATTTGCGCGCCGAATACGCTATCTTTATCGGCGAGGAGACTGCCCGCGGAAGGGGAATCGGCAGCGAAGCGGCGCGGTTGATGACGGACTACGGTTTCCAGCAGCTCGGCCTGAATCGAATCTATCTGTATGTGTTTGCCTCCAATGCCCGGGCAATCGCCAGCTATCGCAGCGCCGGTTTTCGGGAAGAAGGCCGTCTTCGGGAAAATTATCGTTGTAAGGACGGCAACTTTGCCGACGTTTTGATGATGTCCATTCTTCGCAGCGAATGGTTGGAAAAACGCACGGCAGAGCAGTGTGTTTCTGGTTGCTAAAAGTCGCAAAAATCCATTGCAAAAAAACATTTCCGCGCTATAATGGTAGCTTGTCAGACGCACCCGAATTTTGACGAAAGGCGGAAGGCTTGCAATGGAGCACGTCACCCAAAACCTGACCGAAGGAAAGCTGGCCAGGCAGATTTTCTTGTTCAGCGTCCCGCTGATGATTTCGAATCTGCTTCAGGCTTTGTTCAACATGGCGGACATTATGGTGGTCGGCCAGTTCGTGGGGCCGGAAGCACTGGGTTCCGTCGGCTCGACGACGATTTTGGTGACGCTGTTTACCGGCTTTCTGATTGGCATGGGTAATGGGGTTAACGTGATGGTGGCCCGCTATTTTGGCGCCCGCAGCGACCGCGATGTGTCGGAAACCGTCCATACGTCGCTGATCCTGTGCCTGCTGGAGGGCGTGGTCATTCTGGTGCTGGGGCAGCTGTTCTCCCGGGCCATGCTGGAACTGCTCAACACCAAGGAAGTGCTGATCGATGACGCGGCGCTTTATTTGCGCATTTACTTTTTGGGAATGCCCGCCATGGCGGTCTATAATTTCGGCAACGCCGTGTTCAGCGCAGTGGGCAATACCAAGAAGCCTTTGCTGTTTCTGACCACCGCCGGGGTGGCCAATGTGGTGATGAACCTTTTCTTCGTCATTGTCTGTGGGCTGGGCGTGGCAGGCGTAGCCATTGCCAGCGCTGCGTCCCAGTGCATCTGTGCCGTTCTGATCATTGTATCCCTGTTGCGCAGCAAGGAAAATATTGCTCTCAGACCCCATGCTCTGAAGGTAAGCGCGGATAAAGCCCGCTTTGTCCTTCGGCTGGGCATTCCTGCCGGGTTCCAGAACGCGATCTTTGCCATTGCCAATCTGTTCATTCAGTCCGGTGTGAACTCCTTCGATGCCGTCACGGTGGAGGGCAATTCCGCTGCCGCCAATTCCGACGCGCTGGTCTACGACGTAATGAACGCTTTCTATATGGCCTGTTCCAGCTTTATCAGCCAGAACATGGGCGCAAAAAAGAAAAAACGGATGCTGCAGAGTTACTTCATCAGCCTTGCCTATTCCTTCGGTGCAGGCGCGGTGCTGGGGCTTTCGCTGGTAGTGTTTGGACGGCAGTTCCTTTCTCTGTTCACCAAGGATGCGGCAGTCATGGAGGCGGGGATGGCCCGGCTTCGAGTGATGGGCTTTTCTTACATGGTGTCCGCTTTTATGGACAATACCATCGCTGCCTCCCGCGGGCTGGGCAAGGCGCTGGTCCCCACGATCATCGTGATACTGGGTTCCTGCGTTTTCCGGGTCGTCTGGGTGTACACGATTTTTGCCTATTTCCACACCATTGATTCCTTGTATCTGCTGTATGTGTTCTCGTGGACGATCACGGCAGTTGCTGAAATCCTCTATTTTGCCAAGAGTTACCGAAAACTGGCGGCAACGTTATAAGCGCAGCAAAAAACGCCTTCGGTCTGGATGAACGACCGAAGGCGTTTTTTATTGGGCAGACTTATTCGTAATTCTCGAATCGGCGGCACCATACGTATTTGGAAATGGCGCTGTTCTGGGCGCTGTGAACACAGGTACAAAGCAGGTCGCGGATATAATTGGGGAGAACCCGGTTGAATTTGACCTCCAGGATCATTTCGTCGTGGTCGAAGGGGGAAAGCGTAGGAACGTAGGGGTTAAAAATATCGATGGAATGAAGCCCGCTGTGCAGCTGCTTATCAAAGGTGATCCGCACTTCTTCGGCGGGGTGGAGGTATGCCTCCCGGACGTAGTCCACAATGACCACGGGATGAAGGTAGTTGATCTTCATTTCCCGGTATACATCCCGCAGAAGGCCGCTGCGGCTCTGCTCCAGCCCAGTGGGATCCCCGGCGATGATCTGCTCTGCCAGCAGCTTGGGAATTGCTACCGACCGCTTGGAGATCAGGGAACCGACCTTGGTTTTACACTCCATGCGAATGAATTTGTCCGAAAAATTGTAGATGCGGATGCGGTACTTGTCACGGTTTTTCACGCCGTCCAACTTGTCCAGCAGGGCGTCGTTGTAGATGGTGTCAAAGTACAGGGAACGGATGTGATACTCGTTGTTTTCGTCCCCGTTGGGATCCCGTTCCAGCACACGATCCAGCTGGCGGGAGAGTACCTGATATTCCACAGGGTTAATATAGAATTTCAGCTCATGCCGCAGGGGCACCGTAATGGCCATCGTGGAGGGACTCCTTTCGGGAAATGAAAATCAGATAAAACGAGAAGCAGACTTTGACGCGGACTCGGCGACAACCGCTACTGGGCAGCCAAGCCGTCCCTCTTTCAAGCAGTCCTGCAGCTGATGAAGCAAGGCGTCCGTCACTTAAGCGCCAATCTCAGACTGGCAGGCGACGAGGGTTGCATCGTGAACGCCCTCAATATCCAGCATCCGGGTAACGACCTCGTTGCGGGCGTCAATGCGGACTTCGTAGGTCATTTCCGCTCCGCCGCGGGTCAGGGTCTTGGAACGCAGCTTGGAGGTCTTCACACTGCGGCGCAGCTCGGACTGAATGGCTCCTTCGCAGAACTCGTCATAGTGAACCACCAGCAGGTAGGCATTGGTGGAAGAAAGCTTGGCAAAGGAAAGCACGATCATCAGCACGGAAATGCACAGCACCACGATCAGGGCGATCAGGTACAGCCCCGCACCCAGCAGAATGCCCATCGTCAGCGCCCAGAACATATAGGCGGTATCCAGCGGGTCTTTGACAGCAGTACGGAAACGCACGATGGACAGCGCGCCCACCATACCCATGGACAGCGCAATGTCGCTCTTGATACACATAACCACCGGCGTGGTGATGAGGGTAAGCATGATCAGCGTCAGGGCAAAGGAGGGACTGTACAGAACGCCGCGATAGGTCTTGCGGTACACGATCGCAATGATGAGACCGATCACAAAGCCCAGTCCAAGGGCCAGAAACAGGTCGGAAGGAACGATGGATTTGAACTGCGCGGCCAGACCAGTGGCGTTGACGACGCTGCTCAGTTGCAGCAGGGAAGAAGAGTACATGACGGGGTTCCTCCTTTGGCATATGGCATAATGATAGGGTAACGCAAGGAACAGGGCTTGTCAATCCGATGGGGCAATTTCCCATGGCTGACCTCCACGTTGACATCGTGGAGGCACGCAAGGGGCAAGGATAGGTAGAAAGCTGTTTCTTCCAAACCGTTCACGCAGCGACAGCTTGTGTAGCTAGCCAACTTAAACGCAAACCGAGGTTCAGGAGCACTGCCCTCAAGCCATTCACGCGGCGATAGCATGATAAAACTCGCCAGCTCAAACGCGAACCGGAACCCACGGGCACTGCCCTCAAGCCATTCACGCGGTGAAAGCATGATGAAACTCGCCAGTTCAAACGCGAACTGGGGTTCAGAGGCACTGCCCTCAAGCCATTCACGCGGCGATAGCTTGAGAAACTAGCCAACCAAAACGCAAACCGAGGTTCAGGAGCACTGCCCCCAAGCCATTCACGCGGCGGTAGCATGATGAAACTCGTCAGCTCAAACGTGAACTGGGGTCCAGGGGCACTGCCCCTGGTGGTTAGCCCCACTTCTTGCCTTCGGTGACAATGGCGTCGCTGGGCAGCTCCGGCTTTTCGCCGAAGTAGTTCAGCATCTGTTCGTCACTCAGGTTGAAGCGCTCCTGCACCATTTCGTAGAAGTAGGTGGGACGCTTCTTGAGCACGTTGCGGGTGAAGTTCAGACGGGTGTTCCAGTAGCGCAGCGCACCCTCGGGCGTGGTGGGAGAGTCAAAGTTGATGGCTTTGTCGTTTTCTTCCGCCCAACGGTTGAAATGCATGGTCATTTCAGGCTCCAGAATGGCAGCCATGGTATTCAGCTCGTTGGTCATGGTCTCGGTGGTCATGAACTGGTAAATTTCCCCAAGACGCGTCAGGAACTTGTCCTTCATTTCGTCGTTTTCCAGCAGCTTTCGGATCAGCGTGTTTCGAATCTTCTGCTGGCCGGCGCCTGATTCCTTCAAGTAGCTGGTAGGGCTGTCAAAGCCGGAATTGAACAGGCCGTAGTCCGCGTCGTAGAAGATCCAGCGCCACTTGGAGCCTTCCTGCTTCAGCTTGTAGAAGCGGATGTTGCCGGGGTCGGAGTTGCCGAAGAACATTTCAAAGGCCATGTAGTCGAAGTAGTTGTCCACGTCTACATTGTCCAAAATGTACTGCAGATCGTCCGGGTTGGTGCCGGGAGAGGATTTCTCCACACGCTCCACCAGCGCCTTGTATTCTTTGTTGCTGCCGTAGAAAATCTGGCTGGAACGGGTACCACTGCTCTCCAGAATATCCATCTGGTCGGCTTCGTCCAGCGATAGTCCTTCGTGCTGGGCAACGAAGAAGCGGTCGACGCGTTCGCGCATGTTGTAATGGCCCCAGTACGCGCCGTTCAGGTAGACCACTACCGGGTTCCACGCCTGATGAATGACTGTGGAGGGATTGTCCGTCTGCTCGTTGAAACGGTCGATCAAGCGGCTTTGCAGACCGTCGTTCAGCCGCGTCCAGACGGAGTCGTTACCGGAGTTCCGCAGCACGAAGCCCTTGTACTGGGTGTATTCCCGATCCGGGAACAGCTTCGCGTTGAAATACTTTTCGCCGTATTTGGACTTGGAGCGGAACTTGAAGGATTTCTGCGGCATGTCCAGACTGTACTGCCCCTGCAGCTTAAACTCCATGTCCTGATTCAGCAGCTGGTTGTTCTCCTTGTCGTAATACTCCACGTGGCCGGGCTGTGCGCCCAGCTGCTCTTTTACGGCGCGGTAGACGGTGTTCTTGAAGGGGATGCCATTCGATTTGTCCACGTTGTCGCCGATGGTCAGCATACCGTGATCCGAGTTCCACAGAACGTCTGGGTCGGCCACCAGACTGACGATGGGGAAGGCGTGGTACAGGTTCATAAGATAAGTGCTGGTGATGACCTCACTGGGCTGCAAAAGCCCGGTGGGGTCGAATGCACGCGCCCGCAGCACCACGGTGCTGTTGATCTCAAAGGCGTCGCCCTCGTTGTAGCGGGTAGCGTTTTCCTCCGTTGGGATGGAACCGTCCGTGGTGTAGTAGACCACGGTGCTGCTGGGCACGGAAATGGTCAGGGTCAGGGTGCCTTTATATTCGCCGCCGCGTTCGGAGAACGACGGATTGCTTGCGTAGCCATAGTAGCCCGTTCCGTTGGGCTCGCCGGGGGTGGGAGAGTCATAATAATAGAAGCCGCCGTAGCCGGACGTGCGGCCGTAGCTGTGGTCGGTGGGGATCAGACTAAGGGGAATACGATCCAGCACCTTGCCGGTGGGGTCGCAGAAGGAGACGGTTTCGCCGCCTGCCCGTTTGATTTTGAAATTGGTGTGGTATTCAGTATTGGAAGTCAGAGTACTTTTGCCGTCGCAGTAGACGACCAGATATTCACCGGGACCGAGCGTTGTTCCCTGCGGAAACTGCCAGCGCCGGGGGCGCTTCAGAGAGTCGCTCAGGCCGTAGCTGGACAGATCGACGGTGGAACCGCTGGTGTTGTACAGCTCAATAAAATCCACTGCCGCCCCGGAAGCGCCGAGGGCGACAGCGTCATTGGAGGCCAGCACTTCGCTGATGATGACCCCCGTTGGATTGTAGGCACGGATCAGCTCATCCGCCTTGGCCTGACCGTTGGCGTCATTGCTCTGGCCAGGCGTGGTCAGGACAAACTGAACCAGATTGCCGCTGGAATCACGGCCGACGGAGTAGTCCACCGGCACATTCTCGATGGTGACGCGATCCAGCAAATGGCCGCCTGCGTCGCTGAGGACCAGCGTTTCCCGTTCGGCGCTGATGCGGAAATTGGTGTGGGGAATGCCGTTCTGCTGCATTTTATCCTTGCCGCTGCAGTAGACCAGATAATATCCGCCCGCAGGAATGGAAGCGCCTTCGGGAAAGCACCACTTCATGGGCTTATTTTCCTTGTCGCTCAGATAATAGCCGCTCAGACGAATGGTCTGGTCGGTGTTATTCTTCAATTCCAGCCAGTCGGACATGTCGCCGTCCTCGTCAGGGATGCCCACCTTGGGATCGGGGCAGACTTCGTTGATGACCAGCGAACCCGCCGCCATGGCGTTGGCGGAACGGTAGGCCAAAAAGCCCTCTTCGGTGTTCTCATACCCGGGGCTGTAATAATCCGTCACTTCATAATGACGGGTGCCGTCCTCGTCGATCAAAGCCAGAATATAGCTGGTGTCCGGCGTCATGGTGGGCACGGTGATCTCATCGATCAGGTACATATCCGGGTCGTATAGGGCCAGATGTGCGCCAGCCGACGAAATTTTGAATTTTCCATGGAAGGGCTTGGTGGGATCGTCCTTTTGCCAGCTGTTGGACGCATATACGATCACCCGCTCGCCCGCCTTCAGCGTATAGGCGGGGAAGGGGAAGGAAATACGGTCGCTGCGGTGGGAGATCATCACGCCTTCCATGTCGATGTCGTGGTCAGAGCCGTTGTAGATCTCCAGCCAGTCCGGGAAGTTGCCGTTTTCATCCGGAACGGCGGAATTGTTGGCGCTCATGACCTCGCTGATGACCAGCCCTTCATATTGGGAGTGCCCCACATGACGGCCCGCCTCCTTGGGAAAGAGTACATACATCAGCGCCAGCAGCGCCACGAAGAGCAGCAGCAGCGGCAGATTCGCCAGCTTTTTATTTTTGTGCTTTTTCGGAGCATAATCCCGCGTGGGGCGGCTTTTGGGCTGTCCCGCGGTGTTATACTGCATACGCAGGGCCTCCTTTCGTTCCTTTACGATTCACAAAGCAGCCCATTCAAAGGGCGTGCGCGTCCATTATATCATATTTCTCCCCAAATTCCTACCCTAGCGCCTCAACTGTTACACCCGCCTTTAACGGCGCTTCTGCGGCGCTCCTAACAGCGGTCAAAGACAAAAAACAGCCGGCAGGGTTTTGAACCCGTGCTGGCCGTGATTAAAACGTGTTTTGGCTGAAAGTTGTGTTTCACATTGGAGATGAAACCGGCTGCTCCTACTTTCTCCGTATGATTGCGTCATGTACTGCGGGGCCGTTTCGCCAATGGCCGATCCCATCGAAGCGCGATCCATGGCAGGGACATTCCCATAGCCGCGTCGATGGGTTGAACTTCATTCTGCATCCCATGTGCGGGCAGCGCGGAGCATGGGTACGAAATGACCCGCTTGCATAATGCGCGCTGATAGAAAAACAGGTTTTCAGCTCGTCCATGCGCGAAACCGCCGCGTTTCGCTGCCCGGAAAAAATAAAGTCTCCCTCGCAGCGCAGCCCCAAAATGCGGGCGCTGATGACCTGCGCCGCCGTGATGCTGCCCAATATCCCCTGTCCGCCGTAGGCTGCGGCCACAAAGAGATTGGGCGTTCGGCGGCCATAGGGCCCGATGTAGGGCAGACCGTCGGCAGAATAAACTTCCGTACTGACAAAGATTTGTCCGGAGGGCCGGTTTTCCAGATAGGACGCAGTCTGCTGACGGAACTGTTCAAGGGGCGGCTGACGGGAAAATTCTCCTACTCGCTGGAGCGTCAGCTGTGCCAACGTTCCGTTTCGAACCGGCCGCAAAGCAAAACAGCCATCTGAATCGGTCAGCATCCCCTCATGGGACAGGGCTCCCTCCAAAGGAATCAGACAGCCCTTTCGCTGGACCGTTCGAAGAAAATACCAGCCGGGCGTGTTCACAATAGGGTAGCCTGTAGCGACAACGATATAGGGGGCTTGTACGCTGCCCCGTTCCGTGGAAGCAAGATTGGTTTCCAGCGCAACGACCCGGGAATGCTCAAAGATGCATAATCCGTGTTTTTCTCCCTGACGGGCCAGAAAACGCAGATACCGCAGCGGATGCAGCGCCACCATGTTTCGAAGCAGCAGACATTCCTTCTCCGCAAAGCGAGACGAAAAGGACGTTTCTATTTCGACAGAAATGCCCGCTTTGCGAAATGCGTCCATCTCCGCCCTTGGACGTTCTCCACCTAGAAGCCGGTCGTCCAGCGTCTGCCAATCCCATGAGACTGTTTTCTCCCGGCTGAGCTCTTGCAAAGTGTGAAAGGCATTCTGCTGAAAGCTTCCGTAGGCGCTGGCCCATTCCTGCCCGAAGCGTTTTTCCAGCTTTGACAGCGAAACGCCGCTCAACAGACTGACCCTTCCCAGACAACAGGCCGTGGAGCCGGAACCCAGCGTGTTCGCCTCCAACAGAACCACCCGCAGACCGGCACGGCACAGCCACAGGGCGACCGTCAGCCCGGTCAGGCCGCCGCCGACTACTACCGCGTCGGCAGTACGCCTGCCCCGCAGAGGCGAGTAGGCGCGTTGGTCTCCCTGCTGCCAATAGGTTTCTTCGGACATGGCTCTAACCTCCTGAAGGCTTTGGATAAGGGAATTCTACAGCCATTTTCTCCAAAGGAAACGGAGGGTATACAGCCGCAAAAGGCAGCGCTTTAATCCGCTTCCTGTCGCTTGCTTTCTTCTTTTTGCTGAAAACCGAATTTTTTCCCTTCCTTTCGGGAGAAAGAACAGCTTTTGACGGATCGGGGCGACGGTCTGCATACGCCCGTTTTTTCAAGCATACATATGAATCGATTGCGATTGAAAACGCGGAAGGAGGGCGATAGCGAATGAGCAATAAGCCCCTGAAACTGATTCCGAAGGGGCGGCCGCTGGAAGCGCCGGAAAACCCGGCTCGGAGCCGGGCAAGCCCCGTGCGTCGACTTTTCAGGGGGCGAAAACGGCTCTGGACGAAGTTGGGGCTGGGGCTGTGCCTGGCGACCGTGTGCACTGCCTATACGGCGGGCCTGAATCAGCCTGCCACCACCGTGGTGGCGCAGAAACGGGAACTGCCGGTCTACTCCGTGGAACGGGACGACAAGGTCGTCTCCATCAGCTTCGACGCGTCATGGGGCGCGGATAAGACAATTCCCATTCTGGATATTCTGGATCAGTATGGGGTGAAAACGACCTTCTTTCTGGTAGGCGGCTGGGTGGATAAATATCCTGACATGGTGAAGGAGATTTTCGCCCGGGGTCACGAGATCGGCAACCACTCCAATACCCATCCCCAGATGAGCAAGCTGGGGGAAGAAGGCATCCGGGAAGAACTGCGCATGATGTCGGACAAAGTGGAAAAACTGACAGGGGTTCGTCCCACGCTTTTCCGGCCGCCGTATGGGGACTACAACGACCGGGTGATCCAGGTGGCCCGGGCGGAAGGCTATGAGGCCGTGCAGTGGAGCATCGACTCGCTGGACTGGAAAGATCGAGGAACGCAGGACATCATCAAGCGCTGTACCTACAAGGTGGAAAACGGCGACATCGTTCTGTTTCACAACGACTCTAACGATATTGTCAACGCGCTTCCGACGGTCATCCAGCATTATCAGGGGCTGGGATTCACCATTATTCCAGTAGGACAGATCGTCCTGGACGGCGATTACACCATCGACGTGCAGGGAAAGCAGCATCCTGTTCAAACCACGCAACCAACACAAGAACCACAACAAACATGAGGTGAGAAACATGGAAGAAACGGGAAACAGCATCCATCTACGGGGACACGTATGCCAGCCATTGCAATTCGGTCATGAACTTTTCGGGGAACAGTTTTTCGTTACGACACTTCGGGTGCCACGGCTCAGCGGCGCGGAGGACTTTCTGCCCATTACGCTGAGCGAACGTCTGCTGATCGACGAACCCATTGCCGCCGGGAGCATCCTGTGTCTGGACGGCCAGCTTCGCAGCTACAACAAGGTGGTGGAGGGCTCCGGGAGGCTGCTGATCACCGCCTTTGCCCAGCGGCTTCTGCCGGAGGAAGATGAAGAAAATCCTAACCGCGTCCAGCTGACCGGCGCATTGTGCAAGGCTCCCAGCTACCGCACCACGCCCTTTGGACGGGAAATTGCCGACCTGATGCTGGCAGTGAATCGTTCCTATGGCAAGAGCGATTATATCCCCTGCATCACGTGGGGACGCACGGCCCGGTATGCGGCCAACCTGAAGATCGGCGACAAAGTGCAGCTGGTAGGCCGCTTTCAGAGCCGCAATTATCAAAAACAGCTGCCGGACGGCACGATCCTGAATAAGGTGGCGTATGAAGTCAGCGTCAGCAGGCTGAGCGCTATGAAGGAAGACCCGCTTACCGAAGCCTTGCAAAGCATGAACCAGCGGATGCCCCTGCAGGGACAGAATACGCTAAGCCACGCAAGAGAGTATTAAATGAAAAGGCGAACCGCACCAGACGGTTCGCTTTTTGATTTTATACCTTCAGTGTCCCGAAATGGCTTTGAGCCTCTTTGACCGGCAGAACCGCTACGATCTCGTCATCGCACCTCTGTCCGTTTTCCACAAAACCCATGGAGCGGTACATGGCCCGCGCCCGCTGATTTTCCGGCTCATAGGACAGCCAGATGTACTCGGCAGGCCCGCAGGGAAGGCCAGCCAGATAGCGCAGCGCCGCTTCCAATGCGGCTTTGCCATAACCGCGTCCCTGAAAATTTCGGTCGATCATGAAACGCCACAGGCAATAGTTTCCTGCCGCTACAGGAGGTTCGTCCTCATCTCCGGGAATGGGGCCGTAGCCAAACATGACGAAGCCGACAGGCTGACCGTCGGCATAAACGCCAAAGGGAAGCGCCGTTCCTCCCGCCGCAAGGGTCGTATAGGCTTCCACGATGCTTTCCGTGTTGGTGGCTACGAAATCCTCCTGCTCCGGCAAAACCTGCAGTTCCAATAGTTTCCATACGTTGCTTGCGTTGACTTTGTTCAAAGAGATCATGCTGTTCCTCCTGAAAAGCCGTCAGACGGCAGATACGGTTTTGAGCCATCGGTTCCCGTTCAGCCGGTGCCGGAGCACCAGCGCCCGCAGCAGCCATTCCACCGCCAGCGAGATCCACACGCCGGGGACACCCAGCCCGCAGACGATCGTCAGCATATAGCCCAGCGCGCAGCGGCACAAAAGCAGCGTCGTCACTGACACCGTGCTGGTGAAGGCAGCGTCTCCGGCGGAGCGCAGCGTCATGGGTATGACATAGCTGTCGCACCAGAAAAACGGCATACAAACAGCTGCAATCGTAAAGGAACGGTAAATGATCGGCGCGGAAGCCTCAGTGGCGCTGTACAGTTTCAGCAGCAGCGGACTTAACGGATAAAGAACCACGACCGTCAGCACCAGCAGCACCCGGCCGATGGAGATCAGGCGGCGGCAGTACTGACGCGCCAGCTCCGGCTGGGAAGCGCCGATACATTGCCCGCAAACCGTGCTGGCCAGCGTGACCAGCGTCTGCCCTGGAATGTAATACAGGTTCAGAATGGAGTTGGACACCGCGTGGGCGGCGATCTCCATGGTGGAAAGCCGCGCCAGATAGATCTGCACCAGCAGCATTCCGCCCTGCATCAGGGCCGATTCCATGGCAATGGGCACCCCCAGATGGACGATCTCCCGGGAGACCCGCCTGGAAAAGCGAAAGAAATGTCCGACCCGCACGCCGCAGGGGTTGTGAAAGAAAAGCAGCCAATACAGTGCCGCCGCCATGCCCACGACACGCACGACGATATAGCTTAGCCCCGCGCCGGTAATACCCATTTTCAGAACGTTGATAAAAAGCAGGCAGAAAACCAGATGAAGCCCGTTGATGATCACCGTCAGCGCCAGACTGGAGCGGGTGTCGCCGATGGCACGGTAGGCGTTGAAAATGGCGTTGAACACGGAAAAGGGAATAAAGGAAATGCACATCAGACGCATATACTCGATGGAGTAACTGCGCAATAGCGGCTCCACATTGGGATAAAGCCAGTCCACCAACAAGGGGGAAAGCGTGAACAGCAGCGCCGCCACACCAAGACCCAGCGCAAAACTGAGTCCCACGGTCTCCCCGATGGCACAGCGCATTTCGTGCAGATCGCCGCTGCCTTTGGCCCGGGCGATCACGATAGCGCCGCCCGTGGCTACGGACAGAAACACCAGTGTGACCAATGCGTTGATCGTCCCCACCATACTGGCCGCCGCCATGGCGGCTTCGCCGGTGCTTGCGACCATCGCCGTTGAAAGCACGCTGATAAAGCAGATGAAAAACTGATCCAACAGCAAAGTGCCGAACATTTTCGCCAGCTCGCCGAAGGAAAAAAGCTCCGTGGTCAGCATTCCGTTCAGGCGGGCGGTCAGAGCGCCGGTGCAACGCCGTATCATAGTATAACCTCGCTTCGAAGTATCGCTCAGCATGATTATAGGCGTTTCGGCAGGGACGCGCAAGGTGACAAACGCATACATCCGCTTCCTTTCCTCAAAAAAACAGAACGCACCGAAAAAAGATCTCCAAAACGCAAACCGTCCCCACCGGGCATGGAGCGGGCCCGCAGGGACGGTTTTTGTTCGCGTTGATTCCCTTTGGCAGACTGGAAAAACGCAGCGATGCCTTGACGTGAGGACAGTGGTTGAGAAGGTCAATCGTCTTCCGGCTTCCGGTTTTGATCGCGGAAGGCGGTAGGGGAACAGTTTTTCATCGATTTGAACACCTTCGAAAAGTAAAAGGGATCCCGGAAGCCGGTTGCATAAGCGACAGAGCTGATGCTGAGGGATGGGTCACGCAAAAGAATCATAGACTGTTCGATCCGATACTCGCTTAAATAACGCATGGGGGAAATGTGCAGATAACGGATAAAGCTGCGGTATAGCCAGCTTGGACTGACGCAGACTGCATCGGCTAATTCCTGCAGCGTAAGCGGCTGAGCGTAGTTTTGGGTAATATAGTCAATGGCGGTTTCCAAAACCACTTGAGTAGAATCCGTTTTGATTTTATTCTTTTGCGCTCCCTCGAGCAGATCTCCGAAAAAACGATACAGGCAGGCGATCATACGTACAGAGTCCACCGCACGAGAGCCGTGATAGGTGTACAGCTCCTGCAGATCATTTGAAAAGGGAACGTCCCCCGGAAAATGGAGCATCGGCTTCAGGTGTGAAAATTCGGTCTGAGCCAGCAGCATTTGCGCGTCGCCGCCCTTGAATCCGACCCAGGTATACTCCAGTGGAGCGCTCTGATCGGAATAATAGCAGACGTGGTCTCCGGGGTAAAAAAGAAATACGTCGTTTGGGACGGCTGGATAAGTTTTCTGGCCAATTTGGATCCTTCCCTTTCCGGAAAGAACCTGTAAAAGGATAAAATATTCCCGCGATTCCGGCCCCCATTGCTGCCCGGCGAAGCAGCGCTGAATGCCGGTCTCTTCCACATACAGCGCGTAAATAGAAGACTGATTCGGTGAAAAAAAGGAGTGGCTGTAAACCCGATCATCCTGCATGGCATGGCCTCTTTCTCTTCGGTGAGTAAATGTTCTCTTCCAGTATAGCCGTTTTTGAAAAGAACGCAAGGGGATGGATAAAATAATTCGAAAAGCACGTTTTTTCCATGTAACATCATTTTGACAACATGGAATCCCGAAGAATGTCTTTGTATAATTCAGCCATACAAAACAACGGTTGCAAAAGCCTCCACCGGTTGAAGGCAAACCGGTTGGAAGAGCGAAGACTTGTTTTTCGTCTATTTTGTGTACCGAATTTTAAGGGGTCGCATCCCCTTAAAAAATAAAGGAGGTTGTCCCATGAGAAAAAATCGTTTCCTGTGTCTGCTTCTTGTCTGCCTTTTGCTGCTGGGAATGGGCAGTGCGTATGGCGAGGAAAACAAGCCTGAGTCCCTGACTGTGATCTGTACCACTGATGATGTTGCCTATTTTGAGTACGCGGGCGCTCTTTTTGAGGAGCAGACCGGCGTGAAGATCAATCTGGTCAGCCAGAACTACGACGATACCAAGACCAAGGTGTCCACCTCCGTTGCGGGCGGCGTTGCCGACATCGCTTATGTGGATGTGGTTTGGCCTGCCGAGTTTGCGGCTATGGGCATTCTGCTGCCGCTGGATGAGTACATCACGCCGGAGAGCATCGCGGACGTGATCCCCGCCACCATCGATCAGCTGAAGTTCCAGGGCAGCACTTATGGCGTCCCCTTCGCCAACAACGGCAAGTGGATGTTCTATAACAAAAAAATGCTGGCGGACGGCGGCTACGACGCGCCTCCCACTACCTGGGATGAGCTGAAGGCCATGTCCATCGATCTGCAGCAGAAGGGGATCTGCAAATATGGTATCGCCTGGGCCGGCGTGCAGGCTGAGGGCCTCCTGTGCGACATGACCACGATGCTGTCCGCTTTTGGCGGCGCATGGACGGATGAGGAAGGCAAAATGACCTTCAACAGCGAGGCCGGCGTTAACGCGCTGAACTTTATGCGTCAGTCCATCGAAGAGGGCTGGGCGGATCCGGCTTCCACCACCTATACGGATCGTGACGCGCTGGATCCCTTCATTGCGGGCGATACTCCCTTTGTGATGAACTGGTCCTTCGCGTGGGTCCTGTCGAACGATCCCTCCCAGTCTCAGGTTGCTGGCAATGTTGGCGTTTGCCTGATCCCCGGCACGGAAAATGTCGTCAGCGGCAGCGTAACGGGCGGCGGCGGCCTGGGTGTGCTGAGCTGCACCAAATACCCCGAATATGCATGGAAGTTCCTGGAACTCTGCCTGAGCTATGACGTGCAGCTCAACGGCCTTGAAAACTGCAGCACCATGCCCTGTCTGAACAGCCTGTTTGAGGATCCTGCCATTCAGGAAAAATATGAGTATCTGGCAATGTTCTATCCCCAGTTTGCATATGCCAAGTCGCGGCCCGCTGTCGCCCGCTACAGCGAGTGGAGCAATATCCTTCAGCAGGCGATCAGCTCCGTGCTGATCGGCGAAACGGACGCCAAGACCGCTCTGGATACTGCTTTCGAGGAGATTCAGCCGTTATTCTGATCCGGTTTCCCTGCGCGGCGTCCGCAGCTGGTTTTTCCGGCCGGGGGCGGACGCCGCTTCTGCTCAAATCGTGTGTAACGGGAGGTAGCTTATGCATACACGCAGATCTCTTTCCGAAGGACAAACGGCGATGGTGCTGGTTACACCGGCTTTTTTATTGATCTTCGCCTTGGGCATCGTTCCCGTCGTTTGTGTAATTGTATTCAGTCTGGGTAAGGTGCAGCCTGCTTTGCTCACCTGGTCCTATATGGGTTTGGATAATTATGCCGAGGTCCTAAAGGACAGTTCTTTTTGGTCGTCACTAGGGATCACCCTGTATTTTACGGTGGTTTCCGTACTGCTTCAGCTGGTGATTGGATCCATGATCGCCATGCTGCTGAATCAGGAGTTCAGGGGACGTTGGTTGGTGCGAACCCTGGCTATGCTCCCATGGGCGGTGCCCACGGTGGTCAACGCCAACCTGTGGAAATGGATTTTGAACGCCAATTATGGCGTACTTAATAAGATTTTGATGGCTATGGGGATCATTCAGCAGGACGTTCTTTGGCTGAACGACCCGAAGCTGGCCTTGAACATGGTAGTGCTGGTGGACACGTGGCGGATGCTTCCGCTGGTTTTTCTGATGCTGCTCGCTGCTCTGCAAACAGTATCTCAGACGCTGGTGGAAGCGGCTCGCGTAGATGGCGCAGGAGCGTTCAAGCGTTTCTTTCATGTCTATCTTCCCGGGATGAAGCCCATGATTCTGGTAGTGCTGGTGCTACGTACCATTCAGGCCTTCAAGGTGTTTGACGTCATCTATACGATGACCAAGGGCGGCCCCAACAACGGCACCATGACCATCAGCTTTTTTACCTACTACGAAATTTACAAGTATTTGAATTACGGCAAGGGCGCTGCCATTTCTCTGATCATTCTGGTGATTATGCTGGCCTTTACGGCACTGTATAAGCGGCTGCTGCGCACAGACGATTAAAGGAGGAAACAAAATGCTGAAAAAAAGAGCCTTCCGCATTTTTATCTATTTTGCCGCAGTGCTGCTGGTGATCTGGAGTCTCGCTCCCATTGCATGGATGGTGATTTCCAGCATAACGCCCAGCAATCAAATGGTGCAGAGCGAACGGATCCTGCCGGACAACTTTACGGTAGACCGGTATAAAATGGTGCTGTTCGGTCAACAAATTGAAGGCGTTAACCGCAACGCTGCAGCCCAGTCCGCTGTATTTCGCCGCGCTCTGGTAAACAGCGTGATCCTGGCGGTATTGACGACGGTGATCAGCATTGCGATGGGAGCATCGGCCAGCTATGCTTTTGCCCGTCTTCAGTTCCGCGGCAGTAAAATGTTCCAGTTTACGGCGCTGTTTTTCCAGCTGCTCCCGCCCATTGCACTGCTGATTCCCTATTATGTGGCGGTCAGCAAAATGGGGATGCTGGATCATCTGTCTTCCTTGATCCTGGTCAATGTCAACTTTGTTCTGGTTTATGTGATTTGGGTCATGAGCAACTTTTTCCGCTCCATTCCGCGGGATCTGGAGAACGCCGCCCGGATTGACGGATGCAGCTGGCTGGGTGCTTACGTGCGCATCGCGCTGCCGAATGCGCTTCCGGGCTTCGTAGCGGTCGGGGCGCTTTCCTTCCTGCTCTGCTGGGACGAGTTTATGTACGCTTTGGTTTTTACTCAATCAGACAGCAGCAAGGTGATCACCGTGGCGGTGTCGGAATTTGGTACAAAGTTCGGCATTGACTATGGCATGATGATGACGGCTGGGGTCGTGGCTACGGTGATTCCGATGCTGTTCCTGCTTTTCTTCCAACGGTATATTATTTCAGGCCTGACCAACGGCGCTGTAAAGGAATAAAGGAGAGGGATTCTTATGGAGCTTGAACTGACCTTTCCGGTTCGGCAGGAAAAACACAGCGTCCGTCTTTTGAAGCCATCCGGCATGGAGGTTTTTCTTGATTTTCCCGTATGGGTTTCTCATTTGAACGGCAGCACGGACAAAGTGCGCTATGATCAGGTAGAAGAGCAGAAAGACGGAACCTGTCTCGCCAACGCCTTGATTCGCGCACGAAATGGCAACGAATATGAACTATGCGACCTGTGGCGAGTGGAAGAAAACTGCGTGACCGTGGAACGACGTTTTTCCGTCATTCGCTGCCGTCGGCCGGCTCAGATACGGGTCTCTACGGATTTTGACTGCGTTGAAAGAAATGCCGTTTCCTTTGACGATTACCGTTTCGTGATTCCCGGCGCCTTCTACGGTCGCAACGATACGGATGACGACGGGGTGGAGGATTATCAGGAGACCTTCCAGCAGGATTATAAGGACGATCGAAATCCCGGGCTGTCTGTACTCTGCTATCTCCCCGCCGGCAAGGCCTTTCTGGCGCTTCTGCGCAACGATAAGCCTGTGAGGGATTGCAGCATTACGCGGGAACAAATTCAGGCAAGACATTTTGTTCACGACACGGATATTGGCTCCATGGGTTTTGCGCCCTCCATGCACCGTGGAAACGGCGTATCGCTGCATGTGGATTATCCCTTTTGTGAGCGAAATTCCTTCTGCCTCAATATAGACGGCTCCGGCTGGTCTGCCTACCGGGAAATGAAGGAAGGAGAATCGTTTGCGGTTTCTTATTCCCTGCTTTTTGGCGGCGCGGATACGCTGACTGACGCCTCGTGGCAGGTAACGTCCTGGCAGATGGACCGGCTTTTGAACGATCGCGTTCCATTGCCCTTTACCTTGGAGGACGCGCGCAGGGAACGGCGTGAAATGATTTTCAACAGCTTCCGTGAATTCCCTGACCACACGGGGAATCCCGCCGGATTCTTTATCCACTTTTCTCCCCGGCAGCGCTACGGAACGCATCATTTGCTGGAGTACGGCTTTTCCGGTGCGCAGACGTTGAACTGCTTTGCAATGCTTTCAGCAGCCGAGGATGGCTGCGGGGAGGAATACAGAAGCCGCGCTCTGAAGACGCTGGATTTCTTTGTGGACTATTGCATTGATCGGTCCGGCCTGCCCAACGGTATCTACGATGTGGATCATGAGAAGTTCGTTTACTGGTGGACCGGCGTATTGTTTCCCTATCAATACACCAATTCCCGCAAGGAACTGGAGGGGTATCTGGGCGAACAGGTAGTGGGCGCCCTCTCGGCTATTGCGGAAAAGCTGAAGGAGAATGACGGCAATTACTGCCGCACCATGTGCGAGGCGATGCGCTATCTTCTGCTTTGCTATGAAAAGGAGAAAAAAGCAGGGCACAATCATTCCAACTGGCTGACGGCGGTAAAGGTCTTCTGTGATCGATTGCTGACGCTTCAGAATGAAAATGGCTCATGGTGCCGCGGCTATACGATGGCAGGCAAGCCGTTGACCCAGCCGCCGGAATGGTTTGGCGGCAGCGAAACGGAGATTGGCTCCGGCGCGCTGTTCCCGGCGGAGATTTTGATCCCCTTTTACCGTTTGACGGGCGATAAGCGTTATCTGGAAGCGTCTGTCCGCGCCGCTCGTTTCATTCTCAGACATTATGTGCCGGAAGTGCGCTATGTAGGCGGTCTGAACGATACGACTCACAAAAAGTCTATCAAGATTGACGCGGTAGGCGTAATGTTTGCAATGCGTACATTGCTTCTGGTATATGAGGAAACCGGGGAAGACGCTTTCCTGATGGGCGCCAGAGACGCCGCCCGGATTCTGGCTTCCTGGACCTATATGTGGAACATTCCTTTTGACGCAAAAACGCTGCTGGGTCAGTACGGGTTTCAGACCACCGGCTGGACGGGCTGCGATGTCATCCCTGCATGCAGCTATGTGGATGATGAGTTTGTGGAATTTATTCCAGATCTGCTGCGGATCGCGGAGCTTTGCGGAGATCGTCGTCTGGCTGTGCTTGGCCGGATTGTGACAAGGGGAATGCACCATGGACTTTCCATGCCGCAGGTAACGTACGGCTATCCCATGATGGGCGTACAGTGCGAGGGCTTCCTGACGTCTCTGTGGCTGAGCGATACGACCAGCCGGGAATTTGCGGGTGCTACCTGCAAGAACAAAGGGGATGACAATGATACGGTGAATGGGCTGATCAACGCTCAGGCGCTGTATAATCTGGATTATTTGGCAGAGCGTTTCGGCACGCTGGATTTTGACCAAATTCAGGAAGCGATTTTGAATGGAGGAAGAAAATGAAACTGGGATGTGCAATTGGCTGCTTCACTTATCCGCACTATAGTGCGCCCTATGAGGAACCGCTCCGGCGGGTGGCGGCGTTGGAGTTCGACGGCGTTGAAATGATTGCCGCCGAACCGGAGGATCTATCCGCTTATTATACTCCGGAACGTGTACGGGCGCTTGCAAAGCAGGTATCCGAGAGCGGCATGGAGGTATCGGAATTTATCTTGTACGCATCGCTGGTGACGGGGCTGGCGGAGCGGGAAGAAAGCGTCAAGCAGGCCGCGCTGGAGGTAGTCCGGCGTGGGATCGGGGTGGCTCAGGGGCTGGGCACGGATAAAATCAACATTGTCTCGAACTGGCCGAATGCGCTGAAAACGCCCATTGCCTATCCCCCCTGTTACTTTCACCCCAATGTCAACGGCGTTGAGCTGTACGATCCCAAGCTCCGTATGTCGCTGCCGGAGCATTACGATGCTTCCGGCGAGTGGGATAATTACGTCGATTCTCTTCGGCGGGTTACGGAGCTTTGCGCTTCGGAAGGCATGACCTTCTGCCTCGAGGGCCACGCAAATGTGATCTGCGGCAGTACGGATGGCTTTCTTCGCGCGGCGGACGTCATTCAGGATCAGCATTTCTGTACGAATTTTGATACGGCATGGCAGATGGTGCAGCGGGAATATCTTCCTTGGTCCGTCTATAAGCTGGGAAATCGGATCCGCCATGTGCATCTGAGAGATACGGACGGAATGCTGTGCTACACTCTGCCGCCTGGAGAAGGAATCATCGACTGGCATGGGTTTGTGCGTGCGCTGAAGGAGGTGAACTTCGATGGGTACCTGTCGTTTGAAATGGGGGGGATGTTAGAGCCGGAAAAGGTAGTACGTCGGGCCCGTGACTATATGCTCCGCGTTTTGCGGGAAGAAAATGTTTATTCAGGAAGGATGAGTGAAAGATGATTGCAAGCGTAAGCACCTGGAGCGCACATCAGCAGCTGCTGAGCGGAAAGCTGAGTGCGGAAGCCTTTTTGCGCCTGATCCGCGAGGAAGGGGCAGAAGGAGTCGAAATCGTTGATTTTGACTTTGAAAATCCCACGGCGGAAACGTACCAGAAATTTTACGATCAGGCGGAAAAACAGGGCGTCGAGGTAACGTGCCTTTCCATCGAGCATAGCCTGTGCCGCATGACTGAAAAGCGTCGGCTGGAGGACGTGGAAAAAGTCAGGGAATGGATGAGACTGGCTAAATCGCTGGGCGTACGAAATGTCCGGATCTTTACGGGGTGGATGGAAAACGAAGCGCCCTACCACACACAGCTCGAATGGGTTTATGAAGGAATGCGCCTTCTGACCGATGAGGCGGAAAAGCTGGATGTGGATCTGGTGCTGGAAAACCACAACAACGTCTGCCTTGCTGCGGAGGAAATTATCAGGCTCATGACGCAGCTTCGTTCTCCACGCTTGTTTACCTGCCCGGATGTGTTCAATTACAAAACCTTCCTGAATGATATGACTCCAGTCATTGGCGACGACGCCTTTGCTGAAATCGAACCGCTGATCCCCTTCGCCAAAAATGCCCATGTCAAAATCTGCGAAGCGGTGGACGGTGAGACGCAGGATCGGTATTTGGATATTCCCCGCCTGATGAACCTGTTTGAAAAGCATCACTATGACGGTCCTGTGGCTTTGGAGTTTATGTGGCCTTACCTTTCCCCTCAAAAGGACGCGACGGAAGAAATGCGCCGGGCGATTCGTGTACTCTGTCATCAGATCAAAAGCAGGAGGTAAATAGTTATGAAATCCATCTCAATGGCCGTGGTTGGCTGCGGTGATATTGCCCATATCCGGTATTTGTATGCCATCAGTCATAGAAAAGAAAAGTTCCAGATCGACGCGGTTTATGATCGCAATCCTGAGGTGTGCCAGCGCACGGCGAAGGAGCTGGGAGCGCAGGCGGAAAACAGCCTGGAGTCCCTGCTGGCTATTGCGAAAATCGATACGGTGATTGTGACCACCTATCACCCCAGCCATGCGTCCATCGCCATTCAGTGCATGGAGGCCGGGAAAAACGTAATCGTAGAAAAGCCGTTTGCCACTTCTTCCGCAGACGCACAAAAGGTGCTGGAAACCGCAAAACGCACCGGAAAACTGTGTATGCTGATGCCGTATGAGCTTTACCCGGTTTTCCGTAAGGCAAAGAAGCTGATTTCCGATGGCGCAATCGGACGGGTCACCAGCTGCGACGCCATTTTCTCTCATCAGGGCCCGCTGCATGCGCCGTGGTTTTTCAATAAGGCGGATGCCGAGTGGGGAGTTCTGGCGGATCTGGGGATTTATCCCCTGGGCATTCTGGCATATCTGGTGGGCCGTATACAGCGGGTCGGCGGTATGGTGGACTGCCTGATTCCCGAACGGACTGCGCTGGATGGCAGCCCCATTCACAGCACGGTGGAGGACAGCGCCGCAGCGGTACTCAGATTTGAAAACGGCTGCATAGGTACCATGCGTTCCAATTGGTGCACCGCAGCCGATAAAAACGGTTCTGTGTATCAGGCAACCTTGTACGGAACACGCGGAATTCTGTATCTGAATATGCTTTCTCATGAATTGGTCGTCTATTCCCCCTATCAGGCGGTAGAAGGCGGGCAAAAGCTCAATTATCTGGGATTTGAGGAAAGCTATCTGGTGCCCACCGAAGACTTTGATGATCATGAGCCGCTTATGGATTCTTATTACGAGCTGCACGAAACGGGAAAATTGGCGGACGATCCGGATTATTTGGAGCGCCAGCTGAATATTATCAAGGTGATTGAACAGATTTATCGTTCTTCCCACGATAAAGTGATCGAAACGTTGTAAGCAAGAGGCAAAGGGAAGAACGAAGGAACGCTCACAAGCTTTAACAGCTTGCTAAATCAATAACCTTGCGTAGCCTATGGAGGAGCCACAATGCGTAACGGCATGTGGCTTCTTCTGTTCTCCGAGGCAAATGGCCGAGGGGCGCCGCTTCCCCCTGGCTTCAGTTTCCCTTGACGAAGGCGACGATTTGCTCGTCCCACATCCGCTCCCTTTCCTCAAAAACCAGAACGCGCCGCCATTGACAAGGCGGCGGCGGCGCTCTACAATAAAGCCAGCATACGCAAGGGGGGAAGCAGGCATGGAACAGGAGCGAGGGTATTTCGTTCATCCCAGCAGCTATGTGGATGAAGATGTGATTGTTGGCAAGGGAACGAAGGTATGGCATTTCTGCCATCTGCAATCCGGCTGCCGTATCGGCGAAAACTGCTCGCTGGGGCAGAATGTGAATATCTCCAACAATGTGATCGTGGGCGACGGCTGCAAGCTGCAGAACAACGTTTCGCTTTACGAGGGCGTGATTCTGGAGGATCATGTTTTCTGCGGCCCGTCCTGCGTTTTCACCAACGACCTGACCCCTCGGGCCAAATATCCCAAGGGACATGCCGCCTACAAACAGACGCGTATCTGCGAGGGTGCGTCCATCGGGGCCAACGCCACCATCGTGTGCGGCCACACCGTGGGGGCGTGGGCCATGATCGGCGCGGGGGCCGTCGTGACCACGGACGTGCCGCCTCACGCGCTGATGCTGGGCGTTCCGGCCCGGCAGGTGGACTGGGTGTGCGAATGCGGCGCACGTCTGCACGGGAAGAAAATCTGCCCGGAATGCGGCCGTGAATGGGATAACGACGCGCTTAAAGACGAAAAATAAGAAATTTTTTCTACAAATAAAATATGCTTACGATTATAAAACAATGAGAGTAAGCACATTGCTTCATTCGTATCGTTGAAAAAACTTCGAGAATGTCGGAAACTTTTGATTGGCTGCCACTCCTGTGAAAAAAAGAGATAAGGGACAAATTTTGACCATCAGTCAGATATTCTCATTTATACTCCATTTGATGGGGAATGTAATGCTTCAAATTCTCTTGGCCATCATAAAGGTACGTTGACATAGCCAAACGAGGGGTGTATAAAAAATAGAGATAGTTCTTAAATCGAAAGAAGGTTCTTCACATGGGTTTGTTGATTCTTGTCATTGTGTTCGTTGGATTGTTTGTATTTCTGTTCGTTGCTGCTTTCAAACAGGCGAAGAAAGAAGAACAGGAGTGGGAAGAAAAGAAAGTCGCTCATAGAGCTTGGTTGAAAAAGTTCGGCTACGACAATTCGAAAGTGATTTCTGATAAAAGAGAGCATTTTGTGGATTTATGTACTGAAAAGAAAAAGCTGATTATCGATGAACGCTCTTATGCTTTCGATACTATTGTTTCCTGCGAACTGGTTACAAAAGTAAGCTCTACCACAACTACCGATGGCGGTTTAGCTGCGGCTGCTATCGGGGGGATCGTCGGCGGAAACGCTGGAGCCATCGCTGGCTCTAACATGGCTCCAAGAAACACCACTTTTAATACCGATGTAGAGGGTGTTAAAATCTATTTTAACGATGCCAACAATCCCTCCATGGTATTAAAATTGAAAAAAGAAGCGTCTATCGCCTTATATGACGCACTTTATGTTATTTTGGCTCAAAAATAAATGCAGCCCCGAAGCCTTCGAGCTCCGGGGCTGCATTTTACTGGACTTCTTTCAAAATTGCATCGACAACCTGATCCTGCTCTTCGCGGGTAATGTAGGGCGAAAGCGGCAGGGCGAGCACCCGGCTGCAAAGATCGGCGCTGACGGCACAGTCGCAGACCTGCTGATCGTGGATGGATGCAAAGGCCGTCTGCTGGTGCATCCCCCGGGGATAGTAGATCATGGCGGGGATCTCCTGCCCCTTCAGAACGGCCATGACCCTGCTGCGTTCCTCGGCGTCCCGCAGCAGGATGGAATACTGCGCCCATGCGGAGGTATATCCCTCGGGAATGAAAGGCGTGCGCACTTTATCCCCGAAACGGTGGGTATAGTAAACTGCGGCTGCTTCAATGTCGTGAAGCTCAAAGCGCTGGAAAGCCTCCAGTTTGACCTGCAGGATGGCGGCCTGCAGAGTGTCCAGCCGGGAATTGCGCCCCAGACGCACGTTGTCGTACTTTTCCGTGCCTTTGCCATGAACGGCCAGCGAACGGATCAGCGCGGCCAACTCGTTATTGTCTGTGAAAACTGCTCCGCCGTCGCCGTAGCAGCCCAGCGGCTTGGCCGGGAAAAAGCTGGTGATGGACGCATCGCCGAAGCTGCACGCCATTTTGCCGTTCAGACTGCCGCCAAACGCCTGCGCACCGTCTTCCAGAAGCAGCAGATCGTATTTTTGGGCAATGGCTTCGATGCAGTCAAAATCGGCGGGAAGGCCGAAAATATCCACCGCCACTATGGCTTTGGGTTTCAGCTGGCCCTGTTCCTGTACGGCCTGAATGCAGCGCTCCAGACAGTCGGGATCCATGTTGAAGGTGTCCTCCCGCACGTCCACGAAAATGGGCGTGGCCCCTTCGCAGGCGGGGCACTCGGCGGAAGAAAAGAACGTGAAGTCAGATACGAACACCGCGTCTCCCGGGCCGACGCCCCAAGCGTGAAGGATCAGACTCAGCGCGTCGGTGCCGTTGGCGCAGGAAATGCAATGCTTCGCCCCAGCGTATTGTGCCAGACTTTCCTCCAACGCCTTGACCTGCAGCCCGGAAATATAATGCGCATCCTCCAATACCCCGGCAATGGCGGCGTCCATCTCCGGCTTGAGCCGTTCATACTGACGGTGCAGATCCCGAAACTGCATGAAAAGCCCCCTCCTTACAGTACTTCTACGTTATCGCCGAAAGCGTTGTGCTTGCGCATCACGTTTTTGGTGTCGAAAACAGCCTTGGCATTCTTCTGCACCATGGCATAGTCTACGTTGTTGTGACCGGCGGTCACGACCACCAGATCGGCCGCCTGAATCAGTTCGGGGGTCAGCTCTTTCTCGCTGTAATAGACCTGACCGTCCTCTTTATACTGGGCGACCCACGGGTCGAAGTAGGTCACTTCCGCGCCTTCTTCCCGCAGCAGCTTCAGCACGCGGATGGCGGGACTTTCCCGGCAGTCGTCGATGTCGTTTTTGTAGGCCACGCCCAGCGCCAGCACCTTTGCGCCGCACAGGGCTTTCCGATGCTTCCGGCTCAGTAGCCGCATAGCCCGCTCCACACAGTAGCGGGGCATATTGTCGTTGATGATCATGCTGTTTTCGATCATGCTGGTATGGAAGCCATATTCGCGGGCCTTCCACGTCAGATAATAGGGATCCAGCGGGATGCAGTGGCCGCCCAGACCGGGGCCGGGATAGAAGGGCTGGAAGCCGTAAGGCTTGGTGCTGGCGGCGGCAATCACTTCCCATACGTCGATGCCCATGCGGTCGCAAAGCTGCGCCAGTTCGTTCACCAGACCGATGTTGATGTTTCGGTAGGTGTTTTCCAGAATCTTTTCCATTTCCGCAATGGCGGGGGAGGAAGCCTCGAACACGTCGCTGTCCAGAACGGCCCGGTACATGGCGGCGATGACCTCGGTAGCGTCCCTGCCGATGGCTCCTACCACCTTGGGGGTATTTTTGGTCTTATAGATCAGGTTGCCGGGATCGACCCGCTCCGGGGAGAAGCCCAGATAGAAGTCCTCGCCGCATTTGAGGCCGGATGCTTCTTCCAGAATGGGCTTGAGCAGTTCTTCGGTGGTGCCTGGATAGGTGGTGGATTCCAGCACGATCACACTGCCCCGGTGGATGTGGGGGGCGACGGCGCGGGTGGAGCTTTCCACATAGCTGATGTCCGGCTCCTGATGAACGTCCAGCGGCGTGGGAACGCAGATGGCCACAAAGTCCGCGCTGGCGATTTTTTCAAAATCGGTGGTGGCGCTGAGCATTCCGCTTTCCACGATTTGCTTGAGATCGCTGTCCACTACGTCTCCGATATAGTTATGGCCTTCGTTCACCAGACGGACTTTTTCGCTGTTGACGTCAAAACCGATGGTATGAAAACCAGCCTTGGCCTTTTCGACGGCCAGCGGGAGACCTACATAACCCAGACCGACCACGCCGACGCGCATTTCCTTGCGGGCGATCTTATCCAGCAGTTGTTCCTTTAAGGTAGCCATGTCTTTATCCTCCTTCGTGTGTTTAACGGTCAAAACGTCCGGCGAAATCCGTGGACGCGCAGTGCCCCAAGGGGAGAGAAACGGGCTTGCCTTCAGCGGCGCTCTGATAGATCGCCAGCACCAGCTCCAGCGCCCGCATTCCCGCTTCGCCGTCCACATAGGGCGGACGGTCGTTCTGAATCGCTTCGATCACATCCCTGTATAGGGGCGTGTGCCCGAACCCGTAGACGTTGGGGGGATTTTCACCGAAATTTTCCTTGATATAAGCGGGATCATCCTTTCCATCCCGGAAATCCCAGCTTTCGATCACATTGACGCTTTTGCCGCCAGCCTTGACGGTGCCGTCTTCCCCGAAAAGATAAAGAGTTTCTTCCAGATTGTGGGGATAGACGTTTGTCGTGCCCTCGATCATGCCGTAGCTTCCGTTGCGGAAACGCACCAGCGCCATCCCGATGTCCTCCGCCTGAATGTAATCATGGGTCAGCCGATCCGTATAGGCCATGACCTCGCTGATTTCGTCACCCATCATCCAACGCAGTAGGTCGATGTTGTGGATGCACTGATTCATCAGACAGCCGCCATCCTGCGCCCAGGTGCCGCGCCAGGGCGCTTGGGCATAGTATTCTTCGCCCCGGCTCCACAGAATGTGAGCCGTGCCGTGCAGCATTCGGCCGAAACGGCCTTCTTCCACAGCGGAACGAATCTTCTGCACCGCCTTATTGAAACGGTTCTGATGGTTGACGCAGAGCTTCACATTTTTTTCTTTGGCCTTTGACACCAGCGCCCGGGCGTCGTCCATGGAAAGGGCGATGGGCTTTTCGATGATGACGTTGCATCCCGCATCCAGACAGTCCAGACCGATCGACGCATGTTTTCCGCTTTCCGTCGCAATGGAGACCAGCGTGGGAGCGCCGTCCCGGAGCATCTCGCGGTAGTCCTCATACATCCGGACGGAAGCCCGCTTTTCTTCAGGCAAAAAGGAAAGAATCTTCTCAGCGTGTTCCCGGACAGGATCGCACAGAGCGACAACCTCCAGCGCATCCGCGTTGTTCATGGCCGCGGTGATATGATTGGGCGCGATCCGCCCGCAGCCGATCAGCCCGTACGTTAGCTTTTCCACGTTCAGCCGTCCTCTCGTGCGTTGCTTCAGGATAGAGGAATGCCGATGCATTCCGTTTCCAATGTTTTATTATCCAACAAAATCGGCAAAACGTCAATCCCTTTGACGGGTTTCTCAAACATCCATCAACTCCACCGCCACGGCGTTTTCCAAAAGCAACCCTTTGGCCGTCAGCCGATAGCCGCCGTCCGCCGTCCACAGACCCAGTCCATTTTGGACGGCTTGCTCCAGCGGCGCTTCGTAGACACTTCGGATGGACGTGCCGAATCGGCGCTGAAAATCCGTGCCGCTGATTCCCGAGTTCATGCGCAAACCCAGCATCATGGCCTCGAACATGGCTTCTTTGCGGGAGATGGGTTGGCGGCTCTCCGCAGCCGTATCTTTTTCTTCCATGGCGCGGCAATAGTCAGCCGTATTGGAAAAATTGGAGGCGCGGATATAAAATGCCCCGGTTTCTTTTTCTTCGTCCCGTGCGGGCAGCAGACTATGGGCGCTGACCCCCAGCCCCAGATAGTACGCACCCTGCCAGTAGCCGATGTTATGGAGGCATTCTGCACCGGGCCGGGCGAAATTGCTGATTTCATACTGCTGGTAGCCGAGACAGGAAAGCTCCTGCAGCCCCAACTGATAAAAATCGGCCGCTTCGTCCTCGTCAGGGATTCGAACGGCTCCCGAAGCGGCCCTGGAGGCCAGCGGCGTGCCTTCTTCTACAATCAGACTGTAAGCGGAGATATGCTCGGCCCCGAGAGCTGCCACCCGGTGAATGCTTTCCCGGAAGTCGGAGAGACTTTGCCCGGGAAGGGCGAACATCAGGTCGGCGCTGAGACGGGAGAACCCCGCTTCCCGTGCCAGCTGAAACGCTTCTTCCGCCTGAAGGAAGGTATGGACGCGTCCCAGGGAACGCAGCAGTTCATCCTGCACGGCCTGCACGCCCATGGAAAGACGGTTCACGCCATGGCGCCGAACGCATTCCAGCCATTCAGGAGTCAGGGTTCCCGGATTGGCTTCTGAAGAAAATTCCACGTTTGGCTGGAACGAAAAGGCAATGTGCAGACTCTCCAGCACGGAGGCCATCAGATCAGGCGGCAGGATAGACGGCGTTCCACCGCCAAGATAGACGGTTGAAATTTCTGCATTGGGATATTCTCGGCCCGCCTGCACGATCTCCCGGCGAAGGGCGGCAGTATAGCGTTCCATCTCAGCCCGGCTGCCGGGGGCGGAACAAAAATCGCAATACAAACATTTGCTTTTACAAAAAGGAAAATGCAGGTATAATTGTAGGGTCAAGCTGGGCTTCCTCCCCTTTGGTCGGGATAAGTTCCGTTTGAGAATGCCTGCGAAAGCATCTGGCGGATTCAGCAGTATTATAACATATTTTTAAGGGAGGTACAGCCCAATGGCTGCATTGGAAACGGGATTTCATGATCTGGTGATGATTTGCATTCACCTGATCGAACTGGCGGGAATTGTGGTGATCGTGGTCAGCATGATTCGTGCGCTGATCGACTTTATTCGCAAAAAGGACTCCACCCGCATCGAACTGGCGCAGGGAATCATGCTGGGCTTGGAATTTAAGATCGGCAGCGAGGTGCTGCGGTCAGTCATCGTCAGCGGATGGAACGAGCTTGGCACGCTGGGAGCGATCATTCTGCTGCGGGCCCTTCTGACGCTGCTGCTGCACTGGGAGATAGGCGCGGAAGAAAAACGCCAGCGGGAGCGTCTGCGCCCGGAAACCGTACCCGCCGAGGGAGAAAAAATATGAAACGGACGGAATCGGTGCTGGTAGGACTGGTCTGCGCGGTACTGGCGCTGCTGTTCGCCTATCTGTGCGTGTATGGATCGATCTTTACCAGCACCATTGCAGAAAAACACTATACGGTTGAGACGATCGTTCAAGTGCAGGATCAACCGCTTTTCAGTCTGCTTGGTCTATTGGTGGCCTGCGGCATTTTGTGGCTGTTTTCCAAGGTGGAAGGAAAAATCCCCCTGCGGGCTATGGTGATTTTTTCGCTTGTCTGGGCGGCTCTGCTGGGAACACTGTGGGTGTTGGCCGTTCGGACGGAACCCCGGGCGGACGCGGCCGAGATCGTGGACGCAGCCCGTCAGGCCATGAGTCGGAACTATACGGAGCTGAAGCGAAAAGACGGCTACATGAATCGGCACCCCTATCAGCTGGGATTTATGGCTTTTTCTCAGCTGCTGCAGACGATTTTCGGCCCCAAAAACTATCTGGCGCTGCAGCTGGTCAACGTGGCTTTCCTGACGCTTGCCTACGGCGGAACGCTGCGGCTCCTGTGGCTGATGACGAAAAAAGCCCGAACCGTCCGTTATGGAGCGCTGCTCTTGCTGCTGTGTCTGCAGCCGATTTTGTATGTGACGTTCCTGTACGGCAATATGGCCAGCATTGCCTGTACGCTGTGGGCTATGTGCTGCCTGTGCCGCTTGGCCCGCGATGGCGGTGCGTGGCGGCTGATTCCCGCCGGGCTTTTGTGCGGCTTGTCCGTCATGATGAAGCCCAATGGCTGGATCCCCGTGATCGCCATGCTGATCGTGACGGGACTTTGGTTCCTTTCGGAGAAAAAATGGAAGCTGCTGCCGCTGCTGTTGCTTCTGGCAGCTGGCCCTTTGATTTCTACCCAAACGGTGAAAAGCATTTATTCGGCAGCGTCCGGGGCTGACCTGAGCAAGGGCGTGCCCATGACGGCCTATCTGGCTATGGGCCTGCAGGAAAGCAACCGCGCGCCCGGCTGGTACAATGAATATGTGGAACAGGTCTATGAAAACGCCAACTATGACCCGGAAAAGACGTCTGAACGGGCAAAAAAGAATATTCGTGCCCGGCTGGAAGAATTTGCGAAAGACCCTGCCTATACGTTCCAGTTTTTCTATGAAAAAATGGTCTCTCAATGGAATGAAACCACCTTTGAGGCCGTTTGGATCAGCCGAACCTGCCCTTATGACGAAGAAAACCGCTCCTATTTTGGCGATGTAGCGCTGAATGGTCATCTGCGTCCCGTGCTGGAAAAATGGATGGACGGTTACACACTGGCATTGTACGCTCTGTTTTCTTTGACCATGGGAGCCTTTGCCCGGAAACTGCTCCGCCGCCCCAAAGAAGGAGAGGAACCGCTGCCGCGCCCCTTGGGGCTGGGGCTATCCCTGTGCGCGGTCACAATGACAGGCGCATTTTTGTATCACATGATCTTCGAGGCGAAGTCTCAATACCTGTTCATTTACCTTTTCCTGATGATCCCCGCAGCTGCGTGGGGCTTGAGCTGCTTTTTTGCAAGGCCGCGCTTCACGAGGAAGGCCCGTTCATAATTCGGATGTTTTCCGAAGGAACGTCGCTGTGAGCCACACAGATCGAAAGGATGGTCATGCTGTCAGGGCCGCTCAGTTCCCGCGCCCCTACGTTAATGGTAAGTGAGTCGTTCTGCATGATGACCAACGCCGGAAGATAGCCCGCTTTCTGCAAGGCTTCCTCGATGGCCAGTTCGGTCTGATGGTTTTGAACCATGCGGGCCAGCTGCTCCGCAGCCTGATCCCGAACGGCCTGCTGCAGTTGGTCGTTTTCCGTTAAGGCCTGAAGCGCCGCCGCATCTTTTTCGTAGGAAAGTTCCCGTACATCCCGCCCGGAGACGGTGGGCGCAGGAGAAACGATCACTTCTTCAGGCGGCTCCTGAGAAATGGGAAGCTGCACTTTTTGCCAGAAAAGGACCCCGGCGGCGATGAGAAGTGCCGCCAGCAATCCGAGCCGGGCTGCGTGCCCGGCATTCTTTTTGGGTTCCAGAACAGAAGAAGTCTTCATCGCCCAGCCTCCATTGAAAAAACGTCCACTGCCGCTTCCGGCAGCCCCAGTAAAGTGCGGACGGCCCGGATCAGGCTGAGCCGCACTTCCAGATCGTCTGCGCCCTCTGCCACCACAACGGCTCCCACAGGCGGCGCAGAGGAAGAAAAACTGTCCGCACCACTGTTGTAGTAGACGGCGACTTCCACTTTCCCCGCACCGCTGATGGCACTGAGCACCTGTGCGATCCGTTTTTCTTCGCTGGTTCCGCTGCCACCTGCACTGCGGCCGCTCAATAGAAGAAAGCAAAGCAGGCAGCACAGCAGGACAGCCGCCAGAAGAAACCAGCGGTTTTCTTTCAGTCGCTTCATGTTCCCTCCGCTTCGCCGGACTGAACCACAGTGATGCGGCTTTCCTCCACCTGCAGCGTCTGCGCTATTTTCTGCCGCAGCTGGTCGGCAGTCAGAAGAAGGCTCTGGCCTTCCCGGGGAGAAAGCATCACCTCCGCCTGAAAAAGCGCGCCGTCCATATCCAGCCAGACTTTTCCCTGTGCGTCATAGCCCGCCTTCCCGGCCAGACGAACCAAAAACGCCTCCGCTTCCCGGGCGGCGGATTGCAGCGCCAGCCGCCTTGCCGGCTCGTTGCCTCCACCTTGCTGAAAAAAGGCGAATGTTTCCCGGGAAGGTTCCGCTGCTGTCGGCAGCAGCGCACTCAAGGAGGAAAGCAGCGACGCGGCCATCATCAGGCTGACGGTGAGCCGAACCGCCCGCCGCTGTCGGCCCTCCGGCAGCAGCATTTCGCAAAAAGCCCACAGAACCGAAAGCACCGCCATTTGCCGAATGAAAGCGTTCATTCTTTCTTCTCACCTCAGCATGACCGTCATGGTTCCTACGGTCAGCATTTCCGCACAAAGCAGCATGAACATGGCTCCTACGCTCAGTTCGATAATGAACAGAAGCGAAAATACCTCCCCAAATTCGCCGATGCAGCGGCAAAGGGGACTATCTGCCACGGGCTGCAGCACCGCTGAAGCCGACCGATACAGAAACAGCGCCGCCACCGTGCGCAGAAGGGGCGTCAGCAGCTTCAAAAGCAGCACCAGAAGCCCCAATACGCCTACCGCGTTTTCCACTAACAGGGAGCAGCCAACCAGCGTATCTACAGTGTCGGCAAACATCCCGCCCACGATGGGGATAAAATTATCCATGGCGTATTTTGCCGTGCGGATGCTGACACCGTCTACAGCCGCAGCGCTGAGCCCCTGCACGGACATTACTCCGATAAAGACAGTGAAGCCAAACCCCAGCGTCCAGTTGGCAATTTGCCGTATCAGACGGCAAAGACGGCTCAAACGCACATTATCGCTCAGCCCGCCTGCCATGGTCAGAACGGCGACCCCAACGGCAAACGGCATCGTCACATGCTGGATCAGTGTGGTCATGGAACCGGCTGCGGCCATGACGGCGGGCTGGTAAAAGGCCGAGCTGGCCGTCCCGCCCACAGCGGCTAACAGCGTGACCAGCAAAGGGAAAATGGCCTGCATCCACCCGGACATATCGCCAACGGACTGGGAGCAGAGCTGAACATAATCCTTCAAGTCGGCGCAGAGAAAGCCCATGACGGTCAAGAGCCCCGTATACCGGGCAGCCTTGCCGGCCCCGCTGTTTTCCGGGAAAAACTGTTCGCCCACGGCGGAAAGCAGCGCGGGGATCCACAAGCGGGTCATGCGCCACAGGGTTTGACGGAAAACGCCCGCCGCCTCCGCAAGAAGCCATTGCAGCACGCCTTCCGGGTTCAGAAGTGCCTTGCCGGAGGCCAGACGCTCCAGCCATTGACCGGGTTCGCCCTCCAGCATCGGCAGCCCGTTGGAAGCCTGTTCCAACGCTTGCAGATCCAGCTGTCCAAGAACGTCCTGGAGCCCGCTTTCCAATGCTTCGGCAACGACGGTCAGCGGAAAGAACAGAACCAACAGCCCTAGGACAAGAAGCATGCGTTGTTTCATGGAGCCAGCTCCAAAATCAACTGTAAAAGCTCTAACAGCAGGGGCACGGTCAGGATAAAAACGCTCAGCTTTCCCAATAGCTGCACTTTCAGTGCCAGACTGTTTTCTCCCAGATCGGAGCATGTTTGTGCGGTCAGTTCGGCGGTGTAGCTCATGCCCAGCACCTTCAGGAAAACGGACAGCGTTCCTTCCTGAAAACCAGCCATCGCCGTCAGCTGCTGAAGCTCCTGCCGAAGGGAAGAAATGCTGCCCAATGCCCCGGTCAGCAGAATGCAGCCAGCCGCCAATGAGCAAAGGGATGCGATCTGCGGCTGCTGCTGCCGTACTACCAGACACAAAACCGCCGCCGAGACGGCAAGTCCCATCCATTGCAGAAATTCCATGGCTAATACAGCGCAAAAATGCTTTTCAGGCTGGAAAGCAGGTCGGAGATCAGATTGACCACCAGAAACAGACCGATGACCAGCCCGACCACTGTGACCAGCGTCCCCAGTTCCTCCCGGCCCGCCCGGTTCAGCACCTGACTGATGACAGCCACCGCTACGCCCAGCCCCGCCAGCTTGAAGAGCAGATCTACCTGAATCATCGCCTTGCCCTCCTAAATCGTTACCATAACGCAATGCCCAGCATCAGGCCGAACAGAAGCCCCAACTGCATGAGCAGCTTGCCGCCCTTTTCCGCCTGCTCCCGGGCTTTTTCTGCAAGAGGACGCAGACGGCGGATGGCGCTGGATGCCGCCTGTTCCCGCATGGAGGCGGTGCCGGTGCCCAGTTGAGCGAATAGACCGTCCAGCACAGCCTTTTCTTCAGACTTCTCTGCGGAGAGCGGAAGGGCAGAGGTTGCCTGCTGGTATGCGTCCCGCAGACCGAGCAGCGGGTGCTTTTCCAGAATTTCCGCCGCTTTTTCCAATCGGTGGGAAAAAACGCCCTCGTCGCCGTCAGACGCGCAGACGCGAAGCAGCGCGGGCAGCCCCAGACGTTCCTCCAGAATCAGCAGCCGCATTCGAGCCAATAATTCCATTTCATTTTCTAACAGCCGCAGCCTGGCGCAGCGACGTTCCTTCAGTCCTGCCCCCAACGCCGTCCCCAGCGCCATGCACAAAAGCGCTCCTGCTGCCCCCAACATTATGCATCCTCCTCGGAAACCACGGGCTGAAAATCACGGTCATAGATTCCGGCCAGCTTTCCGACTTCGTGAACGTCCAACACGGCGTAGCGTTCGAAGGCCCGATCGCGGATGAGCGGATACAGCGTGTTTCGGCCGCAAACACTGTCCAGATCACGGCCGTGGACGGTAGCCAGCATGCTGACCCCGCTGCGGATGGCTTCCAGCGCCGCCTGAGCATCCAAGGTGTCGCTCAGCTCGTCCGTGACCAGCACCTCCGGCGATAAGGAACGGAGTAACCAGCGAAGCCCCGCTTCTTTTCCGCAGCCGTCCAGCACGTCTGTACATGGCCCTACTTCCAGTTGAGGAAGCCCGTCGCACATGGCGGCGATCTCGCTGCGTTCGTCTACTACGCACACCCGCCGTCCCGCTTCACTTAAGCGGCGTAGACTGTCCCGAAGCAGGGTCGTTTTGCCCATGCCAGGCAGACCAACGATCAGAGCGGAACGGCAGCTCCCGTTTTCGTCCGTTAACTGGCCGATCAGCCCGTCTGCCGCGCCCCGCCATTGACCCGCGATGCGGATGCAGAAGGAGCTGATGTCCCGCAAGGCGCGGATGCTTTGTCCCTGACAGATCACCCGGCCGCACAGCCCCATGCGGTGCCCGCCCCGGAGGGTGACAAAGCCGCTGCGCTGTTCCTCGGCCCGGGCGTACAGTGCGTGTTCGCACAGCGCTTCGGCCATTTGGGCTACCTGCTGGGGCGTGGGCTCGCAGGGACAGATGGTTTCCCCCTGACGGGTGGAAAGGCGGATGGATTGCCCAGCACGAACGCGGATCTCTCGCAGACTGCCCTCTGGCAGGGCATTCAGCGGACGGGCTGCCGCCTTGGGCAGGCAGTGGGTGAGAAAAGCAATCGTTTCATACCATTTCATGGTTCCAACCTCCGAAGCCACATTTATTCAAATAAAATCAATCCGATAGCACGGTAAAAGGCCGCGTCTACTTCGTCGCCATCCTGCAGCCCCAGCGCCTTTCGGGCCCGGCGGACAGCAGCGGTCGTTCCGGCTCCGTATACGCCGTCGGCGTTTTCGTACAGATAACCAAGGGAGATCAGCCGCCGCTGCACCGCCGCCACATGACTGTTTCGGTCGCCAGGGCGCAGCGCCCGCAGGCTGGAATCCAACTGTCCGTAGGGCCCGCCCTGAATGACCACCTTGCTCCAGTTACCTATCTTGCCGTAAAGCTCCTCCGAGTCCTGAACGAACATGCGAATGCAGCCGTGACTGGCGTTGGAACCAATGCTTCCGGGCCGGTTGGTGCCATGGATGCCGAACTGCCCCCAAGGCACGTTCAGTCCCAGAAAACGGGTGCCGAATCCGCCAAGTTCTCCTGCGAAACGATGGGTAATATAGAAAACCCCGATAGGCGAGGGCGTTTCCCAAGTGCCAGAGGCAATGGGGTAGCGCTTGAGCACTTCTGTTCCCTGATAAAGCGTCAGCGTCTTCTGGGGTAAGTCGATCCAGATCCAGTTGCCCTCCGGCACGTTGGCCCGCCGGGCAGATTCTGATGGAGAAAGTACCGGGCTTTTCGTTTCTTCCGAAACGGCGGCCTGCAGGAAAAGAGAAAGGGACAAGATGGCCAGCAGCGCGAAAGTGCACAGGGCTTTTTGACGGAATCTCCGCTGCTTCATGTCTGTCCTCCCTCTGTTTTCTCTGGACTTTATGCGTCCGTCCCGGCAAGTATGACGGAGAATCGCTTTACAACCGCGCCGGAAACCGATATAATGCCAGTGTTGCTTTTCCGGCGGAGCCGAGCGCAAGCGCCGGCGACTGCCCATCGGAAATGCCGCGAAACGGTTCCCCAGAATCGTCGGGTATCCCACAAGAACTCGAACGGAGGAAAAAAGAAAATGAAACAGGAAACCATTCTGGAAAAACGCCGCCGTCAGAGCGACCGCATCCGTCAGATGACCGTCGCCGCCATGCTCAGCGCCATTACCGCGCTTCTGGTATTTACCCCCATCGGAATGATTCAGCTTCCGCCGCCTCTGCTGGCAGTGACCACGGTACATGTGCCGGTGCTGATCGCCGCGCTGGTGGAGGGCTGGTGGGTCGGCGGCTTTGTCGGATTGGTGTTCGGCACATGCAGCTTGATTCGCGCATGGGAGTCCGGCGCGGTGGGCCTGACGCTGTTCTTCCGCAATCCGCTGATCAGCGTCCTGCCGCGCATTTTATTCCCGCTGGGAGCTTACGCGGTGTATCTCTTGCTGAAAAAGCTCTTTCGGGACGGACAGGTACGAGATAAGATCGCCGCAGGCATTGCCGCCGCAGTGGGTGCGGTTCTTAATACCGTGCTGGTGCTGGGAACACTGTACTTGATTTACGGTGCGAAATTGACGGAAATAGTTAATAACATGATCTCTACCGGTGAAACAGAAGCTCATTATCTGGATCACGCGGGCGCGTGGCTGGTGGCGGCAGTCGGTCTGCCCAATGGCATTGCCGAGGCCGTTGTAGCCGCGCTTCTGGTGCCCATGGTCAAAGTGGCGGTGGACGCCGTTACCAAGCGTAAAGGAAGGAAACAAGCATGATCTTAACCATGGACGTTGGCAATACCAATATCAAGACCGCCCTGTTTGACGGCGTGGAGATGAAGAAGTACTGGCGGCTGTCCACTTCCAGCACTCATACCAGCGACGAATACGGTTTTCTGCTTTCCGGGCTGCTGGAGCGGGATGGAATCGACTGCAGCGACATCGAGGGGATCGTGATGTCCAGTGTGGTGCCTACCATCAATTTTACACTGGAACACATGTGCAAGAATTATTTCGGACAGTCGCCCATGATGGTGGCTCCCGGCATCAAGACCGGAATCAATCTGAAATATGAGAATCCCCGGGAATTGGGCAGCGACCGTATTGCCAACGCTGTGGCCGTGCAGGCGGAGTATGGTGGCCCCTGCATTTTTATCGACTTCGGCACCGCCACCACCTTCGGGGCCATCGACGAAGAAGGTTCCTTTCTGGGGGGCTGTATCTGCCCGGGTCTGAAGCTGACCAGTGACGCGCTGGTTCGCGGCACGGCCAAGCTGCCTCGGTTCGAGTTGGTTCGGCCTGAACACGTGATTTCCCGCACCACGGTGACGAATCTTCAGTCCGGCGTGATCAACGGCTTTATCGGCCAGATCGAGTATCTGGTGCGCAAGTTCCGGGAGGAGCTTCACGCGCCGGAGGCGCTGGTGGTGGCCACCGGCGGCATGGCGGTGATCGTAGCCGAAGAAGGCGGCATCATCGACAAATTGGACGGGATTTTAACCCTGAAGGGGCTTCGGCTCCTGTATGAACGCAACCGCTGACGAGAGGAGAAACAGAAGGATGGAACCGACGGTCAAAATCGGATTTTTCGGCTGCGGCAACGTTGGCAGCGGCGTATGGAAGCTGCTTACGGGCTTTTCGAAGGAGATCAGCCATCGCACGGGGCTTCACTTTGAAGTGAAGCGGGCGCTGGTGCGGGACGTGCATAAAAAAAGGGAAATCGAGCTGCCGGAGGGCGTGCTGACCGACCGGGTGGACGACCTGCTGAACGACCCGGAGATTTCCATCATTCTGGAATTTCTTGGCGGCGAGCAGCCCGCGTTTCAATGGGATCTGGCGGCGCTGGAAAAGGGCAAGACGCTGGTGACCGCCAACAAGGTGGCCTTCGCCCTGCACTGGCACGAGCTGCAGCAGGCCGCCCGGAAAAGCGGCGCGGGTCTGTACTACGAGGCGGCGGTGTGCGGAGCCATCCCCATCATCCATACCATGGAGGAAAGCCTGCAGGCCAATCGAATCAGCTATCTGTACGGCATCATGAACGGCACCACCAACTACATTCTTTCCCGCATGAGCCGGGAGGGGCTGGAATATGAGGACGTGCTTCGGGATGCACAGCGGCTGGGACTGGCGGAGCCGGATCCCTCTACCGATGTGGAGGGCTACGATGCGGCCTACAAGCTGAGCATTCTGGCCAGTCTCGCATTTCATGGACATGTACCCTTCGATTTTATCCATGTGGAGGGCATTACCCATGTCAGTCAGGAGGATATCCGCTGCGGACAGGAACTCGGCTATACGCTGAAACTGCTGGCCATTGCCAAACGGGACGGAATGCGGGTGGAGACCCGTGTAAATCCGACTTTTATTCCCAACAACCACCCCATGGCGAATGTGTCGGACGCGTTCAACGCGGTATATCTGCAGGGTCATGCCTGCGGCGAAATGATGTTCATGGGCCGAGGCGCAGGGGATATGCCCACGGCCAGTGCGATCGTTAGCGACCTGCTGCGGGCTTCTTCTACGCCGGTGCATCGCTATCCCACCTTCATCACCGACCCGGATAACGCCGACGGGCTGCAGAAAAATGACGACTGGCGCTGCGCCTTCTATGTGCGCACCATGGCCATCGACGCACCCGGCGTTCTGAGCCGGGTGGCGGCTACCTTTGCCGATCATGGGGTCAGCATTGCTGCCATGCAGCAGAAGGGCGAAAAGCGGAACGGGCGCATTCCTATGGTGTTTATTACCCATCGTGCCTATGAAAAGGACATGCAGCAGGCGGTTCGGGAAATCGACCAGGCCATCGCGCAGGTGGAAAGCCTGATTCGGGTGGAGGGATAAGCATTGGATATTGCACAGGAACGACTGAAACGGACGGCACTGCTGCTGGATTCCGAACGGATGGAGCGGCTCCGCAACGCCCATGTGTTGCTGTTCGGCTTGGGCGGCGTGGGCAGCTACGCGGCGGAGGCGCTGGCACGGCTGGGTATAGGACATCTGACCATCGTGGATAACGATACCGTGGCACCATCCAATCTGAACCGACAGCTGCCTGCCTTGGAAAGCACGGTGGGACAGCAGAAAACCGATGTGGTAGCGGCAAGACTTCGGGACGCTGCCCCGGGAATGAGGATCACAACCGTCAACGCCTTTTATCTCCCGGAAAACCCGGTGGAGATTCCGGCGGACTGCACGGTGGTGCTGGACGCCATCGACACGGTTTCAGCCAAGCTGCATCTGGCGGAGGTCTGTTATGGGCGGGGAATCCCGCTGGTCAGCTGCATGGGCATGGGCAACCGGCTGGATCCCACGCAGATTCGAATCGGCGATCTGTACGACACCAAGGACTGCCGCCTATGCCGGGTGATGCGGCAGCAGCTTCGCAAACGGGGTGTGCCGGCGTTGCGGTGCGTCTATTCGCTGGAAAAGGCGAAAATCCCAACGCCGTCCCCGGAGGATGAAGCCGAAACAAAGGCAACCGGCCGGGTGGCACCCGGTTCTGTCAGCTTCGTGCCGTCGGTGGCGGGACTTTATCTGGCCTATGAGGCCGCTCGAATCATTTGGGAAGGAAACAAGATAAACGATGAAAATCCCCGCGATTGAAACGACTCGGCTGCTATTACGCGGTTTTACTAAAGAGGACGCTCTGTGGGCCTTCCGCATCTGGAATGACCCGGAGGTGGGAAAGTACCTGCCGGACGAGCCTATGCTGGAACCTGACCCGGAATACATTCGGGAACTGGAAGAACTGGGCGACGACGAGGAATGTTGTTACCTGATCCCCGTAATGAAAGAACACCCGGAGCAGCGCGTCGGCACTTGCAGTTTTCTGCCTCTTGACGAGGGAAAAACTTATGATCTGGCTTACTGCGTTCACCCGTACTTTTGGAAGCAGGGCTATGCCACGGAAATGGCGCAGGGCATGATAGAATACGCCCGCCGTCAGGGGGCGGAAAAAGCCACCATTTGGGTCAGCGCCGAAAATGCCGCCTCCTGCCGGGTGGCGGAAAAATGCGGCGGCATTGCAGCAACTGAAAAAACGTACCACAAGCGCAATACCGATCTGGTAATGAAAGAGATTCGGTATGATATAACGCTCTAAGCTTTTTCCGAAGCGCTCGTCGCTTCGGTTTTTTAAGATAAAATGTTGACAAATCAACAAAACAGTGTTAGAATCATAACTGCTTGTTGATTCGTCAACAGGAAGGAGGGAAACATGGAAGAGCGCTTCGCGGCCTTTACGGTGCTGATTGCCAAAATCAACCGCAACATTCGCCGAATCAAAACGGAAGAAATGGCGGAATTCCATCTGAAAGGCCCTCATGTGGCCTGTCTGTATCACCTTACGACGGCAGGGCCGCTGACGGCGGGGGAATTGTGTGACCGCTGCGACGAGGACAAGGCCGCCATTTCCCGCTCACTGGATTTTTTGGAAAAGGAAGGCTATCTGGTCTGCGACAGCAGCGCCAGAAAGCGTTATCGATCGCCCCTCCGGCTGACGGAGAAGGGAGAGGCGACCGGCCGGAGAATCATGGAGAAGATTGACCGGATCGTCAGGGAAGCAGGCTCCGCCCTGACGGAGGAGGAGCGGGCCGTGATGTATCGCGCGCTTTCCGCCGTCAGCGAGCGGCTGGCCCAAATGGGGGAAACCAAAACGAACGAGGCGGCCCTGCGGGCTGAAGAAAGGAAATAGAATGAAAACGAGAATCATTGTGGACTCCACGCTGGACATGACGGAGTCCTTTTGTCGGCGCGCCCGGGTGATCCCGCTGACCATTCATTTTGGGCAGGAGGTGCTGACGGACGGCGTTACGATCACCCGAAGCCAGTTTTACGAACGCCTCGTGTCCGTGGAAGCCATGCCGACCACCAGCCAGCCTTCCCCGGCGGCGTTTGAGGAAGCCTACGAAGAGATTGCCCGGGCAGGGGAGAGCGCCGTGGTCATCACCATCTCCTCCAAGCTGTCCGGAACCTGCCAGAGCGCCCAAATCGCCGCGGAGGGATATGACAGCATTTACGTGGTCGACAGCCAGAACGCGGCGAACGGAGCGGGCATTCTGGCGGAGTATGCCATCCTCTGCGCGGAAAAAGGCATGGCGGCCCCGGAGCTGGCGGCGCATCTGAAGGAAAAGCGAAACGAAATCTGCGTCATCGGAGTGCTGGATACGCTGGAATATCTGAAAAAAGGCGGCCGGATCTCCAAGACCGTCGCTTTCGCGGGCGGCGTTTTGAACATCAAGCCGGTTGTGACCATCGAGGATGGAAGGGTCGCTCTGATTGGAAAGGCGCGGGGCTCCAGGCAGGGGAACAACCTGCTGGTGAAGAAGATTCAGGAAGCGGGCGGCGTGGACTTTACCATGCCGATTCTGCTGGGCTATACCGGACTGGACGACAGGCTGATGCAGCAGTACATTCAGGACAGCCGCGAGCTTTGGCAGGATGGAACGGAACGGCTGGACAGCGTCTGCATCGGCAGCGTGATCGGAACCTACGCCGGGCCGGGCGCGGTGGTGGCCGCTTTTTTCCGCAAGGGCGGGAAATGAAGAGGACGATAGGCATGGAAGGAGCTTTACGAAAGAAGGGCGAAAACAGAAATCGCCGCTTTCTTCCATGAGTGACGAAAAAAACAGAACATTAGCAGGGCGGGGCGGAGCACGGGCTTGCCCTGCCTTTTTACGTCCCGAACGAACAAAACAGAAAAAAGTTTATGAAATTGTCAGAAAATTATCAATCCCTCCGTCTGTCTTTTTTGGATGTTTCGTGGTATGATAGTCACGCAGAATTTACAGAGCGTGTTCCATCGCGCAAAACAGAAGTTGGAGGGTTTGTTTTGGACAAGCAGATCATCGTCATTGGCGGCGGCGTGGTAGGCTGCGCGGTCGCACGGCTGTTGTCCCGCTACGAAGCCAAGGTGACTGTGCTGGAAGGCGGCGAGGATGTTGCCCACGGCGCAAGCAAGGCGAACAGCGGTATCGTTCACGCGGGCTTCGACGCAAAGCCAGGCTCCCTGAAGGCCAGACTGAACGTGGAAGGGGCTCAAATGTACCCGGCGCTGTGCGCAGAGGTGGACGCGCCCTACAGCCGTCCCGGAGCCATGGTGCTTGCTTTCAGCGAGGAAGAACGCAAGACCATCGAAACCCTGTACGAGCAGGGGGTGAAAAATGGCGTCGAGGCGCAGCGGATCATTGAACGGGAGGAAATCCTTCGGTTGGAGCCCAATACCAATCCCGAGGTTGTCTGCGCTCTGCTGGAACCCATGAGCGGCCTTACCAGCCCTTATGAGCTGACCTGCGCCCTGGCGGATCACGCGGCGGTGAACGGCGCGGAGTTCCGTATGAATACCCGGGTGGAAAAAATCGAGAAGACGGAAAACGGCTTCCGGCTGACCACCAATCAGGGCGTGTTCGAAGCTGAGCTGATTGTGAACTGCGCGGGCGTACATTCCGCCGAACTGCATAATCAGCTGTCCGAAAAGAAGCTGAATATCATCGCCCGCAAGGGGGAGTATTATCTGCTGGATCACCAACTGCCCCTCCTGTTTGAACATACCATGTTCCAGTGCCCCACTAAGATGGGCAAGGGTGTATTGGTGAGTCCTACGGTTCATGGCAATACCCTGCTGGGCCCCAGCGCCGAGGACGTGCCGGATGCGGACGATGTAGCTACTACGGCCGAAGCGCTGAAGATGGTCAATGAAAAGTCCAGGCTGACCTGGCCTGCGATGAACCTGCGTACCGTCATTACCACCTTCGCGGGCATTCGCGCTCATGAGGAAAACGGCGACTTCATTATCGGCGCTGTGGAGGGTGTGCCCGGCGCGTATGAAACCGTCGGCATCGAAAGCCCCGGCCTGAGCGCCGCACCTGCCATTGCCAAAATGCTGGCAGGTCAGATTGCCGAAGAAAACGGTCTGACCGAAAAGAAGGAATGGAAGCCCGCTCCCAAGCGGGAAAAGCCCTTCTATGCCATGACGCTGGAAGAACGGGCTGAAATTGTGAAGAAGAACCCCGAATACGGCGCGCTGGTGTGCCGCTGCGAGCAGGTGACGGAGGCGGAAATTCGGGCTGCCATCCGTCGGCCCGTTGGCGCGACTACTATCGACGGCGTAAAGCGCCGCACCCGCGCCGGCATGGGCCGCTGTCAGGGCGGCTTCTGCAGCCCCCGTGTGCTGGAAATTCTTTCCGAAGAACTGCACCTTGATCCCACCCAGATCACCAAATGTGGCGGCGAGAGCCGTCTGCTGGTGGGCACCGTCGCACAGGCCATGAAGGGGGACAGATAACATGCTGAGTCAGGAACTGAAAAATCAGGTGGAAAAGGTAGACGTGCTCATTGTGGGCGCGGGCCCTGCGGGCATGGCCGCTGCGATCGCCGCCAAAGAGGCGGGCGTGGACAATCTTCTGGTGCTGGAGCGGGAAGCCAACATGGGCGGCATTCTTCGCCAGTGTATTCACAATGGGTTTGGCCTTCACCGCTTCAAGGAAGAACTGACCGGCCCGGAGTATGCGCAGCGGGATATTGACAAGGTAAAGGAACTGGGCATCGAGGTTCGCTGCGGTACTACCGTTCTTTCCATTGACGAAAACCGTTTTGTCACCGCTGTCAGTAAAGAAAAGGGCGTTCAGCTTTTCGAAGCGGGCGCACTGATTCTGGCTATGGGCTGCCGGGAACGTCCCCGGGGCGCACTGGCGACCCCCGGCACCCGCTGCGCGGGTATTTATTCCGCCGGTACGGCTCAAAAATTCGTCAATCTGGAAGGCTATATGCCCGGCAAGCGGGTGGTCATTCTGGGCAGCGGCGACATCGGCCTGATCATGGCCCGCCGCATGACCCTGCAGGGTGCCAAGGTGCTGGCCTGCGTGGAATTGATGCCTTATTCCAGCGGCCTGAACCGCAATATTGTTCAGTGCCTGCACGACTATGACATTCCGCTGCTTTTGAGTCACACGGTGATCGACATTCAGGGCAAGGAACGCCTGACCGGCGTGACGGTGGCCGAGGTGGACGCAAAGCGCCAGCCCATCCCCGGCACCGAACAGCACTTCGACTGCGACACGCTGCTTCTGTCCGTGGGCCTGCTGCCGGAAAACGAATTGACCCGTCAGGCAGACGTGGAAATGAGCAACCTGACCTCCGGCGCAGTGGTGGATGATACCCTGCAAACCAGCAAAGAGGGCATTTTTGCCTGCGGCAACGTGCTGCATGTTCACGATCTGGTGGACTTCGTCAGCGCCGAGAGCTTCAAGGCCGGAAAGGCGGCTGCGGAGTATGTTCAGGGCAAAAAGCGCGTGGGCACGTATGTTTCCGTCAAGGACGGCGACGGCGTTCGCGGCGTGGTGCCCCAGAAGCTGCTGATCCCCGACGGGGATGCGGAAAACGTGCAGATCATGTTCCGGCCCTCCGGCGTTTATGAGAACGCCTATATCCGCGTCACGGACGGCGAACGGGAGCTGATCAAACAGAAGAAGCGTATCCTGACCCCCGGCGAAATGGCCGAGCTTGTCCTGAAGCCGGAAGTGGTCAAAGGCCTGTCCGGCGCGGATGTGACCGTTTCCATCGTGAAGGAATAAGGAGGAAGAATCATGGAACAGCAGATTACTTGCATTAACTGCCCGGTAGGCTGCCGGCTGCAGGTCGTGCTGGAAAACGGACAGGTGGTATCGGTCAGCGGCAACAGCTGCAAGCGCGGCGAAACCTATGCCAAGCAGGAATGCACTGCTCCCACCCGCATGGTGACGGCCGCCGTTCCCCTGCAAAATCGGAAAACGCCCGTCAGCGCCAAGACCCGTACCCCGATCCCGAAAGAGAAAATTTTCGACTGCATGGCTGCTTTAGGCAATCTGCAGCTGAACGCGCCCGTCCATATGGGCGACGTGATCTGCCCCGATGTGTGCGGCACCGGCGTGGATGTGATCGCTACCCGGACGGTGGAGTAATTCAAATTGATCTTTCAAAAAGCTGCGAAGAAAGTCGCAGCTTTTTTGATATAAAGGTGATATTTTTACGCAAAAATACGAACAATATCTGAAAGCAGGATGAAAAAATCACAAATAATTACGAATATTTTGTGAATTGACTTATAAAAGATTCGGATATATAATGATGCCGTTGAGACGGGGTGGCCAACCGTTTGAACATCGTTTTTTGGACGATTGACGATAAGACAGATCAAATGGGAGGAAAAACGAAATGAAAAAGGTTCTTTCCATGCTCCTGGTCCTGCTGATGATGTGTTCTGCAATCTCTGCTGTGGCGGAGTCTGCCAACCCTGTTCCGATCAAGGTGCTGATTCTTCCTAAATTTGAAGTGGGGGAACTGGCCGGCGATTTTCCTGGCGAAGCGCAGTATTACTATGAAGCCTATTGTCAGGGTGGCGATGAATATGAAGTGAAGGGCGGCTTTGCGGACAATAAGCTCTATGTGAAGGACGGCGTGGCGCTGTACGTGACTGGTATGGGTAAAGTCAACACCGCGTTGAGCTTGAATGCTGTTTTGACGGATGAACGCTTTGATTTTTCAGATGCGTACATTTTCAGCACCGGCTGTGCAGGTTCTGCTTATGAATATGGCGTCATGGGAGATGTATTTGTCATTACCGCTGCAGTGGACTATGATTTGGGACATCATGCTGATGTACGCGAACTTCCGGAAGGAAGCGTCACCACGTGGTTCCATGACTCTGGCTATGACAGTTCTTCTTATAAAATCTTTAATCAGGATCTGATGGAAAAGGTCTATGATCTGGTGAAAGATGTTGAGATTTCTACAACGGAAAAAACGCGTAACTTCATGGCTGCTGCATTTGATAATGCTGAATGGGCTGTTCGCGATCCCAAGGTGCTGCGCGGCACCACGGTTTCCGGCGATAATTATTGGAAGGGTTCCTATGACCATGCCAACGCGCTGCTGATGACGGAAACCTATCAGTGCCCCGATCCCTTTGCACTGACGGAGATGGAGGACGTTGCCCTGGCTGTTGCGGCTGAACGCTTGGGAATGCTAGATCGCTTCATCGTGATTCGCGATTCCGTCAATATGGATGTATTTATGAATGGCGCGTCTCCCGAAAGCCTGTGGGATCCGAATTTCGATGAGTCTCTTGCTTCTGACGATAGTGTAGAGGCGGCTGACATCTTTGCCACCGCTATGGAAAATAACTATAAGGTTGGCAGCGTGGTAATCAATGCCATTCTGGATGGAACGCTTTAAGAAAAAATGATTCAAAAAAGCCGCAGCATATACTGCGGCTCAGCCTGTCAAAGAAGCCAGATGCGAGTCTGCAATTTGGCTTCTTTGACAGGCTGAAGCTGCGAATTTCTTCGCAGCTTTTTCTTATGGCACGTCTTCCCAGCGGAGAATCTCCATGGCTGGCATGGCGTGGCCGTTGTCGGCCTGCGTGGGCTTGGGAAACATTTCGCCGGTCTGCGCATGAAAGTAATAATCGCCGTAGGGTTCCGGGATCATCAAACGACCTTCCTTTGTATTGGAAGGCAGATAGGGCAGAACGGCCTTGTCTGTATGGGGATCGTCAGTATATCCGCCCTTGATGCGCCAAACGGGCTGCAAAAGAAAATGGTTGCCGTCCATTTCCGGAGCGGCGGTGCCAATGTAACAAAATTCCATTTCGTCAATGCTCCATAAATGACCGGAAAGAATTTGTTTGGTCAGCGCCTGTTTGATGGCTTCGAAGGAAAGCAGGGGAACATCCCCGGCCAGCAGACCGATTTCCTGATAAGGCACCACGGTGAAGTTATAGCAGTTCTCGTTGTGATAATTGAAAACCATCCGGGGATAAGGGCCGTCACCGTAAGGCAGCGTTGGAATACCGTGGAACATCTGCCAGCCCCAGATGGCCCAGCTGCCGCTTCGGGTCATCGGTTCTACGGGGATGCGCTGACCATCTTTTTTCTCCTTTACCTGCCAGAGAATATTGCACTGGTCTCCGCTCCAATAGTAATCGTCCAGCGATAAGCCAGTAAAGGCACGTACAGGTTCGTCTGCAAAGGCATAAAATTCCTCAAAAGTCATGTCCAGTCCCTCCGGCGTCCCGGCGGGCGGCTGCTGGTAGCGGTACTCAGTGCGTTCTGTTTGGGTATGATACCCCGAACCAGCACCATAAAAGAACTTTTTATCTGTGAACCATGTTTTGCCGTTGATATCGATATTCACGTCCACATAGGGACGTTTGGTGCTGATGTCTACGACGTTGCCTTTCCCGGCATAGTGTGCGATCAGCGTCTCATTCTGATTGATCTCTCCTAAGGTGATCTCGGGGATGGGGCAGACGTCAGTCTCCGGCATCCACGGGATCACGGCGTTTACGACGACTTCTCGTCCATCCACTGTAAAGCTTTCCTGCCAGCCTTGGAGAGCCTGCTCTCGTAAAGCAGGAAAGGAAACGTAAGGGAAAGAAATATTTTCTTCCGCGTAGACGATTCCCGCTGTCAGTAGGATCCCCAAAAACAAAGCCGCAAGAAAAGAAAAAAGCCGAAGTCTCATTTTGGTAAAACTCCCTTCTGTTCCCGAATGTGGAGGGAAAATACATCCTCTCAAAATAAAAGACGTTTGGCCACACCGAAAAGTTTTTCGGAGGAGCCTCCGAATTTGCAAAAAAGAGGAGAACGTAGACAAGATGAGCATGACGCAATCCCTTATGGCAAAACGCTTTCAGCCACTTGTGAACAAATCATAAATTCCCCCGAAAAAAGTGCGAAACCTATTGACAAAACCATAGGAGTGGAATATGATATGCCATGTTAGCACTCGATGGTGATGAGTGCTAACAAGAACCGATCAAACGGAACCTTGTGAAAGGAGGCTGCGACAGCATGATGATGGACGCAAGAAAGTTCCGCATCCTGCAGGCGATCATCGACGACTACATCCTGACGGCGATTCCCGTGGGCAGCCGCACCATTTCCAAGAAGTACGAAATGGGTTTGAGCTCCGCCACCATCCGCAATGAAATGAGCGATTTGGAAGAACTGGGTTATCTGGATCAGCCTCACGTCAGCGCAGGCCGGATTCCCAGCGCGAAGGCTTACCGTCTTTACGTGGATCAGCTACTGCAGCGCGGGATGATCGCAGCGGACGATACGGACAGCGTTTGCCAGTATTTTTCCAACCGCACCCATCAGATGGAGGACGTCATCAGCCACGCGGCGCAGGTGCTTTCCGGCCTGACCCATTACACGGCGCTGGTGACCACGCCCAAGGGAGCGGAGCTTCGGATCCGCAATCTGCAGCTGGTGCCGGTCAGCTCCACCTCCGCACTGGTCGTCATCGTAACGGATGGCGGAATCATGCGGGATACGGTGGTGGACGTCGGCAAAGATATGGATGCGGATACGCTCTATGCCATTAGCCGGATGCTGACCGAAAAGTTGAGCGGGCACACTCTCACCGAAGCCCAGGCATTGCTGAAGGCAATTCAGGGCGGGATGCAGGAAAACCGTGAGCTCTTCAACGGAATCATGAATTTCATGGACGCTGCGGAGGGCAAGGGCGGAAAATCCCATCTGGCGCTGGGCGGTGCTAGCAATATCCTGAATTTTCCGGAGTATAACGACGTGGAGAAAGCCAAAAACTTCCTCAGCGTACTGGAAACCAAGGATCAGCTGGTAAAGCTTCTGGAAGATCACAGCGAAATGGCCTTTACCGTGCGAATCGGTCCAGAGACAGGGATTCCCGAGCTTGCGGACTGTTCGCTGGTGACCGCCACCTACCGCTTGGGCGACAACACCCACGGAACCATCGGTGTGATCGGCCCCACGCGTATGCAGTACGGCCACGTGTTCAGTGTGCTGAACGCCATGGGTAAACAGCTCACCGAGCTGTTAGGCAAAGAGAAGGAGTGACTGAATTGTCGAAGAAGAAGCGCGGCGAGCATATGGAAGAGCAGCAGACCGCCGAAATGGAAAAAGCCAGCGAAAACGAAGCGCTGGAAACCGTGGAAGCAGAAGTGGAAGCCGCTTCCGACGAAGAAGCGGCTCAGGAGGCTGCCAAAGAAGAAATCGCCGAGGATACGCAGAAAGCGGAGGCTGCAGAAGCGTTGACTGCCGCGTTGGCCAAGCAGGAGGAATACTTGAATCTGGCCCAGCGGGTCAAGGCTGACTTCGAAAACTTCCGCCGCCGTAATCAGAACGTGCGAAAGGAAGCCTATGACGATGGCACTCGGAGCTTTGCCACGACGCTTTTACCGGTTCTGGATAATCTGGAACGAGCTATCGCTGCGGCGGAAAATTCCTCTGACACTGCGTTGAAAGAGGGCGTGGAAATGGTCTACCGCCAGATGTGTGATGCGTTCACCAAGCGGGGCATCACTTCCATCGACCGGCTGGGGCAGCCCTTTGACCCCAATCTGGAAAACGCCGTGATGCAGGGCACACCTGAGGACGGCGAACCCGGCACCGTGTGCGAGGTGTTCCAGAAGGGCTATCAACTGGAAGGAACGGTTCTCCGCCACGCCATGGTGAAGGTCGTTCCCGAATAAACCATTCATTTAACAACCCGTGGGATTCGTCCCACTTACTACATACAGTCAACAAGTTTTGGGAGGATTTTGATTATGTCTAAGATTATTGGTATCGACCTTGGTACGACCAACAGCTGCGTCGCCGTGATGGAAGGCGGCGAACCTACCGTTATCCCTAATGCCGAAGGTGCGCGCACTACTCCTTCTGTGGTTGCTTTCACCAAGGACGGCGAACGTCTGGTGGGCCAGATCGCAAAGCGTCAGGCCGTCACCAACCCCGACCGCACCGTGATCTCCATCAAGCGTGAAATGGGTACCGCTCACAAGGTGACCATCGACGGCAAGTCCTACACGCCTCAGGAAATCAGCGCCATGATCCTGCAGAAGCTGAAGAGCGACGCGGAAGCCTATCTGGGCGAAACCGTTACGCAGGCCGTCATCACCGTGCCTGCCTATTTCAGCGACAGTCAGCGTCAGGCCACCAAGGACGCCGGTCGTATCGCCGGTCTGGAAGTTCTGCGTATCATCAACGAGCCTACCGCCGCGTCTCTGGCTTATGGCCTTGACAAGGAAGGCAGCCAGAAGATTCTGGTTTACGATCTGGGTGGCGGCACCTTCGATGTGTCCATTCTGGAGATCGGAGATGGCGTGTTCGAAGTGCTGGCTACCAACGGCGACACCCATCTGGGCGGCGACGACTTCGATGAGCGTCTGATCAACTACATTGCCGATGAATTCAAGAAGGAAAATGGCATCGACCTGCGGCAGGATCGTATGGCCTACCAGCGCTTGAAGGAAGCTGCCGAAAAGGCCAAGATCGACCTGTCCGGCGTGATGTCCACCAACGTGAACCTGCCCTTCATCACCAGCGACGCTACCGGCCCGAAGCATCTGGATGTTACCATCACCCGTGCCAAGTTCGACGAACTGACCCACGATCTGGTGGAAAAGACCATCGACCCCGTGAATCTGGCCCTGAAGGATGCCGGCCTGACCGCCGCGCAGATCGACAAGGTCATTCTGGTGGGTGGTTCTACCCGTATCCCTGCTGTGCAGGCTGCTGTGAAGAAGAGCACCGGCAAGGAGCCCTTCAAGGGCATCAACCCCGATGAGTGCGTGGCCGTTGGCGCTGCCATTCAGGCTGGCGTTCTGGGCGGCGAAGTGAAGGATGTTCTGCTGCTGGACGTGACGCCCCTGAGCTTGGGCCTTGAGACCGAAGGCCACATCTTCACCAAGCTGATCGAGCGTAACACCACGATTCCTACCTCCAAGAGTCAGGTATTCTCTACTGCTGCCGACGGTCAGACCGCTGTGGAGATCCATGTGCTGCAGGGCGAACGCCCCATGGCTTACGATAACAAGACGCTGGGACGCTTCCAGTTGACCGGCATCCCCGCCGCTCCCCGCGGAGTGCCTCAGATCGAGGTCACTTTCAACATCGACCGTAACGGCATTGTGAACGTGTCCGCCAAGGACAAGGGCACCGGCAACGAGCAGAAGATCACCATTACCGCTTCCACCAACATGACGGAAGACGAGATCAACCAGCGCGTGAAGGAAGCCGAACAGTACGCCGAGCAGGACAAGAAGCACAAGGAAGAAGTCGAAACCATCAACCATGCCGACACCATGGTATACGAGATGGAGAAGCAGCTGCGTGAAAACGGCGACAAGCTCTCTTCTGAGGATAAGGAAACCGTCCAGCATGAGATCGACGAACTGAAGAAGGTCAAGGAAGGCGGCGACGCCGAGGCCATCAAGTCCAAGATGGAAGAAATGAGCCAGAAGATCTACGCCATCTTCGGCAAGCTCTATCAGCAGGAGGGCGGACAGCCCGGTGCTGACGCTGGCAATGGCGCTGGCCCGCAGGTCAACGACGACGGCACCATCGATGCGGACGCTGAAGTCAAGTAACGAGGGACGGTGCTCCTCGACCCCGATTCGCATTGGAGATAGCAAGGTTTGACAGACACTCTCCGCGCGAAACGGATGAAAGAAACCATCGGTCGAAGAAACGGCGACCGGACAGCCGAACGCCGTTCAGGGTATGAAGTGTTTCATACCGGGGGTTTGAGGGCTATGCCCCCAAACCCTCTTCGGCTGTTATACGATTGATTGAATGTAAGTAGGTGAGCTTTTGGCAAAGCGCGATTATTATGAGGTTCTGGGCGTTTCCAAGAACGCCACGGATGCGGAGATCAAATCGGCGTATCGCAAAAAAGCCAAGGAATGCCACCCCGATCTGCACCCTGATGATAAGGGCGCCGAAGAACGCTTCAAGGAGCTGAACGAAGCCAACGAGGTTCTGAGCGACCCGGAGAAGCGGAAACGCTACGATCAGTTCGGCTTTGACGGCCCCCAGATGGGCGGCGGCGCAGGCGGGTTTGATTTTAACGGGTTCGGCGGCGAAGGCGGTATGGGCGGCTTTGAAAGTATCTTCGATACTTTCTTTGGCGGCGGTTTTGGCGGCGGCAGCCGTCGGAACGGCCCTGTTCAGGGCAACGATCTCCAGCACCGAATCTCCATTACCTTTGAGGAAGCGGCCTTTGGCTGCGAAAAGCAGGTGGACTTCTTCCGCAATGAGCTTTGCGACACCTGCGGCGGAACGGGCGCAAAGCCCGGTACGCAGCCCCAGACCTGCCCGACCTGTAAAGGCTCCGGTCAGGTGCGCACGGGCGGCGGCTTTATGGTCACGGTTCGTACCTGCCCGACCTGCGGCGGCGAGGGCAAGATCGTAAAGGATAAGTGTTCGGCCTGTAATGGCACGGGCCATGTGCGTCGCAAGCGCACGCTGAATATTCGAATCCCTGCTGGGATTCAGGACGGCGTGAGTTTAGTGAAGCGCGGTGAGGGCGAGCCCGGTATGCGGGGCGGCCCGGCGGGCGACCTGTATATCACCGTCACGGTGAAGCCGCATAAGCTGTTCAAGCGCGATGGCAACAACCTGCTTCTGGAAATGCCGATCAGCTTTACGCAGGCGGCTTTGGGCGCGGAAATCGACGTGCCTACGCTGGAAAAGCCGGTCAGGCAGCGCATTCCCGAGGGAACCCAGACGGGCGCACAGTTCCGTATCCGCGGTCAGGGCATTCCCAGTTTGAAGAACGGTGTGAAAGGCGATCTGATCCTGACGGTCGTGGTGGAAACGCCAAAACGGCTGACGGAAAAGCAGAAAACCCTTCTTCGGGAACTGGAAGAGAGCATGACCGGCAAGGAATACGAGGGAAACAAGTCCTTCCGGGATAAGCTTCGCGATCTTTTTAATTGAAAAAGCAACCCCCTTCATGCGATTCATTTCACATGGAGGGGGTTTCAAATTAGGATATGTAAAGAAGCGAAAGGCGCTGCCGCAGGCCTAAAGCTGCTGAGGGCTATTCGTCCTCAAAGGGACGGCCGCAGCTGCCCCGGCAGACGATTCGGGGCTCAAAAAGGACGGTCTCCGGGGCGGAACGCTCTCCGTGGATTCGTTTCATCAGCAGAGCCATGCCGCTTTTGACCATGTCGCTGATGCTGTAGTCCACACTGCAAAGAGGAGAAGGCAGCCGCCAGGTACCCTGAATGTTGTCGAAGCCGACGATGGCGAAGTCCCTCGGCGTTTTCAGGTTCAGCGTCCGCATCAGCAGCCGGGCGCTCCATGCCTCCATATCGCAGAATACGAACAGCCCATCCACGCCCTGTGCCTTCCATTCCAACAGCTGCCTGCACACGGCTTCGTCGTCCGGACAAACGGCGATGGGGCAATGCTCAGGCGAAAGACCCGCCTCGCGGCAGGCCCGAAGAAAACCGGCCCGCCGCTGCTCGCTGCTGAAAACCACGTCGTAGCTGTTGAGAAAGGCGGGGCGGCGTCCGGCGTCCAGCAAATGCTTTGTGGCCAGATAAGCGCCCTTCTCCTCATCGCAGATAACGCAGTCGTCCTGCCCCTCCTTCAGATAGCGGGCCATGAGCACATAGGGGATGCCCACGGCCTTCAGCCGCTCGATGGTGCGCTGGGAGCCGCAGCAGGGGAACAGCAGGATCCCGTCTACCTGTCGGCTGATTGCGGTTTCGATCAGCTGATATTCCAGCTCTGGATCGTCCCGGGAGCAGAAAATCAGCAAGGAATACCCTTCTTCTGCGGCGGCGTCCTGAATGCTGTCCGTCATGCGGCCGTAATAGGGGTTGGACATTCCGCCGACGATTACCCCAAGCGTTCTGGTATGCCCGGAGCGAAGGGAGCAGGCCATTGCATTGCGGACGTAGCCCATCCTTCTGGCTGCGTCCTGAATTTTTTTGCTGGTTTCGGCGGATATATCGGGCTTGTTCTTCAGCGCCCGGGATACGGTATTGGCGGTATAGCCGGTGGCGCGGGCTACATCCTGCAGCGTTACGCGCTTTTCGGAAAAGCTTGGCATGGGAAGCACCCTCCTCGGTACGGCAATCGGTTAATGTTGGAGATTTTAACATAGCCCGGCGAATTTGTCAATTTTGGGTATTGACAACCTAAAGATTACATGATACTATAATTACACAAAGAACATTAACGTTAATGTACCGAGCCCGTTGCCTCATTTTTCCCGTTTTCTAGCATCCGATTTGAAGAAGCGTTTACAGCTTCTCAAAAATAAGAAGGAGGGTATACCCATGAAAAAAATCATTGCTACTATCCTCGCACTGTGCATGATCCTCGGTCTGGCCGGCGTGGCCAACGCCGAAGCCACCACGCTGACGATGTGGACCTTCATCGCCCAGCATCAGGAGTTCTACGAGAGCATGGCGAAGCTGTGGAACGAGCAGAACCCCGACCGGCAGATCGACCTGCAGGTGACCACCATCGGCTACGACGATATGCATAACAAGTATAAGATCGCCCTGCAGGCCGACGAAGGCGCGCCCGATCTGTGCGACGTGGAGCTGGGCCAGTTCCCCAACGTGCTGACCTTCAGCGACAAGCTGACCGACCTGACCCCCTATATGCAGGATTATATGCCCGATCTGGTCAAGGCCCGCTTTGAGATCTACGCCAAGGACGGCAAGTATTACGGCGCTCCCACCCACGTTGGCGCCATGGTCGCCTTCTACGATGTAGAGCTGCTGGCCTCCGCCGGTGTGGACTACAAGGAGATCAAGACCTGGAACGACTGGCTGGAGGCCGGCAAAAAGCTGAAGGCCGCCGTGCCGGACGCCTGGATGGGCACCGTGGAAACCAGCACCCAGTGGGTCGCCAGCCTGATGCTGGCTCAGCAGGGCGCGGACTGGCAGGACGGCGAAAAGGCCTTCGTGGATACGCCCGAGGTAGCCAAGCTGGTGGATATGCAGAAGTCCTGGCTGGAAGCCGGCATCTGCGAGACCTGCCCCGGCGGACAGCCTGATACCGAAGAGGGCAAGGCTTACATCGCCAACAACAAGATCGCCTGCGTCATCATGCCCTTCTGGTATATGAGCCGCTTCACCGGCGAAATCGGCGATTCCTGCAAGGGCCGCTACGTTGTAGCCCCCTGCCCCGTGTTTGAGGAAGGCCAGATCCGTTCCATCGGTCAGGGCGGCACCGGCACCGTGGTCTACGCCAATGGCGCTGATACCGAACTGGCGGCCGACTTCCTGGTGTTCGCTAAAATTTCTCCCACCGGCAATGAGAAGATTTGGAGCTTCCTGGGCTTCGACCCCATCAACACCGCCGTTTGGGATGACGACGCCATCATGAAGACCGACGACAACGCTTTCAACCAGTACTTCGTCGGCTATCCCGTGGACGCGCTGATCGACGTTCGCAACGAGATCGGCTACGTGATGTCCACCTCCATCAGCCCCACCATTAACAACTATCTGGGCACCACCCTGTGGAACGAGGTATATGTGGACGGCGTGGACACCGCAGAAGCGCTGACCACCGCTCAGGAGTCTATCGACAGCGATCTGTTCTGATCGGCTGAAATCATTATTGCCGTACTATGGCAGGCTGGGCGCATGAGGGCTTGCCTCTCATGCGCCCTTCCCCTTTGAAAACCGTCGCGCGCGCCGCGCTGGCTGCCGTGCGTGAAAGGAGCGCTGAACTGTGCAAGCTCAAACCCGAAATTCTCAGAATCAAGCGCAGCTGCATCGCAAGCGTATGAAAACGCTGCCGATTCTTCTTGTTGGTCTCATCCTGATCGTATTGAGCGTGACCGCGTTGTTTTCCCTGAGCGGAAAAGCCGTGCGCTTCGATTCCGCCTATGATAAGGGCGGGGATCTGAGTGCGTTTTTCTTTGAAAAGCTGGAGGAAGGTCAGCAGTACTCCTTCTTTCAAAGCGTTTGGCTGGGTCTGGCCCGCTACCGTATCTGGCCCGCCGTGGCCGGAGTCCTGCTGATTGCCTTGTATGTTTTCTTCAACCGGGAGATTCTGTACTCTCAAAAGGTGGCCCCCTATGTGTTTGTCGCTCCATTCCTGATTACGTTTCTGGTCTTTTTCCTGTATCCGCTTTTTTCCACCATTCTGATGAGCTTTCAGTCCATCACCGGCTCCGGAACCACCTGGATCGGCTGGAAAAACTACACGGATATGTTCTCCAACAAGAATTTTTATACGGCGGTGGAGAATTCGCTGATCTACATGGTTCTGACCTGCGCGCTGCTGATTCCCTTCCCGCTGCTGTTTGCCTATATGCTGAACTCCAAGTCCATGAAGCTCGCCGGGGCGTTCAAGACCATTTCCTTCATGCCGGTGCTTTGCTCCGTGGTGGTGGCCGGTATCGTGTTCCGCATGATGTTTTCCGAGCTGCCCGGCGCGCTGATGAATCAGGTGCTGACGCTCTTTGGCGGTCAGCCCATCGCGTGGCTGAAGTATAATCGCTGGACGGCCATGTTCGCCATGGTGCTGCTTTGCTGCTGGCGCTGGACGGGCATGAACATTCTGTATTACATGGCGGGCCTCAAATCCATCCCCGCCGAGCTGTACGAGGCGGCGGAGATCGACGGTGCGGGAGCGGTTCAGAAATTCCTGCATGTGGGCTGGCCGCTGCTGAAGCCGACCACCATTTACGTCCTGACGATTTCCATCTACGCCGGTCTTTCCATGTTCACCGAAAGCCTGATGGTTTTCGGCACCAACAATTCTCCCAAGAACTACGGACTGACCATCGTGGGCTACCTGTATCGCTACGGCTTTGAAAAGGTCGATAAATTCGGCTTTGCCAGCGCCGTAGGTCTGGTGCTGCTGGCAGGCGCGATGATCATCACCGTGGCCCAGCTGTACCTGACAGGAACCATCGGCCGTCGGAAGGAGGCGTAAGGATATGCGTAAGGAAAAGAGCGAAAAGAACGTCGGTTACAATCCTGCGGCGCGGTTCTTCCTGATGCTGTTTTTTGCGGTAATGGCCATTCTGATCCTGATCCCGCTGTACGCGCTGCTGCTGGGCACCTTTAAGGGCGGCGCGGAGCTGTTCGTCAGCGGCCTGAATCTGGATCCCACGCCGGAGAAGCTCCATCTGCGGGCATGGCGGTATCTCTTTACCGGCGTTATGAGCAACGGGGAATATCAGCCCCACGATTACTTCATCTGGTATAAGAACAGCTTTTTGCTGGTTCTGGTGCAGGGTACGCTGACGCTGCTGATTTCCTCCATGGTGGCCTACGGCTTCTCCAAGTATCAGTTCCGGGGCAAGAACGTTCTGTTTCTCTGTGTGCTGCTGGTGATGATGATTCCGCTGGAAATTCTGATGCTGCCCATGTATACGCAGATCAACGCCATGGGCCTGCGGGACAGCTACGCTGGTGTGATGCTGCCGTTTTTGGCCAATATGAGCGCCATCTTCTTTTTCAAACAGTTTTTGGAGGGCGTGCCGGGCGATCTGCTGGATGCAGGACGAGTGGACGGCTGCACCGAGTACGGCATTTTCTTCAAAATCATCATGCCGATCATGAAGCCCGCGTATGCCTCCATGGCCGTGCTGGTGGGAATGGGCGCGTGGAACGGCCTTCTCTGGCCGCTTCTGGTCATCTCCAGCATGGATAAATACACCATTCCGCTGGGCCTGAACACTCTGTTTACGCCCTACGGCAACAACTATGATCTGATGATCACAGGCTCCTGCTTTGCTATTCTGCCTCTGTTGCTGCTTTATCTACTGGCACAGCGCTTCATCATCGAGGGCATGACCGCCGGCTCGGTGAAGGGCTGATGGATAGATTGAACCCGTAAAGGAGAAAAAACATGAAAAAAGCCACAATGATTATGGATCGGGATTTTACCATCGGAAAAATCGACCCACGAATTTACGGTTCCTTTATTGAGCATCTGGGACGCGCCGTGTACGGCGGCATTTATGAGCCGAGTCATCCCACGGCGGATGAAAACGGTTTCCGTCGCGATGTGATCGACATGGTACGCAAGCTGGGGGTGCCGGTGGTGCGTTATCCGGGCGGCAACTTTGTGTCTGGCTTCAACTGGGAAGACAGCATCGGCCCCCGCGATCAGCGCCCGAAGCGGCTTGATCTGGCATGGTTCACCACGGAAACCAACGAGGTCGGTCTCCATGAATTTGTGGACTGGGCCAAGAAAGCGGATACGCAGGTCATGTACGCCGTCAATCTGGGCTCCCGGGGCGCGGACGCCGCCCGGAACGTGGTGGAATATGCCAATCATCCCTCCGGCAGCTACTGGAGCGACCTGCGCATTCAGAACGGCGCGAAGGATCCCTTCGGCATCAAGCTCTGGTGCCTTGGCAACGAAATGGACGGCCCCTGGCAGATGTGCCACAAGACGGCCACGGAATACGGCCGTACCGCCTGCGAAGCGGGCAAGATGATGAAGTGGGTAGACCCCACCATCGAGCTGGTGGCCTGCGGCTCCTCTTCTTACGAAATGAGCACCTTCGGCAGCTGGGAGTACCAGATGCTGGACGAATGCTACGATCAGATCGATTATGTGAGCCTGCACCGCTACTATGGCAATCCCAGCAATCAGACGGCGGATTTCCTGGCCCGCAATATGGACTTGGACGCCTTCATCAAGACGGTCGTATCCATCTGCGACGCGGTGAAGGGCAAAAAGCACAGCAAAAAGCAGGTCAATCTGTCCTTCGACGAGTGGAACGTCTGGTACCACTCCAATCAGCAGGATCAGGAAATCTGGAAGCGGGATAAGTGGGATCGGGCGTTGCCCCTTCTGGAGGATATTTACAATTTTGAGGACGCGCTGCTGGTGGGCGCGATGCTCATCACCTTCCTGCGCAACGCGGATCGCGTGAAGGTTGCCTGTCTGGCGCAGCTGGTGAACGTGATTGCTCCCATTATGACCCGCAATGGCGGCGGCGTGTGGGCGCAGACCATTTTCTGGCCGCTGATGCACGCGTCCAAATATGGCCGCGGTACGGCGCTTCGCCCCGTTCTTCATAGCCCTCTGTATGATTGCAGCGACTATACGGACGTTCCGCTGGTAGACGCTACCGCCACCATGGCCGACGACGGTTCCGTTACGATCTTCGCCGTGAACCGCGATTTGAAGGAGGACATCGCGCTGGAGGCCGATCTTCGTGCGTTTGGCGAGTTGAAGGTGCTGGAGCATATCGTGCTGCACCATGACGACGTGAAAGCTGTCAATACGGAAGAAAACCCGGACAATGTGACCCCTCACGCTGGAAAGGGTGGGCAATTGGACGGCGGTCATTTGAACGTGGTGCTGCCTTCCTTGAGCTGGAACGTGATCCGTCTCGGAAAATAACAGAATCATTCTTTCAGTCCGCATCGCTGAATCGTGGTGCGGATTTTTTGTTAGATAGAATCTAAAATGCATTATTGTATAATTTTATTGTTTTTTTAGTGGATAAGGTATTTACCGAAATCGGAAAATCCTATATAATTCGTTCATGGTTTTCTTATTTCGGAGGGGGATGCGACAATTTGAGTCATTTCATATGCACCTTTGGTCAGGTGCTCTCTGAATGGATGGAGAAAAATTGCTATAATGCCACGTCTCTGACCAAGAAAATGAACGAGAAAAGCCGAACCGTTATTGCACGATTGATGAAGGATGAAAGCGGCTATAAAAGCTGTTCTGCGTTTTGGAAAAGATTTCGTAAAGCGTTTCCGGAATTAAGTCAAACAGATTCAAAACGTTTTGAAGAAGGACTGGAAGTCGAAAAGCTGGGATTGGAACAATATCAGATTCGTTCTCTTTTTCAAAGCCAGCTCATGGGGCCGGAACAGCCGGAGCGGCCTTCTGAACTGGGCAAAAAATTGAATGCATGGATCGGGGAACAGTCCTGCGAAATTCTGGCGCTTGGCTGCTTTGACACGGAGATTCTTCAGGCGTTCCAGCTGCTGTTGGAACGCTCCTCAGGGAGTGTGTCCGTCGATCAACATGTGTTGGAGGATTGCACGCCATATTTGTATTTTTCCTTTTGGGATGGTGTCAGACTTCAATTCAACCCGCACTACCATCTTTCCGTCTACAAAAAGGGCTGCTTAAAGGAACAAGCGGGCGTGTGCGCCCAGAACGCTCTTTTTCTGCATCGGGCCGATGACGCATGGAAGATTCTGAGAAAGCAGAAATCAGGCTGGCAGGAAGTGGAATGGGAAGGCGGGCCGAATCCCATTCAACTGTATACCCGCGCCTTGAACGAGGCGGAACCCTTCCGGGAAAAATTCATGAATCATTATGATTCGGAAGATTTGGCGGGCTTTATGCTTTCCTGCATGGAAAAGGAACACGATCGGGTGCTCTATCATCTGAAGGAGGATATCGGGATCGAATATCTTCCTGTGGAACTCCTGCGTGATGCCATTGGCGATCACCCGGAACAGATCGGGCTGGACTGGGAGAAAAACGGGGCGGATATTCGGGCACTTTGTTACGCTCGCTTTCAAAACCTGTACCACAAAAATCAACCGACCTATTTGACCGTTACGCGCAAGGGGATGGAACGGTTTGCGAAAACGGGCCGCCTTTCGGATCACGTGGCCTGTTTTCGTTCCTTCACCCCGGAAGAACGAAAATGGATTTTGGAATTTATTTGCTGTCAGGCGGAAACAGTTCCTTCGTTTTCCATCCGCTTTTTGAAAAACGACCGGGCTTTGCCCATGACGCTGGTGGGCATCGAAGAAGAAGGGCTGATTATTTGTCCCACAAACGCCAGCTATCGCCTGTCCGAACCTTATCGGGAAGTTTTTGTGACGGACAAGAAGATTCTCGAATACTACAATCGGTTTTACGACAGTGTTTTGTGGAAGGAATGGACGGAAAGTCAGGAGGAGACCCTCAGGGGACTCCGACAAATGAAAGAACTGATTGAAACCTGAAAAACACCGCTTCGGGCAGCATAGCTCGGAGCGGTGTTTTCATCGGGGCAAGCTGGAAAAAAGCGGTGCGACGTGCTATAATCTTTTGTGCATATAAAGGAAAGGATTTGAACCAATGGACATTACCGCCATCCTTTGTCAGGAATTTCATCTGAAAAAACAGCAGTGTGAGAATGTGCTCAAGCTGATCGACGACGGAAATACGATCCCGTTTATCGCCCGCTACCGCAAGGAAATGACGGATTCTCTGGACGATCAGGTGCTTCGGGAAATTTTTGAGCGCCTGCAGTATCTTCGCGGCCTTGACAAACGCCGCAGTGAAATCGAATCCGCTTTGCAGGAGCAGGGCAACCTGACGGACGAGCTATCCGCCAAACTGGCGGCTGCCTCTACGCTGGCGGAACTGGAAGACCTTTACCGTCCCTTCCGCCCCAAACGCCGCACCCGCGCTACCATCGCCAAGGAAAAGGGCTTGGAGCCGCTGGCCCTGCAGCTTTTGATGCAGAACGAAAAAAAGAAAACGCCGGAGCAGATCGCGGAGGCCTTCATCCAGCCGGAGAAGGGCGTTGAAACGGCAGAAGAGGCCCTGCAGGGCGCCCGGGATATATTGGCCGAGCAGTTCAGCGACGACGCGGACGCGCGCAAGAAACTGCGGGAGCTGGCTTTCCGTACTGGTGTGCTGGAATCGAAAAAAGCTAAGGACGAAGACAGCGTCTACAGCATGTATTACGACTTTTCTCAGGAGGTACGCAATCTTCCCGGCCACCGTATTCTGGCGGTTAACCGCGGCGAACGGGAGGAATTTCTGAAAGTGACAATTCGCATGGACGAGGCGGCCTCCGTCGGCATTCTGGAACGGGCGTTCGTCCGGGAGGGCAGCACGACCACCCAACAGGTAAAAGCGGCCTGTCAGGATGCCTGGGAGCGTCTGGTCGAGCTCAGTCTGGAACGGGAGGTTCGGGCCGAACTGACCGACCGGGCCGGAACCGCCGCCATTCAGGTTTTCGGCAAGAACCTGCATCAGCTGCTGATGGCCCCTCCGGTGAAGGGCAAGGTGACGCTGGGCGTGGATCCGGGCTTCCGCACCGGCTGCAAGCTGGCGGTGGTGGACGAAAATGGCAAGGTGCTGGCCACCGGCGTGGGGCATTTCACCCTTCCGGGACAGGAAGCGGCCAAGGCCCGCGCCAAAGCCGAAATTCTGGCCATGTGCCGGAAATACGGTGTGACGGCGATCGCTATCGGCAACGGTACCGCCAGCCGGGAGGCAGAACAGTTCATCGCCGGTCTGCTGCCGGAACTGGGCGGACAGGCCGCCTATATGATCGTCAGCGAAGCGGGGGCCTCCGTGTATTCCGCCAGCAAGCTGGCCGCCGAGGAGTTCCCTCAGTTTGACGTCAGCCTGCGCAGCGCGGTCAGCATTGCCCGCCGGATGCAGGATCCTCTGGCGGAGCTGGTGAAGATCGACCCCAAGGCCATCGGCGTGGGGCAGTATCAGCACGATTTGAAAGAAAGCCAGCTGGAAGAAGCGCTGGACGGCGTGGTCGAGGGCTGCGTCAACAGCGTTGGCGTGGAGCTTTCCACCGCTTCGCCGTCCCTGTTGTCCCATGTGGCGGGCATCGGCCCCGCACTGGCCAAAAACATCGTGGCTTACCGGGAAGAAAACGGTATTACCAGCCGAGCGCAGCTGAAAAAAGTGCCCAAGCTGGGGCCGAAGGCCTTCGAACAGTGCGCAGGCTTTTTGCGGGTTCGGGACAGCAAGAACGCGCTGGACGCTACCGCCGTTCATCCGGAAAGCTACGAGGCCGCCAAGGCGCTGCTGGAAAAACTGGGCTATCAGCTTTCCGACATTAAGGCTGGCAAACTGCCGGATTTGAACGTCCGCATGGAGGAAATCGGCGTTAAAAAGCTGGCAGAAGAACTGAACGTTGGCGAACCGACGCTTAAGGACATTGCCCGGGAGCTGCAGAAGCCCGGCCGCGATCCCCGCGACGACCTGCCCAAGCCGGTTCTGCGCACGGACGTGCTGGCTATCGAAGATCTGGCTCCCGGCATGGAGCTGATGGGCACTGTCCGTAACGTGATCGACTTCGGCGCGTTTGTAGATATCGGCGTTCATCAGGACGGTCTGGTGCATATCAGCCGTATGGCCAACCGCTTCATCAAGCATCCCGCCGAGGTGGTCAAGGTAGGCGACGTCATCAAGGTATGGGTAGTCGAGGTAGACGCGAAAAAGAAGCGCATCGCGCTTACCATGCTTCCGCCGAAGGCGTGAGACAGATTGTTACGAATCCGTCACGGAAAAATCTTGAGATTTGATCCAACCGATGTTTTAATAAAAGAGGAGCATTCGCGCCTCGAAGGGAGCCCTGAAAGATGGAGATTCAATGGTATCCGGGGCATATGGCCAAAGCCAAGCGTCTGCTGCAGAGTCAGCTGAGCAAGGTCGATCTGGTGATCGAACTGTGCGACGCACGTCTGCCCCTTTCCAGCCGGAACCCGGCGCTGAACGAGCTGGTGCGTCACAAGCGCCGCATCCTGCTCCTGTGCAAGGCGGATCTGGCGGAAAACGGCAAGACGCAGGAATGGCTCGCTTATTTTAAGAGCCGCGGTGTGGAGGCCATGGCCTATGACGCGACTCCGGGGAAGACCAAGCAGGCCAAAGCCTTTATCGCCAGCGCCGCGCAGGCGGTGGTGGAGCGAGGCGAGCGCCGCGGCATGAACAAGACCGTCCGAGCTATGGTGATCGGCGTGCCTAACGTGGGCAAGAGCACCTTCATCAACCGTCTTTACGGCGGAAGCGTGACGGAAACCGGCGACCGTCCCGGTGTGACCAAGAGCAATCGCTGGGTGAAGGTCACGCCCTACTTGGAAGTGCTGGACACCCCCGGGATGCTGTGGCCCAAGCTGAACGATCAGCGGGCTGCTACCCGGCTGGCTTATATCGGCACTATTCGGGACGCTGTATACAATCAGGAAGAACTGTGTGTCAGCCTGCTGGAGGATCTGATGACCCTGCGTCCTGCGGAAACCATGCAGCGCTATAAGATCAAAAATGCAGACGCGAAAGGCTATGAGCTTTTGGAAGAAGTTTGCCGGGGACGCGGATTCTTGATGCGCGGCGGCGTATTGGATATGGATAGAGCCTGCTCTGTGGTCCTGGATGAATTTCGGGCGGGCAAGGTGGGGAAGCTCACCTTGGAAACTGCGCCGAAGGAGGAAAAGTCCCATGCCCCCGAAACCGTCTGAAAAACGGATGCAGCATTTCCGGGAAATGCTGGCCTATGATCAGGCCCATCTGGGCTTCGGTGCATCGCTGGCCGGAATGGACGAGGTGGGCCGCGGCCCCTTGGTGGGCGATGTGGTCACGGCCTGTGTGATCCTGCCTGCGGAACCGGTTTTCCCATGGGTGGACGACAGCAAGAAATTGAGCGCCACCCGCCGGGAAGAAGTTTATGCCCAGATCATGGAACACGCGCTTTATGTGGGCATAGGCCGGGCCAGCGCCCGGGAGATTGACGAAATGAACATCCTGAACGCTACCCGTCTTGCCATGGAACGGGCGGCACAGGACGCGGCTGCAACGCTTTGTATCGTGGACGCGGTGCGGGGTCTGCATCTGCCCTTCCCGGTCATTCCCATTATTCATGGGGACGCAACCAGCTATCATGTGGCGGCGGCCAGCATCGTGGCCAAGGTCACTCGGGATCGACAGATGGCGGAATACGCGAAGCAGTACCCGCAGTATGGCTTCGATCATAATATGGGGTACGGTACGGCTGAGCATATCGACGCATTGCGCCGTTTCGGCCCCACGCCGGAACACCGGCACAGTTTTATTCGTAAATTCTTGGAGGAAGGCAAAAAATGAAAAAAACGCTGGCACTGCTGCTTTTTCTGCTGGTGGCTCTGGCTCCCCTTTGGGGAATCGCAGAAGAAAATCTGCTGTCCAACGGAGGGTTTGAGCAGTTGGACGAATTGGGGGATCCAGAGGGGTGGTATACCAATACCTACCGTAACGAGGCGGGCTATTCCCGGCTGCAGATCACCGATGAAAAGGCACACAGCGGCAGCTACAGCGCTTTGATTCAAAATGCCAGTTTGAACGACGCACGATACATCACCACCGTGCGGGTAGAGCCCAATAGCTATTACCGCCTTTCCGGCTATGTGCTGGTAGAAAGCATGGGGGACGAGGGCAACGGAGCGAATTTTGGCATCGAGGATCTGTATACTTCTTCTACCGGGCTTTACGATACAGATGGTCAGTGGCAATATCTGGAGTGGTACGGCAAAACCGGGCCGGATCAGAAAGAGATCACGCTGGGCGTTCGGTTGGGCGGCTACAGTGCCGAAAGTATCGGCAAGGCTTACTTTGACGATATCGAACTGGTGAAGGTGGAAGCTTCTGCTATCCCGGATGAAGTTTCCTCTTCCTTGTGGTACTCGGTGGCTTCCTCCGCTGCCTCAAAAACGGAAACGGAAACTGAATCTGTCCCTCAAAAGAGCACCACGCTGTTTTGTCTGCTGGCGGCGGCGTTCCTGCTGCTTTGTCTGCTGCTGCGGCCATGGCTTTCCAGCACGGAAAAGAGGTTTTCCGTGCTGGCGATGATCGTTATTGCTCTGCTGGCCGCGGGGCTGCGGGTCTTTCTGGCCCTGCGGGTCGCCGGGTATTCCGTGGACGTGAACTGCTTTACGGCGTGGAGTCAGCAGATGGTCGCTCTTGGCCCGGCAAAATTTTACCTGAACATCGGCTTCTGCGATTATCCGCCGGGATATATGCTGCTTTGCTGGATTACCGGCGGCTTGATGAATGCTTTCGGCACTTATAATACAGCTGTCGGCCAGCCGGGACTGCTGCTGGTGAAACTGTGGCCGATCCTGTTTGATCTGGCGGGAGCCGCGCTTTTGTACCTTTATGCCAAAAAGCGTCTCGGGACTTTCCCGGCGCTGTTTCTGGCGGTTCTGTATGCGCTAAATCCGGCTGTGCTGGTCAATGGAGCGGCATGGGGACAGGCGGACAGCGTACTGACTTTCTTCCTGCTGGTTTGCTGCATTTTCGCTATGGAACGCAAGTGGCAGTTCGCACTCCCTGTGTATGTGACGGCGGTGCTGCTGAAACCCCAGGCGCTTCTGTTCGGGCCAGTTCTGCTGATCTGGCTTCTTCGGGCGCTTTTCTCCCAGAAGGAAAAACGCAACCTGCGCGGGCTGACGATCGGCTTCGGCGCTTCGATCGTGGTCGCGGCGGCGATCATCGTGCCTTTTTCCGTGGAACAGGAACACCCCATTGGATGGATTATCAAGCTGTACTCCGATACGCTTTCTTCCTACGCCTATGCGACGTTGAATACTGCCAACTGGTATTATCTGCTGTCGGCCAACTGGGCGCAGCTGACGCTGCTCACCGGGCGGGCGCTTCCCATTGCAACGGGCTGCTGCGCTCTGCTGCCCCTTTTGGCGCTGGCGATCAGCTGCATCCGCAAAAAACAGCCGTTTCTGGTTCGCCTGCTGCGCACCCAGAATGGACAAATCAGCTTGCTTTGCGCGGTGCTTTCCGTATATCTGTTTGTGGTGGCGGCGGTGGGCTGCACGTGGAGCCTGTACGGCTATGCAATGATGGCACTGGTCTACGGAACCGTTATCCTGTGCTGTCTGCATCATTCCGATGCAAAGCATCTTCCCGGCTTTCTGGCGCTGCTGCTGGCGGGAATTTACGTGCTGGCCGTGAAGGTTCATGAACGGTATCTTTTCCCGGCACTGGGCCTGTTTCTGCTGGGCTATGTCTGTAGCCGGGATCGGCGGCTGCTGTGGCTGATGATCGGTTTCAGTGTCACGACCTTTCTGAATACGGCGATTGTGCTGGATAATTCGATTCTATACGGTTCCTCTTTGGGACATCTGAACGACGATACGCTTGCGCTCAATGTGATCCTTTGCGTTCTGAATCTGCTTCTGCTTGGCTTCGGCGCGTGGGTGTGCCTGACGCCTGATTGGAGCGCCGCGCTGAAAGAGAAGTCCCAGACGCAGAAAAAGATCGCTGCCAGCGACGAAGCTGCCTTCCAAGTCCCGGAATCTTACGAAAAAATGTTGCTTCGTCCTGACGACCCACGGCTGGCGCTGGGATGGAAAGATTGGCTCATGATGGGCGTAGTGACGGGGCTCTATGCTGTACTGGCTTTTACCAATCTGGGCAGCACGGTGGCTCCGCAGCATGGCATGGTGTCCAGCTCGGCAGAAGAACAGATCACCTTCGAACTGGAAGAAAGTCAGGATTTCTACTTCCTGTATTATGCCGGCGTTAGCTACAACAGCTTCTCCATCGCTGTCAGCGAAGATGGCATCATCTGGTCGGAAAATTATCCCTGCGAGATGCGGGAGGGACTTTGCTATCGCTGGAATTATGCGCTTGAATCGTGGACGGACGGCAGCGGAGCCGTGAAATACGGCGATAATTCCACGGAGGGCCGTCTGACTCTCCATGGAAAATATCTGCGCCTGAACGCGGAGACCGCCGGACTGAATCTGTTCGAAGTGGCATTCCGCAGCCCATCCGGCGAAAACCTGCCGGCGAGTATCGTCTCCCATACAGGAGACCGCCCGGATATGCTGACGGAAGCTCAGGATGCCGCCGCTCTGCTGGACGAGCAGGATACCTGTGTGGGTGAACCGGGCTGGTATACGGGCACTTACTTTGATGAAATTTATCATGCCCGCACGGCCTACGAGCACCTCCACGGCCATCGCCCTTATGAAACGACTCATCCGCCACTGGGCAAGCTCCTGATGGCGGTGGGCATCGCGATTTTCGGCATGACCCCCTTCGGCTGGCGTTTTGCCGGCGCGTTCATCGGCGTATTGATGCTTCCGGCACTGTATCTGGTGACCAAGCAGCTGCTGCATCGCCGCAGTCTGGCGGCCGCCGCCATGACGGCCTTCGCGCTGGATCTGATGCATTATACCCAGACACGGATCGCCACCATCGACTCATTCCCGGTATTCTTTATCCTGCTGAGCTATCTGTGTATGATCCGCTATATGAAAACGGACGTGTTTGCCCTGAAAAAGGACGAAGTGCCGCGACTTTGCACCCGCGCCTTCTGGAAAAGCCAGATTCCGTTGGCTCTTTCCGGGCTGTTTATGGGGCTGTCCATTGCCAGCAAATGGATCGGCCTGTATTCGGCAGTCGGGTTGGCAATCCTGTTCTTTACTTCCGTCTGGCGGCAGTTCCGTGCGGGGAACTTCTCCTTCTGCTATGGCGAGCGGCAGGAAATAAAGCCGGAAGTGCAGAAACGGCTCGAGAACGCCCAGCGCTTTACGCTGAACCGCATCCTGCTGACCTGCGGACTTTGCGTCGTTTATTTCATTCTGGTTCCCTGTGTGATCTACTATTTGAGCTACATTCCTTATCTGTCGCCCACGGGGCCGGTCACCCTTGAACGGGTCATTCAGGCGCAGATCAGTATGCTCAATTATCACAGCACGCCGGGGTTGGGAATGGATCACCCCTTCCAGTCGCCGTGGTGGCAATGGCCGCTAATCCTCAAGCCCATGTGGTTTGCGCAGGACAAATTTGAGCCGGCAGGAATGGCTTCCACCATCATGTGTATGGGCAACCCGTGGATCTTCTATCTGGGCGCGCTGTGCATGCTGGGAGTGATTGTTGCACTGGTGTGCAAGTATATCCGCCTTGGGTGCAGAGGGCTGGAACTTCGCCACGGCAACGGTGATTTGAGCCTGTACACCATCGTGATCGGTTTTGCGGCGCAATTTCTCCCGTGGGTGCTGGTGCCCAGAAGCATGTATATGTACCATTACTTCGCCAGCGTTCCCTTCATTATATTGGCGACGGTCTGGTGGATCGGACGCATTCGGAAGCCGAAAGCCAGGGCAGTCGTGCTGACGGCCTATCTGACGGGCGCGGCGGTATTCTTTGTGATGTTCTTCCCTTATGCGTCAGGCTGGCTGACCAGCACCCAATGGCTGGACAGCATGAAGTGGGTCTCCAAGATTTACGGGGGCCGATGGTTCAATCTTTACTATTGATCGTTTACCAATGAAAAGGAAGGCGGGATGGCCGTGCTGGCGAAAACCTACACCTGCGGTCTGGATGGGGTCAACGGATTTCCGGTAGAAGTGGAAGCCTATATTTCCGGGGGAATGGTGGGGTTTGAGATCGTCGGCCTTCCCAGCGCCGCCGTCAAAGAAAGTCGCGACCGCATCCGCGCAGCCATTTCCGTCAGCCATTTGCCTTTTCCGGGCGGCAAGGTGACGGTGAACTTGGCTCCTGCCGATGTGCGCAAGGAGGGCACTGCCTTCGAACTGGCCATTGCCATGGCGCTGCTTTCTGCCAAGCTGCCGGATGCGTTTCGGGAACTGGACGCGACGATTTTTCTGGGAGAGCTTTCCCTGCAGGGACGGCTGATGCCGGTGCGCGGCGCTTTGGGCATGGCGATCACGGCGGCGGAGCATGGCTTTCGGAACCTGATCCTGCCGGAAGAAAACGCGCTGGAAGTGGCCTGCATCGACGGACTGCGCGTCTACCCAGCCAATACCCTGCGGCAGGTCTTCGACCATATGACCGGCGAAGCGCCCTTGACGCTTCAGCCGAAAATGGATTTTGAAGAACTGCAACGGGCGGCGGTCATCCGAAACGATTTGAAGTACGTCAAAGGTCAGCCGGTGGCCCGGCAGGCACTGGAAGTAGCGGCAGCCGGGGGACACAATCTGTTGATGGTGGGCATTCCCGGCAGCGGCAAAACCATGCTGGCCCGCTGTCTGCCGGGTATTTTGCCACCCATGACTTATGAAGAAGCGCTGGAAACAACGCTGATCCATTCCGCAGCCGGGGAACTGCCGGAAAATAGCGGCCTGATGACCATTCGTCCCTTCCGAACGCCCCATCATAATATTTCCATGCCAGCCATGATCGGCGGCGGGGCCCGGGTAAAGCCGGGAGAGGTTTCCCTGTCCCATAACGGGGTTCTTTTTCTGGATGAGCTTCCGGAGTTTCAGCGGCCTACGCTGGAAGCGCTGCGCCAGCCGTTGGAGGACGGCTTCGTCACCATCACCCGGGTCAGCGGGCAGAGCCGATACTTGAGCCGCTGTATGCTGGTGGCGGGCATGAATCCCTGCCCCTGCGGGTTTTACGGCAGCAAAAAGAAGCCCTGTACCTGCTCTGCGTCGGAGATCAAGCGCTATTTGAGCAAGATCAGCGGGCCGCTGCTGGACCGCATCGACATGCAGATCGAAATGGATGCCGTTTCCGTGGAAGAAATCGAAAATGCTCGGGAGCAGGAGGACAGCGCCACCGTTCGGGCACGAGTGCTGAAAGCGCGTAAGCTCCAGCAGGAGCGCTATCACGGCCTGAACATTTTCTGCAACGCGCAGCTCCATCAGGAGGGATTGGAACAGTTCTGCGCCATGACGAAAGAGGCCAAACAGCTTCTATTGTCGGCGGTAGACCGTTTTTCCATCAGCATGCGCACCTATGGACGCATCCAGAAGGTGGCGCGCACCATCGCCGACCTGGCGGGACATGAACAGATCGAAATTTCGGACGTGGCCAAGGCCATTCAGTTCCGAAATCTGGAGGGCAGGTTTTGGAATTGAAACGGGAATTGACGGAACGCCAGCGAGCGCTCTTGTGGCTGTCGGCTGCGGAGGTTACGGCGGATCGGGTTCGGCAGTTGACGGAAGAATTTGGCAGCCCGGAGGAAATTTATCAGGCTTTTGGACAGGAAAATGGCCCGCAGTTTCAGGCGAAGGCCCGTGAACGGCTGAAAACTTTATATCCTGCGGACGAACTGTCCGCATGGGCGGAAAAGTTGGAACAAAGCCACGTTCACCTGCTTTTCTCGGACGATGAGGAATACCCGGATTGGCTGCGCGCCATTGACGATTTTCCTTACTTGTTGTACTATGCTGGAAGGCTTTCCTGCCTGACGGCCCCGATGGTGGGCATCGTCGGCACGAGGAAGGCCAGCGCCTACGGCAAAGGCATGGCTCACAGCATTGCCAGAGGGCTGGCGGAAGCCGGGGTCACGGTAGTCAGCGGCCTGGCACGCGGGATCGACGGTGCGGCTCATCAGGGTGCACTGGACGCAGATGGTATCACCATCGGAATCCTGGGCAGCGGCATCAATGTGCCCTATCCGTCGGAACATGCACCGCTGCTGAGGAAGATCGCAGGAGGAAAGGGGCTGATCCTCAGCGAATACCCTTTGGACGCGGACCCCATTCCTTTCCATTTTCCCTTTCGAAATCGGATCATTTCCGGTTTGAGTTTGGGAATCGTTTTTGTGGAAGGCGAGGTCAAAAGCGGTGGAATGCTGACGGTCCATGCAGCGCTTGCGCAGGGACGGGAAGTGTTCGCCGTTCCAGGACTGGTGGGAACCAAGGGCGCGGAAGGGCCTCACACCATTTTGCGGGAGGGCGCGCGTATCGTGACCAGCGCACAGGATGTGTTGGATGATCTGAACCTGCTGTCTCACGCCAAGCGGCATCAGCGGGAAAAGATCGAAGTGGCGGACGCCGCTCAAAGAAAGATATTGCAAGCGCTTCAGGTGCAACCTTTGACGGTGGAGCAGCTCTCGCAGGAGCTGCGCACCGACACTGGAGACCTGCTGGTCAGTCTGAGCATGATGGAAATCACCGGGCTGATCCGGCGGGAAGCCGGGAATACTTTTTTGGCTGTCTTTGCACCGAAGGAATAAGGAGGACGACTATGGCAACAACGCAGCACGGCCAGAAACTGGTGATCGTGGAATCTCCGGCCAAGGCGAAGACCATCGAAAAATTTCTGGGGAAGGGATATAAGGTCGAAGCCTCTCAGGGGCACGTCCGCGATCTGCCCAAATCGCAGATCGGCGTAGACCCCAGCCACGACTTTGCCATGAAGTATATCACTATCCGCGGCAGGGGCGATATTCTGGCCCGCATTCGCAAGGAAGCCAAGGGCGCGGATGTCATTTACCTCGCGACCGACCCTGACCGCGAGGGAGAGGCCATTTCCTGGCATCTGGCCAATGTGCTGGATATTGATACAGCGCAGAAATGCCGCATCGAGTTTCATGAGATCACCAAAAAGGCCGTGAAGGACGCCATCAGCCATCCGCGAGCCATTGATATGGATCGGGTGGATGCGCAGCAGGCGCGCCGCGCGCTGGATCGTCTGGTGGGCTACAAAATCAGCCCGCTGCTTTGGGCCAAAATCAAGAAGGGCCTTTCCGCCGGTCGTGTGCAGAGCGTAGCCACCCGTCTGGTGGTGGATCGGGAGCGTGAGATCGAAGCTTTCATCCCGGAAGAATACTGGGATGTTACCGCCAAATTCGAAGCGCCGACCCAGAAGGGACGCAAGGTCAGCTGCGACGCGAAGCTGGTGCTGCTGGACGGTAAAAAGGCTGTTATTCGCAATGAAGCGGAAGCCAAAGCTGCCAAAAAGCGCATCCTGAACGCTGATTTCACCGTGTCACAATGCAAATTGGGCGAAAAGCTCAAGCGGCCCCAGCCGCCGTTCACCACCTCCAGCCTGCAGCAGGAAGCCAGCCGAAAGCTGAATTTTTCCACTGCCAAGACCATGCAGGTGGTGCAGCAGCTTTACGAAGGCATTGATTTGGGTAAGGCGGGAACCGTCGGTCTGGTGACCTACATCCGTACCGACAGCGTCCGTGTGTCCGAGGAGGCGGTGGCCGCCGCCCGCGGGTTTATCCAGACGCAGTTTGGGGACGAATACTGCCCGGAGAAGCCCAACCAGTACAAGGGCCGCAAGAATGCGCAGGACGCTCATGAAGCCATTCGTCCCACCTATGTGGATCACACACCGGATAGTGTGAAGGCCTATCTGACCAAGGAACAGTTCAATCTGTACCGGCTGATCTACACCCGCTTTTTAGCCAGCCAGATGAAGCCCGCCGTCTTCCAGACCCTGACCGCCGATCTGAGCGGCGGGGGAGCTGTACTGCGCTATTACGGCGAGCATATGACCTTTGCCGGTTATCGCGCCGTATATATCGAAAGCACGGACGACGAGCAGGAAACGCCGGAAAGCATTCTGCCGGTGCTGGAAGAAGGCGGCAGCGTGAACTTTACCTCCGTCAACGCGGAGCAGCACTTCACCCAGCCGCCCGCCCGGTACACGGAGGCCTCGCTGGTACGCACCTTGGAAGAAAAGGGCATCGGCCGTCCCAGCACCTATGCGCCGACCATCACTACGATCATTTCCCGCGGCTATGTGAGCCGGGAGAAAAAACGCCTGTATCCCACCGAACTGGGCTATATGGTCACCGACGTAATGTTGGAATATTTTTCGCCCATCGTGGATGTGGACTTCACCGCCCAGATGGAAGAAAAACTGGACGAGGTGGAAGAAGGACAGGTGGAATGGCGCAACGTGCTGCGTGACTTCTATCCTCCTTTTGAAAAAATGCTGGACGAAGCGGAAAAGCATATTGAAAAAGTAGAGATTCAGGACGAGGTCAGCGATGTGCCTTGCGATAAGTGTGGCGCGATGATGGTCTACAAAATGGGCCGCTTCGGGCGTTTCTTGGCATGCCCCAATTTTCCGGAATGCCGCAACGCCAAGCCGATCCTGACCTACATCGACACGCCCTGCCCCAAGTGCGGCGCGCGCCTGATGGAAAAGACCAGCAAGAAAAACCGAAAGTTCTACGGCTGCGAAAAATACCCGGAATGCGACTTCGTCAGCTGGGAAAAGCCGATCCCGGAGAAATGCCCCAAATGCGGCAGTTATATGGTCGAAAAGCGGGGCAAGCGCGGCGAACACATCCATTTGTGCGCCAATGAAACCTGTCGGTATAAAGAAACGGTCACGAAAGAGGAGAAGGACGAAGAATGAGCGTAACAGTATTGGGCGGCGGTCTGGCCGGGTGCGAAGCCGCATGGCAACTGGCGCAGCGGGGGATTCCCGTCAATCTGTACGAAATGAAGCCCGGGAAAAAATCCCCAGCTCATCATTTGGACACCATGGCGGAACTGGTCTGCTCCAACAGTCTGCGCAGCGACCGGCTGACGAACGCGGTCGGCCTGTTGAAAGCGGAAATGCGGCTGCTGGGTTCCCTGATCATGCGGGTGGCGGACGAGAACGCTGTTCCCGCAGGCGGGGCGCTGGCTGTGGATCGGGATCATTTTTCAGAGGGGATCGACCAGGCGATCCACCAGCATCCCCTGATTACCGTCATTCCGGAAGAAGTAACGGAGATTCCCGCCGAGGGAACCGTCATTATTGCTACCGGTCCCCTGACCAGCGACGGCCTTTCGGAAGCCATTGCCAGAATGCAGGGGCTTTCTACGCTGCATTTTTATGACGCAGCCGCGCCGATCGTGACGGCGGACAGTCTGGATACGGACAAGATTTTCCGCATGTCCCGCTATGACCGGGGCGAGGATTATCTGAACTGCCCTATGACGCGGGAAGAATATTTCGCATTTGTTCACGCCCTGCAGACCGCCGAGACTGCCGAGATGCACGGCTTTGAAGAAAAGGCCGTTTTCGAGGGCTGTATGCCCATTGAAAGCATGGCCAAGCGGGGCGATATGGTCATTGCGTTCGGCCCCTGCAAGCCTGTAGGCCTGAAAGACCCCCGGACGGACAAGGAGCCCTTTGCCGTGGTGCAGCTCCGTCAGGACAACGAAAACGCGACTCTGTATAATATTGTCGGATTCCAGACGCGTCTGCGTTTCCCGGAGCAACGGCGTGTTTTCGGCATGATTCCGGGATTGGAAAACGCCGAATTTGCCCGCTATGGCGTGATGCACCGCAACACCTTCCTGAACAGCCCCGGCTTTCTGGACGATACCTTCCGGGTCATTAACGAGCCGCGTTTGTCCTTTGCCGGACAAATCACCGGCGTGGAGGGCTATGTGGAGAGCGCGGCCAGCGGACTGCTGGCGGGGCTTTCTACCGCTTATCGTGAAAAAGGACAGGTACCGCCGCACTTCAGCGGAAAGACGGCGATCGGGGCCATGGGACGCTACGTCAGCACGCCTAACGCTCGCTTTCAGCCCATGAACTGTGCGTTCGGGCTGATCGATCAGCTGGAAGTCGCTCCAGGCGAAAAGCGCATCCGCAACAAGCAGCTGCGCTATGAAGCCATTTCCAAGCGGGCGCTGGCGGAAGTGGAACAGATCGTCGCTGAAATGGCGAAGGAATGAAACAGGATAGGGGGAGGCATGGACGATGAACAAAAGAAAAATCGCATGGGTTCTGACGATGGTGTTGTTGGCAGTGTGCGTATTGCCGGTTTCCGCACTGGCAAAGTCCAAGCAGATGGAAGACAAAGTTCCGGTCTGGACGGAAGAAACGGTCAAGCAGTATGTGACCGATTACATCGGCGGACGGGAAATGAGCCGTCTGTGGGGGTACTACGACCTGCAGATTCGGCGGTATATGCCCTTGGAAACCTACGAATGCTTCCTGACCAATCTGGAATGGATGACGGGAAAGTTTATCCAGTTCGGCAGTTACCGCAGCTTCGAGGAGGACGAACTCCAACTCAAGACTCATGTGCTTCACCTTTGCATGGAAAAGAAGGATCTGGAACTGTATTTCACCCATAAAAACAAGGAAGACGACTGGGAAGTCATGGCAGTGCAGTTTGTCCCGGCAGAAAAGGAAAACTATGATCCCTCCGTACTGGTCGGAGAAGAAGAACCGAATTACACGGAAACCGAAGTCAGCTTCGGAACGGAAACTTTTCCGCTGAAAGGCACGCTGACCATGCCGGTCGAAGCCTCTCAGACGAATCCTGTGCCCGCCTGTGTGCTGGTGCATGATAGCGGCGCCATGGATCGGGATGAAACGCTGGGGTCTACCCATTTTTTTGCCGATCTGGCGCAAGCTTTCGCCGATTTGGGCATCGCTACGCTGCGCTATGACAAACGTACCTATTTGTACGGCGAATCCGCATCAATGACGGTGGAGGAAGAAGTCATCGACGATGCGGTGCTGGCGGGAAAGTACCTCTCCGATAATCTGCTGGTCGATTCCTCCATGATCGTGGTTGTGGGACATGGTTTCGGCGGAACACTGGCTCATCGCATTGCCAAAGCCTCCGACGGTGTATTCAGCGCGGTCATCATGGTCGGCTCTACAGCGCTCTCCTACGAAGATTATCTGCTGGGGCACAGCAACCTGAGCAGCCACACGGCTGACGAGTTGAAAGCCTATCAGGATACGCTGGACAAGCTCTCTAAAATGAAGGAGCAGACAGCGCTGGAAAACGCGGAAACCGTTTTGGGGCATAGCGTGTACTATTTCTGGGAACTGCAGAAGACCAATAATTATGAGTTGATCCGTAAGTTGCGTCTGCCTACGTATATCGTGCAGGGCAAGAAGGATCCACTGGTGCCCGAAAATGAGGGATGGCGGCAGTACAACAACAAGATCGGAGAAGGCGTGAAGTATGTGACTTACCGTTCTTTTCCCGGTCTGAATCACGTGCTGATGAGCGATTCTTCCACGGATGCCTATGGCCTGCCTCAATATACGGAAAACGCAACGCTGGACATCAGCGCGGGCCGCAGCATTGGTCAATGGATTTTGAGCCTGAAATCGACTGCAGAATAATAGCGAAAACAGAGAACGAGGTGAATTGCAATGGCAATGATGGGAACCACGATCTGCGCCGTCAAGCGCGGGAATCAGATTGCCGTGGCCGGAGACGGTCAGGTCACCATGGGGGAACATACTATTTTTAAGTCCACCGCCAAGAAAGTCCGCCGTATCTATAACGGACAGGTGATCGTTGGGTTTGCCGGAGCGGTGGCGGACGCTTTCAGCCTTTGCGAGCGCTTTGAGGAAAAGCTGGTGCAGTGCGGCGGCAATCTGGAACGGGCAGCCGTCGGACTGGCGCAGGAATGGCGCAGCGAGCAGGGAGCCCGGAAGCTGGAAAGTATGCTGATCGTGGCAGATAAGGATACGCTGCTGATCCTGAGCGGCACGGGCGAGGTCATCAGCCCGGACGACGGCGTGGCGGCGATTGGCTCCGGCGGCAATTACGCTCTGGCGGCTGCGCGTGCGCTGGTCAAAAACACGGAAATGTCCGCCGAAGACATTGCCGTGGAGGCCCTGACCGTGGCTTCGTCCATTTGCGTGTATACCAACGACCACATTACCGTGGAAACGCTGTAAGGAGGTTCGTCATGAAGGAATTGACGCCAAGAGAGATCGTTCGTGAACTGGACCGTTATATCATCGGGCAGGATGAAGCCAAGCGGATGGTGGCCATCGCCCTGAGGAACCGCTATCGCCGTTCATGCCTTGACGAGGAGATGCGCAGCGAGATCAGCCCGAAGAATATTCTGATGATCGGCCCGACCGGCGTTGGTAAGACGGAGATCGCCCGACGACTGGCAAAACTGGTCAAAGCCCCGTTTGTGAAGGTGGAAGCCACCAAGTTTACCGAAGTCGGTTATGTGGGTCGGGATGTGGAAAGCATCATTCGCGATCTGATGGAAAACTCTATCCGCATGGTACGGAAGGAATTTTCCCAGAAGGTGGAGACTCGGGCGCAGGTGCTGGCGGAAGACCGGCTGGCCGAGCTATTGGTGAATCCCCCGAAGAAACAGAACGCCAATCCGCTGGAGATGCTGCTGGGCACGAAGAAAGAGCCGGAAATTTCTCAGGAAGAAAAGAACAAATTGTCCATGCGCCGGGAAGATGTGCTGCAAAAGCTGCGCGCCGGTGAATTGGAAGAACGTGAACTGGAAATTGAAGTGGAAGACGCACTGCCCGAGCTGGAAGTGGGCGGCAATTCCATCAACATCGGCGATATGATGGGCGGCATGATGCCCAAGAAAACCAAGATTCGCCGGGTCAAGGTGAAGGACGCCCGCAAGATTCTTCTGGAGGAAGAAGAGTCGAAACTGATCGATGAGGACGAGGTACGGGAAGAAGCCATCCGCCGCGCCGAGCAGCAGGGCATCGTCTTTATTGACGAGATCGACAAGGTGGCTGGACGTTCCAATGGCGGCCACGGCCCGGATGTGAGCCGGGAAGGCGTGCAACGTGATATTCTGCCCATTGTGGAAGGCTGCACTGTCAATACGAAATATGGCGCTGTACGGACGGACTATATGCTCTTTATCGCCGCCGGCGCGTTCCATGTGGCTAAGGTGACCGATCTGATCCCGGAACTGCAGGGACGTTTCCCGGTACACGTGCAGCTGAAAAGCCTGACGCAGGAGGATTTCAAGGCCATTCTGACCCAGCCGGAAAACGCACTGACCCGTCAGTATGAGGCCCTGCTGGCCGTCGATAAGGTGTTTTTGTCCTTCGAGGACAGCGCCATTGACGCAATCGCCAACGCTGCCTACGTGCTTAACGAGACCAAGGAAGACATCGGTGCTCGCAGGCTCCACGCCGTGTTTGAAAAGCTGCTGGAAGATATCAGCTTCAACGCGGGCGGCGACGATATGCCCAATGTATATCTGAACATCAACGGGGATTACGTCGTCGAGCATTTGGGACAGGATGACGTGACCATGGACTTGAAGCGGTATATTCTCTGATCTGCGCAAAGGAGGAACTTCGCTCATGCGGACCCGAATCAGTCATATCTGGATGACGCCCGGCGTTGTGGCCGGTGATAAAAAAATTCCGTTTATTCAGGATGCGGAAATTCTGATCGACGGAAACCGTATCGTTTACGCCGGAAAGCGGGACGAGGCGCCGACTTTTGAGGCGGAACAGGTGATCGACGGCAAAGGCGCGCTGGCCATGCCCGGACTGTGTAATCTGCACACCCATACGCCCATGACGCTGTTCCGCAGCATCGGGGCCGACTTGCCGCTGGACCGCTGGCTGCAGGAGGCGATCTGGCCGCTGGAAAAGTTCCTGACGGACGACGCCGTGCGGGCCGGGACAGACCTTGGCACACTGGAAATGCTGCGCTATGGCACCACTTCCTTCAACGATATGTATTTCCGTATGGATCGTATGGCGGAAAGCGTTCAGGAAAGCGGAATGCGGGCCATGCTGGGTCACGGTGTGGTGGATTTTGATGAAAGCTGCTCTGATTTGCTGCCGGGAATCGCTTTCGCGGAAAAGTGGAACGGCGCAGCCAATGACCGCATCCATGTCAATCTGGCGCCCCACAGCGAAGGAGCCACTACTCGAAAGGTGATGGAGCGCACGGTGGAAGAAGCACGCCGGCTGAACGTGGCCATTCATATCCATGTCAGCGAAACCAAGGCAGATCGGGACGGAAGCGTTCAGCGCCGCGGCAAAACACCTCCCCAATATCTGGACGAATTGGGAATGCTGGACGGCCCGTTGCTGGCCGCTCACTGTGTCTGGATGGATGACGAGGACATTCGTCTCTTTGCGGAAAAAGGCACGTATATCGTCCATAATCCCATTAGCAATCTGAAGCTGGCCAGCGGCGTGGCTCCCATCGCCAAGATGCTGGCTGCCGGCTGCAAGGTGGCTCTGGGAACGGATGGCGTTGCCAGCAACAACAATCTGAACCTCTGGGAGGAGATCAAGCTGATGCCCATGCTGCAGAAGGGCACGACGCTGGATCCTACGGTGGTGTCTCCGGCACAGGTATTAGCCGCCGCCACCAGCACCGGCGCGGAGGCTTTGGGCTATTACGATTTGGGTCTGTTGAAGCCCGGCTATCTGGCGGATATCATTCTGGTGGATACGACTGGCTGCAACTGCTGCCCGTGGAACGACCCGGAGAGCGATTTGATTTACTCCATCAACGGCGGCGACGTGACCATGACGATGGTGGACGGACGGGTGCTGTACCAGGAGGGCCGCTACTTTACGCTGGATCCCAAGGCCGTAATGGAATGCGCTCGGAAAGAAAACGAGTTGATCTTCGAAAAAGCCCGAAAGAGAGCAAAGGCATAAAAGACGAAACCTGCAAGGACGAAGGGTGCTTTCATGAAAATACTGGTGATATGCCAGCATTACTGGCCGGAAAACTTCCGTGTGACGGAAATCAGCGAGGAATTGGTTCGGCGCGGCCATCAGGTGACCGCTTTGGTCGGCCTGCCCAATTATCCCACGGGCAATATCCCGGAAGAATACCGGCATCATCAAAATCGCAGACAGGTGCGAAACGGCGTGGAGATCCGGCGCTGTTTCGAAATTGGACGCAAGCCCGGAAAAGTCGGGCTTGCGCTCAATTATGTCAGCTATATGCTGTCAGCCTGTCACCAGGCTCTGTGGATGAAGAAAGATTTTGACGTGATCTACGCTTTCTCCACCTCGCCGGTGCTGATGAGTCTGCCGGGGGCCTTCCTGCGCACCTTTTGGCCTAAAAAAAAGTTGCTGATCTATATCATGGACATTTGGCCGGCCTGTCTTGCGGCGATGAATGTTCCCGAAACGGCGCTTCTGTATCGTTTTATGAAGCGGGTCAGCCGCCGCATTTATGACCGGGCAGACAAGTTGGTCTATTCCTCTAAGCGGTTTCAGCAATATTTGAAGGAGACCCATGGGATCATCGTTGGTGATGACGATTATCTGCCACAGTTTGCCGATGGGGTTTTCGAACAGAAACTTCCTGAAAAGCAGCCGGACGAATGGACCAATCTGGTTTTCGCGGGCAATATCGGCAAAATGCAGAGTGTCGATACGCTGATCAGAGCCGCCGCATTGCTGAAAGGCGAGAAAGTCCGCTGGCACATCATCGGTGACGGAGTATGCGAAGAAGAATGCCGCCGTCTGGCGGATGAACTGCAGTTGGGGCAGCAGGTCCGTTTCTATGGCAGAAGGGCTTTGGAAGAAATGCCGGGGTTTTACACCATGGCCGACGGGTTATTGGTCAGCATGAAAAATGACCCGCTGGTCAGCGATACCCTGCCCGGAAAGGTGCAGACCTATATGGCCGCAGGAAAGCCGGTGCTGGGTTCCATCGGTGGAGAAGCCGCCTATGTGATCGGACAGGCAAAATGCGGACTTTGCGCCCCGCCGGAGAATCCGGAAGCGCTTGCCGAAATGGTTCGGGCATTTCTGGCCTGCGGCGAGGAAGAACGCCGGGCCATGGGCGAACGGGGCAGAATTTATTACGAGGCCAATTTTACCAAGCAGCGCCACATGGATCATTTGGAGGCGCTGTTGAAGGAACTGGCGGGGGAGGAGCCGTCATGCGGGTATTTCAGCTGAACACCTTCTGCGGGGAAAAAAGCACCGGCCGCATTGCGTTGGAAATCGCCCGTCTGGTGGAGCGGGACGGCGGACAGTGCCGGATCGGCTATGGCGCGGGAACACCGCCCAAGGAAGCGGAGCCGTATGCGTTTCGCATTGGAAATTCCTTGGAACGGAAGTCCTGCAGTCAACTGCGCAAGCTGCTGGACTTCGAGGGCCGTGGCTGCTATTTCGGCACCAGAACGCTGGTGGAGGAACTGGAACGCTTTCAGCCCGATTTGGTGCATTTTCATAACCTGCATGGATGCTATCTGCATTTGCCGACCCTGTGCCATTATTTGGCGCACAAGAACATCCCCATCGTATGGACACTGCATGATTGCTGGCCCTTTACCGGGCACTGCGCCTATTTTGATTATGCCCAATGTGAAAAATGGAAAAAAGGCTGCGAGCATTGCACGCAGCAGCGCAGTTATCCTACCTGCGTAGGGCTCGACCGTTCCCGGCAGAATTACGAAATGAAAAAAAGCCTGTTTACCTCGCTGCCGAATTTGACGATGGTCGTCCCCTGCGAGTGGATGAAGGAACCGCTGGGACAGTCTTTCTTGGCAAACAGGCCCGTTCGGCGCATTTACAACGGCATTGATCGGAACACCTTCCATCCGACAGAGAGCAATCTGCGCCAGAAGTACGGCTTATCGGGAAAAAAAGTGGTGCTCGCCGTGGCATCGGATTGGGATGAACGAAAGGGCTTGCACGATTTGCTGGAAACTGCCCAAAGGCTTGGAAATGACTATCGAATCGTTGCCGTGGGGCTGACGAAAGAGCAGATCAACGCCCTTCCGCCTTCGGTGATGGGAATTGGACATACCAGCAGTGCAATCGAACTTGCTCAATGGTACACGACAGCGGATTGCCTTGTGAATCCGACCTTAGAGGACAACATGCCGATGGTGAATCTGGAAGCGCTGGCCTGTGGCACGCCTGTGGCGGTATTTCGCACCGGCGGCTGCCCGGAGGCAGTGGATGAAACCTGCGGCATCGTGGTGGAACAGGGCGACACAGAGGAACTTTGCAGCGCCGTCCGCACACTTTGCGAACGAAAAACAGACATGACGGCCGCTTGTCTTAAACGCGCGGAACAGTTTGATTCCTGCAAGACCTTTGAGCAGTATATCGCCCTTTATAAGGAGCTTTGCCCATGAACATTTTGTTCCTGACCCTGCTGTACCCGGAGGAGACTAAGGTGCAGACAGCTGCCGCTTCCCGGGATGGGCTGCAAAATCAGATCGACAATTACCAGCGCGCCTTTGTCCGGGGAATCCGGGAGAACCTTCGGAAAGGGGAAAGTCTGGAACTTGTCAATTCCCTGCCGGTTGGAATTTTCCCGCTGCGCTATCGCAAACTATGGCTGCGCGGAGGTCGGAGAAACGGAAATATCCGGGAGCTTCCCGGATTAAACCTTCCGTGGTTCAAGCAAAAATTCCGGGAATGGGGCGCGGAAAGAGAAATCCTTCGTTGGGCAAAGCAAAGCCCCGAAAATCGGACGCTGCTGGTCTACACGCTCTACGAACCCTATATGAAGGCCATTCGGCGAGCCAAGCGCCGCTGCCCGGATCTGAAGGCGGCGGTGATTGTTACGGACCTGCCAAACCAGTGGGGGCTGGCTTCTTACCGTAAAGGGCTGATGAAGAAGATCGAATACGCGATGGGCAGGGAAAAAATTCACCTATGCAGCGTGTTTGATGGATTCGTTTTGCTGACTGAGCCCATGCGTGAGGTGCTGCCTGTAGGTGAAAAGCCTTTCACGGTCATTGAGGGTCTGATTCTGGAGAAAGAACTGCCGGAGGAAAAAAGGCAAACGGAAAACGCGGTACTCTATACCGGCACCCTGAACCGCGAACTGGGCATTGCCGAACTGCTGCGGGCTTTTGAGCAGATGCCGGAAGTCCAGCTCTGGCTTTGCGGCCGGGGGGACATGGAGGATGAGGTGCGTCGCAGCGCTGAAAAGCATCCCAATATCCGCTATTTCGGCTTTGTTTCGCAGGAAGAAGCTCTTTCCTTGCAAGGCCGCGCTGCAACGCTGATCAACCCCCGTTCCCCGGAAGGATTGTACACCCGTTACTCGTTTCCCAGCAAAACGTTGGAGTATCTGCGCTCCGGGCGGCCAACGCTCTGCTATGCACTGGAAGGAATCCCCGAAGAATATGGTCAATACCTGATCTATATCCAGCAGTCCGGAGCAGATGGGATCCGTCAGGCTGTGCAGGAATGGCTGCAAAAGCCCGCCGCGGAGCGCGAAGCGCGTGGACGCAGCGGGCGGGAGTATGTACTGCAGCAGAAAAATCCCAAGGCGCAATGCAACGCGCTTCTCTCACTGCTGCGGCGTATGGGGTAGGGGCTGATAACGGACGGCTTGCCGTTCGGCCTGCTTCATCCTTGCAATGACGGCATCATATTGCTGGTGTCGCGTCTTTTGAAAATCCGAATAAGCGCCAGATGGGATGGAAATTCTCGCCGCCTGTTTCTCCGGGAATGCCCGATCGGAAACAGGCGGCTTTTTGGGTGTTTCCGATGCAGCTTCAGGGGCAGGAGCAACAGGAGTTTCCGGCTTCTCGACCGCCGCTTCCGTGTAGGGCAGACGAATGCTTTGGTATTCCAGCCATTTCAGCTGCTTTTCTGCCCCAGTCAGGGCGGCAAAGGGCGAAACTTGAGACTTCATGCAAAAACCTCCTTCGCTTCGGGTGAACGTAACTGCTGCATCCTATGCGAAGGAGGAAAGAAGGTTCTTTTTTCGCTTTGAAGAATCAGAAACCGGCCATTGCCTGTGTGACCTGCGCCATTGCGTTGGCGATATCCGCCGTGCTGGCGCTGCCCATGTTCAGAAGCCCCTGCAGATTGGACGCGGCGGTCTGAATGTTTTGATAGTGGGTGGAAGAAGCATCCAGTTGACTCATAAAGTCATAGGCCGTTTGGAGCAGTTGCTGCGCGTCGGAAACCAGATCACCGTCATAGCCGTAGCCGCCATCATCAATGGTATCGCCGCCGGTATATCCGTTCTGGTGCAGCGTACAGTAGTTGTAGTCGCTGGCCGTTCCCAGATATTCAGCAATGACAGGGCCATATTCGGGGTCGTTGACATAGTCGCTGAGCGGATGGCCGTTGGGGATCACCACGACGCCTTTCACCGTGGTATTAGGGCAGTATTCGGTGGCCAGCATCCCAGTATCGGCACAGACGGTCATGGATTGGTGCATCTGACAGTAAACCGTGGGTACTGTGGGTTCATACCAGTAGTCCGTGACGGTTCCGTAGCCCATGCTGTCGTTGCGGCAGGCGTCGGTAGCAAGCTGGCCGCTGACGGCGCAGGTGGTAGCCGATACGATTCCCAGCTGATCGGGCGTTGCCTCGATGATATCCCGGTCGCTCAGGTTCTTAGCCTGATGAATCTTACTCATGTAGCTCTGCCAGATAGGGGCGGCAGAACCGTTGCCCGTCGATTTGGAACTGAGGGGCCTATAGTTGTCATGCCCCACCCAAATAGCGGACGCATACCACCCCGTCATGCCGGAGAAGGTCACGCCGCGCTGATCGGAGTTGGTGCCGGTTTTTCCGGCTACGGTCTGACCCTTGATTTTAGCGGAACTGCCCGTCCCGTTGGAGATGACGCCCTTCATCATATCTACCGTCATCCACGCCGTGGAGGGACGGAAAACCTGACGGCGTTCCTGCTGGGCGTGGCTGTCATAGACTACATTACCGTCGCTGTCCGAAATACCCAGAAAACTGATCGGCTCCTGATACACACCCGCATTGGCCAGTACGCCGTAGGCCACGGTCAGCTGCAGGGGCGTGATTCCACTGGAACCCAGCGACAGGCCGTAGGGCGTTGCGTCGATGTGATCGCTGTCAACGCCCATGCGCAGCAGAAAGTCGACCGAGCGATCCACGCCTACCATGGTCATCAGGGTCTGTGCAGCGGAAACGTTATTGCTCTTTCGGATGGCATTGCGCAGGGTTTCCGGACCGACGTAGCTGCTGGTGTTGTAATTTCGCGGCCACGTGTCCTTGCCGTCGGAGCCGGTCCATCCCTTGATGGGAACGGGCATATTGTAGACCACGCTGGCAGGAGAAGCGCCCAGTTCAATGGCCGGGGCATACACGGCGATGGGCTTGATGGTGGAGCCGATGGGCATCTTCATGTTGACGGCGCGGTTCAAGGTCTTGCGCTGCGTAGGCCGGTGGCGGCTGCCCACGATCGCCTTCAGTTCGCCTGTGCGGTAATCCAGCACCACAGCGGCGGCCTGCGGCTGCTCGATCTCTGTGTAGGTACCGTCATTGTTCCGGGTACGATAGACCTTGTCGCTGGGGTCGCGCAAAGAGGGCCAGTTGGTCCACGTGTCCAGCGTATCTTCGACGATCTCCTGAATTTCCGTGTCAATAGCCAAGGTGACGCGGTAGCCGCCCGTGCGCAGCTCGTTTTCCATCTTTGCACGGTTCTCGCTGGTGTTTTCCAGATTGTTCAGCTTAAGGAAACAGTCGATAATGTCGGAAACCGCATATTCCACGTAGTGCGCATACTGATACATCCCGTCGCCCTCGGTAGTGGAAGTCTCCAACACATTCGCCGTGGCGGTATTCAGCGCCTCCTGATACTGTGCCTGCGTGATAAACTCGTTTTCATACATGCAGCGCAGCACGTAGTCGGTGCGGTTGTTGGTCAGCTTTCGGTAGTCCGTCGTCTCGGACTGACGGACGTAGAAGTTCCGGCGGGGATTGTAATAATAGGGGTTGTTCGTCAGCCCGGCCAGCATGGCGCATTCGCGCAGCGTCAGCTCACTCAGGCTTTTGCCGAAGTAACCCTGCGCGGCTACTTCCACGCCGTAGTAGTTCTCGCCGAGGTAAATGGTGTTCAGGTAGCATTCCAGAATTTGCGCCTTGGTATAGCGGCTTTCCAGCTGCATGGCCAGATAGGCTTCCTGAATTTTACGCTTGTAGCTCTGCTCACTGCTCAGCACTGTGTTTTTGATCAACTGCTGGGTGATGGTGGAGCCGCCCTGTTGGGAGCCGGTAGTGAAGTTGGTAACAAAAGAACCGATGATTCGCTTCACGTCGATGCCGTTATGGGTATAAAAACGAGCGTCCTCCACAGCCACGAAGGCATTGCAGAGATTCTCCGGCATGGCGGAAATGCTGACCATTACGCGGTTTTCAGTGCCTTTATAGTCGGTAATGACGTTGCCCTCCGTGTCGTACAGGAAGGAGGTCTTATCCTGATCGCTCAAAAGTGCCAAGTCCAGATTCGGGGCTGTTTCCATATAGCCCTTAGCAATCCCCATCACCGCTCCGGCCAGTGCCAGCCCACCCAGCACGATCACCAGCGCAAACAGCCGCAGCGTGTTGATACAGATGGAGATCAACAGATTAGGCTTGGAAAGCCTTGGCCGGAAAATACTGAATTTTTTTCGCCCGCCAAAGTCTGAATCATCGCTTTGCGGCATTTGATAAGAGGGATCATCCGTATGGGCATATCTCTCCTGCGAAAAATCAGCAGGTTCCTTGGAAGAATGCGAGTGAAACAAAAAAACACCTCCCGGGAAAGTGAACGCTGGCAGTGTCGAACATCGGCGGCCATTGTCTTTCTCATTATAACATATCCTGCATTCCAGCGCCATACAGGAGTGTAACAAGTCCTATTTCGCCTTTTTTCCGCATAAGGCTAAGAGGGAGGCGATGGCAATGAAAAGCGGCAGAAATGGGGGCATGATCCGCATTTTAATCCTGTGTGCGCTGCTGGCGATCGCCGGGCTGATTCTGCTGGAGCAGAATCTAAGTCAAACGCTTCTGGATATGTCCTATGCGCAGGCCTATTCCATCGCAGTGGACACCGTCAACCGCGCCGTCCGGGAGTGCATCGGCGACGGCGTGGACTACGACCGACTGATCGAGACAACGGTGGACGCAGCGGGACGGGTCACACTGATGCAGACTAATGCGGGTGCCATGAACCGTCTGGCATCTGAAACCGCCCTGCGGGCCGAACAGGAATTGAACAGCATCGAAAACCAGAGCGTGTCAATCCCGTTGGGTTCGGCGTTGGGCGTCAAATTTCTGGCGGGAATGGGGCCGTATATCCATCCGAGGATCATCCCCATCGGTGCGGTCAGCACCGGCTTTGAAAGCACCTTTGAATCCGCAGGGATCAACCAGACCCGTCACAAGATTTTTCTGACCCTGCGGGCGACCGTCAGTCTGATCTTGCCCAACGGCTCCCAGCGGGTGGAAGTGAACAATACCTTCCCGCTGGCGGAAAGCATCATCGTTGGGGAGGTTCCGGACAGCTTTGTGGATGTGAACAATCAGGATGATATGCTGAATCTTCTTCCGTAACTGAGAAAACGCCGCAGACTGTCAGGCGGTTTTCACAGACCCTGAATTTGACCTCCAGACCGGCGAAGAAGAATCCGTATACCCGTTCCGGATCGTTCTGGTAATGGGGACGAGGGTCGCTTTTCAGAATGGCCGTCAGGGAATCACGCTTTTCTTCGGGGACCCTGTGAAACAGTTCCTCGGGAAAAACAACTGTCAACTCATCATGGCGTACCGCGTCCGCAAAGCCGCCCAGCGCGTCGGACTTGCAGTCAGCATAGGGGAGATAGGGTTTTATGTCATAGATGGGCGTGCCGTTCATCAGATCGGCCCCCGAAACGATCAGGGAGATTCCAGAATGTGCGTCTCCGCGAATCTCCAACAGTCGGACGCAGGAAAGGCCGATAGGATTGGGACGGAAAGGGGAGCGCGTAGCGAAAACGCCCATGCGCTGATTCCCGCCCAATCGGGGCGGGCGAACGGTAGCGCTCCATCCTTTGCGCTTGACCTCAGAAAACCCCCAGATCAGCCATAAATGTGAAAAATCCTTCAGGCCGCGAAAGGCTTCCGCTTGTCGGTATTCCGGCAGAAAGACAATTCGGGATCGTAGTTCGTCTACGATCCCGCTTTGTCTTGGCACGCCGAATTTGGTGGGAAAATCATTTTCAATGGTTGCAATGGGCTGAAGCGTCAGCCGTCCGTCATTCCCCATATGCGCGCCCTCCTGCTGTTACCATGTTGCTTTGCTGGCCGTGGTCACGGCTTTCTGGTGATCGTCATCCACCTTTTTACTGCCGTGAGTCATACTGTTCTTAAAGTGGATGCAGAAATGACCATCGAAACCGTTGTCAATGGTGGAAGTGCCGTGGGGCATTCCGTTCATGGAAGCAGCGTATACATTTCCGTTATACAGGATCAGAATGGCCCGCCGCCGCCAGCTCCAGGAGCCTCCGTAGATGCTCTTGAGAATAGCCGTGTCTTCCGAGGTGCGGGGCTCGGTATCCATGTGGTTGTAGCCGGACCAGCGAACCGCTTCGAAAGTCTTACCCGTCTTGACGTCCTTGATGGTGAACTTGGCGTTCTTAGGGATCACCTTGGTCACATTGTCTTCAAACCAGTCCAGCGTTTTGGTCGTGTATTTCTTGGTTTCATTCTTCACGTTGGTGGAGCTGTTGCTCTTGGAAGAAGACGAAGAAGTGCTGCCGAAAAGGACCCGGATGGTGACTGCACCTGCAATGCCGTCCGCCTTCATAGAGCGCTTCTTTTGCAGGTTCTTGACAGCGGTCTCGGTGCCTTCACCGTAACTGCCGTCGATCACGCCATCGTAGTAGCCCAGCACTTTAAGCGCCTGCTGCAACTTCACAACGTCTGTTCCGCTGTCGCCGACGCGGGTAGGCTTGGGGGCAGAACCAATCTCCTCGATACTGGAAACCGAGGCATAGGTTTTGCCGGAAGAAGATTTGGCAGTGGTCTTTGTACTGGTCGAGGTGGAAGAAGCCTTTGAAACGGTGGTGGTATCCTTCGTCAGGGAAGTCTTGGAGCAGCTGCCGAAAATGCTCGTGACGGTGTCCTTACCGGCTACGCCGTCAGCCTGCAGATTATGATCCCCCTGATATTCCATAACGGCCTTGGTGGTGCCGTCGCCGTAATCCCCGTCCAGTTTACCGTTGTAGTAGCCCAAGAGCTTCAACGCCTGCTGCAGTTTTTTTACATCGCTGTTGCTGTCGCCGATCCGCATGGCGCCGGGCGCGTCGCCCAGCTTGTCGATCTCGGACTGCTTGTTCACCTGACTGTGGGAGCCGGTGGTAATATACTGCTTCATGATATAGCCGGTATATTTGCCGTAGCGAACCTTATACCAGCTGCCGGAGGTGCTTAGCAGCGTGACCTCTTCGCCTTCCGGCAGGGTTTGCAGCGAAGTAGAGTCTTTATCCGCCGATTTCCGCAGGTGGACTTTGGCGTTGGTGGTGGCGGTCTCCTCCGCAAAAGCGTTGTTCGCGGGCAGAATTCCAAATGAAAGTGAAAAAGCCAGTATAAGCGCTAATGCATGGCGCAGCCAATCTTTAGGGACATAGTTGCTCTTCTGCATAGTTTCCTCCTGAAAATAGGGCAAAGTTTGCGCGTTTTTCTATGCTCTTTCAAGCACAATGCTAATATATTACGAAAATATTAAAAAGTCAAGACAAAGGGACACGGCTTTACAATCATTGCATTTGTCATAAAAGGACAAAGAAGCGAAAACGCTGCAAGAAAATGGCGGAAAGTATTGACGAAACAGGAAAACCAGATTAAACTTGTACAGTGTTCATCGTTCATTCATATTTTGGTTTTGGACACATTTCGATGAGTAAGGGGTTTTTGGGTCTATGAAGGACATCAACGGTACAGTAACACTTGCATACGTCGAGGAAGACAATAAACAGCGGGTTATTTTTCGTGTCATCCCGCTTTGTACACGCGAGGGCGTTTCTTTTCATGACGCCTCGGAGGATTTCCCCGATGAAGGAAGCCTGAGAATCGTTCCCGACAAAAGAGAACAGAGCACGTTCAAGGAACGGATGCGCGACATCAGCGGCCTTTGCGCGATTCATCTGGTGAATGATGGCGCGAAGGAGCTTATTAAGGTGCGCCAAAATCGAAACTATGCCCCGGACGCCGGAGAAAAAAACAAACTGGCCATCTATTCCGACGTGGTATGCGAATTTGCGGAGGACGGCTGCTTTGAAGTAGTCCAGCCCGGGCAGGACGCATCGGGAGCTCTGACCCGCAAGGTGATTATCCAAAAGGATAAGGTACTCTACGGCCCTGTATTAAAGGAAGAAGCAGCTTCGGTCTCTTTGGATTCTCTGCATCCCTTTGGAAATGATCGTTTCCTGCTGCAGAATATCCAGAATGATCTTTTGGGAAGTCGCATGATCTATTGGGACCCAGAAGCGATCATCAACTGGAGACAGCGCCGCAACGCCATGCGCCGCAAGGAAAGAGCGGAGGAAAAAGCTGAACTGGACGCGGCTATGCTGACGGCTTCCGCTCCTGCGGTCGAAGAAACACAGCCTGACACGAAACCACAGCAGACAGTTGTCCGTGAAAAGACGGTCGAGCCTCGCAAGAGAGCGGAAAAAAACGAAAAAGCAGAAAAAAAAGAAACTCCTGATAAAACGGAAAAGACTGAAAAAGATCGCGTAACGGAGAATACGGCCCTTCCTATCGGAACGAAGCTGGATATTCTGGATCAGCAGCTGACGTTCGATCAGCAGATCTCCCGGCTGGATCAGGGCATCGGCAGCACAGCAAACCGGCTGACGATGGACGAAACTCCCTCGGAAGAGGAAGAACCGGAGATCATTTCCCATTTTAATGGAACGCCGCTGGTGCCAAGCGCCAAGCCTATCACCAAGAGCGCTGCCCGGCCTGAGTCCATGCATCATGTGGTGGAACAGCAGCTTTTCCAGAATAACGAGGGAGAAAACCGCAGCATTTACCGCATGGTGGAAAACCCCATCGACAGTCTGAATCGCTGTCTGGATTATGTATGGCAGAACGCCGACATGCGCAGTCAGGCGATCGAAAAATTGAGCGAAAACGAGACTTTCATGCGGGATATGCTGCAGATTTTCCGTCGCAGGGGCCTGAACACGCAGGCTTCCGCCGCTGCTCAGGAGCAGCTGGCCGAAATCGAGGCGGAACGTCTGAGTCTGCTGATGCAGCTGGACACTGCCAAGCAGAACGCCAAGCAGTACCGGGAGGAAGCCATTGCTTCGCTGTCTCAAAAACTGCGGGCTGAATCGGAAAAACTCAAGAATGAAATTCAGGCGCTGGAAAAGACCAAAAAGAAGCTGACGGACGAAACACAGGCGCTCAGCCAGCAGAACGCCCGCCAGACCATTGACTTCTTCTCCCAGAATATGCAGTGCATGTCCGGGGCGGGAGAGGAACGCATCATGCTTTCCCCGGTGATCGGCTGCCACTATGAGGCCTCCGAATTGGCGGAAAAGCTGCGCGTTCACATGAATGAGAGCGGCTACGGCATCAACGAGGACGATGCTATGGGTCTGCTGATCTATTTCTCCGTGAACGACACGCTGTGCCTTTGCGCGGCCACGGAAGCCGATGCGGCCCGTTTTGCACAGGTCATGCTGGAGAGCTTCGGTCTGCAAAGCGTTTCCGGCACGATCCTGCCAGAGTCCTATGTAGAAGTCGTCAGCATTCTGCCGGAGGACGGCCAGCGCACGCCTACCGTGACGATTCAGTCCCTCGGCACGGAGAGCATGTCCATTTACGGCCATAAAACGCTGTATCTGGCGACCTCTCACCAAATCGAAAATTATTCCACCGCCGGTCTGCCCGCCCATCCCATTGTCCACGTCCCCACGGCCATCAAACGCGCCTTTGGCCGGGTGGAGGACTTCCAGGCGGTGCAGCCCGCGTCCTTGAGTTCCTTTATGGATATCCGTTCCGATACGCATCCGATGCTGTCCGAAGCGGATAAGTGGTTTGCGGAACTGAAAGCCCGTATTGAGAAGGAAGAATTTGCGGTTCCCCGCGCGACGCTGATCGATATGCGGCGCTTCATTGAGGTTGCTACCCGGAAGGTGCGCGGCGGTTTCCTGGCGGCTGCCGACTCTGCTGTGTGCCACTGGCTGGTGCCTGCTATCCGGCTCGGACAGATCAAGCCGGAGCACTTCGCCTCCATTGTGGCGGGTCTGCCGCGGGCGATGCGGCTCCTGCACATGGATCACGACGAACGCTGACAGCTTGACAAATGTTAAATACTGCAATAAAATAGATAGACGAAAGTTATACTTTTGTAAAGATGGATGGAACCAGCAACGGATGGAAAGCCTAACCATCCCGGTGTATGCGCACAGCTGCTGCCATCGGCTTTCCGAAGGGAGGAAGGGCGGTTGCTTCCGCCCGACATTGGATGAAAAAACGCGGCTTCTGGTTTGGGTTTGTATTGCTCACTGCGCTTTTAATCTGCGGAATCGCCAGCGCTGCCACCTCGCCGGTGGTGGCTTCTATTGAGTTGGATCCGTCCTATTTGGCAGCGCCCGGAAAGGTCAATGTCTCGATCACCGTATCCAATACTTCCAATGAGGACTTGAAAGACCCGGTCACGCTGCTGGATCCTGCCGCACAGGTGGTCGCGGATTTCGGCAACAGCGGTCAGGCGACCCTGAAGGCCGGCCAGTCTTTGACTTGGACGGGCGAATATGACGTCAGCCAGAGTGCGCTGGATAACGGCTCGATCATTTATTATCTGAAGTACACCAACTATCTGGCCAGCGGCGAGGGCGTGGAACAGAGCATTCCCATTCAGGCAAAGATCACGACGCAAAAGGCCGATGTGCTGCTGCAGGTCAAGCGTACCATTACGCCTACGGTAGCCCAGCAGGATCAGGATGTGAAGGTGACATATTTTATCACTAACGCCGGTACCCTGACCCTCAACAACATTAAAATTCAGGAAAATACCGATATTCAGAAAAAGAAACAGTCCATCGATGCCTTCTCGCTGAAGTCCGGCCAGACGGCGGAATTGACCTTTACAGTCAAGATGGGCAAAAAAGACCTGACCAGCGGTGCGAAACTGACGTATACCGCCGAGGGAAGCTCCAAGAAGCTGACCTATACAGTCGATAACCAGAAGATCACCTATGGGGATTCCAAGTTGACTGCCGCCCTTGCCTCCAGCGCCAAGGGTGCTGTGGTGAATGGCACGGTGACGCTGACGCTGACGCTGAATAACAAGGGAAACGTCGATTTCAGCGATATTCGCGTAACTGATGATACGCTGGGAGAGGTTTTCTCCAATCAGGAATTGAAGGCCGGTAATTCTCTGACTTTGACGAAGGACGTTACCATTCAGGAAACGGCCCAGTACCAGTTCAATGTGACGGCGATGGATGCTACCGGCAACGAGGTGACGGCCGCTACCGATGCTGTATCGGTGACGGCCATGAACGCCGAGGACGTATTGAACCTGAGCCTTACCGCTTCCGTCGATCAGACGGAGGTTTACGGCAATCCTGCGACCGTTCGCTTTACGCTGACAATCAACAACGACAGCAATGTGGACGCGAAAAATGTAAAGGTATATCACGGAAACACGGAGCTTGCCACCTTCGATACCATTCCGAAGGGCGAGGCCCGCACAATGAACCGCGATGCAGCGTTGAGCTATTCAGGCAAATACCAGTTTACCGTAACGGCGGACGACCCGCTGGAAAATTCGCAGACTTTCCAGAGCAACGAAATGCAGATCGCCGTGTATGCTCCAACACCTGCGCCTGCAACGCCTACGCCCCCGCCGGTGCCTACGGCGGAACCCACGTTCGTGCCCGCTACGGTGATCCCGATCCGTGACCCCAGCATTGGCACAGTGCCTAAGGCGATTCAGAATGTGCTGCTTCCGCTTCTGATTATAGCGGGCGTAGTACTGCTGGCAGTTTGCGTCCTGCTGTTGATCGCTACCAAACGTCGTGCCGACCAGAAGCGCGCTTCCAACGCGGCCTACGACCATTTGGAGCGTGCAAAGCGCCGTGATTACATCACCCCGGCGGAAAGTGAAGAAGAGGACAAGCCTGCGGAAGAAAACGCGGAGCGACCGAAGAAAAAAGCGGAGATCAGTCCGGAAGAACAGGAAGCCCAGATGGCGAACCGTCGCATGGTGGGCGAGCCCCGTGACGAAGAGATTGATTGGGAATTGCCTCATATGAAATACGCCCGCGATGCAGTGGACACCAGGGGCACAACGGAACAGGACGATCACTTCCGGATGGAGCATGATCTCTACGATGATGACGCAGAGGGTCTCTATCAGGGCTTCGAACGTCCCGAGGATGACACGGCGGATGATTGGCAGGACGACGACTCCTACGGAAGCGAGGATTCCTCGGATGAGAGTGCGTATTCGAAAGATGATTCCTATTATGACGAATCCTCTTACGATAACGCGGACCCTGTGTATGGAGATGAGGCCGAGGAAGCGGAAGAAGTGACCGAAGCGGACGAAGACTTGTACGCCGAGCAGGCGACGGAACACGCAGAAGCCGCTGCTGAGGAAGCGCACGAAGGCCGCCGCCGTTCCCGCAGACATCAGGAATAAGATAAGGGAGTCGAAAGCATGTTCAGCGGTTTTCCGGAGGAAACCATACGATTTTTTCTGGATATTCGGTTCCATAACGAAGTATCTTTCTACAAAGCTCACGAGGACGAATACCAGACCTTTGTGAAAAAGCCCTTCTACAGCTTGATCGAGGAGCTGGGGGAGACGATGCTTTCCATATCTGATGATTTGGAGGTGCGCCCGGCAAAATGCCTGGCGCGCCTTCGTCGAGATACGCGCTTTACGAAGGATAAGTCCCCCTATCGGGATCACCTTTGGCTGATTTTCCACCGTGCCGGAGAAGCAAAGGATTCATCGGTCGTGTACTGGTTTGAGCTGTCCCCCGAAACTGTGGAATGGGGTTTAGGGTTCTGGGGGATGAACCGGCCTGCCATGAACGTGCTTCGCCAGCGGATGGTTGAGAAACCGAAAGAGGTGCAGCGGGCGCTTCGCTTGAGCCGTATTCCTTCGCAGGAGCTGCAGATTTTGGGCGATCGTTACCAACGGCTCCGGGCACCTGCCGGGATGCCGTTGGAACTAGCAACGCTGTACCCCTGTAAGGATCTGTACATCAAGCGGGTCAACGTGCCTTTCAAAACCTGCTATCAGCCGGAACTTGCAGAACTGGTGCGGCAGGATTTTCTCAGGCTGAAACCTATGTACACCCTGCTGCGCTCGGTAGCGGACGAAGCGATGGCGCAGCTGGACGGATGAAACCGATCAAAATGGACGGACGATGTGAGGAGGAAAAACAATGGACTTCAAAAAGCTGAAAAGCGGCTCGGACGTGCGCGGAGTTGCCATGGGAGAAAATGCGGTGCTGACCCCGGCAGTGGCTCAAACGCTCGGGCGGGCTTTTGTGGCCTTTTTGTCCCAAAAACTTTTGAAAAAGCCGGAGCAGCTGACCATCGCCGTGGGAAGGGACAGCCGTCTTTCCGGCCCGCGACTGCTTGAGGCCGTTCTGGAAGGAATCATCTCCACCGGCGCAACGGCGGCTGATTATGAAATGTGCACCACGCCCTCCATGTATATGGCGATTCTGACGGAAGGCTTCCAGCCGGACGCCTCCATCATGATTACTGCCAGCCATCATCCATGGCAGCTGAACGGCCTGAAGTTTTTTACGAAGGAGGGCGGCTTGGGCTTCCATGAGCTGGATGAAGTGCTGGAAATCGCACAGCATCTGGAACCCGCAGAATCGGACGAACGCCCCGGAAAAGTGCTGCATACGCCTTTCCTGCCTACCTATCAGAAACATTTGGAAGAACTGATTATCTCCGGCGTTGACCCGGAGGTGCAAAAGCCGCTTCTGGGTCTCCATGTCGTGGTGGACGCTGGAAATGGCGCGGGTGGTTTCTATGCGAATATGCTGGAGGAATTGGGCGCTTGGGTGGAAGGCAGTCAGTTTCTGGAGCCGGATGGTCACTTCCCGAATCATATTCCCAACCCGGAAAACGCGGATGCTATGGCCTCTATTTCGGCAGCTGTGCACAAATACGACGCAGATCTGGGCGTAATTTTTGATGCAGACTGCGACCGTGCGGCAATCGTGGATCATACTGGCCGGGAGATCAACCGAAACCGGCTGATCGCTTTGATCAGCGCTATTCTGCTGGAGGAAATGCCCGGCGCGACCATTGTTACGGATTCCGTGACTTCTTCGGGTTTGGCGGATTTCATTCAGGAGTGGGGTGGCGTTCATTATCGCTATAAGCGGGGCTACCGCAACGTGATTGACGAGGCGATCCGGCTGAACGAAGCGGGCGTAAACTGCCCGCTGGCGATTGAGACCAGCGGCCATGCTGCGCTGCGCAGCAATCACTTTCTGGATGACGGCATGTATCTGGTCACGGTGCTGCTGATCAAAGCCATGCAGCTCAAGCAGCAGGGCGAAGAACTGAGCAAGCTGCTGGACGGCTTGAAGGAGCCGGTGGAGAGCCGTGAAATTCGTCTGAATGTGATTGCAGAGGATTTTGCCCCTGCGGCCCGTCAACTGATTGAGCGACTGATGGAATACGCTACCGAGCACGAGGAATGGCATATTGCCCCGGATAACCGGGAGGGCGTTCGGATTTCCTTCGATATTGACAGCCATTTGAACGCAGCGTGGTTCCTGCTGCGGCTCAGCGTTCATGACCCGGTCATGCCGCTGAACGCGGAGAGCGATGTGCCCGGCGGAGTACGATATGTTTTGCAAAAACTATATGAGGCCATTCAGGACGAAACAGACGTAGTCGATCTTTCCCCGCTTCGCGCGGCGCTGCAGTAATTCAAACTTCTATCACAAAAAGGAGCGTTCCAGCAACGCTCCTTTTCTTTTTGAAAAAAATCTTCGTCTTCCGTTGAAAAATCAGAATAGCCATCCCGTCAGTCGCCCAAGCAGGGAGATCAACATACATCCCAGTATGCCGATCAGGGTTGGCAGGAGCACGGCCAGTGCTGTCCAGCGCAGACTGCCGGTCTCCTTGCGAATGGTAAGCAGCGTCGTGGAGCAGGGCCAGTGAAACAGCGTGAACCATAACATGCACAGGGCAGTTTTCAGCGTCCAACCGTGAGAAAGAAGAATCTGTTTTAATTCCAGCGTATTTCCAAGTTCAGTCAGATTCCCCTGCGAAAGATAGAGCATCAGTGCGATGGGCAGCACGATTTCATTCGCAGGAAAGCCCAATAGAAAGGCTGTCAGCAGAATGCCGTCCAGACCCATCAGACGGCCCAGACCGTCTAAACAGCGGGTCAACCCAATCAGCAGAGAGGTTCCATTCGGTAGAAGAAGCGTTTGCAATGCCCATAAAAGCAGTCCGGCGGGCGCTGCCACTGCCGCTGCTCTGCCCAGCACGACCAGTGTGCGCTCAACGAGGGAACGCACTAAAACCTTGCCAAGCTGCGGCCGCCGATAGGGCGGCATTTCCAGTGTGAAGGACGAAGGGAGACCTTTCAGCAACGTCCCGGAAAGCAGACGGGATGTGCCGAACGTTACGGCCAGACTGACGCATAGCAGGCAAATCAACCCGAAAGCCGAAACAATGCCTGAAAGAGCACTGTTCGTCACAGGGACAAAGAATATCCCCAGTATCAACAGCAGAGTTGGAAAGCGTCCGTTGCAGGGGGTAAAGCAGTTGGTCAGAATGGCAATGAGCCGTTCACGCGGTGAATCGATAATTCGACACCCGACTACCCCGGCGGCGTTGCACCCAAGGCCCATACAGATACACAGCGCCTGTTTGCCGCAGGCATGGCAGCACTGGAAAGGCTGATCCAGATTATAGGCGATTCGCGGCAGATAGCCCGAATCTTCTAAAAGCGTAAACAACGGAAAGAAGATCGCCATTGGCGGCAGCATGACGGAAACGACCCAGGCAAGCACCCGCCACGCTCCCAATACCAGCGCGTCGTGAAGCCACGCGGGCGCACCGGCTGCGTAGAAACAGTGACTTAACCAGTCCTGTACACTGGAAAGAGCTCGATTCAGCAGGACTGAGGGAACGTTAGCGGCGGTCAGTGTCAGCCAGAACAGCAGCAGAAGCAGCAAAATCATGATGGGAAAGGCGCTTCTGCGGCCCGTTAAAAAGCGATCCAGCTTTCGATCCCGTTCAGAGTAGCCTTTATCCTTTCGGCAGATTACACACTTCCGCGCAATTTGCTCTCCTTCCAGCACCAAGGTTCGAACGGTCAGGTCGCGTAAGGCTGCTCCGCTGATTCCTGCTCGTTGAAGAATCCCTCGCGCTTCGGCCATGGTCGTTTCTGCTTCCGGGGATGAAAGCGGTCGGTCTTCCGTATGCTCTTTGAGCAGTTCAGTCAGGGCGGTACTGTCCTCCAGCGCACGCAGTCCCATCCAGCGAGACTGACGGCAAAGACGCGGCCACGGGATGAAAAGCGGCTCCAGTTTTGACAATGCTTCGTTTACCGGCGAGGGATAGGGGAAAGCAGACGGTGCATTTCCTGATTGCTCCATCAGGCGATCCAATTTTTCCAGAACAGCACCGACTGTTTTTTTCTTTCGTGCGACAATCCCGACAACAGGTACGCCAAGGTTTTCTTCTAATTTGGCAAGATTCAGCTGGATGCCGCGTCTGCGAGCTTCGTCCATCAGATTAACGCAAACAAGAACACGGTCGTGCAGCTCTAAAATCTGGAGAACCAGATTCAGATTCCGCTCCAGGCAGGTTGCGTCACAGACCACCAGAACCGCCGCAGCCTGACCGAAACACAAAAAATCCCGGGTGACTTCTTCTTCCGCAGAATGGGCGAACAGCGAGTAAGCGCCCGGCGTGTCCACGAGTTCATAACGATAGCGTCTGCTTTCACAATAGCCTCTGGCACTGCCCACCGTTTTGCCCGGCCAGTTGCCGGTGTGCTGATTCATCCCTGTCAGCGCGTTAAAAAGCGTACTTTTTCCCACGTTTGGGTTTCCGGCTACGGCAATGACAAAAGACGGTTTTTCGCCGCCTTTTTGGAAGCCGCGCCGCTGCACGTTCAATCCCATCTGGGCATTCCGCCTTTCGTCTGTTTTTAGCCAATCAAGACTCCCTGGCCGTCGCTGTGACGGATAGCCACAACAGTTTCCCGGATCAGATATGCGCTTGGGTCGCCCAAGGGACTGATTCCAACGCATTCCACTTCCGTCCCTTCGATCAGCCCTATATCCATCAGCCGCCTGCGCAAGCGCCCTGTGAGATTCAATTTGAGCACAGCGGCGCGTTCGCCGGGCAGCAGGTCTGCCAGCGTTTTTTTCATTTTCCTGTCCTCCTTTGTTGCCCTTGAGAAAAAACAGCGTTTTTCTCATATCCCAGTGTATTCCGTTATGGGAGTCAAGTGACAAAAACAGCGTTTTCCCTTGACGAAGTCAAGCGCAGCGTTGTAAAATAAGACAAAAGACAGGAGGCTGTGGTGGAATGCTTTACGATGGAAAAATCTGGGTGGCCACGGACAGCAGCCACAAGCCCGTATTTCTTCTGCCTCAAATGGCGAATCGCCATGGATTGATCGCAGGCGCTACCGGCACGGGAAAAACCGTTACATTAAAGGTGATCGCCGAGGGCTTTTCCGATATGGGTGTGCCGGTGTTCATGGGGGATATCAAGGGTGATTTGAGCGGCATGGTAATCCCCGGAACCGTTAGTGAAAAAATCGGCAAAAGGCTGATGGAAACAGGCGTATCGGCATTTCGGACAGAAACCTACCCGACGGTGTTCTGGGACGTGTATGGCGAGCAGGGTCATCCTGTACGGGCAACAATTAGCGAAATGGGGCCGTTGCTGCTTTCCCGGATGCTGAACCTGAACGAGACCCAGTCCGGGGTGCTGAATATTCTTTTCCGGGTAGCGGCGGACGAAGGCTTGCCTCTGTACACGGTGAAGGACCTAAAAGCCATGCTGGCCTATGTGGGCGAGAATGCCAGCCGGTATACGCTGCATTACGGTAATGTTTCCAAGGCCAGCATCGGAGCCATCCAGCGCGCCGTGGCCGTTTTGGAGGATCAAGGCGGCGATTGCTTCTTCGGTGAACCGTCCCTGCAGATTTCCGATTGGATGAGGACGGACGAAAACGGCAAGGGCTACATCAACATTTTAGCTTGCGATAAGCTGTTCTTGAGTCCGTTGATGTATTCCACCTTCCTGCTGTGGATGCTGAGCCGCCTTTATGAGCTGCTGCCGGAACGAGGCGATCTGGAAAAACCGTTGATGGTCTTTTTCTTCGATGAGGCGCATCTACTTTTTAACGACTGCTCCAAGCAGCTGATGGAAAAAGTGGAGCAGGTTGTCCGCCTGATTCGTTCCAAGGGCGTTGGCGTGTATTTTATTACGCAGAATCCCTCCGACGTTCCCATGAGTATTCTGGGACAGCTGGGAAACCGTGTGCAGCACGCCTTACGTGCCTTCACGCCGCTGGATCAGAAGGCGGTCAAGGTGGCGGCGCAAACCTTCCGGGTCAACCCGGAATTTGATACGGAAAGTGCCATTTCCGAACTGAAAACCGGCGAGGCCTTGATTTCCTTTCTGGATGAATACGGCGCGCCCGGCGTTGTGCAGCGGGCGACGGTTCTGCCGCCTCAAAGCAGCATGGGAGCTATTTCAGCCGAGAAGCGCGCCGAGGTGATCGAAAGCAGTCCCATGGCAGGACGATATGATCTGCCGATCGTCATGGAAGGCGCCTATGCGATCCTGATGAAGGAACAGGAAGAAAGCCAGAAAGAAGAACCGCAGCAGCCGAGCGGTCCCATCTTTATCGATGATATGAATGAATTTCTGGCGCAGCTGAACGCCCAGACGGCAGTTCCGGCCGGTTCCCGTACCGTGGTTTATGATCCGCTCACAGGACAATATATTCAAAAGGAGCCTGAGATGATGGAAAACCAGAACAACAACCCGCAGATCCCCATGCAGGCCGATCAGACGGCCCAGCCCGTACAGTATGCACCCCAGCAATACGTACAACAGGTTCCTCAGCAGCAGCCCTACGTGCCAGTACAGCAATATGCCCAGCAGCCTTATACGCCCGTGCAGCAGGTTCCCGTGCAGTACGCAGCTCAACAGCCGGTCGTAATGCAGCAACCTGTGGCGCAGCCAGTTCAGCAGACCGTGATGCAGCAGCCTGCCGCTCAGGCGCAGGTCATTACGCAGAATGTGCTGGTGCTGGATCCGACCACCGGCGGCTATGTGCAGAAGCAGATGACGCTGGCTTATAATCCCGCTACCGGCCAGTACGTGCCGGTTCAGACCGAAGCAGAAGCCAAGGCGGCCGCAAAAGCGGCCAAGGAAGCCCAAGCTGCTCAGGAAAAGGCGGAACGGGAAGCTGCCCGTAAGGCCAAAGAAGAAGAAGCTGCGGAGCGTCGCCAGCGCAACGACGAACTGCGCGAAGAACGCGCCGAACGTGCCCGTGCCAATAACAGCGTATTGGGCCGTGTGAAGAACACTGCCATCAACAGCGCCACCCGGACAGTGACCAACAAACTGACTAACGAACTTCTCAAGGGACTTGGACTCGGTAAGAAAAAATAAGTGAGCAATCAAAAGAAGCGGAGAATGATGGATTTCATTCTCCGCTTTCTTCGTATGATCTTTTACTTTTCTAAAATCCAGCTGCACAGTTCATCCATAGAACGAACGTGCTTTTCGGCGTGGCAGTTCGGGTAAAAGTTCTCGGGGTCAAAAAGGATTCCGTCCATTCCTGCGTTATACCCGCTTTGAACGTCGATTTCCCGGTCACCGATCATGACACATTCCGATGGGTCTAAACCGTTCCGCTTCATCAATGCAAGCAGCGCGTCAGGCGCGGGCTTCATGGGAAAGCCGTCCTCGGAGGTAACGTAGTCGGTGAACAGCGGCCAAAGTCCGTCCTGCTCCAGCTGCTTTTTGGCGGTCAGGCTTCGATGCGTATACAGATAGTGCTTTATTCCGTTGCAATGCAGTGTTTTTAGGCAGCTGGCCGTCCCTTCATAAAGGGGAAAAGAGGCGATCGCATGGTGATAGCTCTGAAAACGGGTCATCAGTTCGTCCTGCGGAATGTTGCCGCCGTAGGTCGACAGTGCACGAGAAACCAAGACTTTCGTTTCCCGAAGCAACTCATCTTTCGACGGCACCGGCAAAGAAAACGAGCGAAACGTCTGTTCTATCGCATTCAATATCTGCGGATAACTATCGTACAGAGTCCCGTCAAAGTCCCAGAAAAGATGTTTGTATTTCATTCTTCTTCCTGTTCCTCTTCCTGCACCGGTTTCGGTTCCAGCTTGCTGACCAGCGCGGATTCCACACGATGATCGCAAATTTTTTCCACCTGAATTTTCAGCCCGTTGATCTCCACCAACGGTGTACTTCCATCCTCCGGGATGCTGGAGAAGGTGCTGAATACCATACCGCCCAGCGTGTCGTATTCTTCTTCCAACGGCAGTTCCACATGGAGCGCGTCAGAAAGCGTGTCCAGATCAACGGAACCGTCCACCCGCCAGAGATTTTCGCCCAGCTGTTCGATCTCGTTTTCTTCGGAAGGATCAAATTCGTCGTAGATGTTGCCAACGATTTCTTCCAGAAGATCCTCCATGGTCACGATACCGCTCATGCCGCCGTATTCATCCACCACAACGGCCAGATGAATCTTCTGCTTCTGCATATTGCTGAACAACGTGTCCGCCGGAACGGTCTCCGGTACCAGATAGGCGGAGCGCAGCAGCTCCCGCACCGTTTTGGGGTGGCTGGACTGAGCGTTGAGCAGAAAATCACGGGTGTTGAGAATGCCGATCACGTCGTCGATGTCGCTGTCGTAAACCGGGAAACGGCTCAGGCCGCTTTCTTTGATGACCTTGAGAATTTCCTCCCGGGTGTCGTCCACGTGGATGGAGATTACATCGATGCGGTGAACCATCACATCGGCGGCGGTCATGTTGTTAAATTCGAAAATGTTTTCGATCATGTTCCGCTCGTCCTGCTCGATCGCGCCGCTCTCGCTGCCGATATCGACCATCATGCGGATCTCTTCCTCCGTGACTTCCTCGCCGGAATCGTGCGGATTGATGCCGAACAGGCGCAGCATTCCATTGGTGCTGACGGACAGCAGCCAGACGATCGGTGTAAAGATCACGGAAACCACACGAATCACGCCGCAGGAAAAGGAGGCGACCTTTTCAGGATTCTGCAGGGCGATCCGTTTGGGCGTCAGTTCCCCCAGAACGATCATGAAGTAGCTGAGAATGAGCGTGATCAGAATCACGCAGATATTGTTCAGCGCATTCAGAGAGACGAACGTCCAGCCAGCATTATGCAGCGCCTGCGCCATCATGGACGCAAAGCGGTCGGCTGCAAAGGCGCTGGCCAGAAAACCGCTCAGGGTAATACAAACCTGAATGGTAGAAAGAAATTTTGTGGGGGACTCTACCATTTTCAGCATTTGTACGGCCTTTGCGTCTCCGCTTTCGGCCTGCTTTTTGATTTTGTTTTCATTGAGAGAAACGACAGCCGTTTCCGTTGCGGCAAAGAATGCATTGATCAGGATCAGAACCAGCTGCAACAACAATTGACTGCCTATGGGGTCGCCGTCCAAAGAAACTCCTCCTTAACGTGTGCGGCCAAAGCCGCATGATGGTAGATTATATCATAGCTTTTTCAAATTGAAAACGGCATTTTGTAAAATTTAGTTTTTGGCAGGGCTTTTTTCAAAAAAAGCCTCTGCGCCGGGTCGCACAGAGGCAAAGAGGTCAAGCTGTTTATTCTGTTACCGCAGGGAAAACGGCGTTTTTTGGCTGAACCATTTTTTCAAAGCCGATTTTATGGTCGCCGTTCACATAGAGCCGTACATCGTCGCCCAAAGCGATATGCCCGGCGATGATCTCCTCGCTCAAAGCGTCCTCTACAGCCCGCTGAATGGTGCGGCGCAGGGGACGAGCGCCATAGGCGGGGTCGTAGCCATCGTGAGCCAGCAGGTCAATGACCTCCCCATCGTAGTGGAGATGAATGCCGCGCTCGCTCAGCCGCTTGCTGACGGTTTTGAGCATCAGTTCGGTGATCTTGTGGATGTCATCCGGCTCCAGCGCGTGGAACACGATCAGGTCGTCGATACGGTTGATAAATTCCGGGCGGAACAGGTCTTTGACCTCGTGCATGACCCGTTCTTTCATGGCTTCGTAGTCCCGGGCGGTTTCCACCGTTCCGCCGAAGCCCAGCGTGCGGCTGTTGTTGATGCTGCTGGCCCCGGCGTTGGAGGTCATGACGATGATGGTGTTTTTGAAATTCACCACACGGCCATTGCTGTCGGTGAGACGGCCATCGTCCAGAATTTGCAAAAGGATGTTGAACACATCAGGATGGGCCTTTTCTACCTCGTCGAAAAGCACGACGCTGTAGGGCTTGTTGCGGACTTTTTGGGTCAGCTGGCCGCCTTCTTCATAGCCCACGTATCCGGGAGGAGAACCCACCAGTCGGGATACGCTGTGTTTCTCCATGTATTCGCTCATATCAATGCGGATAACAGCGTTTTCATCGTCAAACATGGCTTCGCCCAGCGCCCGGCACAGTTCGGTCTTGCCAACGCCGGTGGGCCCCAGGAAAATGAAGGAACCGATGGGGCGCTTTGGATCCTGCAGACCCGCTCTGGCCCGGCGAAGGGCCCGGCTGACGGCGCTGATGGCTTCGTCTTGGCCGACCACCCGCTGGTGGAGCAGCTCCTCCATGTGGAGCAGCCGCTGACCCTCGTCTTCCGTCATTTTTTTGACCGGGATGCCCGTCCAGCTGGCGACGATCTGAGCGATGTCTTCTTCGGTGACTACATCGTGGGTCGCACTCTTGCGCTGCTCCCACGCAGCCCGCTTCTGCGCCACTTCTTCTTTCAAGGCCCGTTCTTCGTCCCGCAGACCGGCTGCTTTTTCAAAGTCCTGATGGGCAATGGCTTCTTTCTTCTCGTTTTGTAACGCTTTCAGCCGTTCCTCCTGCTCCTTCACATCGGGCGGCGCGGTGAAGCTGTGCAGACGGACGCGGGAGGCGGCCTCGTCCATCAAGTCGATGGCTTTATCCGGCAGAAAACGGTCGGCAATATATCGGTCGGACAGGCTGACGGCGGCCTCCAGCGCTTCATCGGTAATCTTGACCTTGTGGTGCGCCTCATAGCGATCCCGAAGCCCTTTCAGAATAGCCAGCGCTTCCTCAGCAGTAGGTTCGCCTACCATGACCGGCTGGAAACGGCGTTCCAGCGCCGCATCTTTTTCGATGTTCTTCCGATATTCGTCGATGGTGGTAGCGCCGATGCACTGCAGCTCACCGCGGGCCAGCGCGGGCTTGAGGATGTTGGCCGCATCCATGCTGCCTTCTGCCTTGCCTGCTCCGATGATGGTATGGAATTCATCGATAAACAGGATCACGTTGCCCTGTTTGTGGACTTCCTGAATGGTATCCTTCAGGCGTTCCTCAAATTCGCCGCGATATTTGCTTCCGGCGATCATGCTGCCTAGATCCAGAGAAAGGATCCGTTTGCCTGTCAGGGTCTCCGGCACTTTCCCGGCCACGATCAGCTGCGCCAGGCCCTCGATGACGGCGCTTTTGCCCACGCCCGGTTCGCCGATCAGCACCGGGTTATTTTTGGTGCGGCGGCTCATGATTTGCATGATACGCTCGATCTCGGTCGTGCGCCCCACCACAGGATCCAGTTCGCCATTCTGCGCCGCTTTAGTCAGGTCGCGGCTATATTTTTCAAGGGGATTGTCGCTTTCGCTTCGCGCTTCGCCATCTTGTCCCGGCTGTGAGTTTTCGCCGTCAGGCTGATTGTTTTTCAGGCTTTCGAGAATTTGCTTCTGCAATTCCTGCGGGTTCACGCCCATGTCCCGGAGCAGGGTAATCGCAACTCCTTCGCCCTCACGCAGCAAGGCCAGCCAGAAATGCTCGGTGCCCACATAACTGTGGCCCAGACGGCGGCTTTCCAGAATGCTGCTTTCCAGAATTTTTTTACTCCTAGGAGTCAGTTCCAGCATCCCGCCGCCCTGACGGGTCCCTTCACCCAAAATGGCATGGATACGCTCATACACGGTAGTGTAATTAACATTCTCCGGCAAAAGCTGGGTAATGAGATCGCCGGGTTCCTTCAGCAGACCCAGCAGCAGATGTTCGGTGCCCACGTAGGGTTGATGCAGCGAAACGGCGGCCTGCTGCGCCGCGGCTACGGCCCGTTGAGCACGCTGGGTGAATCTTCCAAAAATAGGCATAAGGTTCCTCCTGTTATGAATGGATTTCAGACGGTTTCAGCTTCTCCTGCAGCAGCAGACAGCGTGTCTGCTCCACGGGGAGTTCTAGCTGGTTCCGCTGCGCGTATTGCTTTACGTGTGCGTCCTGCGCGGTGGACAAAAGATCGTCGGAAACAGAAAGCGGCGCAGGCAGAATGCCCATGGCGCTGCCAAGACGCAGGTTGCTCCAATGCTGCATGAACTCTTTCTCGTTCATGAGGACAGCGTAGCGCAGCGCACCGTAGCTGCGCCAAAGCGTGTCTTCCACTTTCGCCTTCTGCTGGGTGCGGCAGCGCTCCCGCAGCTTGCTTTCCATGTCGATCAGCTGCTTGCCCACGGCGGTGACCGCGTCGATGATGTCTTCTTCCCGGCGGCCCAGCGTGATCTGGTTGCTGACCTGATAAAGGTCGCCCAGCGCTTCGCTGCCCTCGCCGTAGATGCCGCGCATGGTCAGTCCCAGCTTGGCTACGCTCTGATTGACGTTGCCCATCTGCTTGAAGCGGGTAAGCATAGGCAGATGGAGCATCAGCGACGCGCGCAGTCCCGTCCCGGTGTTGGTGGGGCAGGAGGTCAGATAGCCAAGCTGAGGGTCAAAGCTGAATCCGCCGCTTCCTTCCAAAATTTCCTCTGCACGGAACGCTTCCTCCGCCGCTTCACTTAAATGATTCCCGGGAGACAGCGATTGAATCCGCAGGTGGTCTTCTTCATTCATCATGATGCTGACTTTTTCATCCTGTCGGATCAGCGCCGCGCCAATGGCGCTGTGCTTAAGCAGATCACGGCTGATCAGATGGGCATCCACCAAGGACATTCGGTCGGTCGGCGTCATAGTACGGAGCAAATGCAGGGTATAGATTTCATCCGTGCCGGTATGCATGGCCTGACTGGCCCGCTGGATGCAGCTTTCCGCGTCCTCGGGCCGTTCCATGCTGGAAAAGGGGAGATCGGGATAATTCCGCGCCAGACGGATGCGCCCCGAAACGGCGATCGCATTCGGACATTCGCTCACAGACGAATCTCTCCCTTCTCGTCATTTTCGGTCGCCTTTTCGGAGGCTTCGGAAGCTTCCTGTGCCTCCAACGTCCGAAGCTCGTCTCGATATTTTGCCGCGTCCTCGAAGTTCTCATCAGCCACGGCTTCTTCCATTTTCTGCCGAAGTTCTTCCCGCTTTTGCTCCGTGGGCGACAGTACCGGTTGCTCGGGCGTATTTTCCCAGTGGGCGGGTTTGCGGCCCTCGTGCTGAATATTGCCGTGGATTCGCTGCAGAACCGGTCGCAGCTGCTCCGCAAAATCATGATAGCATTGAGCGCAGCCAAGCCGTCCCGTCCGCTCAAAAGCGGAATAATGCATCCCGCATCCGCTGCAAACCGGGCTGTCGTCGGTTTCCTCCGCCGATTGGCTCAAAATCGACAAAAGAGAACTCAAAAAGCCAGAAATATCACCGCCGGTCAGGCTTACTTCCATTTTCTGCATACATTCACCACACAAATGACGGGTGGTCGTTTCGCCGCCAGAAGTGATCGTCACGGAGAAAGCCGCTTCATTCTTTTGGCATTCTTCACAAAGCATGGTTGTTCCCTCCTTTTGGGCTGGCCGCCTCAGGGCTGTGCGGTCGCTCCTTTATGAGCGACCTCCATCAGCATACTTTTCAGAATTTTAGCCCGCAGAGCATCTTTCATCTGCGCCGTTACCGGCAGACTGAGCGCCTGCGGCGAGATCGCCGCCCGCATGATGGCGGCTTCCCCTGCGGTAATGGCCTTGCGCTCGCTGAGTTGCTGAATCAGATGATTGGCAGAGACCGCATCGATGGAATCGCCGATCCGTTCATGGATCAGATACAAAAGCTGTTCGCCGGTACTCTGCTTCATCCGAAAAATGCGGATGCATCCGCCGCCGCCTCTCCGACTTTCGATGATGTAGCCGTGATCCGGGGTAAAGCGGGTAGAAAGCACATAGTTGATCTGAGAGGGAGCACAGTTGAAATATTCGGCCAATTCATTTCGTTTCAGCTCGATTTCCTGTGTTTCCTCCACTAACATTGTTTTGATAAATTGCTCGATCGTATCACTGAGCCGCATACGCGACCCTCCTTTCCCAGAGAACGTCAAAGATAATTTGACCGTCTTTGACCATTAAATTATAGCATGAAACCTGTAAAAACACAATGATGGAATCGTAACATTTTCTGTAAGCTTCATAAAATGTCGTTTACGGCTGCTTTTATCATAAATCAGAAAAATATTGAAAACTAAAATCGGCTGTGCTATGATAACAATAACCATCGGTCAGGGCAAAAGAAAAGCTCCTATGAAGCAGTAAGCGGGCTTTTCCTGTGTTTGCCCGCCATAGCATCCTGTAAAAAGCAAGAGAGGATATGCAAATGACGAAGCTTTATGAAGCGTTGAAGATTCCCCGGGGCATCACGTCTGTTGTGGGCGGCGGGGGAAAGACCCGGCTGCTGGACGAACTGTCGCTTCAGCTGCCGGGAAAGGTGCTTCGCTTGACGACCACCCGCATCCATCCGCCGCAATGCCCATGTCTGATTAATCCGCGCGTTTCTGAAATGCGGCAGGCTTTTGAGGAGGAACGGGTGCTGTGCGTCGCCAGCTACGCAGAGCGCGACAAGCTGGCAATGCCTGAAGTGCCTTTGGAGCCGCTATTGGAAATGGCGGACTATGTGCTGGTGGAAGCGGACGGCTCTCATGGGCTTCCGCTGAAAGCACCGAACGAAAAAGAACCCTATCTGCTGGGCGGGGAAAGTCTGGTCATTGCCATGGCGGGAATGAGCGGACTGCAGCGGCCTATCGCGGAAGCGGCCCATCGGGCGGAACGCTATGCCGCTCTGGTGCATAAAACGCCCTTGGACACGGCGACCCCGGAGGATGTGGCGAAGGTTCTGGAAAGCAACGACGGTCTGCATAAACGGGTAGACAGCCGCTTTGTGGTGGTGCTGAACCAATGCGATACGCCGGAGCGCACCCGACTGGCACAGGAGTGTGCGGCGGCGCTGCAGGCTCCCTGTATTCTAACGAGGTTGGAAGCCGATCCCAGCTGGTGGCTGGACGGACGGGAAGATTGAAACATTTTCGTTGCGTTTCCGCCCATTCTGTGTTAAACTTCCTCCAATAAGGGAGGGATACCCATGGATCGCTGGGATCATCGGTTTATGAAAATGGCTTGGCTGATCTCCGAATGGTCTAGCTGTTACCGACAGGGGCGAAAGATCGGCGCAGTCATCGTGAAGGATAAGCGGATCATGACGACCGGCTACAACGGCGCGCCCGCCGGACTTTTGACCTGTAAGGAACGGGGCGAATGCCTGCGGGACAAGCTGAACATTCCCTCCGGCACTCGCACAGAAATCTGCTATGCCATTCATGCCGAACAGAACGCCATTTTGCAGGCGGCCAAGCTGGGACTGGCGATCGACGGTGCGACGCTTTACTGTACCCATCAGCCCTGCTCCATCTGCGCTAAAATGATTATCAATACCGGCATCCGTCGGGTCGTGTATCAGGAAGGCTATCCTGATGATTTTTCCCGAAAGTTTTTTGAAGAAAGCGGCGTTCTGCTGGAACGTTATCAGCCGGAAGAAAATACCGAAGCATAACAACAACCGTCCTTCCGAAATGGGAAGGACGGTTTGATATTTCCGAAAAAAAGGGCTTATTATTTGGTTGTCTCTTTCTCGCCCGTGACGATGCAGCGGCCCCGCAGGCGGTTCGCCGTGCGTTCCAACGCATTGCGGCTGTTGCCCCAGGGTTTGGACTGGTTACGGTAGTCGAATTTCAGGGTGAACCATTCCAGATCCTTCTCGTCGGTTTCCAGCGCGCGGCGTACCCCCGAAAGCACGGAGAAGGCGAACTGACGGTATTTTTCCCCGCTCAGGCTCTGACTGGCCATTTCCAGAAGGTCGGCGGCGTGAGGGAGACACAGTCCATTGGAAGCTTCCCATTTTTTGACAAAGGCTGCGTCTGTTTTCCAGAGATGCACGAAGGTATAGAGATAGCGCTTCATGTGGCTGTCGATCCCTTCACAGATGACACAACCGCTGCTCAACGTCCGCAGCGCCGCGGCAAGCTCGTCCTCTTCGGTACGCTTGCTGAAAAGACTACGTTTCGGCAGATTCTCCGCCTGTTTTTCCAATTTTTCCAGTTTTTTCAGCAGCTCCTTGGAATGGGAATCCGTTAGCAACGCGTGCCCAAGCCGGTTCTGCATCCCGAAAAGCTGCTGGTGGTGCCGGGCGCAAATGCCCGTTTCGTTGACCCGAATGCGGGTATCGGGTTCCATCACGCTGCCGCCCAGACTGCGCTCTACCTCCTGCTGTTCCATGCGTTCGTACAGGGCGCAGAACGGGCAGGGCGTTTCTTTTTCCATCGCTTCCCATACCGGGATCGTGTCGAGATGGTAGATCATTTTTCTATCTCCTTGCGGTTTTTCAGCCAAAAAAGAGGGCTGAAAACAGTATAACATGGGCGTGAGCAAATGCAAAGAAGTTAGCAAAATCTTTCTTTTGCATACGGTACTTGCATCTTTCTTCGGTATTCGATATAATACTTATCAGAACGAAGAATGCGAACCAGATAAGGAAGTCTGGTATAAATGTTTTTTCTCATGCATAACTTGCCGTGCAGACGCGCGGGAGGGATGAAAATGCAGGGGAAAAGACGGGTTTATCCCAGCGAAAGAAAACCGGCCAAATGGGTCAGCTATTCTCTTTTGTTTTTATCGGCGGTGATTTTGTTTTCCGGCGTAGCTGCCCGCAGCGGAGGCGACGCGGTGATTCAAACGGTTGCCACGCCCAGCCCCATCCCGCTGGACGCCGCCTTTGACGAAACACGGGAAACACAGGAGATCACGCTGAATGGTTCCGTGTGGTACGCCTTGCAGTTGGGCGCGTTCGAAACGGAAGAAGCTGCCTGTCAGCTGGCCGAGCAATTTCAGCGTCGGGGAGCCGCCGGGTATGTATGGCAGGACGAGCGCTACCGTGTGCTGGCTGCCGTCTACCCTGAAAAAGAAGATGCCCAGGCGGTGCGGCAGCAACTCAGGGAGCAGCACGATGTGGACAGCTATCTGTATGAGATCAGCGTACCGGCTCTTTCTCTGCGAATGACAGGCATGAAGGGGCAGATCGAGATTTTGGAAGCGGCGTTTCTTCACGCAGAAGAGCTGATTCGCCAGATGGAGCGCATCAGTGAAACGCTGGATCGGCAGGAAATCACCCCGGCGGAAGCTGTGACGGAACTGAACACGCTGCGGGAGCAGGTGGAGCTGGTCGCCCTGCGGATGGAGCAGCGCTTCGCCGCTCCGAGAAACACGGCGGTCGAACGGTTGATCGCATTGTTTCAGGACTATGCCGCCTTTGCCCGAGAAAAGACCGGACAGGAAAGCAATGCGACCCTCAGCCGGCAGATCAAGTACCAGACGCTTCAGTCCATTCGCCTTTTATTGGAGCTTACCGGCGAAATGAGAAACACTTAGGAGGGAAAATATGATTACGATCCGGGACCTGTTGACGATTCTGGATGCGAAAGTCCTTTGCGGAGAGGAACAGCTGGACGAGGAGGTTCGCACGGCCTGCGGCAGCGACCTGATGAGCGACGTCCTCGCCTTCGTCAAGGACAAGTCCATCCTGATCACCGGCCTGACCAACGTTCATGTGATGCGCACGGCAGAAATGCTGGATATTCACTGCGTGGTATTTGCCCGCGGGAAAATTCCGCCAGACGCGGTGCTGGAAGAGGCCAGAGAGCTGGGCATTGTGGTTTTGTGCACCCAGCACACCAATTTTACGACCTGCGGCCTTTTGTATCAGGCCGGCATCCGCGGCACCGACGTGCGCACCGGCGCGAAATGATTGACGAAAGAGAGAAAGATCATGGCAGAGCGTTTATACAGAGACAGCTACGATGTGCAGGCCTCGGCTTATGAGTCCGCCGGCGACGCGTCCGCCAGCATTAAGCGCAAGCTGAAGCAGATGGGCGTGGACAGCACGATTCTACGCCGAATCGCCGTTGCCAGCTACGAGGCGGAGCTAAACCTGATCATTCATAGTCAGGGCGGTCAGCTGGTCATGGAAATGACGCCGGAGGAAATTCGGCTGATCTCCCGCGACGTAGGGCCGGGGATTGCCGATATCGGTCAGGCCCTGCAGGAAGGCTTCTCCACCGCCAGCGAGGAAGCGCGTGATCTGGGCTTTGGCGCGGGCATGGGTTTGCCGAATATGAAGCGAAACGCCGACAGCTTTGAAATCACCAGCAGGTTGGGCGAAGGTACGACCATTCATATGGGCTTTCGAATCGCCTGATTGCTGCGGACGAAATGGAAGAGGACACGGCCATGAACGAGAGCAAGTTTCACTCGGTTCGCCTGGATCGGGAAAAATGTATGGGATGTACTAACTGCCTGAAGCGCTGTCCCACTGAGGCCATCCGGGTGCGCGGCGGTCGGGCGCATATCATCGACGAACGCTGCATCGACTGCGGCGAATGCATCCGCGTATGCGACCATCACGCCAAATACGCCCAGACCGACCCACTTTCCGTCATTGAACAGTTCAAATACAAAATCGCGCTTCCCGCGCCGTCGCTGTACGGTCAGTTCAAGCGGCAGATCAGCCGGGAACAGATTTTGGAGGGGCTTTTGCGCATTGGCTTTGACGACGTGTACGAGGTGGCTGCGGGAGCGGACATCGTGACACGTGCCCTTCGGGAAAATATGCGCAGCCTGACGCCGGATCGGTACCCAGTGATTTCTTCGGCCTGCCCGGTAATCGTTCGGCTGATCCGGGTACGTTTCCCGGAGCTGATCTCCCATATTGCGGACATCCGGCAGCCCATGGAAGTGGCTGCTATGGTGGCGCGGAGCGAATTTTGCAAGAAAAACCGGGTGGATCCCAAAGAAGTCGGTTGTTTCTTCATCACCCCCTGCGCCGCCAAGGTGACGGCCATCCGAAATCCGATGACCATTTCCCATTCGGCGCTGGATGGGGCGATTTCCATGATCGAAATTTACGGCCTTCTGGCCAGCCGGATGAAAAATCTGAACTTCCATGTGGGACGTTCCGCCTCCACGGCCTACGGCGTGGGCTGGGCCAACAGCGGCGGAGAAGCGTCCGCCGTCTGCCCGGAGAACAGCATGGCGGTGGACGGTATTGAAAACGTGATTCGAGTGCTGGAGGAGATCGAGAACAACAAGCTGCGCAATCTGATGTTCTTCGAGGGTGCGGCCTGTACCGGCGGCTGCGTGGGCGGCCCGCTGACATTTGAGAACAACTACGTCGCCCGCAACGCCATCCGCGCCCTGATGGGGGGATGCGACCAGACCCACCCGGATGCGGCGGTAGAATCGTCCTATCTGAATAAATTTAACCTCTACACCGACCGCAGCGTTACGCCCAACAGCGTCATGAAGCTGGACGACGATCTGGTGGAGGCCATGCGGAAGATGGAAGAAATGGAAGCCATCGTCCGCAAGCTGCCTGGGTACGACTGCGGAAGCTGCGGAAGCCCCACCTGCCGCACCTTTGCGGAGGATATTGTCCGCGGCTATTGTACGCAGATGGACTGTATCCATATTTTGAAGGATCAGCTGAAAATCATGGCCCAGAAGATGGTGGAGCTGGCCAAAACCACACGAGAATAGGGGAGAAGCGCAATGAAGGTCAGAAAATTGGCGGAAAAACTCGGCGCGAAGGTGCTGAGCGGAGAAGAAAATTTGGAAACGGAGATCAGCTGCGGCTACAGCTGCGACCTGCTCAGCTGGGTACTGGCTCACGGCAAGCAGGGAATGGGCTGGTGCACGGTGCAGTCTCATGTGAATGTGATCGCCGTGGCTGTTTTGATGGAAATGGCCTGCGTCATTCTGGTGGAGGACGTTCAGCCCGAGGAAGCAACGCTAGCAAAGGCAAAGGAAGAAGGTCTGCCGGTGCTCTCCACAGATAAGACCGCCTATGAGGTCTGCGGCATGATGAATCAGGCGGGGATCGCTCCCCCGGTGAACTGAAATGGAGATTTCCTACGACCTGCACATTCACAGCTGCCTGTCGCCCTGCGGGGATGATGAAATGACCCCATGGAATCTGGTGGGGATGGCGAAAGTGCTGGGCTTGGACGCGATTGCGCTGACCGATCACAACACCGCATTGAATTTGCCGCAAGCAATCGCCGCCGGGAAGGAATACGGGGTCGCCGTGCTGCCCGGAATGGAAATTTCCAGCAAAGAGGACGTGCATATTCTGGGGTATTTCCCTTCTCTGGAGGCGGCGCTTGGCGCAGGGGAAGAAGTTTACGCTCACCTGCCGAACATACGGAACGAGCCGTCTCTGTTTGGAAATCAGTGGATCGTGGGGGAAGAGGATCAGACGGTCGGTACGCTGGAAAAGCTGCTCATCAATGCGACTGACCTGACGGTAGAGGCAGTGTGTGCGCTGGTGCTTCATTACGGCGGAGTGCCGGTTCCGGCGCATATCAATCGCGGCAGCAACGGTATGATCGGCGCGCTTGGCCTGATGCCGTTTTTGCCCGAGCACCCGGTGATCGAGGTCTACCCGGATGTGGAATGCCCGGCTTATGCAACGAAGGGGCGTTTTCAGCTCCATTCTTCGGACGCTCATCGGCTGGACGCTTTGAAAGAGCCGCGATTTTATCTGGACGTGGAAGAAAAAAGCGCGCAGGGTGTATTTCAGTCAATATTGCACAAATTTCAGGGCCTTTCATGGGAAAAAAGTCGGGATTCATAAAAAATTGTCGTTCTCGGAGAAAAATACGTGCAATTTGAAGGGGTATGTGCTAAAATATATAAGCCTTGTACATTCATGGAGTGTACGTTGTTTGCAGAAAAAAATGAGGAGGTCTCGGTTGCCATGTCCAATCATAACGAAAAGTATGAAAAGCTGGCAAGTGTCATCGAGGAGCACAAAAGCCAGAAGGGCGGTTTGATGCCTGTATTGCAGGAAGCCCAAGCCATCTTCGGCTGCGTTCCGGTGGACGTGCAGGAAATCATTGCTGACGGACTGGGAAAGACGTTGAGCGAAGTTTACGGTGTCGCCACGTTCTATTCTCAGTTCTCTCTGGAACCCAAGGGCCAGTATGTGTGCGGCGTTTGCCTTGGCACTGCCTGCTACGTCAAGGGTTCTCAGAAAGTGCTGGACAAGCTGGTGGAAGAACTTCAGATCGACGTGGGCCGCACCACGGCGGACGGCAAGTTCACCATTCAGGCGACCCGTTGCCTTGGCGCGTGTGGTCTGGCCCCGGTCATGATGATCAACGACGAAGTGTACGGCCGTCTGACGCCGGACGAAATCCCCGGTATTCTGGCTACCTACAAGGCCTGACGGGGAGAAAAGGCGATGCGCGATTTATCCATGCATGTTCTGGACATCGTCCAGAACAGCATTAAGGCAGGAGCAAAGCTGATTGCCGTTTCCTTTGTGAGGAGTCCGGACGGCATCCTTACCTTTACCGTAAAGGACAACGGCTGCGGCATGAGCCCGGAGTTTCTGGCGAGGGTCACAGACCCCTTTACCACCACGCGCACCACGCGCCGGGTGGGCCTCGGAATCCCGATGCTCAAGCAGAGTGCGGAAGCTGCCGGAGGTTCTTTCTCCCTTGAGAGCGAAGTGGGAAAGGGCACCGTCATCAGCGCCAGTTTTGATCTGCGAAATATCGACTGCATCCCCATGGGCGAGCTTTGCGACTCGCTTTATACCCTTGTTCTTCTGAATCCGGATACGCCCGATTTTCTGTTTACGGCGCATGCGCCGGATGCAGCAGCCGAGTTCGACACCCGCGCCGTCCGGCAGGCCCTTGGAGGCGTTCGCCTGAATGAACCGGATGTCGGCGCTTGGATCAAGGAAAGCATTGACGAAGAATTTAAACCCATCTTGGAGGTGTTACCATGAAATCTCTGGCCGAATTGGAAGCTATTCGCCAAAAGACCCTGGAAAAGGTCGCCATGCGTAAGGAAGGCAGCGACGAAATCCGCGTTGTCGTCGGTATGGCCACCTGCGGTATCGCGGCTGGCGCCCGTCCCGTGATGCTGAAGTTCGTGGAAGAAGTTCGCACCCGCAATCTGAACAACGTTACCGTGTCCCAGACCGGCTGCATCGGTATGTGCCGTCTGGAGCCCATGGTGGATGTGATCCTGCCGGGCAAGGAAAAGGTTACTTACGTGAAGGTGACCCCGGAGATGGTCAGCCGTATCGTGGCCGAGCACATCGTGAACGGCCGTGTTGTGACGGAGTACACCATCGGCGCCGCCGAAGGCAAATAAGGATACGCTAAGGAGGAACAAACATGGATCTTTTTCGCGCACATGTGCTTGTTTGCGGCGGTACGGGCTGCTCGTCCAGCGGCTCCGCCGAGCTGATCAAGCGCTTTGAAGAACAGATCGCCAAAAACGGTCTGGACAAGGAAGTCAAAGTGATCCGCACCGGCTGCTTCGGTCTTTGCGAAGCAGGCCCCGTGGTCATCGTTTATCCCGAAGGCACCTTCTACAGCCGCATCAAGGTGGACGATGTGGACGAGATCGTTTCGGAGCACTTGCTCAAGGGACGTATCGTGCAGCATCTGATCTACAAGGAAAAGGCGGACGAGGAACAGCACTCTACGCTGGAAAATATCGACTTCTACCGTCCCCAGCTGCGTCTGGCTCTGCGGAACTGCGGTCGTATCGACCCCGAAAACATCGACGAATATATTGCTTTCGACGGCTATCGCGCTCTGGGCAAGGCTCTGACCGAAATGACCCCTCAGCAGGTTATTGACGAAGTGCTGAAGTCCGGTCTGCGCGGCCGTGGCGGCGCTGGTTTCCCCACCGGCAAGAAGTGGCAGTTTGCCGCCGCTTCCAAGGCTGACCAGAAGTACATGGTTTGCAACGCCGACGAGGGCGACCCCGGTGCTTTCATGGATCGTTCCGTTCTGGAAGGCGACCCCCACGCGGTGTTGGAAGCTATGGCCATTGGCGGCTACGCTATCGGCGCCAGCGTCGGTTATATCTATGTCCGCGCCGAGTATCCCATCGCTGTGAAGCGCCTGCAGATCGCCATTGATCAGGCTCGCGAATACGGCCTGCTGGGCGAGCATATTTTCGGCACTGATTTCAACTTTGATATCTTCATTCGTCTGGGCGCCGGCGCTTTCGTGTGCGGCGAAGAAACCGCTCTGATGCACTCCATTGAGGGCGGACGCGGCGAGCCCAAGCCCAAGCCCCCGTTCCCTGCGGTTCGCGGTCTGTTCGACAAGCCCACCAACATCAACAATGTTGAGACCCTTGCCAACATTCCTCAGATTATCCTGAACGGCGCTGACTGGTTCACCTCCATCGGCACCCCCAAGTCCACCGGTACCAAGGTCTTCGCCCTGGGCGGCAAGATCAACAACACCGGTCTGGTGGAAGTCCCCATGGGCACCAAGCTCCGCGACATCATTTACAATATCGGCGGCGGCATCCCCAACGGCAAGGCCTTCAAGGCCGTGCAGACCGGCGGCCCCTCCGGCGGCTGCATTCCCGCTTCTCAGCTGGATATTCCGATCGAGTACGACACCCTGACCGCTATCGGCTCCATGATGGGGTCCGGCGGTATGATCGTCATGGACGAAGACAACTGCATGGTTGACATCGCCCGTTTCTTCCTGGACTTCACCGTGGACGAGAGCTGCGGCAAGTGCACTCCCTGCCGTATCGGCACCAAGCGTATGCTGGAGATTCTGGAGCGCATTGTGGAAGGTAAGGGCGAACCCGGCGATATCGAAAAGCTGGAAACGCTGGGCAAGAACATCAAGGAAACCGCTTTGTGCGGCCTTGGTCAGACGGCTCCCAACCCTGTGCTGTCCACCATCAAGTACTTCCGTGATGAGTATGAGGCGCACATTTATGAGAAGCGCTGCCCGGCTCATCACTGCCAGAAGCTGCTGAACTACGTCATCACCGGCAAGTGCCGTGGATGTACTGCCTGCACCAAGGTCTGCCCCGCGGGTGCCATCAGCGGTACCGTCAAGGAGCAGCATAAGATCGATACCACCAAGTGCCTCAAGTGCGGCGCCTGCATGGAAAAGTGCCGTTTTGGCGCGATCGAGAAGCACTAATTTCTGCCTAAGGAGGATCAACCATGGAACAGATGATTCCCGTCACCATCGACGGCGTGCAGGTAGAAGTTCCTGCCGGTTCGACGGTGCTTGAAGCGGCTCATAAAGCCAATGTGAAAATCCCCACCCTCTGCTTCCTCAAGGACATCAACGAGACGGCCAACTGCCGTATCTGCGTGGTGGACTGTGGAGGACGCACCCTGCAGGCTGCCTGCGTGCTGCCCGTGACCCCCGGCATGGTTGTGAAGACCAACACGCCCGCCGTCCGGGAAGCTCGCCGGATGAATCTGGAGCTCATTCTGAGCAACCACGACAAGAAGTGCCTGACCTGTGTCCGCAGCGAAAACTGCGAACTGCAGACTCTATGCAAGGAACTGGGCGTGGAGAACAGCGAACGCTTCGCCGGTGCTCGCAATGAATACGAAGTGGACAGCAGCTCCGACAGCATCGTCCGCAACAACAACAAGTGCATCCTGTGCCGCCGCTGCGTGGGCGCTTGCGCTAACGTGCAGAAGGTGGGCGTAATCGGCCCCGTGATGCGTGGTTTCAAGACCTCCATCGAAAGCCCCTTCAACTTGAAGCTGGGTCAGATGGCCTGCATCAACTGCGGACAGTGCATCACCGCCTGTCCCGTGGGCGCGCTGACCGAGAAGGATGCTATCGCGGACGTTTGGGACGCGTTGGCTGACGGTACCAAGCACGTTGTGGTGCAGCCCGCTCCCGCCGTGCGCGCTGCGCTGGGTGAAGAATTCGGTCTACCGATCGGCACCAGTGTCACCGGAAAGATGGCCGCTGCGCTGCGCCGTCTTGGCTTTGCGAAGGTCTTTGACACTGACTTCGGCGCTGACCTGACCATTATGGAAGAAGCGAACGAGCTGATCGACCGTGTGACTAACGGCGGCGTGCTGCCCATGATCACCAGCTGCTCTCCCGGCTGGATCAAGTTCTGCGAGCATTACTATCCTGAATTCCTGCCGAACTTGAGCTCCTGCAAGTCTCCTCACGAAATGACCGGCGCGATGATCAAGACCTACTACGCCGAGCGCGAGAATCTGAATCCCCGCGATATCGTGGTCGTCTCCGTGATGCCCTGCACCGCTAAAAAGTTTGAGGCCAATCGTCCTGAATTGGGTCATGACGGTATGGCGGACGTGGACTACGTCCTCACCACCCGCGAACTGGCCCGGATGATTAAGGAAGCCGGTATCGACTTCGTCAATCTGCCCGATGAAGACTTCGACAGCCTGATGGGCGAAAGCACCGGTGCTGCCGTGATCTTCGGCGCGACCGGCGGCGTGATGGAAGCTGCTCTGCGTACTGCGTATGAAGTGATCACCGGAAAGACGCTGGAAGACGTCAACTTCACCGCCGTGCGCGGCATGGACGGCATCAAGGAAGCCAGCGTCAAGATCGGCGATCTGGATGTGAATGTGGCGGTTGCCAGCAGCACCGGCAAGGCTTCTGAACTGCTTGAAATGGTCAAGAAGGGTGAAAAGAACTACACCTTCATCGAGATCATGGGCTGCCCCGGCGGCTGCGTTAATGGCGGTGGTCAGCCTATCGTGTCCTCTCAGATTCGCAACTGGACTGATATTCGTCCCCTGCGCGCCAAGGCGCTCTACGACGAAGACGCTTCCAAGAAGCTGCGTAAGAGCCACGAGAATCCCGAAATCAAGCAGATTTATGAAGAGTATCTGGGCAAGCCCAACGGCCATAAGTCTCACGAACTGTTGCACACCACTTACGAAAAGCGGGAGCTGTATCAGTAAACCTTATCAGGAAAAACGCCTTGCAGTGCAGGGCGTTTTTCTTGTCCTTATGAAAAAAGAACAGCACCGGATTCATGAAATGAACCGGCGCTGTTCTTTTAGCTTGATAGAATCGAATAGGGGAGTGGACTTAGTCGTTAGCGCTTTCTTTGCAGAGTTCCTTGGCCACTTCCGCACCCAGCTTGGCGTTGTTCAGCACCAGCTTGATGTTGGCTTCCAGAGACTTGCCTTCAGTCAGCGTCTTGATCTTGTCCAGCAGGAAGGGAGTGACCTGCTTGCCGTGGATGCCAAGCTCAGAGGCCATGCGAACCGCATCGTCGATGCACTTGTTCATCTTGTCTTCAGGCATGGCATATTCTTCGGGAATGGGGTTGGTGATCAGCAGACCGCCCTTCAGGCCGCAAGCTTCCTTGACACGAATAGCACCGGCGATTTCGGCGGGCGTATCCAGACGATAGTCCACGCCGAAGCCGCTCTTACGGCAATAGAAAGCGGGCAGTTCGTCGGTCTGGTAGCCGATGACGGTTACGCCCTTGGTTTCCAGATATTCCAGCGTCAGGCCCAGATCCAGAATGGACTTGGCTCCCGCACAAATCACGTTGACGCTGGTCTGAGAAAGTTCCTCCAAGTCAGCGGAAATATCCATGGTGGTTTCAGCGCCGCGATGCACGCCGCCGATGCCGCCAGTGGCGAAAATTTTCACACCCGCCAGATGAGCGGCAATCATGGTCGTGGTCACTGTGGTCGCACCGTCTTCGCCGCGGGACAGCAGAACGGGCAGGTCACGGCGGCTGGCCTTGATGACCTTCAGGCCCTTTTTGCCAAGATATTCGATCTGTTCCTTGGAAATGCCAACGCACATCTTGCCGCCCAGAATGGCGATGGTGGCGGGAATCGCGCCGTTTTCACGGATGACGGTTTCAACCGCCAGCGCAGTCTCCACATTCTGGGGGTAGGGCATTCCGTGAGAAATGATGGTGGACTCCAAAGCCACGACCGGCTTATTATGTTCAACAGCTTCCTTTACTTCGTCCGATACCCAAAGATAATCCTGCAAATTCATCTTACTTTTCCTCCTTCGTTTCACTCAAAATCTGCTCCAAGGCTTCCGCAGATACGTCCGGCGATACAGCGCAGGGTGAAGAGGCGCTGAGCGCCGACATCGCCAGACCGCAGCGCAGTGTTGCCGACGTGCTTTTCCGGTTGATCGATCCATGAAGTACCCCGGCGAAGAAAGCATCGCCGCAGCCGGAATAATTTACTCCATCGTGAGCCATCGGCGGGAGAACACACGCCTCGTCTCCGTTGGAGAGGAACGCGCCGCCACTGCCCATAGTGATCGCCACAATGGGAATCCCCTGAGCGTGAAGCAGCGCGGAAGCCTTGCTGACTGAGTCAAAATCGTTTACCGGGAAACCAACCAGAATTTCCGCCTCGGCCCGGTTCACCTTCAGGAATGTGAGCCGGTGCAGGATCGGCCGAAGGCGCTCCGCTTTTTTGACGGACACGGCGTCGGCGCAAAGAGCAGAGTGGCAATGCTCGGCAATATAAGCTAAAGTATCTGCGCGCAGGTTGGCGTCCAGAACCACATAGGGGCAGGAATTGAGGAAATCCATCTGGGTGGAGATAACGTCCGGCGTAAGCTTTTCGCAAATTTCCATGCAGGAAACGGCCAGCGCAATGTCTCCGTTGGGATGATTGATGCAGAGGTAAACAGAATTGGGCACATCGTCAAAATAGACGCTATGCGAAAGGTCGAGACCAATTTCGACGGAGTGAGACAGAATCTGGCTCAGAAAGGAGTCGCGGCTCAAGGGGGTAATCATGCTGACCGGGTAACCCAGCAATAGCAAATTTTCGGCGATATTGCGTCCAACTCCGCCGAGAGTCGTTTTGACGTAGCCGGGGTTGGAATCTGCCTCAATCAGAAAAGTATAAGAAGTTGCCGAAATGTCAATGTTACAGCCGCCGACAACGGCAATTTGGTTCTGCATGGGACGTGCGCTCCTTCTAATTCTAGACATAATAGGGGAATGCCGTCATCAAGTGTTCCGCGTCCGAATGCCCTGAATGTTGGTGTGCTCGGAAAGCTTGTTGACTATGTCTTTATACGTCGCTTTTCCCTGCATGTCAAGAGTATAAATGTTGGTATACAAATTATATTTGCCTTTATTCTCCACGTGGAAGTCGATATCCAGCACCCGAACGCCAATAGACTGGAAATAATCGTTAATAAAAGCGATGGTCTCCACCCGGTGGATGAATTTTACCTCCACGTGCTTAACGGAATTGACCTTCACGACGCGCTGCAGCAGAACCAGCGTTACCATTACCAGCCCGCAGCCCACGATGGCGATAAAGTAGTAGCCCATGCCGATAGCCAGACCCAGACAGGCGGCATTCCAGAGAGAGGCTGCTGTGGTCAAACCAGCAATTTTTTTCTGGCTGATAAAGATCGTGCCTGCACCCAAAAAACCGATGCCGCTGACGACCTGCGCAGTGATACGGCCATAGCTGACAGCGATACCGGTACTGGGGTAATTCATGTTTAGGGAAATCGTGTCCGCAATGTTCATGCATTCGATCAGGGCAATCGTCGCGGCTCCTACGCACACCAGCACGTGCGTTCGCATACCGGCGGGACGGTTTTTCCGTTCCCGTTCAATACCAATAACGCATCCAACCGTAACGGCCAGCAGCAGCCGCAAAGTAATTTCCCACCACGTCAATCAGGGTCAACTCCATTCGTAAAAAATCAGAAAATACGGTACAGAGATACGACCTTGCCAAGAATCGTTACTTCTGGGACAATGATTGGCTCCATGGTCGAGTTTTCCGGCTGAAGACGGAAGTGACCGTTTTCCCGGTAAAAACGCTTCACGGTCGCGTCGTCTTCCACCATGGCGACGACGATATCTCCGTTATAGGCCGTGGGCTGCTTGCGCACCACTACATAGTCGCCGTCCATAATGCCCGCTTCGATCATGCTTTCACCGCGAACGCCCAGCACATAATGCTCGCCTTCGCCCAACATGCTCTGTGGCAAAGCAATATAGTCCTCAATGTTTTCCGTGGCCAAAATAGGGGAGCCAGCGCTGACACGGCCCACGATCGGCACGTTAATCATTTCCGTCCGATACATCTGATGATCTGACGGGACAGAAATAGCCCGGGGTTTCATCGAATCCCGGTATAACAGGCCTTTCTTCTCCAAACGGATCAGATGACCGTGCACGGTAGAAGTGCTTTTCAGGCCGGTTGCGTCGCATATTTCACGAACAGATGGGGGATAGCCCTTCTGCAGCGTGGCTTTTTCTATATAGGCGAGGATTTTGGCTTGGGTGTCGCCCCGCTGGTTCGCCATGCATACCTCACATCCTTCTGATTCCATAATACAAACTTAGGATATCACAAGAAAGTTTTTTTGGCAAGGGTTGGGGAACGAATGTTTCTATCAGGAATCCATTTCCGGTGTTTTTCCTGCCTGTTTTTCCATTTTCAGACGATTTTCATCATTGGTATTCGTCTGATTGTCCATTTCCGGCAGATGCACGTTACGCGCGGCTTCGCGACGGCGCTGATCGCTCATGGCGGCATAATGCTTCCGGGTCGTGTTCACGTCCGAATGGCCCAAGGCGTCCGCCACCAGATAAATATCCTCCGTTTCATGATAGAGTCGTGTGGCATAGGTGCTTCGCAGCTTATGGGGACTCATGCGTTTTTTCAGCGGCACGGCGATCGCACAGTATTTTTTGACCATGATCTGGACTGCCCGCTGAGTCATCCGCTTTTTTTGAAGGGAAAGAAACAGGGCGTTTTCGTTGGCCTTATCCGTCTGGATAAGCTTGCGTTCTTCCAGATAGGCCTTCAGCGCGTCGGCCACTTCCTGCGGAAAATACAGAATGACCTGATTTCCGCCCTTGCGCGTGACCAAAACCGCATTCAAATGAAAATCCAAATCGTCGATGTTTACGCCGACGCATTCGCTGACGCGCATACCCGTTCCGAGGAAAAGCATCAGGATCGCCACGTCCCGGGTCTTGGTCAGCTTGTGGAACTTCTGTTGACGCTCCGTCAGGGCTGCACCGTCAGAGGCAACGCTCAGCAGCCGATCTACTTCTTCGTTGATCAGATATAGAATCGGCTTTTCATGAAGCTTTGGCAGCGAAACCAACGCGGCGATATTCGAAGAAATTCTCTCGGCCTTGAACAGAAAATCGAAATACGACCGAAGTGTCGACAATTTCCGCATAACGCCGCATTCGTGATTGCGCATTGCTTTCGGAGGCGTTCCGTCTTCTGAAAGCGTCTCGTCCTTGAAATAGAGGGTCAGGTAATCGGCATAGGTGCGCAGATCTCTTCCTGTGAAATGGTCGATATCCGCATCCGTCCATTCTGACGGCTTTTTTTCAGCGTAATAGGGGATTTCCCGGGAGGCAAATTCGCAAAACGTCCCTAAATCGATCGTGTATGCCAGACGCGTCAATGGGCTGGTTGTCATGGCAATAGACGTAATGAAGTCCGTACAGGAAAGCGGAAGCGATTGAAGCATTTTGCGGGTGCGTTCCGTTCGTTCGGCAGCCAAATGCTCCTGATAGTTCTCTGAAGCCATAAGCAGTCGTTTCCTTTCCGATTACGTCGTTTTGATACATATCTTTTCGTAAAAGTATTCTTTAGCGAAAAGATTTATTTGAGTATATCATCTTCTCCCCTTTGCGTCAAGGCCGGGTTTGAGAACTGCCAGTGCGACAAAATTTTATTTTTCGTTGTATAATCTTTTTTGTTTTTTAAATACATAGAAAAAATCCGACGCACGTAACTGTACGTCGGAAAAAGTTTTTTGGAATTTCAGGCTTCTTCCCCACCGTTAATCCGGCGGTATTCCGCGATCGCCGAAGTGGCTAACTCGTCACAGCGATTGTTCCACGGATTGTCCGCGTGTCCCTTCACCTTATGGAACGTCACCTCATGCTTTTTCAGCTTGATGATCTGCAAAAGCAGCTTCCAGAGATCCATATTTTCGACCGGTTCTTTTTTGCTGTTTTTCCAGCCGTTTTTCTGCCAGTTATCCAGCCACCCCTGTCGGAAAGCATTCACCGTGTAGGCTGAATCGGAATAGACGTCCACAATACAGGGCTCTTTCAGCGCTCCAAGGCCGCTGATGACCGCGAAGATTTCCATCCGATTGTTGGTGGTATCTGCCATGAAGCCGGACATTTCCTTTGTTTTGCCCTGAAAGCTCAATATGCAGCCCCAACCGCCCGGCCCGGGATTGCCGGAACAGGCTCCGTCTGTATACAAGGTGACTTGTTTCTTTGCTTTGACTTCGCTCATCGTTCGTTCTTTCTCCGTTCATAGGCTTGGGCGAATTTGCGATTTTTCTGGGCACAAGCGTCCATCGCGTTCATGATAATGCCGCGGAATCCGCTCTTTTCCAATACGCCGACCGCCTCGATGGTGGTTCCTGCAGGCGAACATACATTATCCTTTAGCTGTGCCGGGTGTTCGCCGGAGCAAAGAACCATTTTCGCAGAACCTAAAACCGCCTGGGCTGCAGCCTGAATGGCTACTTTCCGCGGCAAGCCCAGCTTCACGGCACCGTCTGCCATAGCCTCGATAAACATGTATACATACGCCGGGCTGCTGCTGGTGGTTGCAACGACGGCGTCGAACAGGCTCTCCGGGAAAGATTGAACCATACCGAGGCAGGAGAACAGCCCTTTCGCCCATTTGAGGGACGGGCCGTTGAAGGTGGTCTCTTCACAGAAAGCAGTATAGCCTTCCCCCACCAGCGCGGGCGTATTCGGCATGACTCTCAACAGCTGCGTCCCGGTATCATGAACCAGCAGACCATCCTGCAGCATTTCCATCGTCCAGCCTGCGGCAATGGAAATCAGACGCTTGTTGCGCACATGACGCTGAATTTCCTGAAGCAAGCCCTTCATGTACTGGGGCTTGACCGCCAGCAGGATAAAGTCGCTTTCCTTTACCAGCTGCAGGTTGCTCTCCATGACGTTCACCGCATAAACGTCGCTGAATTTTTTGCACTGATCGGGGTTAACGTCATAAATATTGGTTTCGTAGGCCTTCACGTAGTCGCTTTGAATGGCGGCCTTAAGAATGGTGGAACCCATGTTGCCCATTCCGATAACGCCGAATTTCATAGTGGTGCTCCTCCTTTGTGATCCGGGCCTGAAAAGGGCCCGGGAGATTCATCCCAGGCCACGAGGTTTACTCCTTTGGAACGGCCGGTTCCACCATGGTGGTTCCGACTTTGGCGTTTGCGTCGCGCACATGCTTGCGGACGCTCAGTGTGATCGCCTTTTTGGGGCACTTCTTCACACACTCGCCGCAGCCAGTGCAGGCTTCGTTGACCTCGTGCACTTGTTTCAATTCGCCGGAAATCGCTTCAAACCTGCACGTCCGTTTACAAATTGTGCATCCTATACAAAGATCACGGTCAATCGCTGCAATTTTTCGATTGTCAAAGTCGCCCCAGATGGCTCCCGTGGGGCAAGTTTCAGCACACATCATGCAGCTGGTGCATTTTTCCCGGTCGATGACCGGCAAATGGTTCTGAATGGTGATCGCGTCGAATTTACAGGCATCCTTGCACAGTTCACAGCCAATACAACCGATCTTGCAGTTATCGCTGACCAGAAAGCCTTCTTCCGCGGCGCGGCAAAGCAGCCGCACAGGCAGGGTCTCCGGCTGAAGACTCAGTACTTCTTTCGGACAGGCTTTCACACACGCCCCGCAGCTCTGGCATTTTTCCGGGTCAACTTTAGCGATTTTCGAATATTCATCAATGTGGATCGCATCGAATTTACAGGCTCTGACACACGTGCCTAATCCTAGACAGGCATACTTGCAGGCCCGATTGCCATCGTTGACCAGCGTGGCGGCCACACAGTCCTGAATGCCGTGATAGGGAAATTTGGTTTTGCAGCGATCCAGCGTTCCCTGACAAACCACGGTGGCAACGTTCCGGGTTTCGGAGGGCGCGTCCTCTACGCCCATGATTTCCGCCACCTGTTTGGCCACAGCTGCCCCACCGACGGGACAGGCGTTTACGGGCGCTTTCCCCTGTGCAATGGCATCGGCCAGCGCATCGCAGCCTGCATATCCGCAGCCGCCGCAGTTTGCGCCGGGCAGACAGTTTCGCACCGCGTCTCTGCGCGGATCGCTGGGAACCTCGAATACCTTATTGGCGAGGGTGAGCAGCAGACCAAAAAGCAGACCGAGACCGCCGAGCACCAATGCCGCCATCAAAATCATCGTCATATGTTATCGCCCTCTCCTTTCCCCTTACAGCAGTCCCGAAAAGCCTTGGAAAGCAAGGGACATCAGACCTGCAATGATCAGCGCGCCGGGAAAGCCCTCCATCCATTTGGGCATATTGCTACGGGCCAGCCGTTCCCGAATGTTGGCGAAAATGACGATCGCCAGCGTGAAGCCGATAGCGGCGCTGAAGCCGTTGACCACGGATTCGATCAGATTGTAGCCTTGCCGGGAGTTCAGAAGCGCCACGCCCAACACCGCACAGTTGGTGGTGATCAGCGGCAGATATACGCCCAAGGCCTGATACAGCGAATGACTCAGCTTTTTCAGCGCCAGCTCCACGATCTGCACCAGCGCGGCAATCACCAGAATGAAAGCGATGGTCTGCATAAATTCCAAATGCAACGGGATCAGCAGATAATTTTCGATAATGTAAGTGAAAAACGAGGCGATAGTCATGACGAAAGTAACGGCCAATCCCATGCCCAGCGCAGTTTCGGACTTCTTGGAAACGCCGAGGAACGGACAGATGCCCAGAAACTGCGACATGACAAAGTTGTTGACCAGCACACTTCCCACTACGATCAGAAGCAGGTTATTCATGCGATCTCCTCCTTTGCCTTTTCCCTTTTGTGTTTAGCAATGGCTTCCGTCAGGGCGTTGACTACCAGCAGAAGCAGGCCCAGGAAAACGAACCCGCCGGACGAAGTCTGGGCGAAGGCCATAGGCTGATAGCTGGCGGGCATGACCTGAACGCCGAAAATGGTGCCAAGCCCGACACATTCCCGAATGGAAGAAAGAATCGTCAGCGCCAGCGTAAAACCAAGCCCCATTCCCAAACCGTCCGCCACGGAAGGCAGCGGAGGATTTTTGAAAGCAAAGGCTTCCGCCCGTGCGAAGATGATGCAGTTCACCACAATCAGAGGAATGTAAATGCCCAGTGTAGAGGACATGGACGGCAGAAAAGCTTTGATCAGCAGGTCGATGATGGTAACGAAAGTGGCGATAACGACCACGAAGCTGGGAATACGCACCTTTTCAGGGATGATATTCCGCAGAAGTGAGATCACCAGATTGGAGAACACCAGCACGAAAGTGGCCGCCAGTCCCATGCCCAAGCCACTGGAAGCGGCCTTGGAGATTGCAAGGGTGGGACACATGCCAAGCAGCAGACGGAAAGTAGGATTCTCATTGAGAATGCCGTTCATAAAGACTTTGCGAAGCTCTTTGATTTTCATGCCTTGGCCCCCTCCTTCCCCTGCGTGTCCTTGACTTCCTTGGCGGGACGAACGTAACCGAAGGGTTTGCGCATGGTCAGCTTGTCAATGAGCGGCGTGAGCACGTTCATAAACAGAATGCCGAAGGAACAGCCTTCTGGATAACCGGCGTTATAGAAGCGTACCACAAAGAGAATCAGCGCACAGCCGATCCCCATGATCCAGCGCCCCGGCTTGGTGATGGGACTGGTAACATAGTCCGTCGCCATGAAGAAAGCTCCCAGCATTAGACCGCCGCTGAGCAGCTGATACAGCGCGTTTTGCGAACCACTCTCCACGGAGTAAATCGTCCCCGTCTGGATCCAGAATAGCAGGAATGCAGTACTCAAAAAGGAAACCGGGATGCGCCAGTCGATCACGCCGCGGACAATCAGGTAAATGCCGCCCAGCAGCAGTGTTAATTTGCAGGTTTCACCCAACATACCGGGAATATTGCCGCTGAAAAGCTGCCACAGGGTGAAACTGCCCGCATTTTTTGCCAGCGGCGTTGCCATGGCAACAGCGTCTGCAGCTTCGCGGCCAAGGCCGAACAGCTGACCCGCATGAGGGGCGACTGTCTGGTTCATCAGCGCCGTCCAGGACAGCATGAGGATCGTCCGCGCAGCCAGTGCGGGATTCATGAAATTTTGACCCAGCCCGCCGAAAAATTGCTTGACCAGCACAATGGCCAGCACCGAGCCGACCGCCGCCACCCACCAGGGAGCGCCTGCTGGCAGATTGAACGCCAGCAACAGGCCGGTCACGACAGCGCTCAGGTCGCCGATGGTGGACTTTTTATGAAAAATTTTTTCAAATAGCCATTCGCTTCCGACGGCGAAAAGTACCGATACCAGAATCAGGGAAAGTGCCTGACGGCCAAAGAACCAAACGGCTGCCAGCGCGGTCGGGAGCAGGGCGATGACTACGTCCAGCATCAGGCCGCGGGTCGTGACCCGTTGGTTTCGGAGGAACGGCGACGATGAAACCACAAGTTTCCGTTGCATGGATTACTTGCCCCCCTTTCCGGCTGCTTCACGGCGGCGTTTGGTAATGATCCTTTTGCAGATTCGGCAGCTCTGAGTCAGATTGCGCCGGGACGGGCAGCTCCAGGAGCACGCACCGCATTCCATACAGTTCATGACGCCCAGCGCTTCCGCGTCCTCGTAAAGGTCTTTGCGCATACACTGATCAATTTGGGTCGGAGACAACAGCATGGGGCACGCGTCCACACAGCGGCCGCAGCGGATGCACGGCCCTTCTTCTTCCAATGCGCTGAGCTTGTCCAATGCCAGAATGCCGCTGCAGCCCTTGGTAACGGGAATATCTTCCCGGCTGATGGCCATACCCATCATGGGGCCGCCGTAGATCAACATTCGCGTTTCGGGCAGGAGCCCGCCGGAGGTATCGAGAAACCACTCTACCGGTGAACCGATACGGGCCAGATAGTTGGCCGGTTTCTGTACGGTTCCCCCTACGGTGAGGACACGATCGACAACGGGACGGCCCTCATAGACGGCGCGCCGAATCACGTAACACGTGTCCACGTTCAGCACGATCACGCCGATATCCAGCGGAAGCGCGCCATTGCGTACTTTACGGCCGGTCAACGCATAAACCAGCTGCTTTTCACCGCCCTGCGGGTAGCGGGCAGGAAGAGAAACGATCTCTATGCCTTCGTGACCATCGCAGGCTTTTTTCATCATTTCGATCGCGTCCGGCTTGTTGCTTTCAATGCCGATTTTGACCGCAGAAATAGAAAGTGCACGGCGAACAATCTCGATCCCCTGCACGATCTCTTCCGATTTTTCCAGCATCAGCCGATGATCCGCCGAAAGATAAGGCTCACATTCCGCACCGTTGATGACCAACGTATCTACTTTTTTCCCTTCGGGGACGGAAAGTTTTACCGCAGTCGGGAAGGTAGCGCCGCCCATACCGACGATACCCATTTCACGGCACAGATCGGCCAATTCTTTGGCGTTCAAATTTTCAGGGTCGACTACAGGATGAAGTTCCACCCATGTATCTTGAAAATCATTGTCAATCACAACGGAATTGACCTGGGTTCCGTTTGCTACGATGCAGGGAAGCACATCCACCACCTTGCCGGAAATAGAAGCGTGAACCGCCGCACTGACAAAGCCGACAGGCTCCCCTATTTTCTGGCCTGCCTTGACCGTATCGCCCTTTTGAACCAACGGCTTGCAGGGCGCGCCAATATGCTGTTGAAGCGGGATGGCCACGCGCGACGGCTGAGGCACTTCAACAATAGGAAGACGAGCCGTCGCCGCCTTGCCGCCAACGCCTTCCTGCGGATGGATCCCCCCCGGGAAGCGATAAACGGAACTCATGAAAATTCATCCTTCCTGTACAAATATCAATTTAATGCCTATAATAAACATTATAGCACAATCCATTCGTACAGAAAAGATGAATTCCCAAATTTGTCTAAACTTATGCCAGATGTTCCTTTTTCCATTTGGCGCCGGCGTTGAGCAGCGCTCGGGCGTGGGCAAAACCGCTGGCCTGCTGGTCGCTGCTGACTCCGATCAGGCGGGCCACCTCGTCGATGCGCCCGTTTTTATCCAGTTCAGTGACGGTGGTATAGGTACGCTCGTCAATGACGTTTTTTTGGACACGATATTGAGTATCCGCCATGGCGGCAATCTGCGCCAGATGGGTCACGCAGAGAACCTGATGATACTTGGCAATGGAGGCCATCTTTTCGGCTACCACCTCGGCGATGTGGCCGCTGATCCCCGTGTCGATCTCGTCAAAGATCATGCAGGGAATGCCTTCATGGGCTGCACCCGCCGCTTTCAGTGCCAGCATCAGACGGCTCAGTTCGCCGCCGGAGGCGGTTTTATCCAGCGGCTTTAGCGGTTCGCCGGGGTTGGGCGCGATATAGAACGCCACGTGATCTTCGCCCTCGGCGGTGGGAATCCGTTTTTTTCCGGGTTCTGGCGCTTCAAACACGCAGGCAAATTTCGTGTTCTGCATTCCCAGATCCCGCAGTTCCCCTTCAATGGTCTTTTCAAACCAAGCTGCCAGCGCCTTGCGGCTCTCTGTCAATTCCGCCGCAAGAGCTCGATAGGAGGCCAGTTTTTGCTTGTAGTCACTTTCTGCTCGATGCAGCCGTTCCTCCATGCTGCCAAGCCGTTTCAGCTCGTCCCGGATTTCTTCGTGGTGTGCCACCAATTCGTCCGCCGTCATGCCGTAGCGGCGTTCCAAACGGCGGATCAGGTCGAGCCGCTCCAGAATTTGCTCGTTGCGTTCCGGGTCGAAATTTTCTTTTTCCAGCAGGTCACGGAGCTCGAGACCGATTTCTTCGACTTCATACTGAACGTTTTCCAATCGAGAAGCCAGCGCTTTAAATTCCTCGTCCAGATCACTGATCTGGTTCATGGCTTCGGCTGCCTGACGGAGTTTTACGACGGCACTTTCTTCCCGGCCTCCGTAATAAACCTGTTCATAGGCCGTATGCAGGGCACTGTCGATTTTTTCCGCGCCCAAATAGCGCTCCCGTTCGGCGGAAAGTTTGTCCGATTCCCCCACCGTCAGCTGCGCCGCGTCCAGTTCTTTCACCCGGCTCTGCAAATATTCCTGACGTTCGTTTCGCTGGGCGTTTTCTTTGCGCAGCGCGGAAAAACGGCTGCTGCTTTCCCGCCAGATCTGGTAGGATCGCGCCACTTCGCCCTTTTTCTGCTGAAAGGCCGCGTCGCCGAAGGAGTCCAGAAAGCCCATGTGATTTTTAGCGTCCAACAAGCTTTGGTGCTCGTGCTGCCCATGCACGTCCACCAGCAGTTCGGAAAGCCGGCGCAGAAAAGCAAGCGGGACAATGGTTCCGCAGACGCGGCAAATATTTCGTTCGCCGGTGATCTCCCGCTGGATAGTCAGCAGCCCATGATCATCGGAAAGCTCCTGTTCGGCCAGAATCTCCCGCGCACGAGGACAATCGGAAATGTCGATCAGCGCTTCCACCGATGCCTTTTCACAGCCGGAGCGGATCAGGCTGCGGTCGGCACGCTCGCCCAGCACCAAATTGATGCTGTCCACCAGAATGGACTTACCCGCGCCTGTTTCACCGCTTAGGACGTGCATTCCGCGATGAAATTCGATCGTCAGGCTTTCGATGAGCGCAATATTGCGCACGGTCATCGAGATCAGCATGTCCAGCCCTTCCTTTCCCTTCAATCAGCTGCGGTGCATCATGTCGTTCAGACGCTCCATCAAAGTGCCGGTTTCCTCGATGGTGCGGACAATCAGCAAAATGGTGTTGTCGCCTGCGATCGTGCCAAGCACTTCCGGCCATTGTAGGCGGTCGATGGTTTCGGCGGCAATGTTGGCACTGCCGGAAATCGTGCGAAGAATGATCTGATTGTAGGCGCTGGTGATGCTCAGCACCGTTTCGGAAAACATGCGAATCAGACGCTCACTCAGGCCGTTGTCGCTTTTGGCGGCGGTCGCGTAATGATAGGTGCCGTTTTTACCCAGCACCTTCACCAGACGAAGCTCTTTAATATCGCGGGAAATCGTAGCCTGCGTAACCTGAAATCCATGCTCCCGCAGTGCGTCCGCCAGTTCCTCCTGCGTTTCGATCTCCTGATTATGAATGACTTCCAATATCGTCACCTGACGGGATGCTTTCATGAGAAAAGGCCTCCTTTGAAGGTTCGAAAGTTATCGACTCCATTCCGCCAGTTTCAGACGGATCGTGGTAAAAAAACTCTGGGGTTGAGTTTCGATCAGCATGGCGTCAAAGGGCGCACGGGTGACCAGCAGACGTTCGCCCGGCTGAAGGGTCATGACTTCCTGACCGTCTACAGAGCACTGAACGCCCCGCGTGGTATAGGTCTCATCCAGCATGAGCTCCACGTGATGATCCGGAGCAGCGACTACGGGCCGATGCTGCAGCGAATGGGCGCAAATAGGCGTGAGCAAAATGCATTCCACATCCGGATGGACGATCGGCCCGCCTGCGGAAAGCGAATACCCGGTAGAACCCGTCGGCGTAGAGACAATCAGCCCATCCGCAATAAAACGGCCCACATCCTGCCCGTTGACGGCAGCGTTAACGCTGATCAGCCGGGAATACCTGCCGCGGCTCAACACCACATCGTTCAAGGCATACCATGATTTCTGACTGTCGTCTGTGAAACTTTCCAACGTGGCGGAGAGCATCATGCGAGCACGGATGTTGTATTCCTCCATGGCAAGGCTGTGACACGCTTCGGCCAGCTGTTCCCATTCCACTTCCGCCAGAAAACCTACCGTACCCAGATTGATGCCCAGAATCGGCAGTCCATAGGCGACGGCGATAGTATTTGCCCGTAGAAACGTGCCGTCGCCCCCAACGGAAAGCACAGCTTCGCAATAGGTAGGGTTGCCCTGAACCAGCGTGATATCCTTTCGATGCTCCAGACGGTGGAACAGCCACGGCTCCGCAAAAACGGTGATCCCCGCCTCTGTCAGTGCCCGAACCAGCTGACAAGCCAGCCCTTCGATATTGTCTTTGCGGTGATGCATGACCACATAAATGGATTTCATTTTCCACCCTGCCTTTCCGAAACATTGTAACATAAAATGCATAAGTATTCAACAACGAATACTTATGCAACCGGCTTTATTTTTTATTCAGACGTTTCCAATTTGGTTTGAAGTTGCCTTCCAAGCTAACATTTTGAAATGGAAAAGCTTAGGCATAGAGCGTGGCGTGAGCCTGCTCTACAACCGCCCTAATCCGAGCGTCATCCACCCCGACCTCGTCGCCGGGAAGGAGTTCTGTAATATACTCGATGTTTCCTTCCGGCCCGGTGATCGGGGAAAAATCCAGCTGCGCCATGTGATAGTGAATTTCCGGCAGGAAGGCGCGGATGTTTTCGATGACCTGAACATGCACGGCAGGATCGCGGACGACTCCCTTTTTACCCACGTTCTCACGACCCGCTTCGAACTGGGGCTTGATCAGAATATAGAACCTTCCCTTGTGCTCCATCAGTTCCGCCGCCTTCGGCAAAATCAGCTTGACGGAAATAAACGATACGTCCATGACCGTCACATCCGGCACGCAGGGGATTTCTTCATGGGTCAGGTAGCGGGCGTTGGTACGTTCCAGCACCACAACTCGGGGATCGCTGCGAATTTTCCAATCCAGCTGACCGTAGCCAACATCGATGGCATAAACCTGACACGCTCCATTATGCAGAAGTACATCCGTAAACCCGCCGGTCGCCGCGCCGATGTCCATGGCCACTACGTCTGTTACATCCGCCTGAAAGACCCGCAGCGCCTTATCCAGCTTCAAAGCGCCCCGGCCCACATAGGGATTGGAGTTTCCCTTCACATGAAGATCGTCACTTTCCCCTACCTTTTCAGACGCTTTCAGAATCTTGACTTCTTTGCGGTACACCTGCCCAGCCATGATCAACGCCTGAGCCTGTTCCCGGCTGGGAGTCAACCCGCGCTGAACCATAGCCACGTCTACCCGTACCTTATCAGACATTCGTTGATTCCTCCCGGTTCAGTTCGGTACGTATCGTCCGAATGACGCTTTCATCATCCAGCCCGGTATCTCGCAGCAAATGTGCGTGGTCGCCGTGCGGGACGAAGTAATCATCCACTGCCAACAGCTTCACCTGCGGCTGGAAGCCCATTTCCGAGGCGGCCTCCAGCACGGAACTGCCGAAGCCAGCCATACGGACGTGTTCTTCCAGCGTAAAGATCGGTCGTTCCATTTCGAAAACGCGGCGGAGGCATTCCATATCCAACGGCTTTACGGTGGACGCATTCACCACGGTAAGCGAGATCCCGTCCTGTGCCAGAGCCTCCGCGACGCGCAGCGCCGTTGCAACCATGCTGCCGACCGCCAGAATCACCGCATCCGTTCCTTCCCGAAGGGTCAGCCATTTGCCAATCTCGAAAGAAGAAACACTGTATCCCTCTGGCAGAGAAACCGCGCTTTTGGGGTAGCGAATCGAACAGGGGCCGTCAAACGCACAGGCGGTGCGCGTCATTAGCCGCAGTTCTTCTTCATCGGCGGGAGCCAGCACCGTCATATTGGGAATGTGGCGCAAGTAGGCAAAATCATATAAGCCCTGATGGGACTGGCCGTCCTCGTTGGCAATTCCGGCCCGATCCAGCATCAGCGTTACCGGAAGGCGCTGCATACATACGTCGTGCAGCACTTGATCGTAGCCGCGCTGCAGGAAGGTAGAGTATACGAAGAAGTAGGGTTTCAAGCCTCCTGCGGCCATTCCGGCGCACATGGTAACGCCGTGTTCTTCCGCGATGCCGACGTCGAAGTAACGGGCCGGATAGGTGTCCCGGAAAGCGGTCGTCCCAGTGCCTAGCGGCATGGCGGCAGTAATGAACTGGATCCGCTGATCGTTCTTCGCCAGCTTCAGCAGTTCCTCCGTAGCGATTTCGCCATTGCCCTTGCCGCTTAAGGCGGAGGGTCTTTCTTCATCCAGATAGAAAGGCGGCGTTCCATGGAAACGCTCGGCATTTTTTTCGGCGCGGTTGAAACCATACCCCTTTTTGGTGATACAGTGGATGACCACAGGTTCGTCCAGCCGTTCCGCCTGACGCAGAATGCCCTCTACCGACTCCTGATCGTTGCCGTTGATCGGCCCCAGATAACGGAAGCCCAGCGCAGGAAAGAAGCCTTCGCTGATCGTGACACTCTTGATCATGGTACTCAGCCCGTGCATACAGCGATACACCGGTTTTCCTACCAGCGGAATTTTGCCAAGTACTTTTTTAACGTGTGACTTGGTCGTGTTCCACCCATGGCTGGCCCGCAGACTGGATAAATGTTGGCTCAACGCACCCACGTTTTGAGCAATGGACATTTCATTATCGTTTAGAAGCACGATCAGTCGGGTTTTGGTATTGCCGCAGTCGTTCAGGGCTTCATAGCACATGCCGCCCGTCAGCGCACCGTCTCCCACGACTGCGATCACATGATGCTTTTCGCCCCGGGCATCTCTGGCACGCGCCATACCGACCGCAGCCGAAATAGCCGTAGAGGCGTGACCGGCTTCAAAGCAGTCATAGGGGCTTTCGGAACGCTTGGGAAACCCGGAAAGCCCGCCATAGGTACGCAGCGTATGAAATTCGTTATATCGGCCTGTCAGCAGCTTATGCGTATAGGTCTGGTGGCCCACGTCAAAAATGATCTTGTCCTCGGGCATATGAAACACACGGTGAAGTGCCAATGTGATCTCTACGATCCCCAAATTCGATGAGAGATGGCCGCCGTTTTTGGAAACGGTCTGAATGATCTTGGTGCGGATGTCGTCCGCCAGATCTTCGCATTCTTCGTAGCTAAGGTTTCGAATGTCGTCAGGACTGATAATCTGCGATAAATCCACCCTTCTAAAGCTCCTTTGTGCTTCAGGCGTTTTTCAGCCCGTTTTTCATGCCTGTTTTGCCGCCCATGGAGATGTTCTTGAGAATATCAGAGGTATAGGCGTAATTGTTTTCTTCCTTATCCTGCTCGGCTTTCATGGCGCATTCCACCATGCGGTCGATCAGCTTGGCGTAGGGAAGGCCGCAGGCTTCCCAGAGGTAGAAGGCCAGCGAACCGGGAATGGTGTTGATCTCGGTGATATACAGTTCCTGAGATGGAGCGTCGAACATGTAGTCGATCCGCACCACGCCCTTGCAGTCCATGGCTTTGAAAATATCTACGGACAGCTTTTGAATACGTTCCTTCAATTCCGGCTCAATGGGCGCGGGCAGGACACGCTTCAAGGAAGCCATACCCTTGGTGGAGTTGCTGCCGTATTTATCCATGAAGGTCAGCAGGTCTCCGCCGGAAATGGGCATTTCAATTTCACTGGCCTCGGCCTCTCCATCGTAACCCAACACGGAGCAGTTCAGCTCCAGCGGCTCGCACAGGCCCTTTTCCACCAGCGTTTTGCGGTCAAATTCGAAGGCAAGTTCCAGCGCCTCCTTCAAAGAAGCACGGTCGTTGGCACGGGTGACGCCGATGGAAGACCCAAGGGAGGCGGGTTTGACAAACACGGGGTACGGCAGATTCTTTTCAATGTCGTTCATGACTTCTTCGGGATTCTTTTCCCAATCGGCCCGCAGGAACCAGCGGCCCGGCAGCACCGGGAAACCGCAGCCCTGAAAGAAAAGCTTCATGTAGACCTTATCCATGCCGACGGCGGAGGCACCTACGCCGGAGGAGGCGTAAGGAATGTTGCACAGCTCCAAAAGGCCCTGTACGGTGCCGTCTTCGCCATGAAGTCCGTGGAATACCGGAATGACGCAGTCCAGCCGGGCGACGATCACCTGCTGTTCCTTGGCAAACAGGCCCTTACCCTGCTCCCGGCTGATCAACGCCCGCGAACCGGCCGTCAGATCCAGCTGCACCCGGCGAATGCCCTTGCGGTTTTCGTCAAAGGGGGTATAGGTTGCGATATCAAACAGCGGATCGCCGGTAAACCATTCGCCCTTCTTGCTGATATAAATCGGAATTATGTCATAGGTCTGGCGGTCGGCGGCGCGCATCAGCTGCACGGCGCTGATGATCGAAACCTCGTGTTCGCAGCTCCGGCTGCCAAACATGACGCCCAGTTGAATCTTGCTCATGGCTTATCTTCCTCCAAAATCTTGTGGTTACAGATTGAATGATGATCAGGCTTCCTGATAATGATCGGGCAGATCGTTTTCGTACAATACCGTATCGGTCGGTTTGACCAGCGTGTGCAGCAGACGGGTGGATTCCTCCAGACTATCGACGCGGTAAGCGTTTTCATCCGGGAAACCCGCTTCTTTCAGGCCATCCAGAATGGGCGTAGCCCGTCCTTTGCCCACGATGATGGCGATGTCGACGCAGCCGGCCATCTGACGGCCAAACTCCCGGTTATATTCCGCTTCTTTTTCGCCAAGTTCTACCATGCCGGGCGTGATAATGATGCGCCGCTGCGGAAATTGGCGCAGCACTTCCAGCGCGGCCTTCGCCCCAACGGGATTGGAGTTGAACGCATCGTTGATGATGGTGAAGCTCCCCGGCGAGTTCATGAGCTCCAGACGATTCTTGACGGGCTGAAGCTTTTCAACGCCGTGGGCGATCTGCTTCAGACTCAAGCCCAAATCGGAGGCGACAGCCGCAGCCAGCAGAATGTTCTGGATACTATGCGCGCCCAGCAGACGAGTGTGGCACTCAATGCTGCCTTTTCCTTTTACATGCAGGGTGAAAATACTCCCCTCCCCGGAAACACGGCAGTCCGTCGCGTAAACGTCTGCGCTTTCATCGGAGCCGCAAAGGGTTTTGGGCTTCTCCGTTTTCTGGTACATTTGCAGACAATAGCTGCCGTCGTTGTAAAAATAACTATGAGAATCCGTCGTGGGAAGCGCATCGATCAGCTCATACTTGGTTTTGGCAATACGCTCGATAGACTTGAAAGTTTCCAGATGCTGCGGTCCAACAGACGTAATAATGCCGATGGTAGGATGCACCAGACGGCACATCTCCTTGATATCGCCCACATGGCGGGCACCCATCTCCCCCACAAAGACCTGATAACTGGGAGTCAGCTTTTCCCGAATGGTACGGGTCACACCCATGGGCGTATTAAAGCTGGCGGGAGTAATTAGCGTCGTATACTTTTCACTGAGGATCGTTCCCAAAATGTGCTTGACAGAGGTTTTTCCGTAGCTGCCGGTGATGCCGATACGAATAAGCCCGGGAATGGACAGGAGCTTTCGCCGTGCGTCCCGGAAGTACAATTCACTGATAGCCTTTTCGATGGGCCATGCCAGCAGACCGGCCAAGGCAACCACCAGCGGCAGAAACAGCGGCCAGAGGAATAACAGATTCCAAACGACAACGGTGCGCTGGAAAAGCCAGCCCAAAGCCGCAAGCACAAGCGCCAGCATCACCATCAGCCGCCTCATGCGTCCAGTGAAGACAAAGGCCTTTTTGGCGTGCTTTTCGCTGAAAACTTTGCCGATTCCGATACCGGCCAGCACCGCCGCGGTCAGCAGCCCCAGCGTGATCAACCAGATCATTACCGCAGAAGGCGGCGTTTCTGGGGACTGGAGGGCATGAGTATACCATGCATTTTGCAGGGTAAACAAAATCAGACACACAGCTGCGGAGCAAATGCCCGGTAGAAACGCATGTTTTCGATTTCGGTTCAGGGTACGGAAATAACCGGGAAACTGGTAGCTTTCCAGTTGAAAATAATGCAGAAGAACCCGGGCGGCAAAGAAACAGCAGAGCATGGGCACCAGTGAAAAAATGATCTCCCGGGCCGTCATCATTCCCTGCCAGACATCCAGATCAACAACGTTCACTTGCTTCCCCCCAGAAAAAATTCCTTGATAATGAGTAAGAAACGCTGCCATTCCTCAATAAAGGCAAAATGAGACCGCCCCTCAAAGACGATCAGCGCAGCGTCCGGAATTTGCTTTTCCATCTGCTGGCCCATCCATAGGGGCGTTTCCGTATCGTCACTGCCCCAGATCAGCAGCGTTGGCGCGGCGATGGAGGAAAGCAATGGCAAAAGATCCTGATTGACCACCTTGACGAAGGTGCCGCGCATGACTTCGTTCAGCTTGTAGTAATCAGGAGAACCGTACTTCCGGCGGAGACGATCCTGCAGGCGCTCCATCCATCCCTTCAAAAACGGGACTTTTTTGAGCGTGTTGCAGCAGCGGTTCAGACGCTTAAAACGAGCTTGACGCTTTTTTTGACTGTCGCTGACGGGTTTACGGATACCGGCGCCGCCGGTAATGACCAGACGTTCGACCCTTTCGGGATGATGAGAAGCCAACCACAGAGCTACCCGTCCGCCGAAGGAATGAGCGACCACGTCCACCTTGGAGAGAGAAAGTTCATCCAGCAGCAGGACAATCTGCTCCGCATAGTCTGGTACTCCCCAAGGCTCCGGCGGATCCGCGCTTTTTCCGTGCCCCGGAAAGTCCACGGAAAGAACGGACGCGCCTTCGGAAAGACCATTTTCAATAAAGGAAAAAATGGAACTGTCACAGCCCCAGCCGTGCATAAGAAGTACCGTTGGAGCGTCCGCTTCTTCTTTGCGATGCCACTGATAGTACAGGCGGCAGTTTTTCAGCGTGGTTTCCAATCCGTCCAGCACCCCCATTTCCGATTCCCTGCTATTTTACCCTATCTTATGCAAAAAGAAAAGTCAAAATCGGTTTTAGCTGGAAAACGGGCCGAAAACATAGCGTCTTTTTCGTTCACTGAGACCAAATTCCGAGCGGCACCAGCAGGGTACGTCTACCGTAGACTCCAGGCGGCAGCCCAGTTTTTCGCAGGTACGAATGCTGGGAAGATTATCGTCGTCCGTGGTGATGACGAAGGAGAACAGACAAAATTCCGAAAAGACCGGAAGGGCCAGCCGACAGGCCTGCAGCGCGTAGTGCCTTCCCTGATAGGGAGGGTCCACATGGTAGCCCACGTGCCCCAGATAGAAAAGAGCAGGACCTTCCCCTAAACGCAGGGCCAATTCTCCGGCCACTCTCCCTGTTTCCCGGTCAACCAGATCATAGACCATGGAGCAGCAGCCATCTAAGGAGACGACATGACTGTCGTATTCCCGCGGCCGCAAGGCAATCTGATCATTTTGAAACTGGATTTCCCGTCTTCGCCCCAGACGGATAAATTGCTTTTCGATTTCTTTCTTCATACTTCCTGTACAGTGACGCGAGGAACCAGATTTTCAAAATCCTCGCGGCTTAGTAACTGGGTTCCGTCCGTCATCACGCTGGCGGCCCCCGCCGCCACGCCGAAACGGAATGCGTCTTCCAATGAAACGCCTCGATCCAAGCCCATCAGTACCCCGCCCAGCATTGCGTCTCCCGCCCCAACGGTGGAGCTGGCCGTTACGGGAAGGGCGGGTGAAAACAGCGTCCGTTGAGGTGTGACCAGCACAGCACCCATTTTCCCCATGGAAACGATCACGTTCTGCGCGCCGTACTCTATCAAAAGCAGGGCCGCGTCCCGAATCGCCCTCAGGGTTTTCAGCTCCCGGCTGACGATTCCTTCGATTTCCGGCAAATTGGGCTTGATGAGATAGGGCTTTTCCTTGATGCCTCGAAGCAGGGATTCCCCCGCCGCGTCCAGCACACATTTTTTCCCCGGAAGGGAATGAATGCAGCGCTGGTAGGTGTCTTCGCCGCAATTTTGCGGCAGCCGTCCGCTGAAAACCACATAGGAACTATCCTGCGCTTTTTCTTCGAGCAGCGTCAGAAAGGATTGGAGTTCTTCTTCACTTACAGACGGGCCCGGCTCGTTGATTTCTGTAATGGCCTTCGTGTTTTTTTCACAGAGTTTCAGATTTGTGCGTACCTCTCCCGAAACCATCAGGTACTCGAAGGTGAGCTTTTCCCGGCCTACCATGCGGAGAAACAACGAGGCATTTTCGCTACCGAGGCAGCCCACGCAGCGGGTCTGTACGCCCAAACGGGAAAGTACGGTCGCTACGTTAAGTCCCTTTCCGCCCAGATCGACGCGCACCTGTTCGAGCCGGTTCAGTTCTCCGGGCTTCAGTTCGCTCAAAGTAGCCGTTTTATCAAAGGATGGGTTCAGGCAAACGGTGGTAATCATGTTCTCGTTTTCCTTTCCGTTTCAGATTTGCCCATCGGACTATGAGCAAGAGCGCGCCGCATAACGCTGGGTTATGCGGCGCGCCTGATACAATCAGCTTATGGGACTGAGAATCAATCCTCTTCTTCTTCGTCCTTCTTCGCGTTCTCGATGATCTTCTGAGCCACGTTGGAGGGAACTTCCTCGTAGCGTTCAAACTTCATGGTGAAGCTGCCGCGGGACTGGGTCATAGAACGCAGGTCGGTGGCATACTTGAACATTTCAGCCAGAGGAGCCTCCGCTTCCAGCAGCTGGCCTTCCTCCACCTGATTGGTGCCCATGATGCGGCCGCGCCGCTTGCTCATGTCACCCATGACGTCGCCCATGTATTCGTCCGGCACGGTCACTTCCACATGCATGATGGGCTCCAGCAGCACGGGACTGGCATCCATGCAGCCCTTCTTGTAAGCAATACGGGCAGCGGTCTTGAACGCCATTTCGGAGGAGTCAACGGGATGGTAGCTGCCGTCATACAGCTTGGCATGGAGACCGACCATGGGATAACCGGCCAGAACGCCCTTCACAATGTTTTCACGCAGGCCCTTTTCAACGGAAGGAATGAAGTTGCGGGGCACAGCGCCGCCCACGACCGCGTCTTCGAATTCGAAATCCACGCTGGGATCAGCAGTGGGAGAAAACTCGATCCACACGTCGCCGAACTGGCCGTGACCGCCGGACTGCTTCTTGTGACGGCCCTGGCAGGAAACCTTCTTGCGAATGGTCTCACGGTAAGGAATGCGTGGATCTTCCAGCGTAGCCTGCGCGCCGAACTTGGTGGCCAGCTTGCTACGGATGACTTCCAGATGCAGTTCACCCTGACCGGCGAGGCAAGTCTCAGTAGTCTCCACGTTCTTTTCCAGACGGATGGAGGGATCTTCTTCCATCAGACGGGCCAGACCGCTGAATACCTTATCTTCTTCACCCTGCTTGGCGGCGAAAACAGCCTTGCTGATGCAGGGAGTCGGATATTCGATGGCAGGATACTGAATGGGATTGGCGGGATCGCACAGGGTATCGCCGGTGTTGGTATACTGCAGCTTGTTCAGCGCGCCCAAATCGCCGGCATTCAGCTGCGGCGTGCTGATCTGCTTCTTGCCGCGCAGCACGAACAGACCAGTAATCTTTTCGTTTTTGTCAGCGGAAGAATTGTACAGGCTGGAGCTTCCGGCCACAGAACCGCTCATCACCTTGAACAGGGACAGCTTACCAACAAAGGGGTCGGCGATGGTCTTAAATACAAACGCGCTGAAGGGCTCGTCGTTATTGCACTTACGGCTTACTTCGTCGCCGTTCTTGGGGTTCACGCCGGTATAGACCGCGCGCTTGGGGGACGGCAGGAAGTCGGCCATCACGTCCAGCATCTTGGCAACGCCCACGCCCGTCAGAGCAGAGCAGGGAACCACGGGAGAAATGATGCCGCTGAACATACCGATCTTGAAGCCTTCGAGAATCTCTTCATGGCTGAGAGAACCCTCGTCCAGATACTTCATGGTCAGTTCGTCGTCAGACATGGCGGCCGCTTCGGTGATCTCTTCCAAGGCCGCCTCGATCGCGTCGGCCATATCGGCAGGAACGGGAATCTCCTTGGGTTCGCCCTTGTTGGTGCGCTCGTAGGCCTTGTTTTCCAGTACGTTAACAACGCCCTTGAAATCAGCGCCGTCGCCGATGGGCAGCAGAATCGGCACAACAGAGTTACCGAACTTTTCGCGCAGAGCCGCTTCTACTTTGTGGAAGTCGGCGTGCTCACGATCCATCTGGTTGACGATGAACATTTTCGCCACATGATTCTTGGTGGCCAGCTTCCACGCCTTTTCAGCGCCGACGGAAATACCGCCCACAGCGCTGACGACGATACCGGCAGTCTCCACGACGCGCAGGGGACCCATCGCCTCGCCGATAAAGTCAAAATAGCCGGGCACGTCGACGATGTTGATCATCTTCTGCTTCCATTCGATGGGAGCAGTGGCGGCGCTGATGGAAATGCCGCGCTTGATTTCTTCGGGGTCAAAGTCGGTGACCGTATTGCCGTCTTCCACACGGCCCTGACGGTCGATAGCTTTCGCAGCGAAGAGCAGCGCCTCAGTCAGAGTGGTCTTGCCTTCGCTGCCATGCCCCATGAGGGCGATGTTCCTGATGTCCTTGGTCTGATAGTTAGCCATTATGGATCCCCCTTAGTATAAAATTTTGAGCCGTGCTTTCTTTGCCCTATATGGGAAACAGAAAAGCATCGATCGGATTTCAAACGTCCGATTTTGCGGTTTGACACCGCTTTTTTATCATCGCTATATATTCGAATGCTATTGTAGCAGATATGAGTCAAAAAGAAAAGACCTATTTGAAAAAATGTGCAAAGAATCGGCAAATTTTACAAAACAAGCGTCAGTTCAGGTACTTTACTTTGAGGTATCCTTCCAAATTGCCATACTCGCTGACGGTGATGACACCGATATCCAGTTCCTCCATGCAGGCAAGCAAAATAGCCATTCCATGGGCGGCGATGTCAGCACGGTTGGGCTGCATGGACGGAAGGGTAAGTCGTTCTTCCACCGTCATGGGGGCTAGAAACGTTAAAATTGCCCGTACTTTTTCCTGGGCAAGCCGGTACTGATGGATCTTTTCTTTTTCATTCCACGGGATCTGCTGCGCCAGCGCCGCCGCCAGCGTAAAGGTTCCGCCAACGCCGACCCATTGCAGCTTCTCCTGTGCCTGAAAACGCGCGGTTACAGGACGTATGATTTTTTTCGCTTCTTCCAGCGCTTTTTCTGCCGTTGCTTCATCAGAGATTGTCAGGCAGCGGAAAAGCCTGACAGCACCGAGCTGCAGACTGACGGCTTCTCGAACGTTCATGCCCTTTCCGATGGCGATCTCTGTAGAACCACCGCCAATATCGATCAGCCCGGAGGGCTCCTTGCCCGTTGCGCCAATATAGGAAAGCCGGGCTTCCAATTCTCCGGGACAGACTTCTACCGGCAGCTGCACGGCCTGCTCCAGCTTTTCGAGAAACTCTGCCTGATTTTTGGCGTCGCGTATGGCGCTGGTGGCGAAAATATGCACTGTCTCCGCTCCGGCACTGCGGGCTTCCGACACGAATTGCCCCACTTTTTCACAGGCCTGACAGATCATGCTGGGGATGATGTTTCCATTTTCATCCAGTGCGGCAAAAGTCCGCATTCCTTCGCGGTAACGCTTGAGCCGATGAAGTTCTCCGTTCTGAATTTCCGCCAGCAGCATCCGAAGGGAATTGGAACCAATTCCAATAGCAGCCGTCCGCAATGGAAACACCTCTTTTGCATCTATTATTTTTCGGAACGAAACCTTATAGGGCTAAAAATGTAAAAAAGAAAACCCCGCACGGGCTTGAGGGGAAAGCCTCCGCTTTTCAGCGGGAAGGCACCCCTTCTTCTCCATACAGGGTTTCGGGATTGGAAATCACCAGCCGAATTTCATCCGGCATCATATAGCCATAAACAGTACGCGCCTGATTTTCAATATAAGCATCACTGCCCACGCTGGCCAGCGTATCTTTCAACGCAGCCTGATCGTTTTGAAGCTCTGCCAGACGAGCCTTGCTCTGGCCGTACGCATCGTCCAATTCGCCAATGGAACGAGAAAGCGAACTGCTCATGCAGAAAAAAGCAACCAGTACGCAAAAAAGAGCCCCGATCAGGACCCAAATATTGACCGTTCTGCGCATGGCTGCATTCCCTCTTTCTGGAAAAGAATGAACAATTCCTTTATTTCAATCTCATATTCGCCCTGCGATTTCAAAAATCCTGCCTAACGTAAAAAGAAATTTTACATTTTTTTCTTCTTTTCCCGAGCGTTTTTTCCCGGAGAAAAAGTTGCTTTGATTTTCGAAAGGATGCAGCCAGCGCCGCAGCGATACAGCAGCAGTCCTGTGCCGACTGCCAGCAGATGATAAATTCGCAAGCGGCCTTCCTCTGTCCAAAACAACAGCATTCCAAGCCCTGCGGCGCACAGCAGCATCAGAAGAATGTCCCACAGCGCTTTCCAACCGGGAAGGCAAGCTTCCAGATTTAGAAGTACTCCCAGCATAAGTCCCAGCGGTACAGCACTCAGGAAAGCGCGAGCCTGAATGGAAGTTTCGAAAAAAAGCTTCATTCCCTCACATTTCCTTTTTTGCCATGTTTCCACCATTGGGAGAGACGAAAACTTTTTCGAGGCTGCTCGTAAACTATGCTGTCTACCCTACCTTCGATTTGGAGTTTGCCGTCCTCCAAAAGCAGCTTGGCCATGTGGAGCCCCTCGCCGGTCATTATCATCAGCCCTGTATCGACTTTCAGCACCACTTCGTTTTCCTGAAAGCTGCACACATCCGAAACCCCTGTAATAACGGTGTGCCTGCGTCGCTCCATCTGAACAGAATGGTTGTTGAGGCGTGCGGCTGACGCCTGCTCTGAAGCGGATGCGGCCATCTGAAAACCTCCTTCACCGGAACATTGTGTCAAATTCTATGCGCCATGCGACCAGATTATACGCTTGACAGTCGCTTCTTTGCCCTTCAAAATGGAGATTGGCTGTCCATTCAAACTCACGCAGGAAGGATGATGTCCCCATGGCGACCCAAACGTCCCGGCATTCGGCTCGGCTCCTATGTTATTCCGCTCTTATGTGTGCGCTGATTATCGTGTCCACACTGTGGATTCGTTTCCCCATTCCCGGTACGGATGTAATGTTCACCACGCAGGTTTTCTTCGTGCTTCTTTGCGGCCAGCTGCTGCCGCCCCGTTACTGCCTGTATACGCTTCTTCTGTATGTCGGCATGGGTTTGGCAGGCGTCCCGGTGTTTTCCAGCATCTGCGGCCCCGCCGTTCTTTCCACTCCTTCCTTCGGATACTTGCTTGGCTTTATTGTGGCGGCTCCTGCCGAAGCTTTCTTCCGTCAGAAGATGAAAAAAAAGCAGAGCCGGGATTTTCTGGCGGCTCTGCTGGGAATCGTTGTAATTTACGCGGTGGCGCTCCCCTATGTGGCGATTCTGAAAGGCGCGTTCCTTTCCGCGCCGGTGCCTTTTTCCGTGCTGATGTACAGTTACTTCTTGGTTTTCCTTCCGCTTGATCTGGTCAAGGCGTTTCTGGCCGGCCTGCTGGGCCGTCGTCTCCGCATCGCCCTTCGGATGAATTAACGATTAGCGCGGAAGTTCTTTGGGAATGGGACGATGGGTCAGATGAATTTTGCCTTCGTTCAATTCCCGAAGAATCTGTCCGTTTCCGTACAGACGGTACTTATAGGTGCAAAGTCCCTCCATGCCCATGGGTCCGCGGGCGTGAAGCTTGCCGGTCGAAATTCCCACTTCCGCACCAAGGCCGAACAGGTATCCGTCCGCAAAACGAGTCGAGCAGTTGGCAAAAACATCCGCGCTGTCTACTTCTGTCATAAAGCGCTCCACATGTTCTTTGTCTGTGCTGACGATAGCGTCCGTGTGGTGGGAACCGTAGCGGTTGATATGCGCGATGGCTTCTTCCAGACTGTTTACCACCCGAATCGATAGAATCGCATCCAGGTATTCCGTTTCCCAGTCCGTTTGCTCGGCTGCCTTGCAGTCTAGAATGGACTGGGTTTTTTCATCGCCCCGAAGCTCTACGCCCTTTTCCTGCAGGGCGCGTCCAACCAGAGGCAGAAACTTTTCCGCCACTCCTGCGTGAACCAGCAGCGTCTCCGCCGCATTGCAGACGGACAGGTTTTGCGTCTTGCTGTCCACTGTCACACGAACCGCCGTTTCCAGATCACAGGGGTTGTCTACATAAACATGGCAGAGACCGTCCGCATGACCAAGCACGGGAATTTGACTGTTTTGCATGATATAACGGACGAAGGCGTTGCTTCCCCGGGGAATGATCAAATCGATCAATTCATGCAGCTTCAGCATTTCCTGCACATCCTCCCGGGTGTGCAGCAGGCTGCACCAACCGTCAGGCAGACCGCATTTCCGGGAAGCGCGAAGGATCATTGAGGTCAGCAGTTCGTTTGTGCGCAGTGCTTCGCGGCCGCCTTTCAGCAGCACGGCGTTGCCGCTTTTCAGGCAGAGAGCAGAAATCTGGATCAGCGCGTCGGGACGGCTTTCGAAAATCACGCCAATGACGCCGATGGGGCAGCTGACCCGATAAAGCTCCAATCCTTCCGACAGTTCCAGCGCGCTGGAAACCGTTCCCAACGGATCGGGCAGCGCTGCCAGCGCCTGCAATTCTTCGATCATTCGTTGACATTTTCCTTCGGTCAGCTGGAGACGGCTCAGAAGCGGCGCAGCCAGTTTTTCTTCTCGGGCCTGTTCAACGTCCTCCTGATTGACCTGCAAAAGCTGCGGAACATGACTGGAAATTTCTTCTGCAATCGCCAAAAGCGCCTGATTGCGTGCAGAAAGTGAAGAAGCACTCAGCGGCGCAGAGGCGACGCGGGCTTTTTGGGCCAATTCTCGGACAGAAACGGATTCATTCATGGTATGGACTCCTTCGGTACTGATAAAATCGGGAAACGTTCCCCATTATAGGGCATTCGCGGACTCCATGCAAGAAATTGCCTTCTTGCAAACTGCTTTTTTGTAGTTTTTTGAAAAAGCATAGAAAATGGCTTGCTTTTTCAATGAATGTCATGCTATAATACTCGTTGTGACATACGGACGTTCCGCTACGCATCCTGAATGAGCACGAACGTCTACGAAGGAAGGAGGCCCATGAAATGAGTGAAATCATTCGTTCCATCGAGAAGGCTCAGCTCCGCACCGATCTGCCCGAATTCGGCATCGGTGACACCGTTCGCGTTTTCGTGAAGGTGGTGGAAGGAACCCGCGAGCGTCTTCAGGCTTTTGAAGGCACTGTGATCGCCCGCCGCAACGGCAGCATCCGCGAAACCTTTACGGTTCGCCGCGTGTCCTACGGCATTGGCGTAGAACGCACGTTCCCGCTGCATTCTCCCCGTCTGGACCACATCGAAGTGATCCGTCGTGGTAAGGTTCGCCGCGCTAAGCTGTACTATCTGCGCAACCTGCAGGGTAAGGCTGCCAAGATCAAGGAAGTCAAGCGCGTGTGATGAAAGCGCAAAAGAAGCCGCTCGCATGTCGGGCGGCTTTTTGGTATACTTGTAAAAGAATGGACAGCCATTCATTCCCTTGAAAGGAGAACGAGATGAACACCTATCAGGCAGAAAAAGCCCGGGAGTGGATCTGGAACCACTTGGATCGAAAGGCTTTTCGTACCATTTCGGAAGAAAAATTGAAGGCGATGATCGCTGATTTCGTGCAGTACGACCTTCACTTTATGCGGGTCAGCGGGGTTCTGACCGCACTTGACGCGCCGGGCGAGGCGGATTATGATGAAGACGAGGCGTTTGAGTTTATTTATGACGCCTATCTTTCCGATCACCCGGAGGATGAAGACGACGATATGCTGGCCGCTACGCTACTGGATCGCTATATGGAACTGCAGGCAGACTACTGGGAGCAAAGCGGCTTAAGCGATTAAAAGCGCTTTTTTGATTACGGATATGGAGGAACTGCCAAGCGATGAAATGTCCCGAATGCGGCAAATGGAACCGGGCCGGGCTACCCCACTGCGCCTACTGCGGCACGGAACTGCCGGATGAAGCCTATAGCACAGGCGGCGTTCTGCCGTGGCAGCTGGAAATGAAGGATAAAGAAAAGCCCAAGGCCTATATCCGGGTGGACGACGACGGGCAGTACGAAGAAACGGACGATCCGCGGGATGCGCTTGCCGACGAAATGGTCAGCCTGAAAGAACGGAAACTGGCCGGTGAAGAAGAGCAGCGCCGTTTGCGCCGGGAAACGGCCGCGCGGGGTCTGGCTCCTTCCGGGCGTTCTGTACGCACCACCAGCAACCGCTCTACCTTTTTTTCCGCTTATGATGATAACCCGGACACCACGCTTCGCCCGGTCGATCCGGCCATGGTCGAAAACGGCGGAGAGGTTCGCCCGGACGCACGGCAGGTCTATTCTTCTAAATATCGAGCCAGCTATGAAAATCAGGACGTTCACGACGAAGAAGACGACGTATACGGCTATGGCAACACCCGCCGGCTGGTGAACATCCAACGCCCCGATGATGACGAACAGCTGTACGACGGCTATCACGACACCAGCGAGTATATTCCTGCCTATGCCCGTCAGGATGAATATGAAAATTCCCTGCGGATGCGCAGCCATCCCTACGATCACCGTCCCCCGGCACGTTTCAGTGTTCGACGTTTCTTCCGCACCCTGTGCATTATCGTATGCATTGCTGTGGTTCTGTTCGTTGGCGGGACGGTGCTTCTGCCCATGATTACCAACCGTCAGTCCGCTCAAAAGCCGACGGCTACCGTAACGCCCACGATCCGCGACGATTTGGCGGCTCATACCATCACCATCCCCGGTACAGATGGGCAGCGAATCACGCTGAAGGAGCTGCGTACTTCTGCCATCGTCACCGGCGGTATCGCTACCTTTGATATTCCCGACCATATCTGGTATGACGACTACGAAGACTATCTGCAGGAAACCATGAGTGTGACGGTCAGCCCCTATGTCGTGTCCGACTCCGGTAAGCAAACGGCACTGGAACAGATTCACTATGACATCGACATTCCCCTTTCCCCCATTGAACTTTTAACGCCGGACACTCCCTATAAGGTGGTCAGCACGGCCTTGAGCAACATTGTGTTCAATGTGCGGGAAGGCAGCACTGTCACCATCAATGGCGAGGACTACAGTGATTTGGTCAATACCGAGGGCGGCAGGGTCAGCTACAACGCCACCGTGCAGCCTATTGGCGAAAATGTGTTCCAGATCGTAGTGCGCAGCCAGTACTGCCGGGAAAATTCCATGACCGTTACCCTCTACCGGGAAAAGCAGGAAATTCCGCTGGATCTTGCCTCCGATATCGCCACGTCTGCCAGTTCGTCCACCATGCTGGTGCGAGCCACGACTTTACCTGGAGCTGTGGTCAAGGTGTTGTCGCCGTATTACGATCTGGATATTACCAGCATGGCGACCGACGGTTCCTTCTCTTTTCAGGCGAAGTTCGACAAAATCGGCGATAATACGATTATCATTACCGCCGATTATCCGGGCAAGGCCACGACGCGGGTGGAGCATATCGTCAATTATGTACCCAATATCGTCGATTACTCCAAACGGGCATGGAGCGCCACAAGAGACTATACCGACCTTCTCAATAATCTGGATCTCCGCAAAGCCAATTCCCAGATTTACGAATGCAAGGGCGTTATTACCTCCATCGAGACCACCAAGCCCCAGCGCGCCTATATGAACGTGGGCACGGAGGATAATCCGCTGATCCTGTATGTAGAAAATTCCTCCAAGACCACTTGGGAAGAAGGGCAGAGCTACCGCCTTTACGGTGACGTGTACGGCATGTACAACAGCAAGCCGTGGCTGATCGTTCGCTATACCTATGGTTTGAACGAAGTGGCGAAGGCCGCCCCGCGTGAAATTTTTCAAAACGGCTGGAAAAACGCTTGCAATCCATTAGGCGCTATGCTATAATCTATCTCGCGCATTTAAGCGCATCACTGCATGCGCAAAAGAGGTGAAAATTATGAAGGAAAAGATCCATCCCAAGTATGGCAAGTCTATCGTCCGTTGCGTGTGCGGCGAGACGTTCGAAACCGGTTCCACCAAGCCTGAACTGAAGGTTGAAATTTGCTCCAAGTGCCATCCCTTCTTTACCGGCAAGCAGAAGCTGGTGGACAGCGGCGGACGTGTGGATCGCTTCAAGAAGCGTTTCAACATGGAATAAGCCATTCAAAAGAGCGTCGTTATACGACGCTCTTTTTGAATTTTGTCAGAACCATGAATTTTTGACAGAGACCCTATGAAAAGGAAAAAGCGGCAGGAATGCCAGAGGACTGCGTCGAAATGTTCAAAGCCGGTGAAAGTGTTTTCTTCTTCGGCAGAAAGGAACGAATACCCATGAGCAAAACGAATGAGAGCGTACAGAAACGCGTTGATATTGGCGGTCAGGCGGTCATGGAGGGCGTGATGATGAAGGCTCCCCGCGCCATTGCCGTTTCCGTGCGCCGCCCCGATCATACCATCGTTACCCAGTTGAAGCCCTACACTCCCCTGTCTGAAAAGCATAAATGGATGGGCTATCCTTTCCTGCGCGGCATTGTCAATATGTGCACCATGTTCACCATGGGCATGAGCACCCTGCAGGACAGCACCAGTATGCTGGGGATTCTGGACGAGGAACCAACGAAGTTTGAAAAGTGGCTGAGCCAAAAATTGGGCAAAGGCATTGACAAAGTGGTAATGGGCGTCGCTGTTTTTCTGGCGATCGTGCTGTCCCTCGGCCTGTTTTTCCTTCTGCCGGAGCTGTTCGCCCGTCTTTTGAAAACGTGGATGCCCAATCAGGCCCAGAACTGGCTGATCAATCTGCTCAGCGGTATTTTCCGAATCATGATCCTGATCGCCTACATTGCCTTCTGCGCCAAGGTGCCGGATGTTCGCCGTACTTTCGAATATCACGGTGCGGAGCATAAAACGGTCTATTGTCATGAACACGATCTGCCCCTGACCCCTGAAAACGCCCAGCAGTTTTCAACGCTGCACCCCCGCTGCGGTACCAGTTTCCTGCTGATTGTCTTTGTGATTTCGATCATTCTATTCACGCTGGTCGGCTATCAGGGCAGCAACGTAGCGCTGCGGTTCCTGAGCCGGATCATCCTTCTGCCGATCGTGGCGGGGATCAGCTATGAAGTGCTGAAAGGACTGGCCCACAGTGAAAGCAAGATCGCAAAAATCCTGCGCTGGCCCGGAATGCAGATGCAGCGTCTGACCACTCGCCCGCCCACCAACGAAATGCTGGAAGTGGCCATTGTTTCCATGAATGTGGCGCTGTACGGTCTGCCCAAGAACTGTGAAACCACCCCGGAGGGATATACCATTATCCGGGATTATCGTATCACTGACCCTGACTATGTGCCGTCTGAAGCGGCTGAATGAAAGCCCATGACCATTGGTGAAGCATACCGAAAGGCCAGCCGGGAACTGGCAGAAAAAGGAATCCCCGACCCCAAGGAAGATGCCTGTCTGATCTTATCCCATCTGACGGGTCTTTCCCCCATGGAGATTCGTCTGACAAAGGCAGAGCAGGTTCTTTCTACCGAGCAGGAGCAGCGTTTAGCGTCGCTCCTGCTTTCGCGCGCCCAGCGGATTCCGCTGCAATACCTGTTAGGGGAACAATGGTTCTATGGCCGCCACTTTCGAGTTGACAGCCGGGTTCTTGTTCCCCGCCAAGAGACGGAGACTCTTTGCGAACTGGGTATTTCCTTTTTGAACGAAAGAAAAGCGGAGCAGCCGTCTGCGCTGGATTTATGCACTGGCAGCGGGGCTATCGCCATTACGCTGCAATGCGAATGTCCGTCTGCATCTGTAACGGCTTCGGATTTGAGCGGCGAAGCGTTGAAATTGGCCGTGGAAAACGCAGCTTTGTACGATTCCCCTATTCACTTTGTGCAGGGCGATCTTTGGGAGCCGCTTTCCGGGCAACGTTTCGATCTGATTTTGTCCAATCCGCCCTATATTCCTACAGAGGAGTGCCAAATGCTTCAGGAAGAAGTGCGACGGGAACCCAGAATGGCGCTGGACGGCGGAAAAGACGGGTTCGATTTCTATCGGAGGATCGCTATCGACGGATGGAAACATCTGCTGCCCGGCGGAATGTTGGCGATGGAAGTCGGCGACGGCCAAGCAAAAGACGTATCGGAACTGCTTCGCCGGGAAAAACACTATCAGAAAATCCAAATTCATTGTGATTTATACGGCAAGGAACGGATTGTCAGCGCCCGTTCCAGCGAGCCGTAGCGCCCTTCTCTTTCTTGTATTTTTCATGAAAGAAAGGAAGCGCGTTATATGTTTGAAAAATTTGATTGGCTGCTGGATCGCTATCAGGAGCTTTCAGAGGCGCTCAGCCAGCCGGACATCATCGCCGATCAGCCCAAATGGCAGGCGCTTTTGAAGGAACATGCCTCGTTGGAGCCGTCTGTGGAGGCTTATCGGGAATATCAGCAGATTCTCAGGGAAGAAGCGGAAGCGCAGGAAATGCTGGAAGTCCCCGAAATGGAGGAACTGGCCAAAAGTGAATTGAATGAACTGCGGGAGCGCCGGGAGCAGCAGGAGCACAAACTCAAGCTGCTGCTGTTGCCCAAGGACCCGGATGCCGACCGCAACGTGGTCGTGGAGATCCGGCAGGGAGCCGGCGGCGATGAAGCGGCCCTGTTCGGCGCGCTGCTTCTGCGGATGTATACCCGTTACGCAGAAAGACACCGCTTTAAGGTCGAGCCGGTCAGCTATAATATGACCGAGCTGGGTGGCGTGAAGGAAGCCGTCTTTACGATTATCGGGCAGGGGGCGTTCAGCCGGCTGAAATATGAAAGCGGCGTTCACCGGGTACAGCGTGTGCCCAGCACCGAGGCCAGCGGACGAATCCATACCAGCACCTGCACGGTGGCTGTATTGCCGGAGGCCGAGGACGTGGAGGTCACCATCAATCCCAATGATCTGCGCATTGATGTGTACCGTTCGACCGGCCACGGCGGTCAGTGCGTCAACACGACGGACAGCGCCGTCCGTATCACCCATCTGCCTACCGGACTGGTCGTGACCTGTCAGGATGAAAAGAGCCAGATCAAAAATCGCGATAAGGCCATGCGGGTATTGAAAAGCCGGCTGTATGACAAGCTCCGGGAAGAAAAGGACAGCGCCTATGCCGCCGCCCGCCGGGGACAGGTTGGCACAGGCGATCGAAGCGAACGAATCCGCACTTATAATTTCCCGCAGGGACGGGTAACGGATCATCGAATCGGCCTGACGCTGTACCGTATCGACGAGATCATGGACGGCGATCTGGATGAGATCATCGATGCATTGCTGCTGGCCGAACAGGCGGAAAAACTGAAAGAACTGGGAGAGCAGGAATAAGCCATGGAAACGAAGATTTTACCCGCTTCGGAAGAAGCGATTCAGGAAGCGGCGCAGCTGCTTCGAGAGGGACAGCTGGTCGGGATACCTACTGAGACCGTCTACGGTCTTGGGGCAAACGCCTTTGACGAGGCGGCCGTTCGTTCCATTTTTGCGGCAAAGGGCCGTCCGGCGGATAATCCGCTGATCGTACACGTTTCCCGCCCCGAGGAAGCGGAACCCCTGTGCGAGGTGACAGAAACGGCTAGGACTTTAATGAAAGCCTTTTGCCCTGGGCCGCTGACCATGCTCATGAAGCGAAAGAGCTGCATTTCTGACGTGGTAACGGCTGGCTTGCCCAGCGTCGCTATCCGCATTCCTTCCCATCCTGTGGCACACCGGCTGCTGGAAGTGTGCGGTGTTCCTGTTGCTGCTCCCAGCGCCAACACCAGCGGCAAACCCAGCCCCACCACGGCCCAGCATGTGATGGATGATCTCCATGGCAAGCTGCCGCTGATCTTGGACGGCGAAGAATGTCAGGTAGGGCTGGAAAGCACCGTCATCGACCTGACCTCCCCCATTCCGACTGTGTTGCGGCCCGGCGGCGTTACCCCGGAAATGCTGCTGACTGTCCTGAAGGAAGTCAAAGTGGCTGACAGCGTCCTTCGTCCTCTTCGGGAGGGTGAAAAAGCGCTTTCTCCCGGAATGCGTTACCGGCATTACGCGCCTTCCGGCAAGCTGACCATGGTGAAAGGTACGCCGGAGCACGTGGAGCGCTGCATTCGCCGCCATGCGGAAGAAACGCTGCAAAACGGACAGGCGGTTCGCATTTTTGCCTTTGAGGAACATTTGAGCGCTTATAAGGGGCTGGATGCGGTTTCCATCGGCAGCCGGGAAACGCCGGAGAAAATGGCACATCTGCTGTTCAAGCTGCTTCGTCAGGCGGACGACGACCATATTCCCGTTCTTTTCAGTGAAGTATTGACCACGGATGGCATCGGTCTGGCTATCATGAACCGTTTGAGCCGTGCCGCGGCCTTTACGGAAATTGATGCGGACGTTGAGGAAGAAGCATAAGCCATGAAGACGGTTTTGTTTGTCTGCACAGGGAATACCTGCCGCAGTCCTATGGCCGCCTGTCTGTTCAATGCTTTCTGCGAGCGGCAGGGAGACGGAAAATACCATGCGGTTTCAGCTGGTTTGCAGGCTTTTCCCGGGGAACCAGCCTCCAATGGGGCGCTCCGGGCTATGGAACGCCGTGGATTGAATTTGCAGGAGCATCGGGCCCAGCCCGTCACGGAGGCCTTGGTGAGCAATGCTTGTCTGATCGTCTGTATGAACGAAGCCCATGCGGACGCACTGCGCATACGGTTTCCGCTCTATACTGATCGAGTGTGTACTTTTTCTGCTACGATTCCAGATCCGTTCGGCGGCGATGATACCGTCTACGAACAGACGGCACAGACCTTGGAAGCGGAGGTTGCCGTGGTATATCATCTGCTTTCTGCCGAAAAGAAATAATCCCTTTCGAAAGGGAAGCAACCTAAAATTTACAAAAAACTGAAAAAACTGCAATTTTCTTAACTGAATTCTTCCTTGCGGCTTGCATGAGGCTATTGTATAATGAAACTGCGCGATTTTGCGCGGTTTGGAGGATACAAAAGTGCCCCTCCGGAAAGGAAGATTTTTTGATGTCCAAAACGAAATTGACCCTGCTGACGGCGCTGCTGGTTCTGATGGTCGTTTCCCTGACGGTTCTGGTTCCTTCTGGCGCAGTGACGGATGAAGCGCTTTCCCGCTATGAAGACGCTCTGTGGGAACAGGAAGAAGACGAAGAAGAATCAGCACGAGAGGTGCTGAAGCCTCGCGCTGTGCTGGCGAATGCGGCTTTGAGCGACGTTCTGCCCGCCGCCAATATCAAGGCGCTGGATAGCGGCCTTTTCACCCCCGGAAGCGCGCCCTTGGAAGCCAATTTCACCGAAGACAGCTACCGTGATGATTCCATTATTGTTGAAATGGAGAAAAAGCGGTTGTACGACAGCGACGTTTTTATTGCCTATGTGCGTATTGCAACGCCGTCCCAGATTCGTACTGCTGTGGCGGGCAGTAAACTGAAATCTTCCAATACGAACCTCATCACCCGCATAACCGCCAATTATAACGGCATTGTGGCCGTCAATGGAGACTTCTACTCCAACTCCGAGAAAAAAGGCGGCTATATGGTTCGTCAAAAAGAAGTATTCCGCGAGAAAGTTTCCAATAATTACGACCTGCTGGTGATCGACGAAATGGGTGATTTTCATATTCTTCCACGAGGCAAAGAAAACCAGCAGAATGACATTTCCACGCTGCAGAACGAACATGAGATCGTCAACTGCTTTTTCTTTGGGCCTGCGCTGGTCGTTGACGGAGAAGTTCAGGGCGCTGATACCTACGACCAATACGCCTTCGATCCTACCCAGCCCAATCCTCGTGCGGCGATCGGCCAGATCGGGCCTCTGACCTACGCGGTCGTTGTGGTGAACGGCCGCACCTCCGATACGGTTGGCGTGACCATGGAACAGCTCGCGACGATCATGGGCGATATCGGCTGTCAGCAGGCTTATAATCTGGACGGCGGCAACAGCGCCACGTTGGTGTTCCATAACGAAATTTACTCCGCCAAGGAGAACAAGGAACGCAGTGTCTCCGACATTATTTATTTTGCAAGCGCCATTGGCGAGTAAGGAACCAAAATGAGTGTATTCCCCTATGGACTGTTTATCGCCGCGGGTGTCGGCTGTATGCTGATCGCCATGCTGCTGACGGCTCCGAAGCGTTCTTTTTCCAAAGGAACGGTAACGGTCTTCGGACTGTTGGCCATTCCCCTGTCGCTGGTCTTTTCCCGGCTTCTGTACTGCGTTTTTCAGCTGAATCTTTTCTGTGACACCTACGAAAACCCGTGGCTCATGCTCTGTATTTGGGATGGCGGATATTCGATCTGGGGCGTGATTCCCGCGCTGCTGCTGGCGGCATGGCTGACGGCGAAAAAGCAGCGTTGCTCTTTCCGCTCCCTGTGGGACTGCGTCAGCCTTTCTTCGGCACTGCTGTTTTCCATGTTATATGCAGGCGAAGGCAGAACAGAGCTTGGCATCGGCAAGGTGATCGACACGGGGTTCCTCACGTCGGCATTCCCATTTCTGGTTCTGGAACAAAAGCTGGGAGTGAACGTGGAGTATCGCCTGATCGTTTACCGGCTGCAATGCCTTGCATGTGTCGTATTGTTCCTCGTTATGCTGCTTTCCCGGCGCAAATCGAAGGCGGAAGGAATTTTGGCGCTCCGTTTCTGGTCGATTTTTGCATCCATGCAGATTTTTTGGGAAAGTCTCCGGGATGACGGACATATGCTCTTCATTTTTCTGCGAATTGGTCAGGTGGCTGCCGGAATCGTCCTTTTGTGGGTGCTGATCGACCTTTCACGCTGCTATCGGCAAGCATGCCTACATATGCCGTGGTTTGTCTGGCCGATTTTTGTTCTTTGCTTGGGACTGATCGCCGCATTGGAGTTTTCGCTGGACGGACGGCTGACGATCGGCACGCCTTCTATGGCGCGGGATTATGGGTTGATGGCCGTCGTATGCGTAATTCTGGCGACCCTTCCCTGTTTGCTGACCGGCAAGCTGAAGCAGAACGAATCAAAATAAGGAGGAATTGAATTTGGCGGCACTTCGCAAAACGAAAATCGTCTGCACCCTTGGCCCGGCTACGGAAGACGATGCGGTTCTCCGGGAGATGATCCTCTCAGGGATGAACGTGGCCCGCTTGAATTTCTCCCATGGCTCTTATGAAAGCCATGGCAGGAATATTCGGCGTGTTCGCACCTTGAGCCAAGAACTTCATACGCCCATCGGTATCATGCTGGATACCAAGGGGCCGGAAATCCGCTTGAAGACCTTCCGGGAACATCGCGTGACATTGCATAAGGGACAATTCTTCACCCTGTGCACGGATGAAGTAGAAGGCGACAATGAACGTGTCTCCATTACCTACGCCAATCTTCCCGCCGACGTGCAGCCCGGCACAACGATTTTGATCGACGACGGCCTGGTGGGGCTGACGGTGGAGAGCGTCAGTCAAAAGGAAATTTGCTGCCGCGTCAATAACGACGGTGTGGTTTCTGATCGAAAGGGCATCAATGTGCCGGACGCGAACCTGAGCATGCCTTTTGTCAGCCAGAAGGACCGTGATGACATTCTATTCGGCATTCAGCAGGACGTAGACTTTATTGCAGCTTCCTTTACGCGGACAGAGGAAGATATTCTTTCCATCCGTAAGCTATTGAATGATAATGGCGGGAAGGGAATTTCCATCATTGCCAAGATCGAAAACATGCAGGGCGTTCAGAATATCGACAGCATTCTGGCGGTCAGCGACGGCGTGATGGTGGCGCGCGGCGATTTGGGTGTAGAAATTCCGCTGGAGCAGATTCCTATCATCCAGAAGATGATTATCCGCAAGGCTTATTCCCGGGGCAGACAGATCATCACTGCAACGCAAATGCTGGACAGCATGATCAAAAATCCTCGACCCACCCGGGCCGAAGCCACTGATGTGGCCAACGCGATCTACGACGGAACAGGTTCCATCATGCTTTCCGGCGAGACGGCTGCTGGCCTATACCCGGTGGAGGCCGTACGCACTATGGCGAGGATCGCGCAGGTTGCGGAAGCCAGCATCGACTATGTGCAGCGCTTCAAGGACAGCGCGCCGCGGCCCAGCGCGAACATCACCAACGCCATTTCACACGCCAGTTGCACTTCTGCGCAGGATCTGAACGCCAAAGCCATTGTGACGGTCACGAAGACAGGCTTTACAGCGAAAATGCTCTCCCGCTTCCGGCCCAGCTGTCCTATCATTGCCTGTGCGCCTGTCGAACGTGTGGTTCGACAATTGAGCTTGAGCTGGGGGATCACTCCGCTGCTGATTGAAGAAGTCACCGATACGGATGAGCTTTTCGAACGTGCCGTAGATGCGGGCATGGATGCCGGGCTTCTGCAAAAGGATGATTTGATCGTCATGACGGCGGGCGTTCCCTTGGGGATCAGCGGCACCACAAACCTGATGCGCGTTCACGTAGTCGGAAGCCATCAATGGTAAATCTTGACAAATCGGATTTGGAAACCTATAATCAATTTCATGACAAAAAAGAGGGCTTCACGCCCTCTTTTTGAAACGGAGTGGATTCTGGATGGTGGTAGAACTTTTCCTGATCGGCGTGGCCCTTTCGATGGACGCTTTTGCAGTTTCCATGTGCAAGGGGCTTTCCATGCGGAAGCTGAATCATAAGCACGCATTCGTCATTTCCCTGTTTTTTGGCGGTTTTCAGGCGATCATGCCCCTGATCGGCTGGTTTCTCGGAACTCAGTTCGAGCAGTACATCAAGCCGGTGGATCACTGGGTCGCTTTTGCACTGCTGGCCTATATCGGCATTAAGATGATTTGGGACGCCACTCACGAAAAGGACGATGAAAAAAACGAAAAGCTGGAAGAACCCAAATTGGATCTGAAAGAACTTTTTCTGCTGGCCGTGGCTACCAGTATTGACGCTTTGGCCATCGGCATCACTTTTGCCGTTCTGCAGACGCCGATCGTTCCTGCTATCACCATCATCGGTCTGACGACCTTCTGTCTGAGCTGGATCGGCGTTGCCATTGGCAACCGTTTTGGCACCAAGTATGAAAAAAAGGCCGAAATTACCGGCGGTGTGGTGCTGGTACTGATCGGCCTGAAAATTCTGCTGGAGCACTTAGGGGTGATCAACTTCTGATTCTTCCGCTTCTTCATCGTTGAGAGGCCGGTCGAACTGAGGCGTGAACCAATCGGTGTTTTTCAGTTTTTCCAACTGCTCCCGGGTAATCATGGAGGCAGTGCCCAGACAGGCGTTGCAGCGATAGCCGCATTCCGGGCAGACACAAGCCTGTCCGTCCGTTTCTGACTGGATCATATAGGCCTCGCAATGGGGACAACCGCAGCGCATAAGTTCTTCCTCCTGTTTATTCTTCATTTTCTTCTGAAAGGAGACGCTCTGATGAAGCGCGTCAAATCGGTTTTCCTGCCGTTTCTTTTGGTTCTTTGCCTTGGTCTGCTGACGGGCTGCTTTCGTGCGACGGCGCTTAAAGAGCCCTATGCCCAGATCATGCAAGCGTTTGAAAACGGCGGTTTTTCGGTTTTTCTTTCAGAAGTTTCTGATGGAACGCCTGTCGCTATCGGGGAAAACTCCCGCTGGAAAGCACTCAATACCGAAAGTGGCGACGAGGTGCTGGTTTATTTTGACGACAGCAACCGGGCAGAATATTTGGCCGGGATGGTCGAGCCCGGCCCGTATGGGCAGATATTCTGGTATGGACAGCGATACATTCTGACCTATGCAGGAAGCAGCCAAGCGTTGCTCGAATTTCTGCACTCGCTGTAAACATTTTCCTGACGACTGATCGTCAGGGATTTTTTATTTGCATACTGCGGCAACCGGCGCAGCCGCCCTCTCCTGTTTCCCGCAGGCTGGCAGGCAGCGCGTCCCCTACGTCCTTCATGGTCAGAATGACCTCATCGCCAGGAATGGGACAACTTACGCCGCTCAACGCCAGCTGCGCCGCAGCAAAGGCTTGGGACACTCCGCCTACATTGCGGTAGACGCAGGGAATCTCCACCAGCCCGCAGACCGGGTCGCATACCAGACCGAGCATATTCATCAGCGCAAAAGAACAGGCGTCGCAGGCTTGCTTTGGCGTTCCGCCGTATAACTGCGTCAGAGCCGCTGCCGCCATCGCCGCTGCGGCTCCGCATTCCGCCTGACAGCCGCCTTCCGCGCCGCTGATGGTCGCTTCCAGAGCGATCACACGCCCGATTCCAGCAGCGGCAAACAGAGCGGAGATCAATTCGTCCTCTGAAAAATGTTCTTCTTCCTGCGCGGCCAGCAGGGCTCCCGGCAGGATCCCACAGCTGCCAGCCGTGGGCGCTGCCACGATTTTTCCCATGCAGGCATTGCTTTCCGCAACAGCCATCGCATAGGCGCACGCCTTACTGACCACGCCGAAGCGGCCCATCTGCTCCGCCCGCACCATCTTGGCGGCTTGACCGCCTACCCGCCCAGAAGCGGAACGCAGTTCCGGCGAGCAGCCGTCCTGAACGCTGAGGCGCATGATCTGAAGCCGTTCCCCCATTTTAGCCCGCACCGACTTCAAGGTTTCATGGCTTTTTTCCGCCTGCCACCGCAGAGAAATTTCCCCAAGAGATATTTTCTCTTTTTCGGCGGCTTCCAGAAGTTCCTTTATTGTTCGCATGACGCATTTTCCTCCGCAGCGGGCAAATAGGCTACCCGATATACGTCCCGAAGCTGTGCAAGCGCCTGCAGCAGCTCATCCGGCGCTTCGCCGTCCAGTTCAAGGGCCATAATGGCCTTGCCGCCCTGGGTATCCCGGAAGACGCGCATGGTGGCGATGTTCAGATGAGCCTCTGATACCTGCTTACTGATGGCGGCGATCATACCCCGTGTATCTGCATAGGTCAGGACAATGGTGTTTTCATGGCCGGAAAAACCGGCTTCCAGTCCGTCAATGGCATTGACGCGAATTTCCCCACCGCCGACAGACGAAGCCTGAACGGTCAAATGCCGCCCGTCTTCCCCGTCCACGTCCAGTATGACGGTATTGGGATGGGCGTGGCGCAGCTCGGCAGGATAGAACGAATACTCCAGCCCCTCTTGCCGGGCGATTTCCAGACTGTTCCGCAGGCGAAGATCATCCACGTTCATCCCCAGCAGACCGCCGATCAGGGCTTTATCCGTGCCGTGGCCCAGATAGGTTTTTTGAAAGGAACCGTATAGCCCGATTTTGGCACAAACCGGCCTGCAGCCCAGCAGACGCCGTGTGATCTTCCCGATCCGGGCCGCGCCAGCCGTATGAGACGAACTGGGGCCGACCATCACAGGCCCAATAACGTCAAACAAGTCCATCGCTGTTTTCTTCCTCCCACGGAGAATAGGTTTCTTCCGTTTTCAGCCATTCCATGCGACCATCGGTCACGCGGGTCAGTTCTTCCCGGACTTTTGCCTCGTCCGTCTCTTTCATTACCAACTCAAACGCCACGGCGGCGGTAAATTCCGGATTTTCCAGTCGGACGGGAAGACTTTTCAACTGGTGCTGCACCCGATCCCATAAGGGGTAGGCCACTTCTGCCATATAGCGCACCGTGGGATGCATTTCGCAGACCTTGGCGGCATTCAGCGCCAGAGCGCAGGTGTGAGAATAGGCCCGCACCAGTCCGCCCGCTCCCAGCAGGATCCCGCCGAAATAGCGGGTCACGACTACGGCGCAGTCCACCACACCACGCGCTTTCATGACCTCGATGATCGGCATTCCCGCCGTTCCGCCCGGTTCGCCGTCGTCGCTGTAGCGCATGATTCCGGCGTTTTTGCCGATGATGTAGGCATAGCAGTTATGAGTAGCGTCCTTGTACTGCTGGCGGATTTTGTCCAGAAAGGCCAGCGCCTGCTCCGGCGTTTCCACCGGGGCGGCGCTGCCAATGAAACGGCTTTTGTTGACGATATAATCGTCGTTCGCTTCCTGCAGAAGCGTCTTATAGCCGTTCATATTATTTCAGGATCAGACGGCAATAGTTCTTCTTGCCCTTCCGCAACAGAAGCCCGTCCGTGCCGATCTGGCTTGCGTCAATGCAGGCATCGATATCGGTCACTTTATTTTCACCGACCAGAACCGCACCTGCCTGCACCATCTTGCGGGCTTCGCCGCGGCTGGCGCACAGACCGCACATCGCCAGCAGGCTGGTCAACCGGCTGTCTTCCGCCAGCATGGCGGCGTTGACTTCGTAGGTGGGCACGTTTTCACTGCTGCCGCCGCCCGCAAACAGCGCCTGTGCAGCGTCCTGAGCCTTCAGGGCTTCTTCTTCACCATGCACCAGCTTGGTAATCTCAAAGGCCAGCACCCGCTTGGCTTCGTTGATCTGTGCATCCTTCAGCGCACCCAGGCGGCGAACCTCGTCCATGGGCAGGAAGGTCAGCAGACCCAGGAAGCGCTCCACGTCCGCGTCAGCTACGTTGCGCCAGTACTGGTAGAAGTCGTAGGGAGAAGTGCGAGCAGGATCCAGCCACAGCGCGCCCTTCTCGGTTTTTCCCATCTTCTTTCCGTCGTGGGTCATAATCAGTTTGCAGGTCAGGGCGAAAGCGTCCTGCTGCTCTTTACGGCGGATCAAGTCGGCACCGGAAAGCATATTGCTCCACTGATCGTCGCCGCCAATCTGCAGACGGCAGTTATACTTCTGGAACAGCTGCAGGAAATCGTAGCTCTGCATCAGCATATAGTTGAATTCCAGGAAGGTCAGGCCCGTTTCCAGACGGCGCTTGTAGCACTCAGCGGTCAACATGCGGTTAACGCTGAACAACGCGCCTACCTCGCGCAGAAAGTCGATGTAGTTCAGGTTCAGCAGCCAGTCTCCGTTGTTGACCATCATAGCCTTGCCTTCGCCGAAGTCCATGAACCGGGTCAACTGCTTCTGAATGGCCGCCACATTCCCGGCAATGGTCTCTTTGGTCATCATCTTGCGAAGATCGCTCTTGCCGCTGGGGTCGCCGATCATGGCCGTACCGCCGCCGCAGAGGATGATCGGCCGATGCCCGGCCTTCTGCAAGTGGCTGGCGGCGATGATCGGAATGAAATGACCAACGTGCAGGCTGTCCGCCGTGGGGTCAATGCCGAGATAGAAGGTCATGGGCTCTTTTTCGAGGGCTTTGTAGAGATCTTCCTCGAAGGTGATCTGTGCCAGAAAACCGCGTTCTTTCAAAATGTCCAGAATATGCTGCATGAGTGGTTCCTTCCTTTCTATATTTGGGTGTAATGGTATTTTAATGGTGCAACGCTTCGTTAAACAGTTCCCGCAGGATCGTCATTCCCTGATGAATCTGCTCCAGCGTCGAATTGGAGAAATTGAGCCGCAAAGTATTGTGATGGCCGCCTTCCGGGTAGAAGAATGAGCCGGGCACATAGGCAACGCCGCGCTCTACGGCCTGTTGGAACAGTTCCGTCACGTTTAGCGCTTCGGGAAGCTCTGCAAACAGGAACAATCCTCCCTCGGGACGGCTGAACTTCGTTCCTGCCGGGAAATGTTCCAACTCATCCGCCATGACGTTCAGCTTGTCTCGGTATCCAGGCAGAATCGCCTGAATATGGGGCTCCAACAAGCCTTGCCGCAGGAAACGATCCACTACCGCCTGCGTCAGATTGGAAGTGTGCAGGTCGGAACCCTGCTTGCCGATAGCACATTTACGCACCACATCTTCTTGCCCATAAATATAGCCAAGCCGCAGTCCGGGGCTGACGATCTTGGAGAAGCTGCCACAATAGGCTACATAGCCATCGTTATCAAAACTCTTGATGGTGGGAAGCTGCTCTCCTGCGTACCGCAGATCACGGTAGGGGTCGTCCTCCATGACCAGAAAATGATACTTTGCCGCCAGTTCCGCAATTTGTTGACGGCGTTCCAGCGAGAGCGTCCGCCCGGAGGGATTCTGGAAGCAGGGAATCACATAGAAAAGCTTAGGGTGATGCCGTTTTGCGGCTTCTTCCAGTGCGTCGATCCGTACACCGTCATCGTCGCTGGGGATGGAAACCAGATTGGCTTCATATAGCCGAAGCGTCTGCATGTTGCCAAGAAAAGTGGGGCTTTCCACCAGAACAGTATCGCCCGGATTGATGAACGCCTTGCACAGAAGATCCATGCAGGAGGTGCTGCCCGTGGTGGGAAGCACTGTGGCCGGGGTTGCCTCGAAGCCATAATGCTCCTTCAGATAGGAAATCAAGCTCTCTACAAAAGGCGGATACCCTTCCGTAGCGCCGTACTGCAGGATACGCTTACCGTCGTCCAGCAGCACCTGACGGGCAATCTCGGCACATTCCCTATCGGGAAGGGCTTCAGCAGACGGACTTCCGCCCGCAAAAGAGATCATGTTTGGTCTCGTCAGTACCTTGAAGATTTCCCGAATGGCACTGCCGGTCACATGATCGAACCGGGACGCAAACTGCAATCCCTCTGGCAGCATGACAGTCACTCTCCTTTGAACCGCCGTTTAATAACGGAAATATCTACTGAAACGAAAACTCGCCTTCCTCCCACTTGGGAGGAAGGCGAGATAAATCGCGGTACCACTTCCGTTTGTTCTCTGACGACGGCATATCGCTATCGTTTTACGCTGTAACCGGCGTACCGGCAGTCCGCTACTGTAACTTCACGGCTGGGCTTCAGGATGTATTCGCCTGCTGACCGCATCCGCCTTGCACCATCCGGCGGCTCTCTGAACGCGGGGCTTGCGCAGGGTACTGGTTCCCTTCGTGGCCTGTGTGCCCATTATAGAAAAGAACCGGCAGAAAGTCAAGCAGGAAATTTGTTTTGACTGTTCTTCCCTTCCAGACGGCCAAAAGCCTTGAGAAAGCTCAAATATTCGATTGCTTTGATACTGCGCCACCAATTTCTGCTGATGGCATAGGCGTCGGGATAACGTTCGATGGTGTTATACCATGTCCAGTTTGGTTCCCAAGAGCCGTCCTTCGAAAGCGTATCGACAACATGATCCAGTTCCGTTTCCACGATTTCGCGGTTCATGGGATACAAGGGACTCTCCGGGGTAGGAATGGAACCGGAAGGCCGTGGAACATAGTCTCCCCATTTGGCTGGATCGCGCTCAATCGCAGCGTTGCCTATTTCCAGCATCCGCTTGGCGGCCTTTTCTGGTTCTGGGGCAATACCAAGCCGGATCCAGTGCGGAAGAAGCAGCGCATATCCTGCAACACCATTTTCCCCCTTTGGCGGTTCCTGCATGAATTGCGGAAAGCTGCATGTGGCCACCTTGAGGGCTGTCTGATAAAGACTATCTTCCGGCTGACAAAGTGCCAGAATCAATCCGGCAACTTTATTTGACACTCCGGCATTTTCTTCTTTTGCTTCATCCTCTGTCATGCCCCACCATGGCGCATGAGGATAGTCGCGGCTGCTGGGAGTGCAGAACTGCCATTCTCCATTCCGAAAACAGGCTTCGGAGCGAAGAAAGCGCAGAGCCCCTTCCATCAAAGGATGCTGCGTAACGCCGATGTTCAGCATCAGCTGCATGGCATAGAGCGTCGCATTTAGCGTAGAGTTTTGGTTCCAGTCGTCTGGCTCCAACGCATAACCAAAGCCGCCGTCAGGGTTTTGATAGGCAGACAGTGCTTCCAGCACGGCACTTTCGGAGCCGTTTTCAAATTTTTGCCGATACAGCGCCCATTCCAGCGGACGCGCGTTGCGCTCAATCCAGCGACGGATACGGCACTGCATTTCTTCCGTAAGCGTTTTCATTTTCGTCATCCTTTCCCGACTGCTTTTCAGTCTCGAAAGGATTTTAGCATCCTGCCTGATGACTATTCTTGTAAAAAAACGACAGGATCGCGAGCCATTTCCAGTGCCTGTTTCAGCGGCATGGTGTGATAAAGGCGAAATTCGTTCGCCATATGAGCCTGATCGGTATAGCCGAATCGCAGAGCCGCGTCTGCCGGACGGAAAGTGGGATCATAGACGGCACTTTGCCAAAGGCACTGATAGCGCAGCAGTTTCATCATGGTTTTGGGCGTTACTCCAAACTGGGAAGCAAATAGCCGTTCCAGCTGGCGTGAACTGACGCAGATACTTTGCGCGGCTTCTTTTACGCTCCATCGTCCTTCCCGGCGGATAAAACCGTCCAATACGTTCAAACAGTCCGACGAGCCGCTTTTCTGCCATAACGCTGCGTAAATGATGCTCTCCGCCAGAATACAGCGCGCCGAAAAAGAAGTAGTTTCCTCCAGCATTGCCAGTACAGCCTTCGTCAAAGCCGGAAAAAAGTCTTCCCCCTCGCAACAGCCGTTCTTCGTGCCGTTCAGCGGACGCTTTGTCAGGAGCGCCACCGTCCATGGGTACATTCGAATCCCGAATCGCTCTTTAACAATGGTTCCAGAAGGATTCGATACGAAGGCTTCATCATTGAGTGTACAAAAATGCACCGTCCTTTTGCCGGTTAGACTGTCTTTTTCGAAAATCAGATCCATGCAGGTGTCCGGGATCACCAGTTCCCCCACTTTCTCGGCAATGCCCTCCTTCACCGGCCCCCAGAAACAGCGAAGGTAGGGCTGCAGCGGTTCGAAAGGGCTGACCTCCCAATGCCGTGCCGATTGCTGAAGCGGCGTGGACGTAATCGGATGATAGAGAAGATGAAGCTGCATAGGCTCCTCCGTCAAAAAGGTGGTAGAAAAAACGAGCCGCGGCTCATTCATGCTGCGGCTCGTTCAATTCCGTGCATTGCGCTGAAACCCTGCCCGTTCCACGTGTTTGAAAGCAAGAGCAGACTAAACGCGGACGGGGTGCATGGTCTCAGCCCCTGCTTATTCGATGGGCTTGCCGGTGACGATGCAGAGCGTGTCGCGGGCAATGACGATTTCCTCGTCGGTGGGGATCACACAAATTTTCACCTTGCTGTCATCCGTAGAGATAACGGCTTCCTCGCGGCAGCCGGCGTTCTTGACGGGATCCAGCTTGGCACCCAGATACTCGAAGCCCTGCATGACGCGCTCACGCAGCGCACAGTTGTTTTCGCCGATGCCGGCCGTGAAGACGATCACGTCCACGCCATTCATGGCGGCGGCATAGGAACCGATGTACTTGCGGATGCCATACACCAGCATGTCACGGGCGATATTGGCGCGCTCGTTGCCCTCGTCCGCGGCCTTGTCGATGTCGCGCATGTCGCTGCTCAGGCCGCTGATGCCCAGCAGACCGCTCTTCTTGTTGCAGATGGTCAGCATTTCATCCACGCTGATGTGCTCATTGTTGCAGATGTACTGCACCACGGCGGGATCCATGCTGCCGGAGCGGGTGCCCATGATAACGCCTTCCAGAGGCGTAATGCCCATGCTGGTATCAATGCACTTGCCGTTTTCTACAGCGCACATGCTGGAACCGTTGCCCAGATGGCAGGTGATGACGCGGGTCTTGGAGCGATCCACGCCAAGGAACTCGCAGACGCGCTTGCTGACATAGCGGTGGCTGGTGCCATGGAAGCCGTAGCGGCGCACGTGCAGTTTCTCATAGTATTCCATGGGAACGCCGTACAGGTAAGCCTTGGGAGGCATGGTCTGATGGAACGCGGTATCGAACACGGCCACGTTAGGCGTGCCGGGCATGACCTTTTCGCAGGCTTCGATGCCCATCAGGTTGGCGGGATTGTGCAGGGGGCCTAGCGGGATATTCGCCTTGATGGCCTCCTTGACTTCGTCGTTCACGAGAACGCTGGCGGTGAAGCGCTCGCCGCCATGCAGAACGCGGTGGCCCACAGCGCCGATCTCGTCCATGCTCTTCAACGCGCCCTTTTCAGGATCCAGCAGCGCCTTCAGCATCCATTGGATGCCCTCGGTGTGGTTGGCCATGGGAGCAGTCGCGTCAAAGACCTGCCCGTTGGCTTTCTGGTTGATGTGGCTGCCCTCGATGCCGATACGCTCCACCAGTCCTTTAGCCAACAGTTTTTCGCCGTCCATGTCGATCAGCTGATATTTCAGGGAGGAGGAACCGGCGTTCAAAATCAAAATTTTCATGGTAAGTACTCCTTCTCTTTTCGCTTACGCCTGCGCCTTTACGGCGGTGATGGCCACCACGCTGACGATATCATCCACGGAGCAGCCGCGGCTCAGGTCGCTGACAGGCTTGGCCAGACCCTGAATGATGGGGCCGATGGCTTCCGCACCAGCCAGACGCTGCACCAGCTTGTAACCGATGTTGCCCGCCTGCAGATCGGGGAAGATCAGAGTGTTGGCATGACCCGCTACGGTGCTGCCGGGAGCCTTCAGCTGACCAACGCTTTCCACCAGAGCGGCGTCTGCCTGCAGCTCGCCGTCCAGCTTGAGTTCGGGAGTCAGCTCATGGGCCAGTTTGGTGGCTTCCTGCACCTTGGTCACGTTGTCATGTTTGGCGCTGCCCTTGGTAGAGAAGGAAAGCATGGCCACACGGGGGTCGATATCCACCAGCTGCTTGCCGGAAGCGGCGCTGGCGATCGCGATGGCGGCCAGTTCTTCTGCCGTGGGATTGGGGATCACAGCGCAGTCGCCGAAGATCATCACGCCGTCGTCGCCCCACTTGTGATCGGGAATCTCCATGATAAAGCAGCTGGAAACTACCTTGATGCCGGGGGCCGTCTTGATGATCTGCAATGCCGGACGCAGCACATTGCCGGTGGAGTTGATCGCGCCGGCCACCATGCCGTCCGCATCGCCCGCCTTGAGCATCACAGCGCCGAAGTACAGCGTATTGCCGGTCACCAGTTCAGCGGCCTGTTCGGGGGTCATGCCCTTGGCCTTGCGCAGTTCATACAGCAGGCTGGCGTAGGCAGCGGACTTCTCGCTGGTCTTGGGGTCGATGATCTCCACGCCGGTCAGATCGGTGCCGGTTTCGGCGGCAACCTTCTTTACTTCGTCGGGATTGCCCAGCAACGTGACCTTCGCAATGCCCTGATCGGTGATCTTCCGGGTCGCCTGAACGGTACGGGGCTCGGTGCCCTCCGGCAGAACGATATGCATGACCTTACTCTTGGCTTTGGCTTTGATTTTATCAATCGCAGACATGATACTTTCCTCCCTTATGTGCTTACCATACAGCTTACGTGCAGGTATTCATAAATCCACAATAGTATACACCGTTTTGACAGGAAAAGGAACCCTTTCAGGGACTTTTTCCTTTTTAAAAAGTATAAGGGTTGTGGCGAGAAATAACTTTCTTCATGTACACGACTGGATTCACCCTTTTGAAAGCCTCTCTTGTGTTGATATCTCCCGGTGAATATGCTAGAATGCTTCTGTTTCTCTTTTCCTCAATTCTGTCCCGCTGCTGCAGTCGATGGAAGGAGCTTTGCTTTGACGACCATTGGCATTATCTGTGAGTACGACCCCTTTCATCGGGGCCATGCACACCAGTTTGCGGAGATACGCCGAATTTTCCCGGACGCGGCGATCATCTGTCTGATGAGCGGCTGCTTTACGCAGCGCGGACTGCCCGCTCTGTTTTCTCCGAGCGTCCGCGCGGCTGCGGCGCTGGAAAACGGAGCTGATCTGGTGCTGGAACTGCCGACAGCGTTTGCCGTCCGGGACGCGGAGCATTTCGCGCTGGGCGGCGTTTCCATTCTGGAACGGCTGGGATTTGTAGATTATCTTTCCTTCGGCACAGAGGATGAACTGTCCGTGCTGAAACCGGCGGCGGAATTACTGGAAGAACCGGACGAAGCGTTTCAGAGTCGGCTCCGATCTTACCTTGCAGCCGGCCTTTCTCACGCTGCGTCACAGGGAAAGACGTTGGAGGAGCGGTTTCCAGAGGCAAAAGAGGCATTTCATCGGCCGAACAATATTCTGGCGCTTTGCTATCTTCGGGCCCTTCGCCGCCTTGGAAGCGCTATGCAGCCGCTTCCCATCCGACGAAAGGGGGACTATCACGCAGACACCCTTTCCATCGGAGAGTTCCCGTCTGCCAAAGCGGTAAGGGCCAGCATTCTAGCAGAAGATTGGACTGCTGCGAAGGCGGCCTGCGGCTACGAACTGCCCCGTTCCCCCATTTGTCCTCCCACTGCACTGGATCAAGCCCTTCTGTTCCAATTGCGAAACATGACCCCGGAAGAGCTGCGCGGCTATGCCTGCTGCACGGAAGGTCTGGAAAACCGCCTGCTATTCGCCGCGAAGGAAACCACGTCCCGAAAGGCCTTATTGGAACGGGTCAAAACCCGCCGCTATTCTCTGACGCGGCTGAACCGACTTTTGACCCAGACGATGCTATTTATGGACAACGCCCTGCTTCAGGCTTACCCGGAGCCTGCGTTTGTTCGCTTGCTGGGGTTTCGTCGGAACCAAAAAGAACTGCTTTCCCAGCTGAAACGCAGCCGTATTCCCGTCGTTTCCAAGGCTGCTGACGCCGACCGAGCGCACCCGCTGTTTCAGCTGGAAGAACGTGCCTATGACCTATGGGCGCTGGGAGCCGGACTTCCAGCGTGTCAGCTGTTCCGAACGCAGGTCGTTATTCGTTGATTTCCCCATTTCCATATATAAAAGGAGACGAACTCATGAAAACCCTGTTTTCCTTTCTGAAACCGTACCGAAAGGAGTGCGTCCTTGCCCCGCTGTTTAAGCTGCTGGAAGCGCTGTTGGAGCTTTTCGTTCCTTTGCTGATGGCGGCGATTATCGACAAGGGCATCATGGCCTCGGACAGCGGTTACGTCCTCCGCACGGGTCTGATTCTGGTCGGGCTTGGCCTGCTGGGCTTCGGCGCGTCCGCTACGGCGCAGTACTTCGCTGCCCGCGCGGCTACCGGCTTCTCCGCCGATGTCAAGTCCTCGCTGTTCGCCCATATCCAGCGCTTTGCCTACGCTGATCTGGACAGGCTCGGCGCTTCGACGCTCATCAACCGTATGACGACGGATGTGAACCAGATGCAGACTGGCGTGAACATGGTGCTGCGGCTGCTGCTGCGCTCCCCGTTCGTGGTGTTCGGCGCGACGATCATGGCCTTTACCGTCAACGCTCGGGCGGCGCTGATCTTTCTGGCGCTGCTCCCCCTTCTGACCCTGACAGTGGTGGGCATTACCAGGCTGACGCTGCCCCGCTACCAGAAGGTGCAGGGCCAGCTGGATAAGGTGCTGCTGCATACCCGTGAAAACGTGACCGGCGTTCGCGTGCTGCGTGCCTTTCGGATGCAGAAGGAAGAAACATCTGCCTATGAAGCTGATAACGACGAGCTGACCCGGATGCAGCTGCGAGTCGGACGTCTGTCTGCCCTGATGAACCCGCTGACCTTCATTCTGGTGAATGCGGCGCTGATCGTTCTGCTGAAAAGCGGCGCTGTACAGGTCAATGAGGGCGCGCTTCAAACCGGCGAGATGGTCGCTCTGGTCAACTATCTGAACCAGATTCTGGTGGAGCTTGTCAAGCTGGCCAATCTGATTATCACCATGACCAAGTCCATGGCCAGCGCTGCGCGGGTAGAAAACGTTCTGAAACTGGAACCCACCATGAAGGATCCTGCAACGCCTGTGCTGCCTGCCCCTGATTGCCGGGAAAGTGTGAGCTTTGACCGCGTATTTACCCGCTACCCGGAAGCGGGCGCTGATTCGCTGACGGACGTCAGCTTCACCGCGCTGAAGGGTCAGACCATCGGTGTGATTGGCGGCACCGGCTCCGGCAAGAGTACGCTCATCCAACTGCTCCCCCGTTTCTATGACGTTTCTTCCGGCAGCGTCCGGGTGGACGGCGTGGACGTTCGTCAGCAGAGCATGGCTTCCCTACGGCAGCGGATCGCCGTTGTGCCGCAGAAAGCCGCACTGTTTCAGGGCACGATTCGGGAAAACCTGCTTTGGGGCGATCAGAGCGCCACGGACGAAGAACTCTGGCAGGCGTTGGAGACCGCACAGGCTGCAGAAGTGGTTCGAGGGAAAGCCCTTGGTTTGGATGAAATGCTGGAACAAAACGGCCGCAATCTGTCCGGCGGCCAAAAGCAGCGCCTGACCATTGCCCGCGCGATGGTGCGAAAACCGGAAATTCTGATTCTGGACGACAGCGCTTCCGCACTGGACTTCGCCACAGACGCGGCCCTGCGCAAGGCCATTCGGGAATTGCCCGGCGAGACCACCGTGTTCATCATTTCCCAGCGGCCCAGCTCCATCCGCTATGCCGACCAAATTCTGGTGCTGGATGAGGGGCGGCTGGTGGGCTGCGGCACCAATGCCGAACTGCTGAAGTCCTGCCCGCTTTATCAGGAAATTTACCGCACCCAATATCCTGAGGAGGTGATCGCATGAAACGCGATAGCGCCAAATCCGCTGTGCTTTCCCGCGCTTTGAAGTATGTGGGACGTTATAAGGCATATCTTTGGGTTTCGCTGTTTTTGTCGGCCGTCAGCGTTGCTGCGACGCTGTACATTCCCATTCTGACCGGACAGGTGATCGACCTGCTGATCGGTCAGGGAGCGGTCAAATTTTCCGCTATGGTTCCCCTGCTCGTCCGCATTGGAATTTTGATTGCATTGGGCGCGGCGGCTCAGTTCTTCACCGGCACCTGCAATAACCGGCTGACCTACTGCACGGTACGGGATATCCGTAACGACGCTTTCCGCCATTTGCAGCGGCTCCCCATTTCCTATCTGGATAGTCACGCTTCCGGCGACGTGGTCAGCCGTGTCATTACGGACGTGGATCAGTTTGCCGACGGCCTGCTGATGGGCTTTACCCAGCTCTTTACCGGCATTTTGACCATCCTGGGCACGTTGGGCTTTATGTACTCGGTCAACTGGATCATCGCTACCGCTGTGGTGGTCATTACGCCCCTTTCGCTGGTAGCTGCCTCCTTCATTGCCAAGAACACGTACAAAATGTTCTCCCTGCAAACGAAGATTCGTGGCGAGCAGACTTCGTTGATCGACGAAATGCTCACCCAGCAGAAGGTGGTTCGAGCTTTCGGTATGGAGCAGCCGGTGCAGACGCACTTTGACGAGATCAACGGGCGGCTGCGGGGGGCCAGCCTGCGTGCTGTTTTCTTTTCTTCCCTGACCAATCCGTCCACCCGTTTCGTCAATTCGCTGGTATACGCCTGTGTCGGCGTGGCAGGCGCACTGACTTCCATTGCCACCGGCGGCGTGGGACTAAGCATCGGCTCCCTGTCCGCTTTCCTGAGCTACGCCAACCAGTACACCAAACCATTCAATGAAATTTCCGGCGTTGTGACCGAACTGCAGGGCGCGCTTGCCTGCGCCCAGCGGGTCTTTGAGCTGATCGACGCGCCCGAAGAAACGTCCGACAGTCCTTCCGCCAAAAAGCTGGAGCCTGTGACGGGTTCCGTGGAGATTCAGGACGTTTCCTTCTCCTATGTTCCCGAAAAGCCGCTGATTCGCCATTTCAATTTGAAAGTGGCTCCCGGTCAGCGGGTGGCCATCGTCGGCCCCACCGGCTGCGGCAAGACGACGCTGATCAACCTGTTGATGCGCTTCTATGACGTAAACGACGGCAAGATCGTATTGAGCGGCCAAAGCATTGTGGACGTTACCCGGGAAAGCCTGCGGGAAAGCTTCGGCATGGTACTGCAGGATACCTGGTTGAAAACCGGCACCGTGCGGGACAACATCCGTATGGGACGGGAAGACGCAACGGAAGAAGAAATCGTCGCCGCAGCCAAGGCTGCCCATGCCCACGGTTTTATTCAACGGCTGCCCAACGGTTATGACACCGTGCTGACCGAGGACGGCGGCAGTCTTTCCCAAGGTGAAAAGCAGCTTTTGTGCATTACGCGCGTCATGCTGTCCATCCCGCCCATGCTGATTCTGGACGAGGCCACTTCATCCATCGATACCCGGACGGAGCAGCGTATTCAGCGGGCTTTCGAGAAGTTGATGCACGGACACACCAGTTTCATCGTGGCACACCGTCTGTCTACTATCCAAAACGCGGATGTGATTCTGGTCATGAACGCTGGCAATGTGGTGGAACAGGGCACTCATGAAGAACTGCTTCAAAAAGGCGGCTTCTACGCGAAGCTGTACAACAGCCAGTTCGCCGCATAAATCTTTTTCGAGCCGTGCGTTTTCGTACGGCTCGGATTTTCCCCTGCCGAAGGCATTGACACTCCTTGAACGTACCGCTATACTGGACAAGATTGTACGTTAAAGGAGCTTTCTTTATGTCTTCGAAACGATCCACTTTCCCTTGGAAAGAATTTCTGCGCAGTGTGGCGGTCATTGCGATCCCGATTGCGCTTCAAAACCTGCTGACCACCACCGGCAGCATGGTGGATACCATGATGATCGCCCCGCTTGGCGAATTGAGCGTGGGCGCAGTGGGACTGTGCGCCCAGTTTTCTTCTTTGATGTTCTCGGGATACTGGGGTTTTATGGGCGGCGGTATGCTGTTTTTTGCCCAGTATTACGGAGCGAAGGATGACGGCGGCGTGAACCGTGCCTATGGCATGACGCTCCTCTGCATGATGGCGGACGCGGTCGTCTTTTCCGCGCTCGCGCTGTTCTTCCCCGAATTCGTTATGCGTGTCTATACCGACAAACCGGCCATTCAGGAAATCGGCGTTCAGTATCTTCGGGTCGTTGGTTTCGCCTACCCGCTGCAGGTGTACGCCATGGCGATGAGCGCTCTTTTGCGCACCACGGACCGGGTACGTATTCCGCTGTATGGCGCGATTGCCTCTGTGGCGACCAATGTCTTTCTGAATTGGGTGCTGATCTACGGCCGCTTCGGTCTTCCCGCCATGGGTATTCAGGGAGCGGCTCTGGCGACTGTTTGCGCCGCAGGCGTTAACGCGCTGGTGATCCTGCTGATGGGAAAAGTGCAGAAACATCCTTATCTGTTCCGTGTCTCCCGTCACTTTGTCTGGAGCAAAGCCTTTGTGTCGGAGTATTTTCATAAATGTTTTCCCATTTTGATGAACGAAATCCTGATCGGCGTTGGCAACATGGTCATCAACATGGTGCTGGGCCGTCAAGCGGAGCAGGCAATCGCAGCCACCGCCGTATTCCGTACGCTGGAAGGGCTGGTTATCGGCTTCTTTGCAGGCTTTTCCAATGCCGCCTCTGTGCTGGTGGGCAAATGTGTGGGCGCTGGTGAGCTGGATACAGCCTATGAGCGCGCCAAGCGGTTGGTGTACCTTTGCGCAGGATTTATCTTTGTCGTCTGCCTGACGCTGGTACTGGCCCACAAGCCGATTCTGATGTCTATGAGCCTACGCGGCGAATCACTGGAGATCGGTACGGGAATGCTGATCATTTACTGTGTAGCCGCCGTGGTTCGTATGAGCAACTGGGTACAGAACGACACCTACCGTTCTGCAGGCGACGCGGCGTTCGGAACGATTCTGGAGATCGCCTTTATGTATCTGATGGTGCTTCCCTGCGTCTGCCTGACGGGTCTGGTATGGAAGGCTCCCTTCCTGATCGTTTTTGCCTGTTGTTATATTGACGAGCCCATCCGCTTTGTGCTGATGCACGTTCATCTTTATTCCGGCAAGTGGATCAAGCCGGTGACGAACATAGGCAAAGCCGTGCTTCCGGCTTTCCGGGCAAAGCATACGAAAAAGAATCGCAAAGCCGCCGTTCAGGCATAATAATTATGGGATTCAAAAAGGCAGCGTGTTTCAGCCAATGGGACGAAAACACGCTGCTTTTATTCGGAGAAAACCGCTTTTCTGTTCTGTTTCAAATTGTATCAGTCATCTTCATAACTCATGGCCGCAAAATACTTTTTACGCAAAAGAGCCGCGTCGCCTCTGGCAGCAAGAGTCGAAAGTTCCCGGCGGTCGTAGCGTGTCGTCAGCCATTCGCCCTCCGGATAGTAGCGGAACTCGTCCAGCTCCCGTTTCAGGCACTGATCGAAATAGGGATCTGCCCAAGCCATATCCCCCTGAAACACAACGGCCTCCTGATTGTAGCAAAGAGACAGATTGTGCAGGGCGGACGCATAGCAGCGGGCCAGATATTCGACGGTTTTTCGGGCTGCCGGGTCGCCCTGCCGCGAATGAGTGAAAAGGCTCTGGAAGGTCAATGGCTCCTGTTCCAGCCATGAGGCTTTTTCTGCCATGAGCAGCTGGTGAAGATGATCCAGCCGAACGGCGCTTTCCAGACAGTGACGCTTTCCGCAGCCGCATAGTTTTTCGGGGCAGTCGGCGATCTGCATATGGCCAATCTCGCCGATCAGTGCGTCACGTCCATTGAGAACGTGACCCCGTTCCATCATGCAGGCACAAACGCCCCAAGTGGTAAACAAAGTCAAAAGACGACAATGGGAAAGTTCTTCTTCGTCCAGAAGCACCGCCCGTCCGCAGGCTTTTCCCGCATTGTCCACCAAAAAGACCAGCGGTTCCTTGAAAACGTTTTGCAGGTGGGCTGTCAGGGAAACATCATTCCCCCATTCCGGGTTTTGCGAGTCGTAGCGCAGCAGTCCGCTGGTATCATCCACAATGCCGGAAACAGACAGTGCAACGCCGTACAGTTGCTTTGCCGTCATGGAGTGGTCATCCAGATATTCGTGAACGCATTCCGCCAAAAAGGCAAAGGCGGTTTCCGGGTCGTGGTCCAGCCGGTGTTCCTGCCGGGTCACGGCGTAAACCTCCGTCCCGACAAGATCAGCCAAAGCCAGTGTGATGGCGTCCGGCCACATGGCGATGGTCAGAATCTTCCGTTCATCCGCAAATTCAAAATACTCGGACCTTCTGCCGCCGTTGACGTTATAGCCCGCATACCCCGCAGATTTCAAAATGCCGCGCTGACAAAAGTACTGCAGTGCCCGCATGGTCGTGGGTTTGCTGATGCCGGTTGCAGCGTGAATCGCCGCGATCGTCTGCTTTTCGCCGCTCATGAAGGTTTCCAAGATTCGCTGCCGGTTGACCAACTTGATATCAGCCGGTACGGCAATTTTGTCGATTGAGATTTTCGTTGCCATCGTTCTTATTCCCTCCAGCGCACTCTGTCCCATTGATTCCTACCATACAACTTTCTTTCTGCCCTGTCAACCTGCCCTGGCAACGGATTCTCTCTGCGGCGAAATGCTTTTTCTTTCAGAAAGTACTTGCCTTTTTAGAACGGGTCGGGTAAAATAGAGAAGCCGTGTGCATGATGATGGTTGAGTCCTGTGCGATTTCAATGCGTGAACCCTGTCAGGTCCGGAAGGAAGCAGCAGTAAGCGCGGTTTGAGATGTGCTGCGGGGTCGCTCAGCTTGAGTGTATGCGGTTTTCTATATCAATTTGACCGTACAGGGAGGCGTAAAGATGAATTACCGGCACTTGCAGGCTATGGATCCCGAAGTTTTTCAGGCTGTTACGGACGAAGTGGAACGTCAGCGCGCCCATATTGAACTCATCGCTTCGGAAAATTTTGTTTCTTCAGCGGTGCTGGAGGCCATGGGCTCCCCGCTGACCAATAAATACGCCGAGGGTTATCCGGGACGTCGTTATTACGGCGGCTGCCAGTATGTGGACGTAGCCGAAAACATTGCCCGCGACCGTGCAAAAGAGCTCTTTCACGCCGAACACGCCAACGTTCAGCCGCACAGCGGCGCGCAGGCCAACACGGCGGTCTATTTTGCCATGCTGCAGCCCGGCGACGTGGTGCTCGGCATGAATCTTTCCCACGGCGGTCATCTGACCCACGGAAGTCCTGTGAATCTAAGCGGAAAATATTTCCATTTTGTGCCCTACGGCGTTGATGAGCAAACCGGGCGGATCGATTATGAGGAAGTTCGCCGCCTTGCTCGGGAACACAGACCGAAAATGATCGTTGCCGGTGCTTCCGCCTATCCGCGGGAAATCGACTTCCGAAAAATGGCGGAGATCGCCCATGAAGCCGGGGCACTTCTGATGGTCGATATGGCGCATATCGCCGGTCTGGTGGCGGCGGGGCTCCATCAAAGCCCTGTCCCCTACGCCGATTTTGTCACTACCACCACTCACAAGACTCTTCGCGGTCCCCGTGGCGGTATGATTCTTTGCAAGGAAGAATACGCGAAAGCGATCGACAAGGCCATTTTCCCTGGCACGCAGGGCGGCCCGCTCATGCATGTGATCGCCGCCAAGGCCGTTTGCTTCGGCGAAGCGCTGAAGCCTGAATTTCGTCAATATCAGCAGCAGATCATCCGCAATGCCAAGGCACTGGAAAATGCGCTGCGCCGTCTGGATGTGCGCATGGTTTCCGATGGAACGGACAATCACCTGCTGCTGCTGGATCTGACCAATACCAGCCGCACCGGCAAGGAATTGGAAGAACTGCTGGGCCGCTGCAATATCACTGTGAACAAGAACACCATCCCCGGTGAAAAGCTAAGCCCCATGGTCGCCAGCGGCATCCGCATCGGCACTCCTGCCGTTACCACCCGCGGCATGGTGGAAAGCGATATGGAGCAGATCGCCGGGATGATCCGCACGGTCATTGACGGCGGCGAGGACGTATGCCCGGACGTCAAGCGTCAGGTAGAAGAAATGATGAAGCGTTTCCCGCTGTACGAGGGTTTCCCCAATGAATGAACAAACCAGCGAAAAAGGGCTTGCCGGCGAACGGCAGGCCCTTGCCTATCTTCGGCAGCACGGAATGCGCCCAGTGTGCCAGCGCTATCGCTGTCCCTATGGCGAAATTGATCTGGTGATGCTGGATGGTGAATGTCTGGTGTTTGTGGAGGTCAAGCTTCGTTCACGCGGAAGAAAAAACGACGGCGTACTGGCCGTAAATTTTCAGAAGCAACAGCGCCTGATCCGAGCGGCCCGCTGCTACTTGGGCGAATATCCGACGGAAATGCCGGTCCGGTTCGATATTGTCGAAATTACCGGCGCGGGTGTTTTTCATCTTCCCAATGCTTTTGAAGGCAGCGAGTGGTAAACGCCATTCCCTTTTCGTCTTTGCTTTCTCCGGAAAATATGTTATGATGCTTTCAAATTCTTTTCACCAGTCAGAAGGAGAATTCACGCAATGAAAATTTTGTTTATGGGAACTGCGGCGGCGGAAGGTGTTCCTGCCCTTTTCTGTCATTGTGAACAATGCCGTTATGCCCGGGAACACGGCGGGAAAGAAATTCGCGGACGCTGCGGCGCCATGATCGACGGCAAGCTGAAAATCGACTTTGGGCCGGACTCTTACAGTCAGATGCTCAAATATCGTCTGGATTACCTGCCCATGCAGGCGCTTCTGATCACCCATGGTCACGAGGATCATCTGACCCCCACGGAGCTTGGGTATCGGATGGAGGGCTTCGGTCACTTCCCGGCGGACGATATTCCGCTGACGGTTTACGGCAACGAGCACGTGGGCGACTTGGTGCAACCCTTCTTGAATCCCCACCTGGCCTACAGCCGCATCCGTCCTTTTGAGTCCCGCAGCATCGATGGATACAGTGTAACGGCGCTGGAAGCGGTGCACTATATCGACCCGAACTCCAAACGTTACCCCATTGAGTCTGCAGACGGAAAAACCTTCTATAGAACGGAAGAAGCGCTTTTCTATCTGATCGAAAAAGATGGGAAAAGCATTCTTTACGCCCACGACACCGATGAATTTACTTCCCGTGATATGGAATTTCTGGCCGGCCGCAAAATCAACCTGATCTCCATGGACTGTACCAACGGCACATGGGACTGCGAGTATTACGGTCATATGGGCGCAAATGACAATCTCCGTATGCGGGAAAAGCTGCTGGCAAACGGCGCTGCCGACGAGCATACCATCTTTGTCGCCAATCATTTTTCTCATAATGGGCTGGTGCCTTACGAAGAAATGCAGAAACGTCTGCCCGGATTTATCATCAGCTATGACGGACTGGAATTAAACGTTTGAGCGGCAAATCCCCCTATGCACGGCTTGTATTGGCCGGAAATAGGGGGGATTTTTTCAAGGGTGAAAATCAGGTTGTCAGTTCTTCGTTCACGCGGCGGCGGAGTTTTTCGAAGAAAGCGGCTTCCCGCGGATATTCCGTCAGCGTCAGCAGGCCTTGGGCACATTCGTTCAGCAGATGCAAAACGTGTTCCCGGCCTCGCAACGTTTCTAATGCTTCCAAGGCACGAAGATCCTGCATTGCCAGATGAAGATTCATGAAGCGCAGGGATTCCTCCGGGTTCCCATCCGGGCCGGGATAGACCTGAAAGGGATCTCCTGACGGAAAAACGCCGCCAGCATCCGTGGTTTCATAGGGGTTGATCTGTCGGCGAGATAGCTCCGTATGATAGAAATTATACCCCCATTGCAGAAAACCTTCCAGCTGAAAGAGGTAAAGCTGAACGCCCAAAATACGCGTCCGTGCGGCGGGCATAGCGATAAATGCGTTCGTCACATCCCGGTATTGCCCAACGCAGTAATAAGTCCAGAGACCCGATACTTCGGCCTGCAGGAACTGCTCCAGATGGTCAATAGCAACGACAGGCTTTTGGAGAGCACCCGTCTGATAAAAGGCAAAATCGGAAAGAGCATCGATCACGGGTCGCCCCTGAATATATGGTTTCACCAGCGAACAGGCATGGCGGTAATCTTCCAAATGTTCCAAAGAGGGCTCGTCGGAAATGTGAAAATAAACCCGGTCGGCTACTCCAAGCCGTTTTAATTCGTCCATCAGTGCCGGAAGAAATTCCCGTAAAAAGCGGGCGTATTCTTCGCCATGCGCGTCCGTTTCCCAGCCGAACAGGCGTTTCTCTACGCCGTCTATCGCAGCCATGATCTTGGGTGCAGCCTTGGCTCCCCATTGGGTAAAAAGATGCGCCATTTCCAGATAGGAAACGCCGCAGCGGCGGCAAACTTCTATCCACCGTTCCATGCGCTCGAAACCAAAGGAATATTCGCCATCGTGAACCGTTACATCCACCAGCTGAACAGTCAAGCGCTCCCCTCCGGGGGCGGTGTCCAGCGGCGGGGTAAAAAGCGGAGTCAGGATCATGTTGCAGCCGCGGCGCACAGCTACTCGAATAAACTTTTCGATGATCGACCAATGTTCTTCGCTAAATACGGGAACGCGATAATATTCTGCCAGACAGTCCGCGTGGAACCAGTGGGTGCGGATCAATTTCTGCGGCGGCAGCATTCCCGGCAGAATAGTGACAGAAACGCTGATGGTTGCCAAAACGTTTTCATTCTTCGTGTCCTTGAGCTGAAGCTCGATCGGGTACGTTCCTGGCTTACAGCTTCCTTCCGCTTCGACATCGAGCCAGAAGGATTGCCATTGCCCCGTCTGCACCCGCAGCGCCGCCAACGGATCATCCCGTTGCTGCTCCCGCAGAAGGTCAGGATATAGCCCCGGCGTTTTGCGCAGGTAGTTATCGTCTGCATTCGGCAGCGTCGCAAGCCTCACCGGGACGGTCAGCACCGTGCGAATGCGAATCCATGCGCTCAGCGGGGAAACGGTCTCTAAGTATACGGGACGGCGATCCAATTCTGTTATGCCCTGAAAGGCAATCTGAAAAGAGATCGTCTCGTTCTGAAAGCCTTCAAAATAGCTGCAAAGCTCCGATTCACGAACAGGCTCGTCTGGAAAAACCTTGGCGGTTGGGGTTAATGAAAATAGGCGCAATTTCGGCATAAACGTTTGCCTCCTTGGTGAAAGGGTTGAATTTTCCCCTCTATGAAACTGATCCCCTGCCTCCCCATGCTTGAAAAACAAAGTTTAGTGGGCTTGATCGCATCGGAACGCAAGCTTTCTTTCAAGTATATTTTCGCCCTTTTGAATAAATCTCCTTCCTGCCAAACCGTCGGCAACGGAAGTTCAAAAAATACGTAAAAACGCCGAAAAAGATAGGCTGTTTTCCGTCGAAAAAACGTGTATACTGAAAGGCAAGAATCGTGAATACTTTTGTCAGCTTGAGAGGAGAAATGCCGAATGCATTTTGTACAGGAAAAAGGGACCTATACTTATCTGGATTCTACCCGCCATCCGTTGTATGGAATCGCTCACTATCCCCGTATCAAACGGCTTCTAGATGGCCGCTTTATGCTGATCTTTCAGGCCGACCAGCTGGGAGGAACGATCTACGCCGCTTTTTCCGGTGATTTGAAGCAGTGGAGCGATCCGAAACCCGTCGTCAGTGCCTATAATATCCGCACGGAGGATGGAAATCTGGACAGGCGGCTGTTCATGACCGCGGATTCTGTTGTTTTGCAGAATGGAGATATACTGTTGGTTTGCTCCTATCGCCGCGAAAAGCAATATGCTCATAATGTGGCGGGCAACGGACTGGTGATGACTCGTTCCTGTGACGGCGGCATAACCTGGTCTGCCCCGGAGATTATCTATGTGGGCACCAACTGGGAACCCCATGTGCTGCAGCTGCGCTCGGGAGAGATCCACGTTTATTTTACCCATACGGCTCCGAAAATCCATGCTTACGGCTTCAACACCTCTCGCCGTTCCAGTGGCACAGCGTTGATTCGTTCATTGGACGGCGGCTTCACGTGGACGCCCGACGTGAAGGGTGCTCCGTATACAGCCCAGCGCGTAGCGCAGCAATACGTGATGGAGCTGGAGGGAGTGCGGCACTATACCGATCAGATGCCGGTGGCTGCGGAACTCAAGGATGGCTCCATTGCTCTGGCACTGGAATCCTTCGCAGCTGACCGCAGTTATCATTTGTCCATCGCCTTTACCCATGACAACTGGCAAAAAGCACTGGAAATGGACGAAGACGGCCCCGAAGATCGCATCAACTATTTCTGTCCTGGTGCAGGCCCCTATCTGGTGACGCTGGACAGCGGCCTGACTGCTCTTTCCTACAATGATAAAAAGAATTTCTATGTCTGCGCCGGCGACAAGACCGCCCACCATTTCGAAGCGCCTGTGACGGTTTTCGGACACTTGGGAAAAGGCTTCTGGGGTTCTTTGCTGGCCTTGGAAGGGAATCGAATCGTCGTCTGCTTCCCGCAGGTCACCAATACGCGCAATAACGGAATTGCGATTCAGATCATGCGGCTTGAAGAAGAATAAGCAAAAAGTTGATGGAATAAAAGAATATTACCTGTATCTTGCCGTGCTGACGAATGTTCATCCCCAGCACGGTATTTTCATCTCAAAATTGCAAATCGTATTTTCGAATCAAATCCAGCAATTCTGTTTTGTCCTCCAGACCGCTGGCTGTTACCATTCGTTTTAGCCGGTATTTCACGGTACTGGGCGTGAGGTAGTGCTTCATGGCGAGCGAAGTACTGTTTTCCCCGTTCAAAAGTCCCTTGAGAATCATTCGGTCTTCCGAAGAAAGAATGGCGCAAAGCTTTTCCAAGCACATCATATCGTTTAATTCGTCGTCACGATAAAAGGCGGCCGATGGTTCGAAAACAGGTTCGTGCTGATTGCTATAGGACAATCGCGGTTTGTCGTCTGTATCCAACTCCTGCATATTCCATTTCATGTTCATCACGATATGCGAAAGATAGTCCGATTTGCGCAGCATCTCGTACAGAAGGACGGCCGCTTTGCCGTATTCCAGATAATTCAGGTGGACACTTACAATGTTCTCGGCATAGTAACCAGCCAATGTGGACTCCTGACAACTGACGATCAGCAGATTTTCAAAAACCTCCGGCTGCTCTGCCTTCAAACGGCGTACCAGCGATATCGCAGCAAAACCATTGGTACAGATCAAAGCGTCCGGCCATGGCTTTTGTGTCGACAATTCTTCAAAACACTTCCGAAGCGAAGTCTGGTTGTAATAGATCAGCGAAGAGACTGGAGCAATCGCCGCCTGATAGGCCCGCAACCGGCTCATGTCGCTGATCGACTTCGGATTAACGCCGTATAGCCCAACACGATGGCAGTTTCTCGAATAAAGCCACTGAACAAGATCGTGCATGGAGCTCATCACATCTGAACAAACGGTAGAATAGCGGCAATCGAAGCGTTGACTGCCCTCATTGCTGATCAAAATCGGATAGATTCCCCGATGCGACGCTACCTTCAAAACCGAACCGACCCATTCATGATCCGTCCCAATGACGAATAAATAGCGGCATTCCTCTGGAATATCCTCCATGCAGACTGCTTGATTGAACGGAATCCGTTTGCATTTCAGCTGACTGATAAGACTCTCCGTCAGTTTTTGTCCCCAAATGCTGCGGGCATAAAGCGGTTCGGCCAAAAGTGCTACCATATAGCATTTCCCTTTCCCGTGTTTTGTTCGAACAACCATAAAGCAAGAAAATCACAGCCACTCGTTCGAATGACTGTGATTTTGAGAACGGAGCGGTTCCTCCAACTAAATTCCGACCTATTAGCCTTTTACGCTGCCCAGAACGATACCGCTGACAAAGTAACGCTGCAGGAAAGGATAAACGCACAGGATCGGAATCGTTGCGACGATGATCTGCGAACACTTCACCGTGCGGTTCGCCAGCATGGCATACAGTTCATAGTCGTCGGCGGACATATCGGCCACATTCATGTCGATCAGGATACTGCGCAGATAGGTCTGCATGGGCACCCGAGACGGTGTGGTGATGTAGATCATGCCGTCAAACCAGGCATTCCAATGGCTGACAATACAGAAAAGCGTAATGGTCGCAATGGCGGGCAGGGAAACCGGCAGATAGATCTGCACCAACGTGCGCAGATGGCCCGCACCGTCGATCAGCGCTGCTTCCTCCAGCGCCGTAGGCACCTGACGGAAGAAGTTCAGCATCAGCACCAGATTGAACACCGGCAGCGCCCCCGGCAGCACCAGCGACCATAGCGTATCCCGCAGCCCCAGCTTGGCGATCAGCAGATAGTTGGGGATCATGCCGCCGCTGACCAGCATGGTGATAAAGAAGTACCATGTGTAGACATTGCGGAAATGAAGCTTATCGTTGCTTTTGGAGAGCGGATAGGCCGTCAGAATGATGAAGAACAGATTCAGTCCGCCGCCCAGCAGCACTCGAAGAATGGAAGTGCGGAAGGAGGTCCAGAAGCTGGCGCGGGTCAGGATGTAGGTGTAAGCATTCAACGTCCAGCCCTTGGGCCAGAAATACACCTGATTGCTGTCCACATAGAAGCTGTTGCTGAACGAAATGGCGATCACGTTCACAAAGGGCAGCAGACAGACCAGCGCCAGTGCCGTCAGCAGGACGATATTCACCGCGCGGAATACCTTGCGGCTGGTGCTTTCCTTGATATGGTTGCCGACGCGGCCGCCCAGCTGTTTTTTCGCTATCGACGTCATGAGGTTTTCCCCTTTCTTTCCCAATATCAGGCTCGGTCAGAACAGACGATAATCGAAAAATCTGTCTGCTACATAGTAGGACGCCGAGATAAACAGCATCGAAACCACCGATTTGAAGATGCTGACCGCTGCCGCCGGGCCGTACTTGGCGTTTTCAAGGCCCAGACGGTATACCATGGTATCAATAATGTCGCCCGTTTCATACACGATGGGGCTATACATGTTGTAGACCTGATCGAAGCCGGCGTTGAGCACGTTGCCGAGACTCAATACCATCATCAGCACGATAATCATGCGCATACCGGGCAGGGTGATGTGCCATGTCTGCTTCCAGCGGTTCGCACCGTCAATGGCGGCCGCTTCGTACAGAGAGGGATCGATGCTGGTGATGGAGGCCATATAAACGACAGTGCCGTAGCCGAAGTTCTTCCAGACATCCGTCCAGATGATGGTTTGCTGGAAGTATTTGTTATCGCCTAAGAAGTAGATGGATTCATGCCCCAGCAGGTTCAGCAGCTTATTGATGATGCCATTCTGCGGGCTGAGAAGATCCATGATGATGGAGCCGAAAATGATCCAGCTCAAAAAATGCGGGAAATAAATGATGGTCTGAATGGAGCGCTTGACTTTCGTCAGCTGCAATTCGTTGAGCATCAGCGCTACCGTGATGGGAATCACAAGGCCCAGCACGATCTTCGCCACGGCAATCGTGACGGTGTTGCGAAGCACGTTCATGGTGTTGGGCATGGAGAAGATATACTGGAAGTTCTGCAGTCCAACCCATTTCTGATTGCCGAACAAGCCCTTGGCAGGGATAAAGCGTTGGAAGGCGATGATCAGACCGCCCAACGGAACATAATGGAAAATGAAAATGATGATGATGCCGGGAATCAGCATCAGATGCAGCGGTATTTCGTACCCGCTGATTTTTCTCCGCTTTTTGGGACTGTTCACCACTGCTTTTTGGGTCATTTTTCATCCTCCGCTCTTCAAAAAGGCTGCGCCGGCTGCCGAGGCAACCGGCGCAGCGAATCGAGTTATCTTAGTTGTTCTTGGCAGCCTGAGACTGAGCGTACCACTCGTTGACATCGTTGGTGATCTGAGTGCCACCCATGGAGTCGAAGGTCTTCAGCCAGTTGTCGAATCCTTCGTCCACGCCTACTTCACCGATGATGATCTTGGTGAAAGCGGTCAGCTGTTCGTCCTTGATGGTGGTCCAGCGGTCCTGCATGAACTCATTCTGAGCACCCAGGAAGCCGTCGTAACGAATGCGGTCGTTTTCAATCGCATCACGCAGCACGACCATGGGCGTGTAGGGGCCGTTACCGAACATGTGCTCCCAGTTCCAGATGGAATTGCCGGTGGTCAGGTTGTTCCAGTAGGTCACAGCCTTGGCACGCAGAACGGAGGTGTCGCCGCCAGCGTCGTAGCATTCCAGCAGGTTCAGGTAGGTGTTGTAGTTATCCCAAGAGGAAACGCTGGCCTGGAAGGGCTCCAGATTCTGAGCGCTGTCGTTGGAGAACCACCAGGTGCCATCGCAGATGCCGCCCTGAGCCACGAAGGTGCACAGCGCACGGATCTTGGCAGCCACTTCGGGATGCTCGTAGTTCTTGTTGATGACGATCCAGCCGCGCTTGTTGGGGGTCAGATACTGTTCCACAGGAGAACCGTCTTCGGAAGGCAGCGTCACGCACATCCAGTCGGAGTTCTCATCCACATCATGCAGCTTCATCAGCGTACCGGCCAGCCAGTGTCCCGCGTAAACGATACCGGTCTGGCTGTTGAGGATCAGCGCCTGAGCGTCGGTGTTGGACTGAGTGATGAATTCCTTGTCCAGCATACCGTCATTGTACAGGCCGTTCAGGAAGGTCAGAGCCTTCTTCACGTTTTCCTGCGTGCCGCCCCAAACCAGCTTGCCGTCTTCTTCCACCCAGAACTCAGGATAAGCCTTGAAGCCGGCGAACAGGCCGCGGGTGGAGTAGTACAGGGACTTGTCGATCAGCATACCATAGTTGTTTTCGTTGTTGCCCAGATTGGCCTCGGCGAACTTGACCATGATGTTCTTCAGATCGTCCATGGTCTTAGGGGCTTCCAGATTCAGAGCCTCCATCCAGTCCTTGCGCAGCCAGATGTAGGAGAAGGTATCGGTATCGGAGATATTGCAGGGGATGCCGTAACGCTGGCCGTCGTAGGAGGCCATTTCATACAGCATACCGCCGTCGGAGTTCTGGATCTCCTTATCCCAGGTGGTGAAATACTTATCGACCACGTCGTCAATGGGCATGATCAGATCGGATTCCGCCAGCTGAACCAGATCGTTCTGATTGGTGACGATGAACATATCGGGAATGTCGCCCGCGGCGATGGACAGACGAAGCTGGTTCACATAGCCGTTATCAGCGTTGTTCTTCAGCCACTGATACTTGATCTTGATATTCAGGGCCTTTTCAGCAGCCTGAACGTAGCGGTTGTTCTCGAGGGTCTCGCCCCACCACTCGTTCCAGATGGCCATGTTGCTTTCCAGCGTGCTGTCATAGTAGTTGACGATGGTCACTTCCACAGGCTCGTCGTAGGGAGCTACCAGAGCGCCTTCGCCATACTTATCTTCATAGAACTTCTGGAGGTTATCAACGACCAGCTGAACCTGCTTGTCGAGATAATCCTTCTCGTGTTCGTCCACGGCGAACGCGGAGGTGGTCAGCAGGCTCAGGCACAGCGCCACAGCCAGCACCAGGGAAAGGATCTTTTTCATACCAGTTCCTCCTTTTGAAATTTGAGCATTTCTTCCGGCTGTTGTCGAAGCAGGAAGACTTTATGAATTTAGTTTAGCGATGCCATGCTTTTCCTGCAATCCTAAAATTTTGTCTTTTTGGGCATGATTTTTACCAGCCAATATCAAAAAACGACAAAATCAGTTTCCCGAAGGGCCATCCACGCTTTCCCGCCGGAATTGGGCGGGCGAAAGGCCGGTCATCTTTTTGAAGACCCGGTTGAAGTACTTGGTGGAGCAGAAGCCGGTCTTTACCGCGATGTCAGACACCTTATCATTGCTGTCTTCCAGCAATTCTTTCGCTCTGCCGATGCGGACGTTGTACAGGTGGGTCATGACGTTAGTACCCGTATTGGCCTTATAAAAGCGGGATAGATAGGCGGGGCTGTAATGCACCTCATCCGCCAGCATGGTCAGAGTCAGGTCCTCCTGATAATGCTGCTCGATATACTGGTTGATACGGACGATCAGCCACGTTTCCCGGCTTTCCCGATTTTCTTCCCGCGTCTGACGAATGCGTTTCAGATAACCGGTGATCGCAGCCAGCCAGTCGTCCAGCGTGCCGAAATGTTCGCAGGCGGTCAGCCGCTTTTTCTCTGCAGCAATGTCCTGCCGGGGCGCATACAGCCGTCCTGCTTCGGTCAGAAGGTAGCCTACAGCTGCTACCGTGGTTTCCGGCAAAGCGGGAAACCCGGCCGTATCCAGTTCATCCCGCAAGACGCGCAGGAAGGAGTCAATGTTGCCGCATTTCACCATTTCCCAAAGCATGTTCAGTTCTTCCATGCTGGGGAAGAAAAGCTCCCCATCCGAATGGCGCAGCTCCTCCGCCGTGTCCAGCACCATCATGCCGCTTTCGCTGCGGATGTCTTCCAGCCGCACCGCTGCCCGCTGGTACAGCGTATGAGCCTGCTGCCACAAAATCGGCGCGTCCGCGCAGAGAATGGCCAGCTTGCGGCCGGTTTCTTCTTCGACGGTTTGGGGCAGATTCTCCAGCGCCGTCTGCACATAGGTAATACGGTCGCCGGCCAGATTGCTTTCTCCACCGGGCTGAATGACCAGCAGGATCGTGCCTGTAGACAAGTAGGATAAAAACGGAATATCATACGCCTGAAAACGCGCCTGAATGGATTGCAAAATGTCCATGGACGTGCGATTATTGGTGACAGGATTCTGGTCGTTCAGGGCAAGGAACACCAGCATCACAGGCTGCTCCAGCCGAAGGGGCACGGAGAACTGATCCAGATCGTGCTGATCCGGCAGCGGGATCCCCTGCACAATAATGCGCTTGAGGAAGTAACGCCCCATGGATTCTCCCACCTGCTGCACGTACTGGTCATAGTGACGCAGCTTTTCTTCCCGGGAACGCTCCTTCTGAATGTCCTGCAGCTTCCGCTCCACACACTGGCAGATGGTGTCGTAGCTTTCAATTTTCAGCAGATAGTCCACCCGGTCATGCCGGAGTGTCTCATAAGCGTAGTCAAAGCTGTCATAGGCAGTCAGGATCAGAAAATGGCATTTCGGCCAAATGGCCTGCACCTTATTCAGAAGCTCCAGGCCGCTCATGCCCGGCATGGCGATGTCTGTAATCACGATGTCAAACCGCATGGTGCGGATGACGTCCAGCGCGGCCATAGCGGAATAACAGCGATAAAGTTCAAAGTCGAAACGTTCGTCCATCAGGTCGTAAATCGAATTGGCGATGCGTTCTTCATCGTCAACGATCATCATCCGATACATATTTCTTCTCTCCAATCATGCGTATCTCCGAGCGGAAGCCTCCCAGCAGCGAACGGGACACATACAGGCCGCTGCCCGGCTGGTACAGCATCCGAATGCGCCGGTGGATATTGCTCAGCGCTACGGAATCCCCGCTGGGGTTGTATTCCTTAGCGGCTAAAATGGTGCGCGCCCGTTCGATCAGTTCATCGGTGGCGTTGGGGCCGTTGTCGTCCACGTAAATGGACAGCCGCTCGCCCTCCGCCTCAAATTGGACGGAGATCACACCTTTCTCCTGCATATCCTTGATACCGTGCTCAAAGGTGTTTTCCAAAAGGGGCTGAATGATAATTCGTGGAACGAGCTTTTCCGCATACTCCGGAGGGCATTCAGCCAGCCGTGCCTCCAGATGGTTGCCGAAGCGCATTTTTTGAATTTCTACATAGGCTTTGGCGTGCTCCATTTCTTCCCGAAGCGTGGCCTCATCTCGGGCGGAGGTCGTAATATAGCGCAAATACCGTCCCAGCACGTCCATCATTTCTTCCGCCACGTCGTACTCTTCGTTCATAAGAAGAGCCCGCAGGTTGAAATACGTGTTATAAAGAAAATGGGGCCTGATCTGATAGCGCAGCTGTTTCAGCTCGCTTTTGGCATTCAGCAGCTTGAGCGTATATTCCCGGTCGATCAATTCCTGTAGGCGGACGGTCATCTGATTAAACTGGTCGTAGATCTGCTGAAATTCATTGCTTTTGGCTCCCGTCAGCCGAACAGACAGATCACCCTTGCCTACCTTTCTCATGGCCGCGTCGATTTTTGATACGGGCTTATGCACCATCTGCTGCAGGAAGCAGGCCAGTGACAGCATGACCACAATGCTGACGGCGCAGACCATGGTAATCATCAGCCGGTATTCCCGCATCTGGTCGGTAATCAGGCTGACCGGGGTCAACTGGCAGACCTTGACCGGCACCGCAGCCGTCTGCTGCCAGTTTAACAGCCATTGTTTCCCCTGTAATTCACAGCGTAGAAAACCGCTGGCGCTTCCCTGTATCGCTTCGGCGATCTTTCTCCCGTCGGCTGCTGAAAGGGAGCTGCTCATCGTCAGCGGAATTTCTGTCTCATCCTGTACAACAAACACGGCCACCCGTGAATTTTCGTTATCCGGGAGATAGCGTTTCAGATAGCTGAACAGATTCATGGACGAAAGCGAAGCAATGGCCACAGCATTGTGCGGCGTTTCGGAGTCCAGCGCTGCTTTGGACAGCAGCAGACGTATCTTACCATTCTCCAGCGTCATACCTCTGGTACCGCTTCCAAGCGCCTCCGAGATCATCTCCATGGTATCGTCGTCCAAGGTCGCAATAGAGCCCCACGCGACCTTGCGCATCGAATCCAACATACAAATTTCCAGCGTTTCCGTAAACGGCATGGAATTTTCGATAATGCTGATCTGATTACGAACGGCGGTGGTCTGACTCAGGTAATCGTAATTGAAGATTCGGCTGTCATAGTAAAGCTGCAGCCGTGTCAGGGCGCTGTCGTTCAACTCCGTCTGCATGAGCAGAAGCAGCGTATCCACGTCCGTCGAAAAGGAATGCACCGCCGAATTGATCTCCTGCTGGCGGCTTTCGACGATGAAGTTTTCAAAATTCTGAGTGGACTGTTGAGCCAGCCAGAAAATAAGCGCGCAGATGATCCCCGTTACCAGCAGGGTAACGGACAGAAGGATCGCCAGCAGAGAATAAAGCTTTTTCTTTTGGGTCATGGCTGCGCGCCCCTTTCGGAATAGTTCAGTCCAGAGTCGTCAAAGTAAAGATGGTTTCATAGGTCTTGGTCTCGCCGGGCCTGATAAAAACGAAGCCCGTTTTGTCCCGGTCAAAGGGCGCGTTGGGACAGTTATTGACCCAGGTCTGAGGCTCCACGCAGAGGAAGTCTTTGCTGCCGCCGTTGTAGATCATCCAGTAGGCGTAGGGTTCCAATGCCCGATAAATGATCTGCACGCCACGCTCCAAGTCCATCAAGCGCATTTCCCGGCTTTCCTCCATGGCAAAATGGCGGCTGATAAACTGCTTTGTGGGCTGGAAGGAGCCCTGCAGCATTTGCTGACGCATGGGCGAGTCCTCGATCACCCGGCCTGTAGGCAGGAAAGTATCCATGTTTCGTTCGATTTCCTCCCCCACGCCCAGCTTCAGCCGAACGTCCTCCGATTTCCCGCCTTCGACGAAGGGCAGCGCGAAGGTCGTATGAAAGCCCAGCGCGAAAGGCATATTGAGGTCTGAGTCATTTGTGACGGAAATGCGCTGGTGCATTCCGTCTCCGTGCAGTTCAAATCGAATCCGCAGCGTAAAGGCGTGCGGAAAGGTCATATAAGGCTGGTCTTTGGTGGCGCGGAAAATAAACTCTGCGTGGTCGAAGGCCTGTTCCGTGCAGGGCAGGGCAGTTTCATGCAGCATCCCGTGGATGAAATTACCGATGGCGGGTTCGTTCATCGGAAAGACATACTCCCGGCCCTCAAATTCAAATTTTGCGCCGGAAATGCGATTGGGGGGCAGCAGCACGGGGACGCCCCAGAGATAGGGATTGAAATTGGTAAAGTCATCCAGAGAATCTGGGGTTCGCAGGGAACGCATTTTCAGTTCCGGCTTGGTCAGGGAAACCAGATTGGCGCCCCGTTCCGGGCAGATTTCCGCTTCGTAACCAAAGGCTGACAGATGAATATTCGGCATGGCTGTTTCTCTCCTTCGGGTTTCCGGCCGACGCGCCGGACGTCTTTTCTGCATTGTATCACAAAAAGCAGCCTTGCGGCGGCTTTTCGTATGAAAAAAAGAGGGCGGGTCTGTGCCCGTCCCCCGTGATCTTTACTGACCGTCCTTCTTCTTTGCTGCCTGCTCCCGGGCGAAGTCTTCGTCCGCCAGACGGCTGAAACGTTGGAAAATTTCAATCTCCTTGGGGTCATAGGGATGATGGCTGGGACGGTAAATGTCATGGAACCACTTGGTGAAGTCAATATCCGCGTTGGGATCCTTCTCATAGCGCTGCCACAGGCCTTCCCAAGGCTCGTAGGTCTGATATTTGCCGGCCACGAAGCCCCAGTTGTAGCAGCCGATCTTTTCCAGATAGAACAGCGGGAACATTTCCTGCACGGTGTTGTGCAGGCAGCGGCCCAGCCATTCGGTATTGACGATGGGACGGCCATATTCATCCTGCAGCCGTTTGATCTGCATGATATTGCTCTGATAGGGACTGTAATTGTGATAGCTGATGATGTCCGAGTTGTCGCAGGCAAAGCGCTCAATAGCAGTCATCGGCAGATTGCGGTCGTTGGGGAGCCGCCACGCGCAGCAGGTCAGGGGCTGGATGGGGTCGATCTCCCGGGCAATCTCGAAGAACTTCTTCAGATGCGGCATGGTGGCTTCTTCCCGCTTGGCGTTGCCCACTTCGTTATAAATGTCCCACATGCAGATGCGTTCATCGTTCTTATGGGTCTCGATGATTTCCCGCACCCACTCGTAATGACGCTGCGCCAGCTCCGGCTCATCCAGCAGATGGTAGCCCATTCCGGCGAACTGGCTGTGCTGGCTCTTTTTCCGTCCGCCGTGATAGCCCCAGTCGTAATGCTGCGGGCCCAGCGTCATGGGTTTGGTGTATTCCTTTGGCTGCATACAGTCGTTGCCCAGCACTACCATACAGGAAATGCCGTGCTTCCACGCGGTTTCCAGATAACGGTCAAATCGTTCCATGAAGCCGTCGTGCTGCTGATCCCACACAAAAAATTCCAGAATGATGCGGATGGAATTAAAGCCGGTTTCCGCCGCCAGCGTCAGTTCCTCATCGGCGGTTTTCAGCCGCTCCTCGAAGCCTTCCTCCTGCCACTGGTCGATGCGGTTGGCGCAATCGCTGCTCATGAAGTTGCAGCCGCGCAGCCAGTTATGATTGTTGTACCATTCCCAAGCCCGTTCCTTGCTCCATACTTTGCCCATCTGTGTCACTCCTATTCATTAAGCTCGCCTGTTTGGCTGATCTGTCTTTTTTACGCCGACTTTATTTCGGAAAGATTATAAGCGTATCTTTCCCGCCGCGTCAATCGAAACGGCTTATCCGGTCAATATCTGAATCTTTTTGGCAAAAAAATGGTCGTTTCAGCGTATAAAGTCATTGAAAATGAAAACAGCAAACGATCGGAAGGTTCGTTGACAATCCGACATTTTATTTTATAATCACACGTGTTGCATAATCTTTTGAAGTAAAGGAAAGGCTGAAGCCATGAAGCGAAAACCGTCCCGTTCTTACGACGAACGCTACCGTCACAAGCTGAACATGCTGGGCCCCGGCACTGTTATGCTGCGTATCTGCGCGGTACTGACCGCTACGGGCGGGCTATGCTTTGGACTTAGCTGGCCCATAGCGGCAACCATTCTGTTCACGCTGGCGTGCTTGCTTTTGCTGGTTCTACTTGGTTTAATCTGCATCGAGCTTCATCAGGATCGGGTGCTGAATGAACTGGCAGCCCGGGAAAACCAAAACAGGGACGATTGCCGTTGACGCGTTCTCCCGCGGCTTACTCCGTCGTTTTGGTGGATTTCGGCTCTTTGTGGTGGACGAACGGCGGTTCTTTCTTTTCCTGACTGGGCAGCACGCCCATATACCGCCGGTACAGCCGGGAAAAATAGGAAAGATTCTCAATGCCGCACTGGCGCGCCGCTTCAGCCACATTGCACTTTCCGGAAAGAATCAGCGTCCGTGCTTCCTTGCAGCGCAGAGAATTAAGAAACTCCACCGGCGACCTGTCCAGATAATTCCGAAAAAGGCGGCAGATCTGGTAGCGGCTGACGCCAGCGTCCCGGCAGGCGTCTTCGATCGCCGTTTCGTCCGCCAGATGCTCCCGGAGGTAGCGAACAGCCCTCATCACGGTTTCAGGCTGACGGGAGGCCTCCCTGGGCTCCGGCAGCCGATGAAAACGCAGCAGACAAGTGTATAATTGCAGGGCAAGCGCCAGCACTTCTCCCTTATAAAACGGACGTTTCTCCTGCATCTCCATGGCAAGCTCCCGAAAGAGCTTCAGTGGCTCTCGATTGGAAATAAGAGATTCAAATTCCAGCCCCACCACCGGCAGACCATGGGCTTCCAGAAAATCCCGGTTCAAAATCAGACAGTCATAGCGGCAATGGGACGCATGATAACTGAAAATGTGAAACTTCCCGCTATTGATCACCGCCATTTGTCCCGGGCCAAAGGAAACCGCCTCCCCGTCCTGCAGGATTCGGACTTCTCCCTCCAGCCCCAGAAGCAGTTCTACGCCCTCATGCCAATGCCCGCCCGACCAGTTGGAATAGGGATTACCCGTATCCTCGTGAAAAATGATCGGGAACGCGGGGTCCGGAAACTGATGAAGCTCATATCGGGTCATAAGCCGTTCCTTTCTGCCGGTGCAAAAAAGTGATATTTTTTCGCAAAGTTATGGCTTGTCATTTTTCCCGAAAAGTATACAATACACTTGTAAACAGGTCAACCATACAGAGCGTCTCAACATAAGAAATTACTTTTCGGAGGTGCAACGATGTATCAATTTCCCATCGGCGTTATTCTGGAATCCTTCCGTAAACCCATTCCCGAAGCGGTAGACGCGGCCGCAAAGCTGGGAGCCAAAGGGCTGCAGGTATACGCTACGGCCACCAAGCTGGCAAAAACCGAAATGTCCCCTGTCCAGCGCAAGGACTTTCTGCGCATGGTCAAGGATCATGGCATGTGCTTCTCCGCCCTGTGCGGTGATTTGGGCAAGGGCTTCGGCGACCCGGAGTTGAACCCGGCGCTGGTAGAAGAGTCCAAGCGTATTCTGGATATTGCGCTGGAAATGGAGACCAACATTGTGACCACGCATATCGGCGTGGTGCCGACGGATGAAAAGCATCCCCGCTACCGCATCATGCAGGACGCCTGCGGCGAACTGGCCCGTTACGCCGATACGCTGGGTGCTCATTTTGCTGTGGAGACCGGTCCGGAACCTGCCTCCGTGCTGTGCCGTTTTCTGGACGGTCTTCATTCTTCCGGCGTATCCGTCAATCTGGACCCGGCTAATCTGGTGATGGTCAATCGGGACGACCCTGTAGCCGCTGTGCATACGCTGAAAAAATATATCGTTCATACTCACGCCAAGGATGGCCGGCAGCTGCATGAATGCGACCCCGAAGTGGTGTACGGCGTTCGCCCCAGAGATCCTGACTGTGTCACGGATAAAAGTTTCATCGAACTGCCGCTGGGCGAAGGCGACGTGCCCTTCCCGGCCTATCTGAAGGCGCTGGAAGACGTTGGCTACCGCGGCTTCCTGACCATCGAGCGGGAAGTGGGCGACCACCCGGAACGAGACATCGCCAGCGCCGTGGATTTCCTGAAGAACCTCATCGGCTGATAAAGGAGAATAAACATGGAACAGAAATTGAAGGTCGCGGTCATCGGCTGCGGCGGCATCTCCGGCTGTCATCTGGAAGCCTACTCCAAGAACCCGAACGTAGAAATTTACGCCCTGTGCGACGTCAACGAGAAGAACCTGAACCGCCGTGGAGACCAATACCATGTGGAACGCCGCTACACGGACAAGGACAAAATGCTGGCCGAACTGCCGGAGATCGATGCGGTGTCCGTCTGCACGTGGAACGCCGCCCATGCCGAATGCACCATCGCCGCCCTGAACGCAGGCAAGCACGTGCTGTGCGAAAAGCCCATGGCCATGAATGCGGCAGAAGCGCAGGCCATGCTGGACGCGGCGAAGCGGAACGATCGTCTGCTGATGATCGGTTTTGTGCGCCGCTTCGGCAATGACTGCACGATTGCCAAAGACCTGATCGAACATGACCGCATGGGTGATATTTATTATGCCAAGGCTACCTACCTTCGCCGCAACGGCTGCCCCGGCGGCTGGTTCGGTGACAAAGCCCGCTCCGGCGGCGGCCCGCTGATCGACCTGGGTGTGCATGTCATCGACCTGACCCGTTACCTGATGGGCAAGCCCAAGCCGGTTTCCATCTACGGTGCGACCTTTCATAAGCTGGGCGACCGCCGCAGCATCAAGAGCGAACGCGGCTACGTTTCCGCCACGCAAGAGGACGGCGGTCCCATTTTCAACGTGGAAGATCTGGCCAGCGCCATGATTCGTTACGATAACGGCGCGGTGCTGCAGGTGGAAGCCAGTTTCAGCCTGAACCTGGAAAAGGACACCGGTACCATCGAACTCTTCGGTGATAAGGGCGGTCTGCGGCTGGATCCCGAACTGACCTACTTCGGCGAAATGGACGGCTACATGACCAACGTCACGCTGGCCGCCAAGACCGCCCTGAGCTTCGACGGCCTGTTCGCCAACGAGATCAATCATTTCGTCCACTGCGTCCAAACCGGCGAACCTTGCCGCAACCCTGCGGAGGACGGTGTGGAAATGATGAAGATTCTGGATGCGGTCTATGAATCTGCCGCCACGGGCCACGAGGTCATTCTGAAATAAGGAGGGAACGACAGATGAAAATTGGCGTATCCTCCTACAGTTTTTCCAAGTATATGAACCAGACCAAGGCCGACTATTTCACGATTTGCGATCTGGCGAAAAAGATGGGCTATGACGTGATCGAGTTCATTGACCTGTCGCTGGAAGTTCAGCCGGCGGAAAGCCTGACGAAGTTGGCAAAGGCCATTCACCGCCACTGCGAGGAGATCGCCCTTCCCATTGCGGCCTATACGGTGAGCGCGGATTTTCTGCGTCCCAACGAGGTACAGACCGTGATGGAAAAGGTGGACATTGCCGAGACCTTGGGCGCGAAGGTGCTTCGTCACGACGCGTCCTGGAGCCTGCCTGAAGGCATGGACTGGCGGCAATTGATCGACCAAATCGCCCCTGACATCCGTAGGGTAACGGAGTATGCCGCCGAAAAGGGCATCCGTACCTGCACCGAAAATCACGGCTACGTTCTGCAGGACGCGGAGCGGGTAGAAACACTGATCCGCACGGTGAACCACCCCAACTACGGCTGGCTGGTGGACATGGGCAATTTTCTATGCGCCGATGACCTGCCGGTACATGCCGTACCTATCGCCGCCCCCTATGCCTTCCACGTGCATGTGAAAGACTTCCTCTATAAGCCCGCCGACGCAGAAAATCCGGGGCAGGGCTGGTTCCCGTCCCGGAACGGCTCCTACCTGCGGGGTACCGTGGCGGGTCATGGCGTGGTTCCCATCCGCCGCTGTCTGGAAATACTGAAAAAAGCCGGGTATGACGGCGTTGTGTCCTACGAATTTGAGGGTATGGAAGAAAACCTTCCGGCGCTGGAAGCTGCGCTTGCCTTCCTTCGGGGACTGGACCTGTAAAGTATCATTCAAAGAAGCGCCTGAATCTTTTCTGATTTAGGCGCTTCTCTTGGTGATATTGAAATATAAAACAGAGCCCTTTCGAAAGAAAGGACTCTGCAGACGCACAATTCAGTTACTCAACGGAATAGGGCATCAAGGCGATGGCACGGGCGCGCTTGATGGCTTCGGAGAGCTGACGCTGATGCTTGGCGCAGTTGCCGCTCATACGGCGGGGCATGATTTTGCCGCGCTCGTTCACAAAACGGCGGAGACGGTTAACGTCCTTATAATCGATATATTCGATCTTATCCGTGCAGAAGGTGCACACCTTACGGCGGGGCTTCCGTCCACGGGGACGAGGCGCTCTTCTTTCTCCACGATCCTCAGACATGGGCAATACCTCCTTTGGAGATTTTCAGACGGCTAAAAGCCGGACAGTTGTCAGAATGGAAGATCTTCGTCGTCCACTTCCTTAAAGCCATTATCCACCGGAGCGGCAGGCTTGGAAGCGGGAGCGGCGGGCGTATAAGCCGCACCATCATCCGAACGAGAAGAAAGGAACTCCACGTCCTCTGCAAAAACTTCCAGAGAAGCGCGGGGGCTTCCATCCTGACCTTGGAAAGCGGAAGCGGAAACACGGCCCACCACCGCCACCTTGCGGCCCTTGGCCAGATAGCGCTGGCAGTTCTCGCCCACTACGCCAAACACGGAAACACGGAAGAAATCCGCCTCCGGCTGGTTGGAGTTCTGAGAACGACGGCGGTTCACGGCTACCGTAAAGGTGCACACGTTATTGCCGTTCGGAGTGGTACGGGATTCCGGGTCGCGGGTCAGATTACCGATGATGGTCAGTTTATTCATTGCTTATTCCATCCTTATTCAGCGGGGGTTTCAACGGGAGCCGCAGCGGGCGCTTCTTCGGGGGCAGCTTCCTGAACGGGAGCGGCCACGGGCGTGCGCACGGGGCGGGGCTTCACGCTATGCTTTTTCTCTTCCACCTTGATGACCAGAGAACGCAGAACGTTTTCGTTGATCCGCAGGTTACGCTCAATCTCCTTGGGCAGTTCGGCGGGAGCCTGCATGGTGACCAGCACGTAGTAGCCTTCGGGCTTGTCGTTGATGGGGTAGGCCAGACGGCGCTTGCCCCACGTTTCATCGACCTTTTCCACTTCGCCGCCGTTCTGGGCGATCAGAGAGGAAATCTTTTCGATCAGCTCCTTGCGGGCTTCTTCCTCCAGCGCAGTGTCGATGATGTAGGTCAGTTCGTACCTATTCATTCCTTTCACCTCCTCTTGGACTTATGGCGCCGCAATGGCTGCGGCGCAAGGATGTGCCAAGAATGAATTATAAACGATTCTCCAAAAAAAAGCAAGAAAATAACCAAGTTTTTTCGCAAAACTTTTCCTGGCGGGAAAAAAACTGCCGCTCGCCTTCAAAAATCACCCTTTTTTGACTAATTCATGACGGAACGGTAAATTCTCTCCATGGCAGGAAGGATTTTGCGGACCGAAAAAGAAGTACTTTGTAGTTGACAGGTGCAAACACTGCCGACGCAAGGAAAAACAGGAGGTTATCATATGAAGCAGGAGAGCAAGACTCCCAAAAAGCCATTGATTTTCTACTACCTCATTGCCATGCTCGTTTTGCTGCTGCTCAACGCGCTGGTCTTCCCCTCTCTGCTGTCTCCCCGGGTCAAGGAGGTTTCCTACGATCAGTTTCTTTCTCTGGTAGAACAGAAGGAAGTCAAGCAGGTCGCCATTGAGGACGACGTGATCTTGTTCACCATTAAGGATGAGGCGAGCAAAGACGGATACGCTTATTACCAGACCGGGCGCATCCAGCAGGATAGCGATCTGGTCAACCGTCTGAAGGAAAGCGGCGCGGAATTTTCCGCCGTCATTCCCACGCAGGATTCGCCCCTTCTGAACTTTCTGATGACGTGGGTCTTCCCCATTCTGCTGTTTGTGGCGCTGGGCCAGCTGATGGCCCGGATGCTGACCAAGCACATGGGCGGCAACGCCATGTCCTTCGGCAAGTCCAACGCCAAAATCTACGTGGAAAGCCAGACCGGGAAGAGCTTTGCCGATGTGGCCGGGCAGGACGAAGCCAAGGACGCGCTGCGGGAAATCGTGGATTTCCTGCACAACCCGGAGAAATACACCTCCATCGGCGCTACCCTTCCCAAGGGCGTGCTGCTGGTGGGCCCTCCCGGAACCGGTAAGACCCTGCTGGCGCAGGCCGTGGCCGGCGAGGCCAAGGTGCCCTTCTTCTCCATCTCCGGCAGCGAGTTTGTGGAGATGTTCGTCGGCATGGGCGCGGCTAAGGTTCGCGACCTGTTCAAGCAGGCGCAGGAGAAGGCGCCCTGCATCGTTTTCATCGACGAGATCGACACCATCGGCAAAAAGCGCGATTCCGGAGCCGGTATCGGCGGCAACGACGAGCGGGAGCAGACCCTGAACCAGCTTCTGGCCGAAATGGACGGCTTCGACGGAGCCAAGGGCGTGGTCATTCTGGCCGCGACCAACCGGCCTGACAGTCTGGACAAGGCGTTGCTTCGTCCCGGACGTTTTGACCGTCGAGTGCCTGTGGAGCTGCCCGACCTGCAAGGCCGTATCGCTATCCTGAAGGTCCACGCCAAAGACGTGAAGATGGAAGACAACATCGACTTTGATACCATCGGCCGGGCCACCAGCGGTGCAAGCGGCGCGGAGCTGGCCAACATCATCAATGAAGCCGCTCTTCGGGCCGTGCGCATGGGCCGCGACAAGGTCGCCCAGCAGGATCTGGAGGAAAGCGTAGAGGTCGTAATCGCCGGTTATCAGCGCAAGGGCGCGATGGTCAACGAGCGCGAGAAGCGCATCATCGCCTATCACGAGATCGGTCACGCGCTGGTGGCGGCCCGTCTGAAGGACGCAGCCCCCGTGCATAAGATCACCATCATCCCCCGCACCTCCGGCGCGCTGGGCTATACCATGCAGGTAGAGGAAGAAGAACGGGTGCTGATGAGCAAGGAAGACCTGCTCAACCAGATCATCACTCTGACTGGCGGTCGTTCCGCCGAAGAAGCCGTGTTTAACTCCATTACTTCCGGAGCCAGCAACGATATCGAAAAGGCCACCAGCACTGCCCGGGCTATGATCACCCGTTTCGGCATGAGCGACAGTTTCGATATGATGGAGCTGGAGACGGTCAACAATCCCTATCTGGGTAACGACACCTCACTGGTCTGCAGCGCGGACTCCGCCGCCCAGGTGGACAAGGAAGTCTGCGAGATCATCCGTTCCGCCCACCAGAAGGCGCTGCAGATCCTGCGCGACAATCGCGACGTGATGGACAAGCTGGCCGCCTATCTACTGGAAAAGGAAACCATTACCGGCGAAGAATTTATGGAAATTCTCAAACAGTGCGACGCGCAGAAGTAACTTCCGCCATCGCATAGCAAAGAAAAGCTGCGGTACATCTGTACCGCAGCTTTTCTTTATCAGGAAAAAGTACCTGCTTGACTGGGATTTATGGCAGCGTTTCAAAATTCTATACCATAGTACTTCCCTGTGCCCCTGCTTACAGGCATTCTAACGCACAGCCAACGGCTCACCCCACTACCAGAGCCCAAGTCATGAAGGTAGGACAAGCGCTGTGCAGGCCTGTCCGCCATACAAAGCGCTATTTATGAGCACATACTGCTAACCGATGGAATTCATGAGTCAAAACAACAGGCTCCCTGCTTTTTGCAGGGAGCCTGTTTTCAATGTACCTTCTTATTACTTTTCAGCGGGGGCTTCTTCCATTTCGAACCAGAAGGTGCTGCCCTTGCCCACGGTACTTTCCGCGCCGTAGTCCATGCCGTAGCCATCCAGAATGCTCCGGACGATATTCAGCCCAAGCCCGGTGCCGACCGCTGCCCGTTTATGAGGCTTTTTGCCCCGGTAGTAGCGGTTCCAAATATAGGGAAGCTCCTCCGGCTCAATGCCTTCGCCTGTGTCCGTGACGGAAATGCGCACATGGCCGTCCCGGATCGTCTGGGTGATCGTCACGGTCTTGTCATCGCCGGTATAGGTCAAGGCGTTGTTAATAAGATTGTAGACCACCTGACTGATCTTCAACGGATCAGCCTGAACAAAGGCCTCTCCCTGCTGCTGGAAGCGAATGACATAGCCGTCCTGTTCCGTCAATTTGCTGTAGCGGGTCAAAATTTCCCGAATGGAACCCGTCAGGGAGAAACGCTGGGTGTTTTCCTCCGGCGCAGCGTTCTGGCTCTTGCTGTAGTCCAGCACCGCGTTCACCAGTGTGGTCAGGCGGTGGGTCTCATCCAGAATGACCTGCAGATTCTCGGGAGTATTTTCTCCAGGAATATCCTGCATGACCTCCACATAGCCTTCGATCAGGGTCAGGGGCGTGCGCAAGTCGTGGCTGATATTGGCGATCAGCTCACGCTGAGTCTCCTCCACCTTGCGCAGATCCCGGGCTGCCTGAGAGAGCTGCCGGTTCAGCTGGGCAATCTCTCGGTAGGCGTTTGCGTCGGATATCGGCGTATATTCGCCCTGACTCAGGGCGCAGGCTGCTTCCGTGGTTCGGATAATGGGGCGGGAAATTTTCCGGGACAGGATGTTGGATAGCAGAAAGCCGATCAGCAGGAGCGCCGTAGTCAGCACCCACAGTTCGCTGCGGATGGTCTGCACCGTCGAAGTAACAGGCGTTACCAGCGTATTCAGCAGCACGTAGTACTCGCTTCCGTCTTCCAGCGTGGCCCGCTGAACAGAGACCAGATACTCACCGTTTTCGTCATTCATGGGCAACGGGAAGGGGCCCGAAAAATGCTGCCGGTCAAATCCGCTGTTTCGGACGCGCTGCATGGGAAAAAGCACAAAATCCTGTCCGTCCGTCTCCAGCTTTTGGGCCATGCGGCGCAGGTCACGATGATTCAGGCGATGAATGATACAGCTGAATGCCGTATCGGCGCTGTATACTGTTTCCATGCTCTCATCCACTACCAGCACGCACAGACTGTTGTCCTCCGCGACACGCTCAATCAGCGTGTTCAGGCTGGTATTGTCAATGTTTCCGGCAATGCTGGCCGACACGTTTTGAAGGGTGCGCCGCTTTTCGTAGCGGTAAAACTGATCCAGCAGCTGAATTTGCAGCAGCCACAGAAGCGCTACCATCAGCACGATAAACAGGAAAAACGTCCAGCTTACCCGGCTTTGAATGCCCCAAAGCCGTTTCTTTTTTTCCTTTTTTTCAGCTGTGGAAGAAAGGGCGGGGTCAGACGTCTTCTTTTTCAAATCGATACCCCACCCCTCTTAGTGTGGTGATGTAGCGGGCATAATCGCCCAGCTGCTTGCGCAGCAGCTTGATATGAGTGTCCAGCGTGCGATCGTCGCCGAAGAAGTCAAAGCCCCAGACCTCGCTGATGAGCCGATCCCGGCTCAGGGCAATGCCGCGGTTGCGCACCATATAGAACAGCAGCTCGTACTCTTTCGGCGAGAGGTCCACCGTCTCGCCGTCTACGGTGACGCGTCGGGCGGTAAAGTCTACCTTCATGCCCTGAATTTCGACGACTTCATGGGCGTTCTCCTGCGGCTCCGCCTTGCCCGAACGCCGCAGCACCGCCGCCACCCGCATCATCAGCTCTTTGGGCGAAAAGGGCTTGACCACATAGTCGTCGATGCCCAGCTCAAAGCCGTGAATCTTATCATATTCCTCGCCCCGGGCCGACAAAAGAATGATAGGCAGATTCGGGCGGAATTTGCGTATTTCCCGGGCAGCGGAAAAACCATCCAGTTCCGGCATCATGATATCCAGAATCACCAGACCGATGCTGCCGTCCCTAGCCTTCTCAATGGCCTCCATGCCATCGGCAGCTTCCTCCCACGCATAGCCCTCAAAAGCGGCATACTTGGCGATCAGTGTGCGAATACGGCTTTCGTCATCCACGATCAAGAGTTTCATTTCGGCACCCCCTGTTTCATGATGGGAAAAAGGGGCGTTTCCGCCCCAACGTTCCCCTATCCTTTTGTATTGTAACAGCCGAAGGTGAACGTTTCATGAAAAGGCAATGTTTTTTGCCAAAAAATCGTCATTCTTCCTCTTCTTCGAAGGACAGGGCGATCCGATTCTGGTCGTTCTCCCACAGCTTATCCAGCCGGTAAAAATCCCGCTCCTCCGGGTGGAACAGATGTACCAGCACCGTGCGGTAGTCCAGTACGATCCAGCGGCCCTCCTGCTGACCTTCCTTGCGGGCGGGTTCATACCCCAGTTCGGACAGTTTGTCTTCCAGATCGTCCGCCAGCGCCTTTACCTGCAGGGCGTTGCGGCCGGAGGCAATCACCATCGCGTCGGTAATGACCGTCATTTGGGAAACGTCCAGCGCCGTAATATTCAAGGCCTTTTTGTCATAAAGGATTCGGGCGATGGTCTGGGCCAGATTTCTTGCTTCTTCCATTCATTTCGCTCCTTTTACTGTTTGGTTTGATGGGCTTCTTTCTTTTCTTTTTCTCGCTGCATCCGCTCCAGCCATTCCAGCGCCCGCCGGGTGGCGGGATGGGTCGTGCCGCCGCGCTGAGCCACATAATCCAGCGTAGAGCGCAGCGAACGGATGGTCGCCGCCAGCAGATCAGTCTCTGCCATCGTGCGGACTTCTTCCAGCGCAGGGTAGCTCCGGCGGGAAGGCTCGATCTTGTCGGCCAGATAAACCGCCATATCCAGCGGAAGCATCCCCACCTTGCCGGTGGTGTGGCAGCGGATCGCCGCCAGCACGCTCACGTCCTTCACGCCGTACTCGCTTTCGGCCAGCGCCGCGCCAGCGTAACCGTGGAGGATGCTCTCGCTTTGCAGGGTCTCCTTATCCAGCAAAAGCCGGTGTTCCCTGGCAATGGACTGCTGCTGGCTCAGCGGCAGGCACTTGGCACAGTCGTGCAGCAGCCCTGCCAACTCCGCCTGTTCCGGGTTTAGACCGTGCTTTTCCGCCAGTTGGCGGGCCGTCCATGCCACCAGCAGAGAGTGTACCAGCCGCTTGTCGGTCAGCGCCTTGCGGAGCCGGCTGTACATTTGGGCCGCGCCCTGTGGGCAGGGCGGAACGCCGTACAGACCCATCATGCGGATGTATTCCATCACCTGAGGGCTTAGCCCGACAGGTTCTTCCCCTGCGGCCAGCGCCTTACGGATCGCTGTGGAGGAAACGTCCCGGGGCGGCAGGGACAGAAAACGGAGCTTTGCGCCGCGCTGCAGCAATTCCTCATAGACCGGGTGGCGCTTGGGTTCCTCCGTGGAGCGGCAGCAGACGATGAACTGGCACAGGGAGAACACCTTATCCGGCTTGCGCCAGTTGGGTAGGTCCACCATGGTGTCCTCGCCAATCATGTAAAACAGCTGCGCGTCCCCCATCCGCTTTTTCATTAGCGTCAGGGTGTCTACCGTATAGATGGTTCCCTCCCGTTCCAGTTCCATCCGGGACGGTTCCATGCCCGGCAGACCGAAGATGGCAAGCCGGGTCATTTCGTAGCGGTGCGACGCTTCTGCCAGTTCCTCATGCTTATGGGGCGGATTGCCGGTGGGCAGAAAAATCACCCGATCCAGCTTATATTCCTTCATGGCGCACTGCGCCATTTTCACGTGGCGTTCATGGATGGGATTGAAGCTGCCCCCCATGATGCCGATGCGTTCCCTTTCCAAGGGCGTCCCTTCCTTCGTTGCTTTCGTACACTCTCCCTCATTTTCATTATACTAAAAAACTTTCAAAAGGGGAAGTCTTCATCCTGCAGAAAAGTATGGGAGGAATTTGGATGGAACGCTACCGCCCCAAAACGGCGCTGGCCTCGGCGGCGGATCATCTGCTGCGGCTTCTGATTGCATGGCTGGCGGGCGTTGGGTGGTTTGTGGCCCTGTGGGGATTATCCTTGCCCGCATTGACCGCAGGCACAGCATTGGGCGGGCTATTCTGGCTGTGTGCCCGCCTGCTTGGGAAAAAACGAATGCAGAAAAAAGAAGCCGCCCTCCGGCGGACGCTGGGCGGCGAGTTGGCGTTGGAAAAGCTGCTTCTGCTGTCGGAGACGGAGACGGTTACGCAGTGCATTCACTGGCTGCAATCTCGCACGAATCTCCAAATCACCGAACCCATGTCCAAAGGCGGGCTTGGCACATGGGACGGCGCGTCGGTGCTATTTCGGCTGTTTGCCCAGCACCCCGGGACGGAGATCACCTCCCAGCAGGTCAGCGAGATCATCCGGGAAGCCTTGCAGGTGAAAACGCAGCGGCTCTTGCTCTGCACCACGGCCCCGCTTTCTCAAGCAGCCATGCGTGTGGCGGAAACAGAGGAGACGAAGCTGCGGCTGGTGGGGCGGGAAGAACTGATCCAGCTGGCCGGAGCCTGCTCCCCTGCCACGGATGAAGACCTTTGTCGGCTGAAACAACGGAAACCAAAACGCCGTTCCGCCAGAGAATGGATGAAGGTCGTTCTTCATCCCAGCCGGGCGAAACGGTATTTCTGGTACGGTGCAGGGTTGGCGGCACTGACGCTGGTAACAGGTCAACGTTTTTACCCCATTCCTGCGGCGATCTGTCTACTATTGTTTATCGGCTGCAAGCTTTATGCCGCCCGCCACCGGGCCGAAAGCTGGTCATAAGGTCTCCAGAACTTCAAACCGTTCAAAAACAACGGGCATTTCTTCCGAAAAGGAATAGCCGAGCTGTTTTCCTTCCTCCGTGAAAAAGGCGATGTGATTCTTTCGCCAGGATTCAAGGCACTCGTCCTCGCCCTCCCACTCGGCCAACTCAAAGCCGATCTCCCGAAAGGGCAGAATCTCGACCTGCGTGGTCACGATCAGGCAGCCGGGTTTGCCTTCCCAATTCGTTAAAACATTCCAGTCACCTGGTTTTGGAACGGCTTCGCCCTCCGACCGATAGGCGCCCAGGCTGCTGGACGTAGCCCGTTTTTTCCCTTCCAACACCAGCTTCAGCAAATGGTCTGCGGCGGGCTGCTGAAGTTCAAAATGCCAATGCGGCACGTTGGAAAGGTCAGGCTTATATTTTTCCGTCACTGAAATACCGAATTTCCGGCACTTCTCAACGGATTCTTCTTCCTCCTGCAGTGCGGCGCGGGAGTACCAATATTTGGCCTTTTCCAGATTCTTTTCGCCGCAAAGGCCTTCTTCGTAAAAGGTGGCCAGATTGCACTGGGCATCCCAGTCGCCGTGAATGGCGGAGAGATTCGTCCAATACAGCGCCTTTTGCATATTCGGCTCCACGCCGATGCCCTTCCAGTAAAAATAGCCCGTCTGGCATTCCGCCAGCGGATAGTGAGTTTCCTCGGCCAGCTTCAAATGTCCTTCAAAGCATCGGTCAAACTGTTTGGAGTTCCAATAAAGATCCATCAGTTCATTGCATCGGTCAAATTCCAGGCAGGGTTCGTAATACTCTACGTGCATAAGTTCTCCTTTGCGTTACGGGCAGGCGTTGGACAAACGGATCCAGTCGTCTACACTCAGTTCTTCGGCCCGGGCCGTGGGCGAAATTTCAGCCTGTTCCATGGCGGCTCTCAGCGCATCAGGCTCCACGACGCTTCGCAGGGCGTTGGACAGAGTCTTGCGGCGCAGGTTGAACCCGGCCCGCAGCAGACTGAACAGCCGCCGCTCGTTTTGCACTTTCGCAGAGCGGCACCTGCTCATCTCTAAATGAACAAATGCGCTGTCCACCTTGGGCGGCGGGGTAAATTTTTCCGCAGGGACGATGCATTCCAGCCGGGGAGTGCAGTAATACTGGCACTTCACGCTCATCAGCCCGTAAGCCGCCGTGGAGGGAGCGGCCATCAACTTTTCTGCTACTTCCTTCTGGATCATCACGGAAATTTGGCGGATGGACAGGCCGCTTTCCCAGAGGGCTTCAAAAATGGGCGTGGTGATATTATAGGGAATGTTGGCGATCACCAGAAAGTTTTCCCCCAGCGGTGCGCAGAGTTCCCGGAGATTTTGCTTGCGGATATCCCCCTCCACGATTTCCAGATTGGAAAAAGCGGCGGTATTGACCTTCAAAAAGGGAATGATGTCGTGATCGACCTCCACGGCCAGTACCTTTCCGGCATGAGGGCAAAGATGCTTGGTCAGCATTCCGCTGCCGGGGCCGATCTCCAGCACGGAGTCCGCCTTCGTTACGCCGGTGCTCTGCACCAGTTCTTCCAGCAGGGCATCGTCATAGAGAAAATTCTGGCCCAGATCGTGCTTGTACCCGTGGCCTTCCTCCCGGCGGCGTTGGGCCCGTTCAAAGGATTTCTTCATAGCGGTTTACTGTTTCATTCCTTCCTCGTCGATCTGCACGGTTTCCCGTCCGAACGCTTCGATCAGGCTTTGCTGGGCGTTATCCAGCGTTTGATGGACGGCCTCCTGCGCCGCGTCGGTCTTTTCCAGCACGGCCTCGAAATGGCAGGCCTTGCCGCAGGCCTGCTGCAGGCAGTCCTCGATCTGCTTTTTCCAATTGGGCTGGTTCAGCTTTTCGAAGGAGATGCCCTTCTTGGACAGGGGCAGACAGATGCGATACACGCCGTCCTTCTCGCCGATAAATTTTTCGTTGCGGATCAGGCCCAGCAGCGGCGGATTGTTTTTGGCGATCAGGGTCAAAGTCTGCTTCCAGACTTCCTGCGCGTCGCCGCTGACCACGATGGGCTTGGGGGCGGGTCTGGCGGCTTTGGGCACGCCCGTTTCCCCGGCGGGCGCGGTTCTGGTCTTTTTCGGTGCGTCGCCGCCCTCGGCTCGAAGGGCCAGCTTTCCGCTGGCAATGTCGCTTTGAAGGGCGGTGAGCTGCGCCTCCAGCTCGCTGATCCGTTCCACCAGCGCCGACACATCCTCGCCCCGCTCGGTTTCACAGGCGTGAAGGGCCGCGCTTTCCAGCCCGATTCTGGGCGTGGAGGCGAAGCGAAGCTCCCCTTCTGCGTGAAGGAAGCCGTCCAGCACCCGCAGGAGCCGCTGGAACGAAAAGCGCTCCGCCTGTTCCCGAAGGCGCTGCTCATCCTCGTTGGTCACATCCAGCAGCGCGGCGGCGTTCTCCTTCACCGCCTGCACGGTCATCAGCATCCGGCAATGGCTGCTCAGGTCTTTCAGAAACACCTGCGGTTCCCGGCCGGAACGCATCAGCTCGTCCACCTTGCGCAGAACGCCCGCCGCGTCCCGGTTGGCGATGCAGTCCATGAACGCGAACAGGAACTCACGGTCGGAAGTGCCCAACGCATCCCGCACCTGCGCGGCTGTGATGGTTCTGTTCTCCGCACCGGCCACGCACATATCCAGAATGCTGAACGCGTCGCGCATAGCGCCCTCGGCGGCACGCGCCACCAGCTGCAGTGCCTCCGGCTCAGCAGTCATGTGAAGCTCGTCCAGTGCTTCCTTCATGCGGCCGATCATCAATTCCGACGGAATACGCCCAAAGTCGTAACGCTGCACCCGAGACAGAATGGTGGCGGGCAGCTTCTGCGGCTCGGTGGTCGCCAGAATAAAGACCACGTGGGCCGGAGGCTCCTCCAGCGTCTTCAACAGCGCGTTGAAGGCGGCGGTGGACAGCATGTGAACCTCGTCGATGATATAGACCTTGTATTTTCCCATCTGGGCGGGGTAGCGTACCTGCTCCAGCAATTCGCGGATATTATCCACGCTGTTGTTGGAGGCCGCGTCCAGTTCCAGCACGTCCATGGTGCTTTCCGTCTGAATGGCCCGGCAGACCTCGCACTGGCCGCATGGGTCGCCGTGATTGGGATTTTGGCAGTTGATGGCCCGGCTCATCAGCTTGGCCATGGTAGTCTTGCCTGTGCCGCGGCACCCACAGAACAGGTAGGCATGGGCGATCTGCCCCGTTTCGATCTGATGCCGCAGGGTCTTGACCGTTGCGGTCTGCCCCACCACGCTTTCAAAGGTCTGAGGCCGCCAGCGGCGGTATAATGCTTGATAGGCCATGCTTTGCTCCTATATCCATGAAAAATCAAAGTTTTCCTCCTTTATCATACCCTTTTCGGCGAAGCTGGTCAAGCGCTGCATTTTCCCCTTGTCATCCCGGCCCCGCACCTGCTATAATACCAGCGGGGCGCACGTTTGTTCGCTTCTCTATGTTTTTTTCGGGAAAGGGGGCCTTCCTGTGAATCTGGATCAGCTGTTGGGCCAGCTTCGTCAGAATCCCAAATTTATGAGTTGTGTCACCCATTGGCGCACGCTGCCCGCTACGGAGGGAAAATACGCGGATTTTCCCGAAAGCATGGATCCCCGCATTCAGGAAGTGCTGCGCAAACGGGGCATTTACCGGCTGTATACCCATCAGGCCCAAAGCTTTGAACTGGCGCAGGAGAAGAAAGACTTCGTCGTCGTTACCCCCACCGCCAGCGGCAAGACCCTGTGCTATAATCTGCCCGTTCTGAGCGCCATTTTGAAAAACGAGGACGCACGAGCGCTGTATCTGTTCCCCACCAAGGCGCTTTCCGCCGATCAGGTCAGCGGGCTGTATGATATGATCCAGGCCCTTGATATGGATATCAAGGCCTACACCTACGACGGCGATACCCAAAACGCCGCTCGGAAATCCATCCGTCAGGCGGGCCATATCGTGGTCACCAACCCGGATATGCTCCACGCCAATATTCTGCCCCACCATACCAAGTGGGTGAAGCTGTTTGAAAATCTGCAATACATTGTCATCGACGAAATTCACACCTACCGCGGCGTGTTCGGCAGTCATCTGGCCAATGTGCTCCGGCGGCTGGAACGGCTGTGCGAGTTTTACGGCAGCCACCCCCAGTATATTTTGTGCAGCGCCACCATTCAGAACCCGGTGGAGCTGGCGCAGGCGCTGACGGGACGGGAAGTGACCGCCGTAACGGAAAACGGCGCGCCCTCCGGCGAACGGCACTTCATTTTCTATAATCCCCCGGTGGTGAATAAGCAGCTGGGCATCCGCAAGGGCTGTCTGAACGAGACCCGGGCCGTGGCGGAGGAAATGCTGCGCAACGGCATTCCTACCATTGTGTTTGCCAAGAGCCGGGTGCAGGTAGAAGTGCTGACCCGGTATTTGAAGGATTGCGTCCGCGATGCGTATGGCTTTTCCGGGCGAGTACGAGGCTATCGGGGCGGTTATCTGCCCGGAGAGCGCCGGGAAATCGAGCGAGGGCTTCGCGCTGGCGAGGTAGACATGGTCGTTTCCACCAACGCATTGGAATTGGGCGTGGATATCGGCTCTCTGAGTGCCTGTGTGCTGTGCGGCTATCCCGGCTCCATTGCCTCCACTTGGCAGCAGGCCGGGCGCGCCGGCCGGCGCAAGGATACGGCTGTCACCATTCTGGTAGCTTCCTCCGCGCCGCTGGATCAGTATGTCATCGAGCATCCGGACTATTTCTTCCGTACCTCCCCGGAAAACGCGCTGGTGCAGCCGAACAACCTCTACATTCTGCTTTCCCATCTGAAATGCTCCGCTTACGAGCTGCCCTTCCGGGATGGCGATTGCTTCGGCGGTCTGCCGGACACGGAAGAATGTCTGGAATATCTGGTGGAGAACAACATTCTGCGTCATCTGGACGGCAAATATTACTGGATGGAAGAAGAACTTCCTTCGGGGGAAATTTCCCTGCGCAGCGCTACGGCGGAGAACTTCGTCATCATCGACATTACCAATCCGGCCCATCACCGGGTCATTGGCGAAATGGACCGTTTCACCGTTCCCATGCTGCTGCACGAAAACGCCATTTATATGCACGAGGCCCGGCAGTATCAGGTGGAGAAGCTGGACTACGACGCCTGCAAGGCCTTTATCCGCGCCGTGGACGTGGACTATTATACCGACGCGGATATGAACGTGAGCCTGCACATTCTGGACAAGCTGGAAGAAAAACAGGCGAAAAACGGCGTGGAAGTGACGTTGGGCGAGCTGCGGGTCAGTACCATTGTGAAGGTATTCAAGAAAATGAAGCTGGACACCCACGAAAATCTGGGCTTCGGCGAGGTGCGCCTGCCTCAGAGCGACATGCACACCGTGGGCATGTGGTGGACGATCCCAGACAGTCTGGCGGCCCGCTATTCCAACGACGACCTGCAGGGGGCGCTGGTGGGCGTAGCCAATCTTCTGTCCATCGTGGCTCCCCTGTACCTGATGTGTTCGCCTCGGGATATCCGGGTAGTGTATCAGGTCAAAGCGCCTATTACGGATAAGCCCACCATCTTCCTTTACGATTCCTTCCCCGGCGGCGTGGGTTTAAGCGAAAAAGCCTACTCCATGCAGCAGCTTCTGCTGGAACAGGCGCTGTCCGTAGTGCAGGAATGCGGCTGCGAGGACGGCTGCCCGGCCTGCGTCGGCCCGGCGGCGGAGGTAGGCGCTGATGGGAAAAAGAATGCGGAGATGATCCTCAAGGAGCTGTTGGCACAATGGCAGGACTTCTGAACAAGCTGAGAATGATGGACGCGGCCCCTGCCAAAGCTCCTGCCACCAAAAGCGAAGCTCCCGCAGAAACGGGACTGTACCGTCGCGAAGCCGTGTTTCCCCTATCCACCTTCGGCGACCAGAGCTATGCCACGCCGGAAACCCTGCGCACGGTGTTCGGCTGCGAGTTTCCCCGGACGGTTGCGCCGGAGGACGTGCTGTTTCTGGATACGGAGACCACCGGGCTTTCTGGCGGAGCAGGCACGATCGCCTTTCAGGTGGGGCTTGGGTATTTTGCCCCGGCAGGCTTTGTGGTGGAGCAGTTTCTCATGCGGGATTACCCGGACGAGGAAGCCATGCTGGACCTGCTGGCCGCCCGGATGAAACGTTTTTCCGTGCTGTGTACCTTCAACGGGAAAACCTTCGACGTGCCGTTGCTCAAGACCCGTTTTCTCATGCATCGCATTCGGGATGACGGAATCCCCATCTGTCACGCGGACGTGCTGTTTCCCGCCCGCCGCCTGTGGAAGCTGCGGCTGAAACAGTGCAATCTTGGCACGCTGGAAACGGCGCTGTTGGGCGTGGAGCGGGAAGACGATCTTCCCGGCGCACTGGTGCCCCAAACCTATTTTCAATATTTGAAGGATCGAAATTTTACACCGCTGATCGGGATTCTCGATCATAACCGGCAGGATATCGTCAGTCTGGCGCAGCTGTTTTACGTGCTGTGCGTGCAGTTCAGCCACCCGGAGGATATCGCGGAGCAGGAAGATTTGTTTTCGCTGGCCAGGGCGTTGGAAAAGCAGGGGCAGAAGGAAAAGGCCATGAAGTGTTACCGTCTGTGCGAAGGAGGCTTCTTCCGGGCGCAGGCCACCCGGGCCATGGCCGTCCACGAAAAAAGGGAAGGGCAGTACCGGGCCGCAGCCAAACTGCTGGAGACCATGCTGGAACGGGGCGACGACCCTGTTTTCGCCTATGAGGCGCTGGCGAAACTCTACGAGCACCAGTTTCGGAACCCGGAACAGGCGCTGCATTATGTGCGTCAGGCCCTCCTGCTGCTGGCGGAACCGAAGCTTCATAAAGACGAGGCTGTACAAGAAAAGCAAAATGAGCTACAATATCGTTATGCCCGTCTGCGGCGCAAGCTCCGTCAGGAATCTTCCGCGCTGTGACCCGCCTTTTTGAACCGATGAATTGATTTTGGAAGGAGAAACGAATTCCATGGCGCTCAATACCATCTTTAAGGCCCGCAAGGCCATGAAGCTCCACAATGAGGGAAAATATGACGAGGCCCTCAAGCTCTATGAGGAATGCATGAGTGAAGGAATGACGGACATGAAGGCCATTCTGCCCTATTCCGTGCTGCTTTTGCGCAGCGGCCAGTACCAGAAGGCCCGCGAACTGCTGGTAGCAGTGCAGAAATATCCTATGGCGGACGATCAGAAGCGGCAGCTGTACGTCAACTACGCCGTGGCCGTCTATAAGCTGGGCGATCTTGACAAGGCCCTCGAAGTGCTGGAAGTACAGCAGAAAAAAGCGGAAAGTGGTCTGGTCTACGAAACTCTCGGCTACCTGCTGGTGGAAGCGGGCGATTTTGACAAGTCGCTGGAATACAACCTGAAAGCCCTCGAATACGACGATGAAGACCCTATTACGCTGGACAATCTGGGCCAGACCTATTATCGGCTGAAGGGCGACAAGGACACGGCCAAGGGCTATTTCGACAAGGCATTGGAACAGAAGCCCGGTCAGCTGGATACGCTGTATTTCCTCGCCCAGTACGATATCGAAGCCGGAAATCGCGAAGCAGCCCGAGAAAAGCTGGAGACCGTGCGGGACGGGCGTTTCTCTCCCCTGAATTTTGCCAGCAAAGAAAAGGCCGAAGAACTTTTGAAAACGCTGTAAGACCCTTTCCGCAGCCCGGAAGAATTTTTCCGGACTGCTTTTTTGTGCAGGAATGGCGCATCGGCAGGGCGAATGTTTTTTGGCAGCATACAGAGCGAAATACCATAGTATTTTGTGACGAACGAACCCGCCGGAAAAGAAAGGAAGCCTGTTCGTGAAAGACCTGCTGATTGGTACTTTGACCCGCTTGGGAGGGCCGGGAATCTGCTATGTGCGCACAGATGGCGAACATCTGACGCAGCTTTGGACAGATGGCACGCTGACAGACCCGAACTGGCAGGACGTCAGCCCGGATGGGCGCATTTTTTCCGTCAGCTGCGACGGCCCCGAACCCATGGATGGCTGCATTCACGAGCTAACTATCACCCCGGAAGGCATGAAGGTACTCTCCACCCGCTCGACCGGCGGAAAGGAACCATGCCATCTGACTTTTTCCGAAGATGGACGTTTCCTGCTTTGCGCTAATTATGGCACGGGTTCCCTGGCCGTTTTTCCGATCAGCCCAAACAGCATCGGCGAACGGCTCCAACTCATCCAGCACATCGGCCATGGGCCGCATTCCACCCGGCAGACAGGCCCTCACCTGCATCAGATCACCCGGATTCCAACGCTGCCGGGCTGCTTCTGTGCTGTTGATCTGGGGCTGGACAGGCTGTATGTCTATGAACAGGATGAAACGGGGCTGCTTTACGAGCAGTATCGCATTGCGGTTCCCGCAGAGCAGGGGCCGCGCCATATGGCCTATCATCCCGTCAATGGCGATGCTTTTCTGATCACGGAGCTGGGCAACCGCATTTATCCCGTGAAGTTTGGACGGGATTCCGGGCAAGTGCTCGGCGACGGATTGCCAATCCCGAAAAACGCCGACGATGTCAACTATGCCGCCGCCCTATGGTTCCCGTCAAACGGGAAAAGTCTGTATGCCTCTAACCGCGGTGAAGGTTCGATCGTCCGTCTGGCAGTTTCCCCGCTACGCAAGACGCAGACGCTTTTCCTGCCTGGCAAGCTGCCCAGAGATTTTTGCCCGTTGGGGGATGAAATGCTGGTCGCTGCCTGTCAGGATCAGGGACTCTATCTGCTGCGGGAAGGAAAAGTTCTTGATTTTCTGCCCTGTCCCGGTGCCGTTCGTGTTAGGGAATTGCCGCAATGTTCTTAAGCTTGCCCTGAAAGGCTGCTTCTCTTTTGTTCTTTTCATGGTCATAGCTTGTCACCGAACCGAAATATACGCTATAATGAACGCCGTTGAACTTTTGAAGTTCGTTTTCCCGATACCGCAGCAGGTTTGAAGGGGGTAAAGCCAATGAAGAAATTTCTGAAACAGTACTGGTTCATTCTCAGTATGCTGATCGCGATCGTAGCGGGCTGCGCCGTTGGAGCAGTTTGGCCGGGAGCAACCTGTCTGGAACCGTTGGGAACCGTTTTCATCAATATGATGTTCTGCGTTGCGGTACCTATGGTGTTCTGCTCCATTGCCTCGGCCATCGCCAATATGAAGGGGATTCGCCGTGCAGGAAAAATCATGGGTGCTACCCTTGTGACGTTTCTGGTGACGGCTGCGATCGCAGCCGTGGTGATGTACGCCGTTTGCCGGGTGATCCCGCTGGTGACGGGCGCGTATGATCCGCCGGAAGGCGAGGTCGGCAGCGTATCCGCCGCGGAAATGATCGTGAATTTCTTTACGGTGCCTGATTTTACGGCGCTGTGGAGCCGCAAGGCCATGCTGCCCCTGATCGTGGCGGCGATCATCTTCGGCTTTGCCGTGCAGTGGGCTGGCGGTGCGGATACCCCGGTGGCCAAGCTGCTGTCCAGCCTGACGGACTGTATGCTCAAGGCTGTGAAGATCATCACCTATTATGCGCCCATCGGCTTTTTCGGTTTTTTCGCCTATCTGGTGGCATTTTATGGGCCGCAGCTCATCAGCGACTATTCCCGGACGCTGGTGGTGTACTACATTATGTGCTTCGTCTATATGTTTGCGTCCTTCCCAGTGTACTCCCGTTTCGGCGGCGGCAAGGGCGGCGCGAAGGTCATGTTCCGGCACCTGTTCCGGCCTGCAGCGGTCTCCTTCGGCACCTGCTCCTCTGTGGCTACCATTCCCACCAATATGGACGTGGCTGAGGAAACGGGCATTTCCAAGGATGTCTCTGACATTGTAATCCCCATGGGTGCTACCATGCATATGGATGGCTCCGCCATGGCCGCCATTGTGAAGGTGGCCTTCCTGTTCAGCATCTTCGGCATGGACTTCACCGGCTGGAATGCCATCGGGGCCATTGTGGTATCGGTGTTTTCGTCCGTAGCCATGAGCGGCATTCCGGGCGGGGGCGGCGTTGGCGAGCTGGTGCTGTGCACCATTTTCTTCCCCAACCAGATGGAGATCGCCTACCCCATCGCCATTGCGCTCGGCAATCTGGTCGACCCGCCCGCCACCATGGTCAACGCCGCCGGCGACTATGTGGTCTCCTTCATCGTGTCCCGCTTTGTGGACGGCAAGGATTGGCTGCAAAAGAAACTTAAGGCAGAAAAGCCGAACTGCTGATTGATGATTCCTTGTACGCAAAAAACGCCTGCGGCTTTCAAAACCCGCAGGCGTTTTCGATTATTTCACACAGCCACGGACTGGTCGGTGCTGTCCGCATCCGCCATAACGCCATACTCCGTCACGCCGGTAACGGTTTCACCGTCGATCTGCAATGCTGTGGGGCGGTCAAAGGCAACGGTGATCTCCTTGCCGGAAAGCACCTCCACCATCTCCGTATGCTTCACGTGCTCGCCTTTGAAAATGCTTGGGAAAACCATCAGCGTTTTCAATTTGGAAGGGCAGTGAAGCACCACCACTGATACGGTTCCATTCTGATTCAGACGGTTCTGCTCAGGCGCCACCTCCATGCCGCCGCCATAGTAGCGGCCGTTCATAGTCGGGGCCAGCCACACGTGGCGGTAGCGATGAGAAACGCCGTCCACCGTCACCATAGCCGAAGCAGGCTTAAAATGGAACAGCAGCCCCTTGATAGCAATGGAGGCATAATTGACGTTCTCTTTCCCCTGCATCCGCATTTGGTCGCCCAGCTCGCAGCAGTAACCGTCGATTCCGTAGCCGATGCCATTAAGGAACCTGCTTTTCTTGCCCTTAACCTCCACCACCGGCAGATTTTTCAGATAATCGTTGAGCAGGATCATTCCGTCCACGGAATTTTGACCAACATCGTTCCAAAAATCATTGCCGGAGCCCGCCGGAAAATAATATAGAGGGCGGTTCAACACGCTGCTGCCATAGCGATTGATGAAATGATTCAGCGTCCCGTCGCCGCCTGCCAGCACCACGGTTTCCTCCATGGGCAGACGAGCCAGAAAATCAGCCGCGTCCATCCGGGTAACATCCCTATATTCGATCTTTTGTCCCTGTACCTTTTTCTCGATCTCCCGGGCCTTTTCTTCCCCGTGACCGTTTCCCGCCATGGGATTATAGAGAACGTACATCTTCCGTTCATCCTTCCGTCTTTTCTCGGGCCGATCAAAGACCCTGCGAACGATTCTATTATCCATCTTTAGGACAATTTTTGCCCACGGTCAAAAAAGCAAGTCTGCCCAAACTTTTGGCATAAACACGCAACTGCCTATTTTTTAGAAGAATGAAAAGCCGTATAATCAATACTGCGTTGGTGTACGCTTGACTGTGCCGGCACAAAAGGGGGCTATAAAATGGTACTGCTATATCTTCACCGGGTTTTGATTCCTGCGGCGGTGATTCCCGCTATTTTTCTGCTGGTCAAAATTTACCGGGCCGACCGCCGGGAAAAGGAGCCGCCGCAGCTTTTGACTTCGCTGGTCTTCTGCGGCATTCTGGCTACGGCAATCGCCCTGGTGGCAGAGAAAGTCGGCTTCTGGCTGCTGGGCTGCGTTTGGCCGGAAAATTCGCTTATTTATCAGCTGATCGAATATTTCGTGATCGTGGCGTTTGCAGAAGAAGGCGCCAAGTATTATCTGCTGAAAAAGCGTACCTGGATGACCCCCGCCTTCAATTTCACCTTTGACGGCGTGGTGTATGCGGCTTTTGTGTCGCTTGGCTTCGCTCTTTGGGAGAATATCAGCTACGTCACCTCATACGGGCTGGATGTGGCGGTGATCCGCGCCGTGACGGCGATTCCCGGTCACGCCTGCTTCGGCGTATTCATGGGCGCGTTTTATGGTGCGGCCAAGAAGTACGAGGGCATGTGCGACCTGACCACCTCCAAGAAGTATCGTCGGCTGGCGCTGATCGTTCCCGCTCTGATGCATGGCCTGTACGATTTCACAGCCTCCATGGAGAGCCGAACCGGCGGCTGGATCTTCCTGATGTATCTGATCGCCCTGTTCCTGACGGCTTTCCTGCTGGTACGGAAGCTTTCGAGAAACGATGAAGAAATTCCCGGAAGCGTTTATTTCGGATAAATGCGGTTATGAAAAACGACGCTGAATTTTGGGTCCAGCGTCGTTTTTTGATATTCGCTTATTCCTGCCGTCCCGCGATTTCCCGGGCCACGTGAACGCCGCTGGCGGAGGCGTGGGACAACGAGTGCGTGATGCCGCTGCCGTCGCCGATGATATACAGGCCGGGATAACGGGCCTGCAGGTGCTCGTCCACTTCGACTTCCATGTTGTAGAACTTCACCTCTACGCCGTAAAGCAGCGTGTCGTCATTGGCAGTGCCGGGGGCAATCTTGTCCAGCGCGTAGATCATCTCAATAATGCCGTCCAGAATGCGCTTGGGCAGTACCAGACTCAAATCGCCGGGCGTGGCGTTCAGCGTGGGCGTAATGAAGGAGTCCTCCATCCGACTGGGGGTGGAACGCCGCCCGCGGATCAGATCGCCGAAGCGCTGCACGATGACTCCCCCGCCCAGCATGTTGCTCAGGCGTGCGATGGACTCGCCGTATCCGTTGGAATCCTTAAAGGGCTCGGAAAAATGCTTGGAGACCAGCAGCGCGAAATTGGTATTTTCCGTCTGGCGGGCCGGGTCTTCGTAGCTGTGGCCATTAACGGTAATAATGCCGTTGGTGTTTTCGTTCACCACCGCGCCCTTGGGATTCATGCAGAAGGTACGCACCAGATCGCCGTATTTTTCGGTACGGTATACGATCTTGCTTTCATAAAGCTCGTCCGTCAGGTGAGAAAACACTTCGGCGGGCATTTCCACCCGAACGCCGATGTCCACGCGATTGCTCTTGGTAGGAATTTGCAGTTCCCGGCAGATATTCTCCATCCATTTGCTGCCGCTGCGGCCTACGGAGATCACGCAGTCCTTGCAGGAGAAAGTCTGCCCCCGGGCGGTCAGCTCGTAACCGTCTTCCGTCACCCGTACCGTTTCCACGGGCGTATCGAAGAAGAAGTCCACCTTCTCCTTCAGATAGGCATACAGATTTTCCAGCACCACATAGTTGATATCTGTTCCCAGATGGCGGACGGAAGCGTCCAACAGATGGAGGTCGTTCTGCAGGCACATTTTTTTGATGTGACTGCCCGCCGTAGTGTACAGCTTGGTGCCCTCGCCGCCGAACGCCATATTGATGTCATCCACATAGCGCATCAGTTCCAGCGCGTTCTTTTTGCCGATATACTCGTACAGTGTACCGCCGAAATCATTGGTAATATTGTATTTGCCGTCGGAGAAAGCGCCTGCGCCGCCGAAGCCACTCATAATGGAACAACTTTTGCAGCCGATACAGGTCTTAAACTTCTTGCCGTCAATGGGACATTTGCGTTTGTTCAGCTCATGACCCGCTTCGAATACGCCCACCTTGAGCTGCGGATTCTGCCGGATCAATTCATAAGCGGAAAAAATTCCTCCGGGGCCTGCCCCAATGATCAGCACGTCATACATGATCGTTCTTCCTCCTTCATTTCCCGGGCGCAAAAAGAGAGCCGATTTTCTGTAAAGAGAACCGGCTGACTTTTTTATCATAGCATATTTTTTGGGGGAAGTCAAAGCTTAGCCGCTGTAATTCCGGCAAAGAGAACCCCGGCTTTTAGAAAAAGCCGGGGGCGTATTTTCAGCAGATCTCCGTGACCGTGTAGCCCTTTTCTTCCACCACGGTCTTGAGTACGCTATCTTCCACGGGAGCGCTCAGCTTGACGACCGCCGTGCCGCTTTCGTGACTGACCAGCGCTTCCTGCACATTAGGCAGGGCTTCCAGCGTCTTTTTAACCGTGGCTTCGCAGTGGCCGCACATCATTCCTGTGATCTTCATCGTCTTTTCCATGGTTTGTTCCTCCTTTTGACTGGGGAGCTGTTTCAGCTCCGGGGTTTTGATTTTATGATCCCGGCTGGCGTCATGAACTTTGAACCAGTTCAGACGCAGCGCGTTGGACACCACACAGAAGCTGGACAGGCTCATGGCCGCCGCACCGAACATGGGGTTCAGCGTCAGGCCCAGCGGGATAAATACCCCCGCCGCCAGCGGAATACCAATGGTGTTGTAGAAGAAGGCCCAGAACAGATTCTCGTGAATGTTCCGCAGCGTGGCCCGGCTCAAACGGACTGCGGCAGGCACGTCGCTCAGGCGGCTCTTCATCAACACCACGTCCGCCGCGTCAATGGCTACGTCCGTACCCGCACCGATGGCAATGCCGATATCCGCCCGGGTCAGAGCGGGAGCATCGTTGATACCGTCGCCCACCATGGCGACCTTGCCCTGCTCCTTCAGCTGACGAATGACGCTTTCCTTGCCTTCCGGCAGAACGCCCGCGATGACCTGATCCACGCCAGCCTGCGCGCCGATGGCCTTCGCTGTGCGTTCGTTGTCGCCGGTAAGCATGACCACGTGCAGGCCCATATTCTGCAGTTCCCGAACAGCCCGGGGGCTATCTTCCTTGATTACGTCCGCTACGGCGATCACGCCCAGCAGCTTGCCGTCACGGCTGAAAAACAGCGGCGTTTTGCCGGCTTCGGCCAGCTTTTCAGCCTGACCCTTCATTTCATCCGACACGTGTGCACGACCCTCTATAAAGCGTGCATTGCCGCCGCAAAGGGTCTGACCGTTCCGAACCGCCGTCAGGCCGTTACCGGGAAACGCCTGAAACTCCGTGACTTCTTCCGCAGTCATTCCGTCCGACTGCGCCCGTTCCAGAATGGCCCGTGCCAGCGGATGCTCGCTCTTTGCTTCCAGCGCAAGGGCGTTTTCCAGCAGTTCCCGTTCCGTTATGCCACTTTCCGGCAAAATATCGGTCACACGCGGTTCGCCGGAGGTGATGGTGCCGGTCTTATCCAGCGCCACGATCTGAATGCGTCCCGTTTCTTCCAGCGAAGCGGCGGTTTTGAACAGAATGCCGTTCTTGGCGCCCAAGCCGCTGCCCACCATGATCGCTACAGGCGTAGCCAGACCCAGTGCGCAGGGGCAGCTGATGACCAGCACGGAAATGCCCCGCGCCAGCGCGTAACCCACTTCTTTGCCAAGCAGCAGCCAGACAATGGTGGTAATGACGGCAATAGTAATGACCGTCGGCACGAAAATGCCCGAGACCTTATCGGCGATCTTGGCGATGGGCGCTTTGGTCGCCGCAGCATCCGATACCATCTGAATGATCTGAGAAAGGGTGGTGTCCTCGCCGACCCTAGTGGCGCGGCATTTCAGGAAGCCCGACTGATTGACCGTGGCGGCGGACACGCTGTCGCCGGGGCCTTTGTCCGTCGGGATACCCTCGCCGGTCAACGCAGCTTCATTCACCGCGCTGGTTCCTTCCAGCACCACGCCGTCCACAGGAATGCTTTCGCCCGGACGAACCGTAAACACGTCGTCCTTCTGTACCTGCTCCACGGGGACAGTCACTTCCACTCCGTCCCGAAGCAGATGGGCTGTCTTGGGAGCCAGCTTCATCAGGCCTTTCAGTGCGTCTGTGGTTTTGCCCTTGGAACGGGCTTCCAATGTTTTGCCTACGGTGATCAGGGTCAGGATCATGGCGGCGGACTCAAAGTAGAAATCCATCATGTAGGTCATGACCGCGTCCATATCGCCCCGTACCTGCGCGCCCGTCATGGCGAAAAGAGCGTAGGTGCTGTAAACGAACGCCGCCGTCGCGCCCAGCGCCACCAGCGTATCCATGTTAGGCGAACGGTGCCACAGGCTCTTGAAACCGCTGATAAAGAATTTCTGGTTGATGACCATGATGATAATGGTCAAAAGCATCTGAGTCAGGCCCATGGCCACATGATTGTCATTGTAGAAGGCGGGCAGCGGCCAGCCCCACATCATATGGCCCATAGAGAAGTACATCAGCACCAGCAGAAAACCAACTGACCAGATCAATCGCTTTTTCAAGAGCGGCGTTTCATGATCTTCCAGCTGCTTTTCCGCTTCAGAAGGGCTGGGAGCAGTCTTGCCCGCGCCCTTCTCCGACGCGCCGTAGCCTGCCTGCTCCACAGCCGCGATTATGGCTTCGGGGCTTGCTGTGCCCTCCACTCCCATGGAATTGGTCAGCAGGCTGACGGAGCATTCCGTCACCCCCGGCACCTTGGATACTGCCTTTTCCACCCGGGTACTGCAGGCAGCGCAGCTCATACCCGTTACGTTGTATTGTTTCATCGTCTCACGCCTCCTCGTTGGCTTGTCCGCCGATAAAACCGAGTCCTGTACACGATTCCCCCATCTGCCCTATTTCATCAGCTTTTGCAGCGTTCCCACCAGTTCGTCGATCACTTCATCCTTACCGTCGCGAATATCCTGCGCCACGCAGGTGCGGATGTGGCTCGCCAGCAGCTCTTTGTTGAAGGCATTCATAGCGGCCGTCACGGCAGCGGATTGCATCAGAATATCCGGGCAGTAGGCGTTGTTTTCCACCATCCCGCGAATCCCGCGTATCTGCCCTTCGATTCGATTCAGCCGATGGATAAGCTTCGTATACTCCTCCGGTGTTCGCTCTTTTTTGCGCTGAGAACAGCAGCAGCACTTTTTAGGTTCCATGCACAGCACCTCTTTCGGTTTGCATACCCCATCTGGGTATTTTGATTATATACCCCCGCAGGGTATGTGTCAATTTATTTTTTCATTTTCTCTCAAAAAAGCTGCCTGTCCTGCAAACCAGATAGAGAAAGTCGAAAATGATCCGAAAGTGTCTTCAAAAGGCATAAATGGACACTTTCCAAAATAAAACGCCCGTGCTATAATGACTTCACATCACACCAAAGGAGCGATTTTCATGGGCGTTTTTGATTTTCCCCTTTCGAAGCTGAAAACATACGAAGGCATCAATCCCAAGCCTGTTGATTTTGAAGAATACTGGGAGCGTGGTCTGCGCGAGATCGAAACCATCGACCCGCAGGTGCAGCTGACTCCCGCTGCCTTCCACCACCCCACGTTGGACTGCTTTGACCTGACCTTCACCGGTGCGCACGGCGCGCGAATCCACGCTAAATATGTGCGACCCAAGAAATTTTCGGGCCGTTTGCCCGCAGTCATGCGTTTTCATGGTTATTCGGGCCGTGCGGGAGACTGGACCAATCATTTTGCGATGGCCAGTGCAGGCTTTGCCGTGGCGGCGCTGGATGTGCGCGGTCAGGGTGGACAGAGCGTAGACGTTGGCGTTGTCAAGGGGAACACGCTGCACGGCCATATCATCCGCGGTCTGGACGATCCTGATCCCGACCGGCTGCTGTACCGGGATATTTTTCTGGACACCGCGTTGATGACCCGCATCGTTTCGTCCTTCCCGGAGATCGACGAAGGCCGTCTGGCCGCGGACGGCGGAAGTCAGGGCGGCGGTCTGACGCTGGCCTGTGCTTCTCTGAGCAACATTCAGCTGGCCGCTCCCTGCTATCCGTTTCTGAGCGACTATCAGCGCGTCTGGGAAATGGATCTGGACAAGGATGCCTACGCTGAACTGAAAGAGTACTTCCGCCACTTCGACCCCACCCATGCCCATGAGCAGGAGACCTTCACCAAGCTTGGGTATATCGACATTCAGCATCTGGTTCATCGCATCCGCGGCAAGGTACATATGTACACCGGCCTGATGGACACCATCTGCCCGCCGTCCACCCAATTTGCGGCCTTCAACAAGATCACTTCCCCCAAGGAAGTCATCCTGTACCCGGACTTCGGCCACGAAAACCTGCCGGGCAGCGGAGATGCGACCCTGCAATGGTTTATCGATGAGCTGCTTTAATTTGACTTCAGGAGTGAAAAGCCCATGCCGTATTCTTTTCTGGCTACCGCCGCATTTGGGCTGGAAGGCATTGTCTCCAACGAACTGAAGCGGCTGGGCTACTCCGCCAAGGCCGAGCAGGGCTGCGCCCGCTTCACCGGGGAGTTGGCAGACGGCTTCCGCGCCAATTTGTGCCTGCGCACCGCCGACCGGGTGCTGCTGCTTCTGGATGAAAAGCCGGTCCTCAGTTTTGAGGAGCTGTTCCAGTTTGTTTCTTCCCTTCCGTGGGAGAACTATCTGGATCGTTCCAGCCGCATCCACGTTTCGGGAAAGTGCGTGCGCAGTCAGCTCATGAGCGTGCGGGACTGTCAGTCCATCGTGAAAAAGGCCATTGTGGAGCGGCTGAAAAAGCGGCTTCGGGCAGACACGCTGCCGGAGACCGGCCCCCGTGTTCCCATTGAGATCGCGCTGTACCGGGATCAGGCCCGATTGACCATCGACATGAGCGGCGACGCGCTGAACCGCCGCGGCTACCGCACATGGAACGGCGAAGCGCCGCTGCGGGAAACGCTGGCGGCGGCGCTGCTGGATGTGAGCCCTTGGCGCACGCGGATGCCGTTGTACGACCCCTGCTGCGGCACGGGAACGATTCTGATCGAAGCAGCCATCAAGGCCGCTGCCCGTCCCGCGGGGATCGACCGCAGCTTCGTCTGCGAGGAGTTTCCCTTCATGAAAGACGTGCCCATGGCGGCGATTCGTCAGGCCGAACGGGACAAGATACCGACTGAGCGCTCTTTTTCGATCGCGGGCAGCGATATTGACCCGGAGGCACTGGAACTGTGCCGCCGCCATATTCATCAGGCGGGCTTTGACGGGCAGATCAGCGTCCGGCAGCAGGACCTGCGCACACTGCAAGTTCCCGACGAGCCGGGGGTATTTCTCTGCAACCCGCCCTACGGCGAACGGCTGGGCGACAAGCGGGAAGCGGAGGCTCTTTACCGGGAAATGGGCCTTTTGCTGAAGCGTCACCCAGGCTGGAAGCTTTGCGCCATCACGTCTGACTTTGCCTTTGAGCGCTGCTTCGGTCGCCGGGCCACGCACAAACGTCGCCTGTACAACGGTCGGCTGGAATGCGAATTTTATATTTTTGAATAACGCAAAAACGCCGCGCAGCAATGACTTGCAGCGCGGCGTCTCTTTTGGCTTAGGGAATCTGAAATTCTAACGTGGTTAACTGCCCATTCCATTCCGAACCGTCGCAGCGATAATACTGCCACCGGCTGGTTCCGTCCGCCAATGTATAACAAATGGCAAAGACCTGTCCTTCGTCGATCGGCATGGGATAATTGTTTGCAGGAAGAATGTCACCGGTCAACTTGGCGGTTTTGAAATCGTCATAGGCTTCTTCCAGCCGGTAAAATTGCCGAGAAAGGTACTTTCCTTCCAAAACGCCGGAAAGATCCTGCTCGCCAAAATAACCGGCCTGATATTCCTTACTGCCGATGGTGAAAAGCGCTGCACGAATCGGTTCGCCCGTCAGCCCTTGGGTGGACAAATCGGTGCTGTGCAGCCGTTCACCGTAGGTCTGGCGAAGCTGATTGGCCATGCAGGGCACCTGCCCTGACCAATCCAGCGCCTCCAGCCCGGTATGGGCCGCTCCATAGATCCCCATGATGCTTTCACCATTCAGCAGTGCATATTCCCGCAGAAAATTTTCGACCATGGTATTTTCCCGATACACGTTGTCGTTGGTACGGTAATACTGCTGACCCTGTTCGATATTCTGCCGGGCCAACTGCGCCTCCTCGGAATCCGCAAGGTCCTGACGGGTCAAATCGTTCAGATAGCGCCGCCCGGTACTCTGGTACTGGTGGCCCACGTCCGTCCCATGAAAGACCGTTTCCGGGCAGGTCTCCTTGATCTGCCGGTAAAAGTGGCTGACGTTGGCGCTGTGGAACGCGGTTCCATTACAGTCGGCATACACCTGCATCAGAATTTCATCGTCTTCTGCCTGTATCCACTGGTTCAGATATTGCGCCGTATAGTAAGGCAATTCCACAAACAGATGCCGCATCCCGTTTGCATAATACTCCTGCCAAAGCCGGAGTTCTTCTTCCAAAATCTGCTCCACGGCATGGGTCTCGCCGTAGAGATAAATTTGACCGCCGGTTGAATCTTCCGTTTCCGCTTTCCCACTGGCAAAAATACCGCCGACCGCAAACAGCAGAGTCAACAACGAGGCAAAAAAACGAACGGCGATCTTAGATTTGATTTCGACCATCACGGTTTTCTTCCTTTCGATCATTTTTTCGGGTACTGCGCCCGCTCCCCGCCGATATAGGGCAAACGGGAATAGGCCATGACCACGTGGGCCTCTCCCACCTTGTAATTTTCCTGCGGCATCCGCAGGGGCACAGCAACGGGGCGGATGTGCATCCCCACCAGCGTGTCGCCCACGTCGATGGCAGCTTCCGCCTGAATGGCCATGGCCACGGCAGGCTCCTCAAAACGAAGATAAGCCGCCGCGCCGGTGCTGCCGCCCGCCTTGGGCACGGGCATGACGTTGACCTGCGTCAGACGCCGCTCGTCCAGCACTTTCTGCTCCATCACCAGCGCCCGGTTCAGATGCTCACAGCACTGAAAGACCGGGTTCAGCCCACGAGCCTTGCAGGCGGAGATCATGGCTTCTGCCAGCGCGTCTCCCAACTCGGGCACGCTGTTCTTTCCGATGTGACCCCCGGCCACCTCGCTGGTGGAGCAGCCCAGCACCACCGCCGCGCCCGGCTTCAAATGCCCCCGCTCCGCCAGATAATCCACACAAGCTTTCAACTGTTCCTGAATGGCTTCGTACATGGTTTTACTCTCCTTTTTCCGGCGCATGCACAAAGGCATACGCGCCAATGCCTACCGCAATGGAAAGGTTCAATGAATCTATCTCTCCGCTGTGCGGGATCCGCACGGCCTGCCCCAGCTTGGAAAATTCCGACGGAAGTCCGCTGCCCTCATTGCCGAAAATGAGCGCATAGGGCGTTTTCCGCTGACGGACAGCGTCTTCCAGCAGCATGGACCCGTCCAGCATAAACGGGTAGAGCGCGTGATTCGGATATTCCCGGCGGTAGTCCTCGAAGCTGTCGTACTGCTTGACCCGCAGGGAAAAGACCGCCCCCATAGCAGCCCGCACCACATGGGGCTCGAACACGTCTGCCGCAGGGCGAATCACGGCGATATCCTTGAGACCAAGCCCCAGCAGAGTGCGCTGGATGGTTCCCAGATTGCCCTCGTCCATGGGATGATGGAGCACCACATGGGGCAGGTCGGGGCGCAGCTCTGCCTGCCACTTGGAAAACACCGTGGCTGCAAAGCAGTTGTCCTTCCCGCTGATGCGGCGAAGCGCCTTGTCGGCTACTTCCTCTCGGACGTTATGCTCCCGGCAGATCGCCCGCAGCTTCTCCACGCCCTCGCCGTGAGCCTTTTCGCTGGTCAGAAGGCGCAGCGCCCGTTCGGGCTGCACCCGCATCAATTCCAGCGACGGGAACAGTCCGGGCGCATAGCTGTATTCCAGCTCCTGACTGTATGGTTTCAGAGATGGCATTGTCGTTCCCTCGTTTCTTTCTGCGCAAACGTCAGTCAGTTTAATGAATCGTCGTCGTCCTGATCGTCGCCGCTGTCATCATCATCCGGGCCGTTCCATGGATTGCCGGGAAAGTTCACGCCGTTTTGCATGTTCTGCATGATGCGTTCCCAATCCTGACGTGCCTTTTCTTCCCCGCCATCTTCGGAAACCGTTTTATAGAACACGGCTACGGAGGCATTCACGTAGGCGCTGACCCAGCAGTTCACAAACAGCCCCGCCACGATCGCCGCAATTCCGCTGATGCTCATCAGGCTCAGCTGCAGCAGATTGGAAGCCAGCGACCAGCCGATAAAACTGAGCAGCAGCAGGAAATACTGTCCCTTACGATTTTTCATGATGCGCTTGCTTTCTTCCAGCGCTTCTTTGGCCGTCATTTCGGGATGCTCGGCCAGCAGATAGGGCGCCATGCTGTAGCGAATGGCAGCGATGAAGCCGGGGACGATCAGCAGACAGGTCCACAGGAAGATTTTCACGAACATCATGACATACAGCCACAAAGCCTTGCCCGTGAGGTTCATCCGGCTGAAAAGCCCCTTGGCGCCCAGCTCTTCTCCCTCGATACGGCGGACGAAGTAATGGTTGCAGCCGACGGACAAAACCGGCGTCAGCAGGACGGAACAAAGCTGCAGCACGGCAAAGCCGATCCACACGCCCCGCGTGATTTGTGGGACGCGCCAGTAATACATCCCGTCGATCATTTCAATGGCAACGGGCATGAAGCGGTTCTGATAGACCTGCGTCAGCACCATAAAAATGCCGGAAAAGAAGGCCACCACCATGGCGGTCTGCCAGTTGCCGCGCAGGGCGTTTCTTCCCTTCCACTTATAGTACATATTCATCATGGAATGTTTTCCTCCTGCGGGGCTCAGTCAAAGAGCGCGTCCACGAATTCTTTTGCGTCGAAGGCCTGCAGATCCTCGATCCCCTCGCCTACACCCACGTACATGACGGGGGTTTTCAGCTCCCGGACGATGCCGAAAGCAATGCCGCCCTTGGCGGTGCCGTCCAGCTTGGTCAGCACGATGCCGTTGATCCCGGCGGCTTCCCGGAAGGCGCGGGCCTGCTGCAAGCCGTTCTGGCCGGTCGTCGCATCCACCACCAGTAGACAGCGCACCGTGGCCTCGGGGTATTCCCGGTCAATGACCCGGCGAATCTTCTCCATCTCGTCCATCAGGTTCTTTTTATTATGCAGCCGTCCGGCAGTGTCCACGATCAGCAGATCGGCTTTCTGGGCCTTGGCAGCCTGTACGCCGTCAAACACTACACCGGCGGGGTCGGCCCCTTCCTTGTGGCGCACGATGGGACAACGGGCCCGTTCCGACCAGACCTGCAGCTGGTCGGCAGCAGCGGCGCGGAAGGTATCGGCCGCGCAGAGAATGATGGTGCGGCCAAGGCCCTGAAAACGCAGGGCCAGCTTGCCGATGGTGGTGGTTTTGCCAACGCCGTTCACACCCACCATCAAAATGACCATGGGCCATTTCAGTATGGGCTTTTCGACTTCCAGCATTCCTACCAGAATCTCCTTCAGAGCGGTTTTGGCCTGTCCCGCCGTGCGGAGCTTCTGCGTCTTCACGGTCTCCCGCAGCTTTTCCAGCGCTTCCTCGGCACATGCAGCGCCCATGTCAGAAAGGATCATGGCGTCCAACAGGGCGTCGTAAAGATCCTCGTCAATGGGTGCGTCCACCTGCAGCGCATCCTCCGTCACCGCGGCGATCTGTTCGCGGCTCTTGCTCATACCCTGCCGAAGCCGGGCGAAAAAGCCTTTCTTTTCACTCATGATGCTGCCTCCTTTGCGCCCTAGGCGCTTTGTATGAAAGGTCGTTTATTGGTAGTCCTTCAAGTTGACGCTGACCATGCTGCTGATGCCCCGTTCCTCCATGGCCACGCCGAAAAGCGTATCGCAGCGTTCCATGGTGCCCTTTCGGTGGGTCACGACGATGAACTGGGTATCCTTGCTGAATTCCTTCAGATAGTCGGCGAAATAGCTGATATTGGCGTCGTCCAGCGCGGCCTCGATCTCGTCCAGAATGCAGAAGGGCGTAGGCTTCAGCTTCAGCATGGCGAACAGGATGGCGATGGCCGTCAGGGCGCGCTCGCCGCCGCTGAACAGGCTCAATAGCTGCCGCTTCTTTCCCGGAGGCTGCACGATGATCTCAATGCCGCAGTTCAGCGGGTCATTAGGGTTGCTCAAGGAGATCTCGCCGTTGCCGCCGCCGAAAAGGCGTTGGAAGGTTTCGGAGAAATACTGCTGCATCAATCCGAACTGGCTGACGAACTGCGTTTCCATCTGTCCAAGCAGCTGCGTAATCAGCTCCTGCAGGTCATTCTTGGCCTTCTCCAAGTCTTCCTTCTGGGCGTTCAGGCCGGTATAGCGTTCGGACATCTGGGCGTATTCCTCGATGGCCCCCACATTGACCGAACCCAGACTGCGGATCTGCTCCCGCAGGGAACGGGCCTGTCCGTCAGCCTCGCTTTCCTTGAACGGCGCTTCGGGATAGGTCTGTCCCAATTCCTGCGCGCCCGCGTAGCTCAACTCGTAGGTGTCCCACAAACGGTCGCACAGCTGGCTAAGGTCTGTTTTGATTCGATTCTGAGCGATTTCCTGCCGGTGCAGACGCTCGTTTTCATGGCTGACCATCTGTTGCGCGCCGTCGATCTCGCCTTGCAGCTCCCGCAGTGCTTTTTGCTGCTGCTCCTGCCTCAGCTGAGCGGTCTCCACGTTCTGCTTCGCGCTTTCCACGTTGCTTTCCGCTTTGGCCGCGCTTTCTTCTGCCTGAGTCTGTTCGGCGGCTGCACGTTCCATTTCTGCCAGTGCGTTATCGCGTTTCTGCGAAAGTTCCTGCCATTCCCGTTGACAATCGTCTCGGTCGCCCGTCAGACGCTTCTGATCCCGCTGCAAACGGTCGCAGTCGTGTTCGGCGTTCTGCAATGTCAGCATCGCGTCGGTCAGGGCTTCCTGTGCCGCTTCCCGTTCCCGCCGGGCCGTATCCAGCTGCCGGGTCAGTTCTTCGGTGCGGCGGTTCATTTCTTCCATGCCGCCGTCCTGCTGGGTGGAAAGCTTCTCCATCTTTTGGAGTTCTTCTCGAATTTCCGTCAGGCTTTCCTCCAGCTGGCCAATGGCTCCGGTCAATTCCTCCATTCGCTGGCGGTGCTTGTCCCATTCGGACTGTGCGGCTTTCAGATGCTCAGTATCACGCACCACAGCGATTTCCTGCTGATGCACCTCGTTTTGAGCCGCCTCCCGGCGCTCTTTTTCGCCGCCTCGGCGGTTTTCCATCTCGGTAATTTCCGCCTGAGCCTGCTGTACACTCTGATTATAGCGCTTCAGCGTCTCCTGCAGCTCCTGCATTTCCCGTTCCCGGCCCAGCAGGTTCTGTGCTTTCTGCTGAATGCTGCCGCCGGTCATGCTGCCACCGGAGTGCATCACATCGCCCTGCAGCGTCACCAGACGGAAGGCCTGATTTCCCGCCCGCATGATAGCGATACCGCTGTCCAGGTCTTTGGCGACGACCGTGCGGCCCAACAGGCTCTCCACGATGCCCCGGTATTCGGGATCGTAGCCGCACAGTTCACTGGCCACGCCAACGCAGCCGGGCATATTCAGTACCCGTCGTTCGTTCGGATTCAGCGTCCGCCCGTGAACCGTGCTCAAGGGCAAAAAAGTGGCGCGTCCCAGCCGGTTTTGCCGCAGGTATTCGATCAGGCGCTTGGCGTCCTGTTCAGTCTCGGTCACAATGTTCTGCATCGCGCCGCCCAACGCCATATCCATGGCGGTTTCATACTCCTTGGGCACCCGCAGCAGCATGGCTACCACGCCCCGCACGCCCGAAAGCTGCTGCTTTTTGGCATAGCTCAAGGCATTCTTGACGGAATACTGATAGCCCTCGTAGCCATCCTGCAATTCCTTCAAGGTACGCAGACGGGTATCGGCCGCACGGGCGTTCTGTGCATCCTCCTGCATCTGGCGCTGCCGGGTCAGGATGTCCTGCAAAAGCTGCTTGGAAGACTGATCCAGCGTTTCGGCGCTCTGGCGCAGCTCGTTCAGGCGTTGTTCCTCGCTTTGCAGACTGGCCTTGGCTTCTTCCATGGCAGCGTTCAACTCGGCTTCACGCCTCTGTTCGGTATCCCGCTGGGATTCCAGTTCCGCCTTGCGCTGCTCCATTTGCTGCTGCATGGCGGACTGACGCGCCTGATTGGTTCGCATGGACTGCATACGGTTCATGCGCTCCATCCATTCCGCCTGATGACGGTTCAGTTCTTCTTCCAGTGCGCCGGTTTTTTCGCTGATGGCCGCTTGAGCGCTTCGGCGGGTTTCCAGCGCTTCCGCCGCCTGTTGACGCAGCTTTTCTGCTTCCCCCATGCCGCCGTCGCTCTGATTCAGCGTCGCTTCGATCAGCTTCAAACGGTTCTGCAGGCTGTCCCCTTCGTTCTTGAGGCGCTCCGCGGTTTCCCGGCCAGCGTCTATCCGGTTCTGGATGGCCGTCACATTCTCCCGCATGGCGTGAAGTTCATCATTGGCCGCAAGCAACGCCGCATGAGCCTGATTCAAGGCCTGTTGGCGGCGCTCCTGTTCTTCCTCTTCTGCGGTGCGCTGCCGGAGGCAGTCCTCCAGATGCATTTCCGCCTCCTGCAAAGCGTCTTTGACCTGAAGCAGCGTCTGCTCGGCGGCCACGTCTTTTTCTTTCAGCTTATCGTAACGATGCAGAAACAGACGAATATCCAGTTCTTTCAGGCTTTCGCTCAAGGTCAGATATTGCCGCGCCGTTTCCGCCTGCTTTTTCAGGGGTTTTAGATGAGTCTCCAGCTCGTCCAGCACATCCAGCACGCGCAGCAGGTTTTCGTCCGCCCGCTTCATGCGTCCCTCGGCTTCTTCCTTGCGGGCGCGATAACGGCTGATCCCCGCCGCTTCTTCAAAAACCGTGCGGCGGTCTTCACTGCGCTGGCTCAAAATTTCGTCGATACGGCCCTGACCGATAATGGAGTAGCCCTCTTTGCCAACGCCCGTATCCCGGAACAGATCCACGATGTCTTTCAAGCGGCAGTTGGAGCCGTTGAGCAGATATTCGCTGTCGCCGCTGCGGTACACCCGGCGGGTAATGCTGACCTCGTTATACTCCACGTGCAGCTGACGATCCTCGTTGTCGAACACCAGCGTCACTTCGCAGTAGTTCATGGGCTTTTTCTGTTCGGTCCCGTTAAAAATAACGTCCGACATGCTGTTGCCACGCAGATTCTTGGCACTCTGCTCGCCCAATACCCAGCGAACTGCATCCGATATGTTGCTTTTTCCGCTGCCATTAGGGCCTACGATGCCCGTCACATTCTGGGGAAAGACGATCTCCGTCCGGCGAGCGAAGGATTTGAATCCGTATATTTCCAGCTTGGTCAGGCGCATTCGCACCCTCCTGATCTCTTCATTGGATTTTTATTGGTTCTGACCTTCCAAAATTTCCAGCGCTTTTTTGGCCGCTTCCATTTCAGCGTGCTTTTTGCTGCATCCACGGCCCTGCGCCATGGGCTTACCCTGAATGGACACCTGCGCGGTAAAGTGCCGATCATGATCGGGGCCGTAGGCTTCGATGATCTCATAGGACGGCAGCCCCATGTCGTGGCCCTGCGTGTATTCCTGCAAGGCTCCCTTGCCGTCCTTCACCTGCCAGGAGAGCAGTTTTTCTTCCTCAGCATACATTTTCAGAATAATGGGCTTGACGGCCTCGTAGCCTCCATCCATGTAGATGGCAGCCAATACGGCCTCCATGGCATCGGAAAGGATGCTTGGTTTTTCCCGGCCGCCGTTGGCGTCCTCCCCATTTCCCATGTACAGATATTCGCCTAAATCCAACTGCCGGGCCAATACGCTCAACGTGTGTTCGCATACCAGTGCGGCCCGGCGCGCCGTCAGCGTACCCTCATGAAAATCCGGGTATTTTCGATACAGCATGTCGCTGACGCAAAACTCCAGCACCGCGTCTCCCAGAAATTCCAGACGCTGATTATCCGGCAGCTTTGTGGAGGGATGCGTCAGCGCCCTGCACAGCAGTTTGGAGTCCCGGAAATGATAATCCAGCTTCTCCTGTAGCTCCTCCAACATAAAATTGCTCCTTTCCATGGCTCTTCAGAAAACAGGCGGGGGTGCGCCGAAGCACACCCCGTCCGCCTCAAAATTACTGATGCTTTTCGATATAATCGACGATGTCGCCCACGGTCTTGAGCTGAAGGATGACTTCGTCTTCCACTTCCATGCCGAACTCGGTCTCCATTTCCAGAATCATGACCATCACGTTGGCGCTGTCGGCCTTCAAGTCCTCCACCAGACGGCTCTCCATGGTGATGGAAGCGGGATCCACCTGCAGCTGCGTAGCGATCATATTACGCACTTTTTCAAAAACCATTGTGTGTTCCTCCTTTGAAATAATAGCAGAATCAAATTTATCTATTCGGCGTGAGCCGTACAGACCAACTGTTTTTCGATCTTGCCTACCACGTCGCCAGTGACCATTTTCTCGGCCTGATAAATGGCGCAGGCAAAGGCATGAGCATTGCACGAGCCGTGGGCCTTGACCACGTTGCCGCTGACGCCCAGCAGCGGTGCGCCGCCCACTTCGCTGTAATCCATGGATTTTTTGACCCGGCGAAACGCGGGCTTTGCCAGCAGCGCGCCGATCTTGGAACGGGTATCCGCCAGCATTTCACGCTTGATCATGCCCATCAGTGTGCCAGAAACGCCTTCCATGAATTTCAGGATCACATTGCCCACAAAACCGTCGCAAACGATTACATCCGCGCTGTCGTGGGTGATCTCCCGAGCTTCCACGTTGCCGACAAAGTTCAATTTGTCGTCCGCCGAGAGAATTTCATAGGCCGCCTTGGTCAGCGCGCAACCCTTTTCGGCTTCCGCCCCATTATTGACCAGCCCGACCCGGGGATTCGCCACACCGCGCATGGTCTGCATATAGGCGGTGCCCATTTGGGCGAACTGGTGCAGGTATTCCGGGCGGCAGTCCACGTTAGCGCCGCAGTCGATCAGCAGGAAGAAATCCTTGCCGTTGGGCAGCAGCGGGGCCAGCGCGGGACGCTCTACGCCGTGCAACCGACCCAGGCGGAACATGCCGCCTGCCAGCACAGCGCCAGTACTGCCTGCAGAGACGAACGCATCCACTTCGCCGTCCCTCAGCTTGAGCATTCCATCCACAATGGCGCTCTGCTTCTTATGCCGAACTGCCATGACCGGGGCTTCCTCGTTGGTGATGACCTCCGGGCAATCGACGATGGTCACCCGGTTCAGAAGCTTCTTTTGTTCTTCCGTCTGGAAAACAGAATCTACCGTCTGACTCACCGTTTTCTCCGGCCCGGCCAGAACAAGCTCCAATTCATGATTTTTCTCCAGTGCTTCCAGTGCTCCCGCTACGGGAGCCTGAGGGGCGTTGTCGCCCCCCATTGCATCCACATAAATTCTCATGAGTTTCCTCTTTCGTCGCAGGTTCGTCAGTTGATTCTGATGCAGTACACGGCGCTGTTTTTCTTACCGGTGGTTCCGATGATCAGCAGATCGTTGTACACAGCCGGAGAGGCTTTGATCTGCGCATCGGGCAGGGTCAGCGTATCCAGCACCTGTCCGTTGGACGCGTTCAGCAGATTGACGGTTCCATCATACAAAGCCTGTACGATCCACGCATCGCCATTTTCATTATATACGGCTACAGGGCTGGAATAGGCCTCGGCGGTAAAGTCAGCCTGCCACTTGAGCGCGCCGGTCTTCTTGTCCAACGCGATGGTGCGGGAGCCCTCCTTGCCGTTGGTGACGGTGAAGATGACCAGATCGGAAATGCCGTTCTGGCCCACCACAGGACTGGCTTCCAGACCAATATCAGCGCCGCTCTGATACTTCACATCCGGCACTTCGTAGGTCCACTCAATCTCGCCGGTGAGGGCGTTGATACGGTTCAGGTTGACCACGCCCTGCTTGCGCTTGAGCAGGATCGTATTGCCGGTGTAGAGGGCTACGGTACTTTCGTCTTCCATATCCAGTGCGGGCGTGGCTTCCACATCGTCGCCCAGATTCACCGCCCAAACAGGCGTCAGGCTGTTCACGTCCACACACTGCAGAATGCCGGACTTGTCCGCGTAGTAGACATAGCTGCCGTACATAGCTACGCTGCCGTTGATATTGGAGTACTTCTTCTCCTCGCCCTTCGCCAGCGTTTTGTAGGACTGGGTCGTTGTAGACAGGGTGATTTTTCCCGTTTGATAGTCGTAGGTTTCCGCCTGCTTGCCCAGTTCAACGGTGTAAAGAACACCGCCCTGACTGCCGAAGATCAACGTGCCGGTTTTGGAATCAAACAGCCCCGCGCCCAGAACACCGGAGAAGCTGCTGTTCTTTTCCTTACCGTCGGTCTGGATCAGCTTTTCTTCTTTATTGGTCAGCAGGTTCAGCAAATGGTATCCGCTCTTCTTGACGGAGCTGCCCACCTTGGAATGACTTTGACCTACGCCGAGGAGCGGCGTACCGTTCGTCGCCAACGAAAGTCCACCGGCGCTGGGAACCCCAAGGTCGATCGCCTCGCGGGTCGCCGTGCCATCCTGCAGGTTGTAGAAGTACACCTTGCCATCCTGACCGGCGATCATGACTTCCTTCAAAGCCACGGTCTCACGGGCTTCATCGGTAAGCGCCATGCGCTGGCGCAGCTGGGTAGGCCACTTAACGATCAGGGCCTGACCGGGCGCATTAACGCCGTACAGTGTCTCCGAATTGGCCTTCATGCTGCCTACGGGCTGATTCCAAACCTCGGTCAGCTTTCCGCTTTCCACCTCGGCGGTTCCGAACGCCGCGTTCTGGCGCATGGGGCCGCTGCGGAAGGTCAATACGCCCGCCTGAGGCCAAACGGCATAATTGGCGTTACTGGTATAGGTCGTAAACGGATTCAAAATGGAAATGGTATTGGCACGGCTAAAGGTAGTCACACTCTTACCGCCGCTTTGTACAGTCGCTTTCAGCGCCATTGTCTCCGATTGCGGATCCGATTCTTCGACCGCTTCCGCTGTAAGCTCCGGCAGCGGCGTTGCGTCAGGCTCGGCAGTGGGTTCCGGGGTCGGTTCAGGCGTGGCCGTAGGCTCCGGCGTATCCGTGGGAGCGGGCGTATCGGTCGGTGCTTGCGTAGGCGCTTCCGTTTCTACAGGAGCCTTCGTCTCCACCGGCAGCGCGTCGCCGCCCGTTTGAACGGAAGCATCGTCTTCCGCAGCGAAGGACACGGTTGCGGAATAGGTGCTGTCCACGTATTCGGCGTCTGCATCCGTCCTGTACTGGGCAAAATAAGCGCCGGTATAGTCGTCGGTCAGTTCCGCCTCCACCGTCCAGGTGCGAACGCCGTCAGCTTCGGACATCTCGCAGTTTTCATCCGTCAGCTGCATCTCGGCAACGGATGCGTCGTACTGATCCACCACGCGCACAGCAGTTACCGTAACGGAAGTACGGAAGGTAAAGGTCACAATAGACGGAATGGTACCATTTTCGGGCTGGCAGGTGAAATCCTGCATTTCCGGCAAGACCGCCTTGGCCGCCGCAATACTGACCGTAGTACCGGTGCGGACGCCTTCGCTTTCCGTTCCGTCATTCTTGACGGCATAGACGGTGAAGCCGCCCACATATGCGTCTTCCAAGGTGCAGGTAGGCATCCAGATCAGTTCGTTGCTGTTCTCGATGGCCTCGCCTTCCTCCACCAACGCCTGACTGTAATCTCTGGCATACAGCGTATTCCCATCGTCATCGGCCACGCGGACGCCTTTTATATTCTTGGAGGTCTGAATCGTCAGCCGGAGGGCGGCAGGCGCTTCCGTATCCGAGGTGGAAGCCGTGAAGCTCTTGATGGGTTCTTCTTCCGGAACGATCATGTTCTTCACGTTGGAGAATGCCGTTACCACAGCGTTTTTCACGGGAGAGATCAGTTGTCCCACTTTGCCGCCGCTGGACTCCCAGTTCGGCAGACAAATACCCGCCAGCAGACCGCCGATCACCAGCAGGACGATCAGAATCGGCAGGAGCACACCGCCACGGCGCTGTTCCACTTCTTCTTCATGTTCATCGTCGTTTTCAAAGTCGTAGGGCTTACGAGGAACAGGCGGCTGCTGCCGACTGTCCTCGCCATAAGCGGGACGACCCTGCGCCCGATAGGCATACGGCTGTTCGCTGTTTTCCTGCGGGACACGGGTATAATTTTCTCCTTCGGCTACAGGACGGCGCGGCGGAACCGGCCGTTGGGCGGGGGTGCGCATTTCCTGGCCAGCCGGGCGGCGCTGAGGGACAGTGGCTCCCTGTGCGGAGCGAGGTTGCCCGTTCTGGGGAACGTTCTGCCCAGCAGTAGAAGGCCGCTGAGCCGGCCGGCGCTGCGGATTCGGTGCGCCCTGAGGACGCGCGCTCTGACGGGCACGAGGAGCCGCGCCATTCTCGGATTGTGAGACTTCTCCGTGCCTTTCGGGAGCGGCTCCGCCGCGAGGCATTGCCGTACGTGCCCCCGTGTACACACCGCCCGGAACGGCCCTGCGGGACTGAACAGGCATTTCACTGTCGCCCGCCTGGAAGGGATCAAATTCAGGCTGAACCTCCACCGGCTGTTCCGCTTTAGGAGCTTCCGCCGACTGTTCTTCTTCCTGCTGGCGGCGTTCCATGCGGCTGCGACGACGGCGCGGCGGTTCCGCGCCATCGGAAGAGGCTTTTTCTTCTGCGCTCTTTTTGGTCGTTTCATTGGCAGAAACGGCAGAGGTGCTATTTTCGGAAGCTGCTTTTTCCTGCGCTTCCGGCTCCTGCACGGAAGTGCGGCGGTTGACCATCTGCACAGGCCGCGCGATCCGCGTAGGGGCAGCGTCGCCCATCATACGGAAATCGGACATATCCGCATTGGACAGCGGTACGCCGCCCTGCTGAATCTCCGGGCCGAAAGGCGCGGGATCGTCATCCAGGAAGCTGCCGCTTCCACCGCTTGGGCGGCGCCACGCCGAATACGGGTCGGTACCATCGGAAGACTGTGCGCCTTCGCCATTCGCATAGGCCGCTTTATTCCATTCGGAATTGGCTTCCTGAGCAGGCTTTTGGTAAAAGTCGTTGGAATCAGGCTGGTCGCGATAGAAATCACTCAATTTCTTGCACTCCTTATCATCCTTGGTTACTCCCCCGGGGAACCGGCTGCCTTCACAAAACGGGAACAGCTCTCCCGGCTTCGGTCGTTTCATAGGATTGACGCATCTGTCAATGCGTATACCACCATTTATTATACCAATATTCCCATTGCAGAACAAGCCCTGATTTTTGCCCAGCCCTCCCATGGCTTCTTCGTATGCCGATTTGACACAAACTTGTTACAATCCTCACATGGTTCAAGGCAAAAAAGGCAGGATTTCTCTGCTTTTATGCAGAATGTATTTCCTGTTATTTTATTCGGAGGAGATACGTATGTCAGAGCCGATTCTTGTGCTGAGTCATAACGCCGCCCTGTCCGGGCTGATTGCCCGCACCCTCCGCTGGCGGGAGGTCTACTCCACCATTCTGCCTGTTTCCACGCCGCTTTCTGCCCTGCGGGAGCGTTCCGTTCGAGGGGTGATTCTCGCCGGAGATACGCCGGAGGACACGCTGCTTGATGAGATCGACCCCGAAATTCTGAAAAGCGGACTTCCCGTGCTGGCGCTTGGCAGCGCCGCGCCGCTTCTGTGCCGCTGGCATGGCGGTTCCTTCCGCCCGTTGGAAAAAACAGAGACCAGCTCTGCCATTACTTTTTCCGATATTCCGCTATTCCGGGAGATTGCCTCCGGGGATCGGATGCTGCACCATTACGCAGCCCTTTCGATGGCAGACGGGCTTGTTCCTATTGCGGAGGCAGACGGTTCCGTCGTCGGATTCCGTCACGAAACGCTGCCCCATTTCGGTATTCAGTATCCCATTGAGCGTCATGACCCGGACGGTGCGCTGCTTTTGACCAATTTTGCCTTGGAAATCTGCGGCGCAAAGGCCGACTGGAATATGGACACCATCATTGATCTGGCGCTGGATGAAATCAGACAGGACGCCTCTGCCGACGGCAAGATTCTCTGCGCTGTCTCCGGCGGGGTCGACAGCACCGTCTGTGCACGGCTGGTCAGTCTGGCTGCCGGTGCCCGCTTGCGCTGCATTCTGGTCGATAACGGCATGTTCCATGAAGGCGAGCCGGAACTGATCCAGCGCGAATTTCTGGAAAATTTGGGAATCTCTCTGGAGCGGATCGACGCACAGGCGGAATTTTTGGAAGCCCTCCGGGGCGTTACGGATGAAAAACGGAAAGCGAAAATCATTTCCGAACGCATGATTCAGGTTTTGGCCCGACAAATCAACGATGACCCTGAGGTTCGAACCGTCGTTCTGGGCATGAATTTCAATGACGTTCTCTTCGGGCAAACGCCCGTGGCTGCGCTGCAGAACGCCACAAGCGTACGCCAACCGATCTATTTGCAGCCCCTCCAAAATCTGTTCAAGGACGAGGTACGCCGCCTGGCGCAGTCTCTTTCGCTGCCCGGTTCTCTTTGCCTACGGCAGCCATTCCCCACCAGCGGACTGGCCTCCCGCATTTTCGGCGAAGTGACGGAGAAACGTCTGCAGCTTGTACGGTCGGCAGACGCCTGTCTGGCCGAAGAAATTGCGGAAAGCGGCTTTGAGCGCAAGCTTTGGCAATATTATTCCGTGCTGTGCCAAAGCCCGGACATGCCCGGTTGGTACACCATCGTTCTGCGTGCCCTGCAGGCGGGCCGCACCACGGCCACCAGCGCCCGGTTGCCTTTTGACCTGCTGGAACGGGTCTCCCAACGGATGCTGCGGGAGCTGCCCGGCGTTTCCAGAGTGGTTTACGATCTGACTCCCTCCCGCCATTACGGCGAACAGGAATAGTCTTTTTCGTCTCGTCATACATCAAATTTTACGAAGGGAAGTGGTTTGGATGCTGATCTGCGACACCCACGCCGACACGCTCCACCGGATGCAATATACCAAAAATACCGATATCACCCTTAAAAGGCTGACCCAGCCGGGCCATACGTGGGTTCAGGCGCTGGCGTTGTTTGTGGGCGGCAACGGACTGAAAGGCGACGATCGCTATCTAATCGAGCGTGAATTGGACAACTTTGAAATTTTGAAAAAGAAGGGTTTCCACCAGATCCGCAGTATTGAGGAAGCGCTGCCCGACAAGGTAAACGCCATTCTGACCATTGAGGGCGGCGAGGCCTTCGGAGACGATATTTCCTCTGTCCAGCGTTTTGCAGAACTGGGCGTGCGGGTAGCGGCGCTGATTTGGAACAACGATAATCTGCTGGCCCACCCGGCCGTCAAGGGGTCTGACAACGGCCTGACTCCCTTCGGCTGGCAGGTGACCAAAGAACTGCGCAAGTACCATATTGCGCTGGATATTTCTCATCTGAATGAGCGCGGTTCCTGGGAGCTGATGGAAAGCAACGTTCCGCCTATGGCCTCTCACAGCTGCGCCCGGGCGTTGTGCGACCATCCCCGCAACCTGACGGACGAGCAGCTTCGGGCGCTGTTCCACGCAGGTGGCTATGTGGGCGTAAACTTCTACCCGGTCTTTTTGAAGGAGTCGGGTCAGGCGACGGTAGACGACCTGATCGACCATATCGCCTATATGTGCGATCTTGGCGGTGAGCGCTGCGTGGGCCTGGGCAGCGATTTCGACGGAATCGACTGCTACCCCGAAGGGCTGCGAACCCCCGACCAGATTCCGGTGATGTTTGAGCGAATGAAGGTGCGTGGCTTTGACGACCAGCTGATCAAAAACGTGGCCGGAGAAAACTTCGCCCGCTATTTGGCACAGATCGACCATAACGAGTAACTTTCTCGAAGCAACGCAACGGCACGGAATAAAATCCGCGCCGTTTTTGTTTGGCCTAGCTTAATGCGCATTGCAGCAATCGAAATGTAAGAAAGCGCGCCAAAAATAAACTGCCGCAGTCAGTTGGCTGCGGCAGTTTATTTTTCTTACTCGTGAAAGACCAGCGTGATCTCTACGTCCTCGTCCCCGTCAGCGGGAAGCGTTGTGCCTTCCGGGGCCGTTTCTTCCGTCGGCTGCGGCGTTTCTGTCGCTTCAGGAACGATTCCGCCGCGGGCGGCGTTCTCCTGATCGATCTGTGCCTTGCGGCGGGGCGGCTGACAAGCAGAGCAGGCTTCCAGTTTGGCAAACGCACCCGTGTCCAGTTCGCCGTAGGTAAAGGCCGTCAGCGGCAAATAACGAGCCTTGACGGAATTGCACGTTGCCGTGGCATGATAGTAGCTTCCGCCATCGGGATTATAATACAAAGGCGTGTTGTCATCCGGGTACGGAAGCGTTCGGCCTTTATCGTCCCAGACAATGACCTTCGTGTACTTCTTATAATGATCCCAGATCCATTTTTCGTTCAGGCCGTCTTCATTGGCGATGCGAGCGGTTCGGACGCAGCCATGGCTGGCCCGCTGCCCCAGCTGAGACTCCCACTTGGTATAGCGCTTTCCGCCGTCAGCCAGCAGGGTATACGGCACTTCGTGAATCATATCTCCGCCGTTAAAACGAATCGCCCGGGCGCAGATCATGCCTTCGCTGTCAAAGTCCCCCACCCGGCTGATCATCAGGTACTCACCGGCAGCCGTTTCGTTGTAAGGCTGCTCCGCGTTGGGCAGGCCGGTGGAAACGGCGCAGCTGGAAAAGTATTCTCCATTGATGAACACATAGAGCCGCTGCGTCAGCTTATCAATGATAATGCCCATTTCATTGCTGGGAGTGACCGTTTTCAGCAGACTGGTTTTCACGTAGCCGCGAATCAGACGGTTATAGTAGTCCAGCCCTTCGATCAGCGTCCATCCGTCTTCGTCCTCGCCAAGCACATGCACGGCGGCGGACGCGCCGTTGATGGTGCCGCCCAGCTTGTCCGTGTTCACTTTGTCGCCGCCGGGGGTCTTTCGGGGCGCAATGGCCTCTTTTTCGCCCGCGTCCAACACGGTAATAGGCTTCATCAGCAGCTCCCAGCAGGCTTCGGTATCGGTAATATCATAGGCAAAGTCATCGCCGAACCAGACCTCGCCCGTTTCATAGCCTTCCAGCCATTCCTCCACCGTTTTCGCCTGAGCGGGACGGGGAAGCAGACAGGAGAAGCAAAGGAGCACGGTACAGAAAAGAACAATTCTCTTTAGGGCCTTGGTCATCAATGCGTTCCTCCATGTGTACGGTATAGCCCAAAATCGGCGCAGAAGCTTCTGCCCTTCTGCGCCGGTTTCAGTCGTTACGCTGTGATTATGCGTTGTCGCCGGTCTCTCCTTCTTCCAGCGGAGCGGCGGACTCGTCTTCCGTTTCTGCGGCAGAAGGAGCTTCTTCTACGTTTTCCTCCGCGGTTTCTTCCGTGACGGCTTCGTCTTCCGAAGCGCCTTCGGGGGAAGGTTCGGCGTTCTGCTGCTTCTTTTCTTCCAACTTGGCGAAGCGCTGGGCACGGATCAGATTCAGTCGTTCGTCCACGTCCTTCAATTCCTTCAGCATTTTTTCCAGCGGCTGGGGAAGGCTTTCGCCCTTCTGCCAAAGCTCATACGCTTTCAGCGGAAAAGCGTTCAGCAGTTCGCGGCGCTGATTATCCAGATTCAGTTCCTGCAGCCGTTGTTGAGCGTTACTGGCCAAATTGGACGCGCCTTGTCCGATGGCCTCCATGCCCTTCAAAACCGCCAACTTTACCTTATTTCCAAACTGTGCCATAAGCACACCATCCTTTCCATCGAAAATGGAGCATTCCCTTTCTCCTCACGGGGTCTCCGTTTTTATTATATCATAGAACGGCAAAGAAATGAGGCTGTGCCTTGAATGTTCAAAAAAGGTTTACAAACGCATTACCAGTGCACTTTCAGCGCGTCGGTGAAGATTCGATAATGGCTTTCTTCAATGGGAAGGATCTCGCCGTCCAGATTCAGCATCATGCCGGGGGAACTCAAGGAGCAGGTCTTGACCCGGTAATGGTGAGCCACCTTCCTCTTATACAGCGATCCACCCATGAGTGAAGGCAGATAGAAGGGGATCTTCCAGCGGGGAACCGCGTCTACCACGAGAACGTCCAGCAGACCATCCTCCACATCCGCCATGGAAGCGATGGGGATCCCGCCGCCGATATAGCGCCCATTGGCTATGGTGCAGATCATGCAGTCTTTATCCAACGTCAGATCATCGCCTACCTGAATATGCATCTTGAACGGCTTGAAGGTGCGGATGGCCCGAAGTACGCCGTACAGGTAGGGCCAGATGCCCTTCACGTGCTTTTTGGCTTCCAGCGCGTAGGTCAGGGTCAGCACATCGAAGCCGCCGCCGCACACATTCAGAAAAAAGCGGTCGTTTACCTCGCCGGTATTGACGGGCCGCGCAGGATGCGTGAGGATGAAGTCCAACGCTTCTTTCCAGTTCCGGGGCGTGCCGATGGTCTTGATGAAATCGTTGCCTGTACCAGCGGGAGCAATGCCCAGCGAGGTGTTTGTATGCACCAGCCCGGCGGCGGTCTCGCAGACCGTTCCGTCTCCACCCATGGCGATCACCGTTTCCACCCCACGGTTGGCGGCGTCCCGCGCCAACTCCGTGGCGTGTCCCGGATATTCCGTGTAGCGAATGACGAAATCTATCTGTTTCTCCTTTAGATAGCGTTCGGCTTCTTCGCCGATCTGGCGTGCCTGTCCGTTCCGCGCTGCCGGATTCACGATGACTTCGTACATGAAAATCCCTTCCTACCTGCTGCTAATCATATTTTCTTCTGCATTTTACCTGAAAAGCAGAAAAAAAGGAAGGGAAAAATGTAAAACCGGCTTTTTTTCTGTAACTTTTCAGCGTCTTCTTAGCACAAAAGTCTTGTTAGGGCTGCCTGCGCCACTGGTTTCCAATACGCAGCCTCCGTCCTCCACCCGAAGCGAAGCGTGAAGCGTAAAGGGGCCTTCCGTCGTGCGGTCGGTCAGGATCAGGGTTCCCTGCCGCCAGCCGCAGGCGCCCATGCAATGCAGGTCAGGCGCACCCGGGACAAAACAGGGGCGCGTATAGGCTGCGATTTCCCCCATGCCGAAGCAGAAGGAAAGCGTATTTCCGTCTGCCGTAACGACTTTCACCGGCAGCACGCCGTCTTGCACTTCGCCTACTGTCAGTGTCAGTTCGTCACAGACATACTCGCCTGGCTGAACAGTGCCGGAGCCGTCGTCCGAAGGCCATGGGTAAGCCAGATGCGCCGCCCGATCCAGAAACGCTTTCTGTTCTTCTGCCGTACCGGGTTCCATCCGTCCTGCCGTGAAAAGAAAATCATGGAGCAGCTTCATTTCCCTGCCCATATCGTCAATGCCCGCCGTAACGGCCACCACCATATGATCGTCCGGGGAGACCATGCACAGCTGACCGAACATACCATCGCCGCGGTAACGGTTCTCCCGGGTGCGCCAGAACTGATACCCGTACCCTTGATGCCATTCGTTTTCGGGTTCAGGCTTGCCGTTGGAATTATCGATCTGCTTCGCCGTAGCCAGCTTAAGCCATTCCGCCGGCAGCACCTGACGGCCTTGCCATACGCCGCCCTGAATCAGGCAAACGCCGAAACGCAAAATGCTGTCAGAAGAAAGATGCAGCCCCCATCCGCCGCAGCAAACGCCCTGCGGGCAGCAGTCCCAATCAGGCTTCGGGATGCCCAGCGGCGTAAACAGACGAGGCATTAGATAATCGCGAATATTCTGACCCGTCACCCGCTGCACCATGGCACTGACCAGATAGGTGCCGTGGCTGTTATAGTGAAAATGGGTTCCGGGCTGATGGTCGCAATCACAGGCCAGCACTGCCTTCGCCCAATCCAGGCCGCCCGCCAGAGGCTTCGCCGTCGGCCCTTCATCGGGAATCAGCAGATGGTCGATCTCGTCCGACTCCGGTTTCAGCCCGGAGCCCATGGTCAGCAGATGCGCCAGCGTGACCTGCTTCAGCCATTCGGAAGGTTGTTCCGGTGCCTTGTCTGCCAGTACATCCAGCACCTTCGAGTCCCAGCGGAGCAGTCCTTCGCCGACAGCGAAACCCGCCGCAGCAGAGGTGAAGGACTTGCTCAGTGAAAACAGCACATGCGGAGTCTGGTCATCGTAAGGGGCGTAATTCAGCTTACAGGCCAGCTTGCCGTCCTTCCACACCAGAATAGAATGATGTTCCAGCCCGGAAGCGGCCACTTCGTCCAAATACCGCAGCAGCCCCTTGGAAGAAACACCGGCTTCTTCGGGAACGGAAGCGATTTCCCATGGTTTCATTGCACAAACCTTCTTTCCTTATTGCAGCGTCACTTGCACCATCACGGGGTTATGGTCGGAATACTCAAAATTCAGATCAACGGTTTCCACGTGATTCAGTTTCAGATTGTCGGTCATCAAAAAGCCGTCGATCAGGTAAAAGGCGTGGTTCTCCCGGTCGCCGGTATAGGGCTGATCCAGAGAACGGCAGCTGGGACGCGTTCCATCGTAGACCAGATCAATATAATGGGGCAGTTCGTCTTCGGCAAAAACGCCGGGCGTCCATTTGCCCTCCCAGCTGCCGCCGATATGGGCGGCTTCTGCGAACGTCTGATTAAAATCGCCGCCAGCGATGACATAGTTGCCCTTGCGATATTCGGCTTTCATCAGTTCCACCAGCTGGCGGGTCTGGGCTACCTTGCCTTCACCGTCGTCGTAGGCTTCCAGATGGAAGTTGACAAGTACCAGCTCTTTCTTCGTTCCTTCCACAGGAACACGCTCCACCAGCATACAGCGCTTGAGGTTGGCGATCCGCAGAGGCCATTTGAACGGAACCGGCAAGCTTTCCCGCGTAGCTTCCGTCACCTGCAGCTCCGTCAGGGTGGTCACGCCGCTGTGCATCTTTCCGATGGGCGGCCATGGATAGGGCACGAATGCCACCTTATAATTGGCAGCAAAAGCCGTATTCAGGCTCAGGCCATGACGATAGTACTCTACCTCATTCACGCCGTAGGTGCGAGTAGAATCCACGTCCGTCTCCTGCAAAAAATATACCTGCGCATTCTGAGCAGTCAGCGCCCCCAGAATCCCGGCCAGATTGGCATTGACCCGTTCCTTGCTTTCGGGTTTCACGCCCGTGCCGCCATCCATAAAGAAATCCTGCGTCCGATCGAGCCCGGCATAGCCGGTATTGAAGGTGACGATCTTCAGCATTTCCCCTACCTTCACGGAGCGGTTTCTGGCAGCAGCCGTTACTTCCACCGGCTCGACAGGATCCGGGTTAAATTCCGCCGCCGTCAAATAGCCGATCAGCCCCGTGGCGGCCAGCACGACCACCAGCACCAAAATTCCCAGAAATTTCAGCAGTTTCTTCATGAACGCTTCATTCCTTTCCAAAACAAAAAATCATACGAACGTTTGATTTGATTGTACCACAAAGCCGAGCAAATGCAAACAAAAACAGCGGCGGAAAGTAACTCCGCCGCTGCGTTATCTCCATGATTCTTTACTGCTGTACCTTTTCTTCCTTGCCCATACGAGAAAGCAGCATGGCAGCCGCAAAGCCGACGGCAAAGGTCACAACGCCCGCGATGATATGACCCACGTTATTCCACTGAATGTCGGGGTTGAGCAGGATCGCCACGGGAGAAGCCAGCACCAGTCCCAAAACCCCGCAGTAGGTAGGCGTAGGGCACTTGGCCATAAGCCATTCGATGGCCTTTGCGACCCCGAAAATGCCCAGCACCACGCCCACGCCGAAGGGCAACAGGGTCAGAATGGGATTCGCCGCAGCGGAAAAATTACCGCCGAGGAGCGCATCTTTCAAATCGTTGACTGCGTTCAGAATTGGCGTATAGTAGCCCAGCAGCATCAGCATCATGCTGCCGCTGACTCCGGGGATGATCATCGTTGCGGCGGCGATCGCGCCAACAACAACCAGAATCAGCACCACACCCACGTTCAGTTCCAGCCGTTCAGGATTGGACACATCGTTCATCAATCCCATCCACACCACCAGTGCGAAGAACAGTACAAAGGCCAGAATGGCGGCGGGGCCGATCTTCTTTTTGTCCACCTTGGCAAAGAGCGGCCCAAGGCCTCCCAAAATCAGCCCGATGAAGCAGGTGTAGGTGGGCAGCGGGTACACGGCGAACAGCTGCTTGAGCAGGCTGGCCAACGCCACAATGCCCACGATCATGCCGATGAAATACGGCAACAGCGTGCGAATGCTCTTGCCGAACTGCTTGAACAGATGCGTGATGCTGTGAATCAGCAGGTCGTAAATGCCCATGCTGACCATCATTGTGCCGCCGGAAACGCCGGGGATAATATTGGCGACGCCGATCACGACGCCTTTAAGAACCTGTTTGAAAAATTCCATTTGAAACCATCCTTTCAAAGCGAAGACAACGCTTGAAAATTCTGGATGAGTGTACCATTTTTTATGAAAAACGTCAATGTTCTCACTTTCCCCGTCTTGCGACCGTTTTGACCCTTGCACCCCTTGGCAGGCTGTGATAAGATGCATAGGCGCAGAAATGGCGCGGAATCTTTTACAAACATTTGACTTAACGATCTTGGGGGGTGAACGCTTGCTTCGGATTCATCAGCTCAAGCTGCCGCTGGACGCGCAGCCGGACGAAGAGACGCTTCGCCGCCTCTGCGCCCGCCAGCTTCGAATCGCCGAAAAGCAGCTTCGTTCCGTCCGGCTGCAAAAGCGAAGCGTGGACGCGCGGGACAAGGGCGACGTGCATTTTTCCCTGACAGTGGACGCGGAACTTTCCGATGCAAAAACGGAATCGTCCCTTGCGGCAAAGTTTCGCCCCAATCAGGTGACGGTGGTCGCTTCGGCTAAACCCGCCGAAAGCGTGATGGAGATGAAGCTTCCCCCGTGGAGCCGCGCTTTCCGCCCCGTGGTCGTAGGGGCTGGGCCAGCCGGACTTTTTTGCGCGCTGACGCTGGCCCGCCGGGGTGCAAAGCCGATCCTGATGGAGCGGGGTCAGCCCGTGGAACAGCGCGTGCGAGACGTAGAGCGTCTGGAACGCCACTCCGTTTTGAAAGAAGAAAGCAACGTTCTTTTCGGAGAGGGCGGAGCAGGCGCGTTCAGTGACGGCAAGCTGACCTGCGGCCTGAACAGCCCCCACATTCAAACGGTGCTGCAGACTCTGTACCAGTGCGGAGCCCCGGAAAGCATCCTGACCGCCCAAAAGCCCCATGTAGGCACAGATGTGCTGCGGCAGGTACTGGTCTGTGCCCGGCAAAAGTTGATCGAATTGGGCGGCGAAGTACGCTTCGGCTGCAAGGTCACGGGGCTGGCCCTTCGGGATGGAAAGGTCTGCGGAGTCCAATATCAGGAGACAGCCCAAGGCATTGACGCTGGCTTCATCGAAACGGATTCCGTGTTTCTGGCCATCGGCCACAGCGCCCGGGACACTTACCGCTGGCTGTATGAGCTGGGGCTGCCCATGGAACCGAAGCCTTTTGCTATCGGAGCGCGGATCGAGCATCCTCAAAGCCTGATCGACCGGGGACAATACGGCCCGGCGGCGGGTCATCCTGCCCTGCCTCCTGCGGAATACAAATTGAACGTTCCTACCTCGGACAAACGGGGCGTGTACACCTTTTGCATGTGCCCCGGCGGGCAGGTGATCGCCGCCGTCAGCGAGGCAGACGGCGTGAACGTCAACGGCATGAGCCTTCACGCCCGGAACGGCGAAAATTCCAATTCGGCGCTGCTGGTGGGTGTTCGACCGGAGGACTTCGGTTCCGATCACCCGCTGGCGGGCATTGAGTTTCAGCGAAAGATCGAACAGGCGGCTTTCCGTGCTACCGGCAGCTTCCGCGCCCCCTGTCAGAAGGTCGGCGACCTGCTGAACGGACGTGAAACGAAAACGCTGGGCGAGGTTCGCCCCACCTATCTGCCGGGAGTGGAGCCTGGCGACCTGCGCTGCTGTCTGCCGGATTTTGTCATTGATAACTACCGGCTGGCCCTGCCGCAGCTGGGGCGGCGGCTTCGCGGCTTCGACTGGGACGAAGCGCTGCTGACCGGCCCGGAAACCCGTTCTTCTTCTCCCCTGCGCATTTTGCGCAATGCGCGGCGGGAAAGCCCTATCGGCGGGGTTTATCCGCTGGGCGAAGGCGCGGGCTACGCGGGCGGTATCGTCTCCGCAGCAGTAGACGGCCTCTGTGCCGGGATGACGTGTGACGCACAGGAATAAACGGAGGAATTTTATGAACACAAGACGACTGGTCACAGACGCAGTGCTGATCGCACTGTATGTGGTGCTGAATTTCTATACGATACGATTGGGCTGGCTGAACATCAGTCTGGCTGCGTTTCCCATTCTGGTGGCTGCCCTGCTGTATGGCTGGGCGGACGGGCTGATCGTCGGCGCAATGAGCGGCTTTATCAGCCAGCTTTTGACCTACGGTCTGTCCGTTACCACCATCATGTGGATGCTTCCCACGCTGGTTCGCGGGCTGATGGTCGGCCTGTACGCGACGAAGCGCGGTTTTGATCTGAACCGCAAACAGATCGGCTTCATCGTGCTGGTCAGCTGTCTGGTAGTGACGCTGCTGAACACCGCAGCACTGTATGCGGACAGCCTGATCTATCATTATCCCGTTGCCCTGACGCTGGGAACGATCGCACTTCGTCTTGTTTCCTCCGTTGTGATGGCCGTTGTCTTCACGATCATCACACCCAAAACCATTCAGCTGCTGCGCACCGCCGGCAGCAAGGCCGCGTGAGCGCACCGCGCGGATGCAAGATCCGCGGCGTACTCTTTGACATGGATGGAGTTTTGCTGGACACGGAACGTCTTGGCACGACGCTGGTACCGCGCCTGATTCGGGAGCTTGGTTTCGAGCCGCCCGCCGATCTGCTGAATCGCATTCGGGGAACCAACACACAGGCCAGCGCCCGTATCTACCGGGAGGTTTTCGGCCCCGACTTTCCAAAGGACGAACTGAACCGCCGTTTTTCGATAGAACTGATGCGGTTGGCCGGGGATGGTTCCATCCCGCTAAAGCCCGGATTGAAAGAGTGCTTTGAGGGGCTGCGTCAGCGCGGGCTTCGCACGGCGCTGGCTACCAGCACCGATCGGAATATCGTGGAGCATTACCGGCGTCACATTCCCCTGCTCCGAAACGCCTTTGACGAGACCGTCTGCGGTATGGAGATCGTCAACGGAAAGCCTGCCCCCGACATTTACTGCAAAGCGGCGGAGAAACTGGGTCTTACGCCGGAGGAATGCGTCGGCGTGGAAGACAGCCGCAACGGGCTGCTGAGCCTGCGCGCCGCCGGCTGCCACAGCGTCATGATCCCGGATATGCTGCCTTATTCCGAGGCGCTGGCTCCCTATGTGGACTCCTTATTGAGTGATCTGACGGAGCTTTGTCCGCTGATCGACCGGCTGAATCAGGAATAGTCCGTGGTCTCTGTGCGGTTTTCATTCAGAATAAGTGACCCCCTCCGATTTCACGTCGAGATCGGAGGGGGTCCTGTTTTTTATCGGGAAACCGGCCTGTTTCCTCGTATTTTCCGCCACAGGAAACGTCCGCCTTTCACCAGCCAATTAGGCCGTTCCGTTTCCAGCACCTTGCACTCCACATAAGGCTGTTTCCGTTTGCAGAGCCACACGTCCAACAGCCGTTCACCGATAAAGCCAAACACTCGCCGGTTATAGTCGTCGTACCCCGACGTGTCGAGCCGCTTTTCCAGCTCGAAAAGCAGCGGAAAAAGCCAGTCGCAGTATTCCTGCAGCAGTTCTCGCCGGGCGATGAGCATATTAAAACGGTGCCCGCTTCGGCGGCCCATCGTCTCGTCAAAGGCCGCGGTATAGGCGGGGCAAAGTTCTTCGATCACCTTACGCGTTTCCTTCAGGTCGCTCTCATGATGGGCGTGCGCATAGTGCGAGTAGTTCGTCTCGATCCAGTAATGCCGCTTCTTTGGCAGCACCAGCTCCGCCTTTTCCATCAGGCGCGTCACATCCGCGTCGGTGAGATACCGTTTCTCCCCCTGATAAAAGCGCCAGTGCCGTCGGACAAAATAACGTCTGTAATGCACCAGCCCCACGACATCGGCATCCGCATGGTAACGGAGCCAATACAGACCCGTCAGTTCGCAATAACCGGGATTTTTCTCCGAGATATTCTCTCCCTCGTTATCCCGAGCAGCGCAAAAAGGCTTCTTTCCCTCGGCCCCCACCTGCAGCGGCACGTACAGCGCGTCCTTCGGCACTGCATAAGGCTTATGCATGGCGATATAGATTTTCTGCACGTTACTTCTTCCTCTGCATGAACGCTTCATAGCGGTCGCAGACCTCCTGCGTTTCGCCAAAGTCCATCTGCTTGCCGTGATCCAGCCACAACACCTTGTTGCACAGTTCTCTCACCTGGTCGATGGAATGGGAAACCAGAATGCCTGTCACGCCGTTTGCCAGAATTTCGCGCATTTTATTGCCGCTCTTCTGGCGGAACGATCCATCTCCCACGGACAGCACCTCATCCAGAATCAGAATATCCGGGTTGACCAGACTGGCGATGGAAAACGCCAGCCGGCTTTTCATGCCGCTGGAAAGCTGCTTGAAGGGGCGCTCCTGAAAATCCTGCAATTCCGCAAAGGAAATGATCTCATCGTACATCTGATCCATGAACGCGCGGGTGTAGCCCAGCAGAGCGCCGCGCAGGTAGGTGTTTTCCCGCACGGTCAGATCGCCGTCAAAACCGCTGGTCAGTTCCAGCAGCGCTGCAACGGTACCGTTGGTCTGGATTTTCCCTCTGGTGGGCACCATAATGCCGGAAATGGCTTTCAGCAAGGTAGACTTTCCCGCACCGTTGGTGCCGACGATCCCCAGCATGTCGCCCTTTTCCAGTTCGAACGTCACGTCCCAGTCCGCCCAGAATTCCTTCACCTGATAGTTCCCCGTCAGCTTGCGCAGCACATATTCTTTCAGGCCAATGTCCTTAAAATCGCCCGTGATATAGCGAATAGACACGCCCTCTGCCCGTATGATCGGCATTTTTCTTCTCCCTTACACGTAATAGAGGAACTCGTGGTTCTTCTTTTTGTAGATCAGCCCGCCTACCAGCATTGCCAGCGCCGCGTAGAACAACAGCAGCAGATGGAACGCCGCCGACGGAATCTTCGCCTCCAGCACCACAAGCCGGACGTATTTAATGACGCAATACACCGGGTTGCACAGGAAAAGGCGCTGAATCGCCGCAGGATAGCCGTCCACGGTATAGAAAATCGCCGACATATACATCAGGAGCATGGTGAACACGTCATACAGATACGAAATGTCCCGGAAAAGCACAAACAGCGCCGACAGGATCAGCCCGATGCCAATATTAAAAATGGTCAGGCAGCAGATCGGATAAAGCAGCGTCAGAAACTTCCACGTAAACTGCACGCCGTCTATCGCGGCAAAGACAAAGAACACCAGCAGCGTCAACCCGAAATTGATGATGGACGACACGTTCTTGGTCAGCAGGAACATATACTTGGGAACGTTGATTTTGGTAAAGATATGCGCGTTCGACATCAGGGAGTTCATGCCGCCGGTGGTGGACTCTCTGAAAAAGGAGAAGATCAGGTTGCCTGCAAACAGGTAGGTGGTGTAGTGCTCAATTTCTTCTCCAAAAAAGTGAGTGAAAATAATTCGCATCACAAGTAAATTCAACAATGGCGAAAGAACACTCCACGCCATTCCTAGTATGGTACGCTTATACTTCTGCTTGAAATCTCTTTTAACCAATTCTTCAAAAAGAAACTGGTTTTGACTGAATCTTTGAATTATTCCATTCATATTTCGCCTTTTCTTTTTAATGAACAAAATGTTTAACAACTCTTTTCATTTTTTCTCGTTTAGAACTATTTTTAGGAAACCATTTGTTAAGCTTGTTAATCATTTTAATATACAACCCATCAATATAAAGCGGTTCATCCAATCCGTTAATATGCAGCAGATAGGGGTCGTTTACGTTTTCATTCTCAAACGCCAATGTTTTTTCCTTTTCTTTTGTAATCAATTTCTCATAAACGCTGGTTTCTTTTGCATACTTCCAAAAGTATTCTGCGTAATCACAGTCAGGTGTATCCCAAGGCTTTTGAAATCCAGCATAATGAACGATTTTTGGTTCTTTTCTAGATTTAAGATATTTCAAATAAAGCCAATAAGGAGCCCTCTTTGCCGTTTCAATTCTACAAGATGTATCATTCTTCCAATTCATCATGACGTTCCAACTCATATCTAGATAATGTACCTTTCCTTCGCATAAAATATTGAGAACGTCCTGATCAGGGAAAAGCCACTTTTTAGATGCAGCTAATTCCAAAATATGCTCAGCTGTAAAGTTCCTTCTAAATTCCACCAAATTCATAACTAGTACGCCAGAATTAAAATAGTCATAGGGGTTTTTCATTTTCATATACTCAGCGTGATATTTCTTTCTCTCGGAATCAACTCCATTATAGCAACCTGCACTATCTACATCCTGAACGGCGGCCAAGTAATTATCTCCCAACTCGATATCATAAAGCTTGCTTACATCATCAAGCATTATGATATCAGAATCAAGATAGATAACCTTATCGTAATGTTTCATTATATCCTGCATAAATAGTCGATAATAAATTTCAACTGTAAAGTGACGATGAACGTATAAATCATATTTTGCAAAAAGTCTCTTGACATTTGCAAAGCGAATAGACATATTTGTCGACTGTACAAATTCTCTTTTTATTTTTTCCTTATTCAAATCGCTTATGTTAGAATTTAAGATTACAAAATCATAATTTTTTTCTTGATTTGCATTATCAATTATTGAGCGTAGTAGTGTCGTAACATAAGGTACATACTTATTATCTGCTGCAAGAACAACTGGAATGTTGCCTTTTTCAAAAGCAGGTAAAATTGCTTCGTTTTCCTCGGTATTTGTAAAAAAACTTCTCTGAGTCTCAAGAATTTTATACTCGCGGTTTTCTTTAAGCCATGTATAATAAATTCCCCAAAGTCTTTCGGCCAAAAAACCGCTTACTCGATATTCATCAATATCATAATCATTAAAATTAGTTCTTTTCTCATGCTCTTCAAGAATATCAAATAGCCACTTTGAGTATTCATGAAAAATATTCTTTTTCATAATGTACATATTACAAAAATACGCCGTATGTCCATTGATATATTTTCGAGTAGCGTCTACAAATTCTGGATATTTATCACGAATAATACTTAACACAAGGTCAAAATCCTTAATTCTATGATAGGGCGAACGTTTGTAATGTTCATAAACAGTCGCACCTTGGCCAAGTTCTTTTGTATCCTGCGGTGCTGTACAAATTAAATCATATTGCATAACAACTTTTTCAATTTCGGCATCACTAAGGTGCAGCTTTTTTATTGCCTGTTCATCTGGATATGGCAATAAAACATTTCCGAATTGATCTTCATTCAAATGCGACATAGAAAAACAAAAGTATCTACGATAGTGCATAAAACCATAATAATCCGCCTCAAGGTTTTTCCACGCCCAATACTGAGCAGTCAATTCACAATACATTCTGTTTTTATCAGAAATATTTATTCCCGTATTGTCATGCAGCGTATCAGAATATGCAGTCCCGTTAATACTTGTACCAACTTGAATGGGCCTAATAATTTCAGAGCTAACGAGAGCGCATTTTTTATGGTATGAAGTAAGAATTTTAATGTTCATCTTTTTATTTTCCTTTCTAATATAATAATTCAATTAGAACAATTTTTCGAGTTCATCCATCGCCGCCCGGATCACCTTATCCATATCGTAATACCGATACTGCCCCAGACGGCCGCCGAAGATCACGTTCTCCTGCTGGGCTGCCAACTGCTGGTATTGGGCGTACAGGGCACTGTTTTCCGCGTCGTTCACGGGATAATAGGGTTCCAGGCCCGGTTTCCACTCGGCGCTGTACTCGCGGGAAATGACCGTGGTGGGCTGTTTGCCGAACTCGAAATGCTTGTGCTCGATCACACGGGTGTAGGGCACTTCGCGATCGGTGTAGTTGACCACCGCGTTGCCCTGATAGTTTTCTTCGGGCAGCTCCTCGGTTTCAAAGCGGACGCTGCGGTATTTCAGCGCGCCCAAACGGTAGCCGAAGAACTCGTCGATGCAGCCCGTATATACGACGGTGCGGGCGATCTCTGGCTGCTCCCGGATCAGGTCGAAGTAATCCGTTTGAAGCAGAACGTCCGCGCCCTCCAGCATTTTCTCCACCATTTGAGTATATCCGCCGATGGGAATGCCCTGCCAGCGGTCGTTGAAATAATTGTTGTCATAGGTGAAACGGCAGGGCAGGCGACGGATGATGAACGCGGGCAGTTCCCGGCAGTCGCGCCCCCACTGCTTTTCGGTATACCCCTTGATGAGCTTGGTATATACGTCCGTGCCAACCAGGCTGAGCGCCTGCTCTTCCAGATTCTGCGGCTCGGTAATGCCCAATTCCGCCACCTGACGTTCGATCATCTGCCGGGCCTCTTTCGGCGTGCGAATCCCCCACATTTTCGAGAAGGTGTTCATGTTGAAGGGCAGATTGTACAGCTCGTCCCGATAGACTGCCAGCGGACTGTTAACGTAGTTGTTGAACTCCGCAAACTGGTTGACATACTCCCACACCTCCCGGTCGCTGGTGTGGAAGATGTGCGCCCCGTATTTGTGGACGTTGATGCCGGCCATTTTCTCGGTGTAGATATTGCCGGCAACGTGGTTCCTGCGGTCGATCACCAGACAGCTTTTGCCCCTCCGTGTCAATTCTCTGGCGAAGACCGCGCCGTACAGCCCCGCCCCGACGATCAGATAATCATACCGTTTCATTTTGTTTCCCCCATTTCTTGCTTTGGTAGATACTCTATCTTCGGCTGAAAGAAAATCCCGAGAAAGTATTGTCGGAAGATCACGCCGAGCCGTTTCAGCCGCCTGTCCTGCGCTTTCCGCAAAATCCGCACGGAGTTGAGCAGACATTTGGCCGTGTAGTAGGCAAAGCCGCGCAGCCCTTCCTGACGGTACAGGTAGTTTTCGTTGCGGAAGGCGTAATTGTAGCGGCTGATCCGTTCCGGCTTGTCCACGGCGATGCTGCTTCCATCGTTGGTCAGCATGGCGTGAGTCACCTGACTGCGCCCGGCCAGATAGGCCGGCAGACCGTGACGGACGGTAATGCGGCGGGTATACTCAATGTCGTCGCCCCAGATGAAAAATTCCTTAATGGGCAGCCCGACCTTCTCTACCGTCGATACGGGAACCAACAGGGATACAAAGGTGGACTGCTCCACCTGAATCAGCCCGTCTTTCAGAAGCTCCACATGCTCATAGTAGCTTTTGCGGATTTTCTGGCGGTTCATCCGGCACTCGCGGCCGTCCGTCCACAGCACCGCGCTGGACAGGTATCCGTAATGCCCCGCCCCGCCAAGCAGCTGGTCGGCCTGAAGCAGCTTTTCCAGCGCGTCCGCAGCCGGGAAGCAGTCGTCGTCCATGAGCCATAGGTGGCTGTACCCGGCCAGAGCGCCCTCCCGAATCCCCTGACAAAAGCCGCCGGCACCGCCCGTATTGACCTTCATGGTGCAGATTTGCAGGTTCGGATGGCTTTCCTGATATTCCGCCAGCCAGTACCCGGTTTCGTCCGTGGAGGCGTTGTCCACGACCAGAATATCGCAGGGCGCTGTTTGGGCCTCCAAACAGGAAAGGCACTGCCGGAGCAGCTTGCATCGGTTATAGGTCACAACAACGGCCAAAACCGCCATGGCTTTCCCTCACTTTCGCATTTGATTCAGGCAACGGGCTGGCTGGAATCATTCTTGCTCTCCTCTTTGGCACTGCCCAGCTTCTCACTGTTAATCATGCCGCCGAAGGCCGTCATCAGCAGAATTTTCAGATCAAGCCCAAAGGACCAGTTCTCGATGTACCAGAGATCATGCTCAACTCTGGCGGGAATGCTGGTGTCACCGCGGTAGCCGTTCACCTGCGCCCAGCCCGTCATGCCGGGGCGCACCTGATACTTGACCATATACAGCGGCACCGTTTCCCGGAATTGCTCGACATAGTAAGGGATTTCCGGCCGCGGACCGACCAGGCTCATGTCGCCCTTAAGGGTATTCAGTAATTGCGGCAATTCATCCAGACTGGTTTTGCGCATCAACGCGCCTACACGAGTGCGGCGATCATCCGTCTGAGACGACCACGCGGTATCCTGCGTATCGTTCACCCGCATACTGCGGAATTTGTACATGACGAATTTCTTTTTGTTCAGCCCAATGCGTTCCTGCTTAAAAAAGACCGGGCCGGGGCTGGAAAGCTTGATGGCAATGGCAAGCCCCAGAAGCAGCGGGCTGAGCAGCACCAGCAGCAGAAAACTGACAGACGCGTCAAAGGCCCGTTTTGCAAAGGCGTTCAGCGGGTCATCCAACGGCGTGGTGCGCAGCTGGATCAGTTTCAGCTTCCCGACTGTGTCAATCGTGGGGCGCGTGGGGATAACATCGTTGTAGAAGGGGATCACACTGACCTTTGTTCCGCATTTTTCGCATATGCGGATCACGTCGCGCGTCACATCCAGTTCGTCCGGCTCCAGTGCCAAAATCACTTCGTCGATCCCCGCACCGTGGATACGCTTTTCAAGCTGCGTCAGCATCCCATTTTCAGGCCGAATGCAGCCGTCCACATGGATACCAAGCCACGGCCGCTTTTCGACGCTCTGAATATAGCGCTGTGCCAGCGTTCCCCCGCCGATCACCAGCATATGTTTCAAATTGTAGCCACGGGAGCGGGCATATCGCAGCAGAGACCGCACAGCGGCTCTTTTGGCCAGCAGCACCGTGCTGCTGCACAGAAAATAAATGCCCAAAACCCCGCGGGAAAAATCCTCCAGGCGGAAAACATACAACGCGGACGCGGCTGTCAGCAGGGCGATTCCATTTCCGGCCAGAACCCGTCCGAAATAGTTCTCCGCATCCAGCGTCCGTCTGGTGTGATACAGACGGAAAGCCCACAGCAAAAACACTGTCCAAAAGGCGTATATCAAAGCCGCGATCAGTACATGGCTGCGGATCCCTGCCACGTGCGCTACGTTGTGTCCGTCCTTGCTGATAACGTCCAGCCACAGCCACGAGGCGAACAGGTAGCTCAACAGGACGATTCCAGCATCCGAAAGCGCATTCAGCCGATTCAGCAGGCGCTGATTTCTTTTGATCATTCTTACCCTTCCCAAACTGCTTATTGCTTCGTGATGACGGCATTTTTAGAAAGGCTTTTCCAAAAATCCGGCATAAGTTCTCTGCGTTTTTCTCTTTAGCCCCATCGAACTGCGGTGAGTCGAAGCATCCGAAGGAAGCTGCCCAGCAGAATACTCGCAGTACCCCGGCGTGGAAAGAAACATTGCGCGATGTTTCTCTATCACACAATATAGAATATCCATTTTGAATATTTGTGTCAATACATCGTTCGACGCTTTTCACAAATAGCTATATATGTTGAAAAATAAGGATTTTTGTTGAAAACAAATGTCTATATATATATATATAGACCACATTGTACAAATTTCTATTAGAATGTTTCTGCTAAAAATATCTTTTTCATCCATAAAAAAACATCGATCTGTCTTTTTCGACAGACCGATGTTCGAATGATTGGATATTTTTTGTCGGATTTTCGATTTAACCGCGAAGTGTGCGCATGGCGTTCAACACCGCCAGAATCAGCACACCCACGTCGGCGAACACGGCGATCCACATATTCACCAGACCCAGCGCGCTCAGAACCAGCACAATGCCCTTGACCGCCAGCGAGAAAATGATATTCTCGTGAACGATACGCATGGTACGACGGGAGATGGAGATAGCCTTGGGCAAACGATCCAAATGGTCGTCCATCAGGACAACATCCGCTGCCTCAATGGCCGCGTCGCTGCCCATAGCGCCCATGGCGATGCCCAGATCCGCCCGGGAAAGCACCGGCGCGTCGTTGATACCGTCGCCGACGAAAGCGACCGTATGCTCCTCGCCCAGCAGGCCTTCCACCCGGCTGACCTTATCCTGCGGCATCAGCTGAGAATAGGCCTCGTCCACGCCGGTTTCCCGGCGCACCGCTTCGGCGGTATCTTTCTTGTCACCGGTGAGCATGACCGTCTTTTTCACGCACAGCGTCTTCAACTGGCGGATAGCTTCCGCTGCTTCGGGCTTCACCACGTCGGAAATCACCACATGGCCCAGATATTCGCCGTCCCGGCAAATATGCACCGCCGTGCCCGGCAGATGGCACTCGTGCCATTTCGCGCCCTGCGCTTCCATCAGGCGGCCGTTGCCCACGGCCACCAGACGGCCGTCGATCTCCGCCGTCAGGCCCTGACCAGCCACCTCGCGTACATTGGACACGCGTTCAGCCTCAATGTGGCCCTTATGCGCCCGCACAATAGAAGCCGCGATCGGGTGAGAAGAAAAGCTCTCCACCGCGGCGGCAAGGTCCAGAAGCTGCTGCTCATTGACGCTGTCGGAGTGAATAGCGCTCACTTCAAAGCGGCCCTGCGTCAGAGTGCCGGTCTTGTCAAAGACCAGCGTGTCTACCTTGGAAAGCAGCTCCATATAATTGGAACCCTTCACCAGAATGCCCTGCTTGGACGCGCCGCCCAGCCCGCCGAAGAAGGACAGCGGCACGGAAACCACCAGCGCGCAGGGGCAGGAGACTACCAAGAAGTTCAGCGCGCGTTCCGCCCATTCCGCCCACGCGCCGCCGAAGAAGATCGGCGGAATCAGGAACAGCAGCAGGGCGCTGATGACCACGCAGGGAGTATACACCTTGGCAAAGCGGGTAATAAAGCCCTCCACCTTCGCCTTTTTGGAAGCGGATTCCTCCATCAGGTTCAGGATATGAGCCACGGTGCTTTCGGCATAGACGCTCTGTACCTTTACGGTGATGACGCCGCTCAGGTTGACGCTGCCGCTGACCACGTTTTCGCCTGCTAATTTGTCCACCGGCAGGCTTTCGCCCGTCAGGGCAGCAGTATTGACCGTGGTGGAGCCTTCCAGAATCTCGCCGTCCAGCGGAATCTTTTCACCGGGCTTCACCAGAATGGTCTCGCCGGGTTGTACATCCTCGGGAGAAACTTCCAATTCCTGACCGTCCCGGAGCACCGTGGCGGTATCAGGCCGAATCTCCATCAGCGCGGCAATGGAACGGCGGCTCTGACCAACGGCCACGCTCTGGAACCATTCGCCCACCTGATAGAACAGCATGACGGCCACGCCTTCTTTATAATCGCCCAGCACGAACGCGCCCAGCGTAGCCAGCGCCATCAGGAACTTTTCATCGAAAATCTGGCCATGCAGAATGTTCCGCCCTGCGGAAAGAAGCACGTCGTAGCCCGCCACCAGATAGGGTACTGCAAAGATCAGCAGATTCCAAATGCCCAGATCGGGCAGAAGCGTTGCCGTCACGATCCACGCGGCGGCCAGCAGCACCAGCGAAACGATGATCCGAATCAAGTTCTTTTTCTGTTTTCGGCTCATGCTCATGGAAATTTCCTCCCTGCCCCGCAAGGTCAGCGGGGGTCATCTGTGTTTATCTGTTTATTTTACAACAATGCGGCAGTCAGGCTCCACCTTTTTGCAGGCCTTGACCGCTTCCTTCAAAACCCGGTCGAAGTCCGCATCGTCCGCTTCCAGCGTGATCTTCTGGGTCATGAAAGAGATATTGACGCTCTTTACACCCTCGATCTTCCGAACGGCTTCCTCCATTTTCAGCCCGCAGTTGGCGCAATCCAGTTCATCCAGTGCATAGGTCTTTTTCATTTGGCTGCCTTCCTTTCTTCTGTCAGGTGCTCGAAGCCCTGCCCGATCATGCTGCGGACGTGCTCATCCGCCAGATAGTAATAGATGGTCTTGCCCTCCCGGCGGTTCCCCACCAGATTATTGTTCTTGAGTACCTTCAACTGATGGGAAATGGCGGACTGGCTCATGCCAAGCAGCTCGGCGATGGCGCACACGCACATCTCCGATTCAAACAGGCCGTAAAGAATCTTGATGCGGGTGGAATCGCCGAAGATCTTGAACAGGTCTGCCAGATCGCACAAAAGCTCGTCATCCGGAATCACCTGATGGACTTCATCCAGCAAGGAATGATGATCGTGCATTTTCAAGCACCTCCGTTCATATGAATTGAAGTTCATTTGAATTTTCATTCATTTGAACTTACGTTCATATGATACACTGCTCATATGAACTTGTCAACCCATTTTACAAAAATTTTTTCTTTGCAAAAGGGGGTATATCGGTTATAATATATCGTGGCATTCAATTCGTATGTTTACCGGTTTTTTTCACTATTTTTGAACGGAGGCAGGCTATGGCGATGTTGAAGCGTTTTCTTTGCCTTGCGCTGTGCGTTCTGTTCCTACCATTGGCTGTGGCAAACGCGGAAGCCACTTTTTCCATGGCGGGCTACGACGGCGAAGACAGCAATCACGATTGGGAAACCAACCAGTTTTTTGTACGGATGCAGGAACGCACCGGCATTTCCTTCACCTTTCAGGAGTACAAAAGCAGCTCCGACTGGCAGAAGGCCAAGGAGCAGATGTTTGCGACCGGCGAACTGCCGGATGTGCTGTTCAAGGCCAGCCTGACCAGCGAAGAACTGATCCGCTACACCGATTCCGGCCAACTGATCGACCTGAAGCCCCTGCTGGAAGAAAACGCTCCCCATTTGTGGGCGCTTCTGACGGAAAATCCCGACTGGATGGAAGCCATCACCCTGCCCAACGGCAAGATCGGTGCGCTTCCTGCGATCCATTCCGCCAGTACGCAGGACGTTTTGTGGATCAACCAGACCTGGCTGAACAATCTTGGGCTGGACATGCCCACCGACCGGGAATCCCTCAAGCAGGTTCTGATCGCCTTCCGCGACAAGGATCCCAATCAGAATAATAAAAAGGATGAAATTCCGTTGGGCTTCCTGGGGCCGTGGGAGCTGAAGTTCCTTTCTTCCGCCTTCGGCGTTGTAGTCAACGATTACAACATCTATCTGGCCGAAGACGGAACCGTTCACTTCTGGCCGGATGAAGACAGCTTCTTCGAACTGGCTGCATGGCTGAAAGAGCTGTATGCCGAAGGGTTGCTGGACCCCAACGGATTCTACACCTCCGATGTGCTGCGCCGCAGCACGGACAGCAAGTCTCCCGAAACCTACGGCGTATTTTTCGCCCCCAGTCCCCTGAACATCGTCACCTACGATCAGGCAACGGACTACACGATTCTGGCCCCGCTGGCTTACGAAGGACAGCAGTTCTATCGCGATCTGTGCGGAACGCTGACCCGCGGCACCTTCGCCATTACGTCCGCCTGTTCCGACCCCACCGCGCTGCTCCAATGGGTCGATATCCTCTATACGGAAGAGGGCGCAATCGAAGCCATGCTGGGCAAAGAGGGCGATATGTATATCATCAACGAGGACAACCAGTGGCAGTGGAAGGGCGGCGTTGACAAGGTCACTTCCAGCCAGCTGTACGAGCTGAGCATCTACGACAGTGGTGAAATGCCCTGGCTGTTCCCGCAGAATTTCTATTCCCGCTACGCCGAGCAGAGCGTCACCCGCATGACGCAGGAAATGGCGGACTTCGCCGTTTATCTGAAAGAGCCCTTCCCCACCACTTATACCCTTACCTTGGAAGAAAGTGCTGAACTTCGCCCGCTGCAAAGCGATTTGGGCCGCTACGTGGACGAAAGTCTGGCGCGGTTTGTCTTGGGTGAAACGGATCTGAACGACGATACCATCGCCGAGTTCCGTCAGACGATCCGGGAGAAGGGAATGCAGGAAATGATCGACTTCTGGCAGCGCGTTGCCTTGAGAACACAGGAGTAACCGTCCCACAGGCATGGGATCACAAGCAAAGGATGGGAATGAATATGAGCCAGTACGCACAGATGATTCGGCAGTTGAAAACCCCCGAGGTCATGAAGCGACTCAACACTCTCTACGGCCAGCGTGAAGGCATGATGGTGGCCCAGACCACCCGTTATACGGCCCTGCTTAAGCGCCATGAGGATCTGTTCAACACCTCCGGCCCGGTGTACATGATCAGTGCTCCCGGACGCACGGAGATTTCCGGCAACCATACCGACCACAACCGCGGCAAGGTGTTGACCGCCGCCGTCAATTTGGATACCGTTGCCGCCGTTTCTCCCCGTGAGGACGGCGTGGTGAACGTCCACAGCGAGGGTTATCCGGCGATTTCCATTTCTCTGGACGACCTTGCAGCCCGTGAGGACGAAAAGAACACCACCGCAGCGCTGATTCGAGGCGTGGCCTACAAGCTGCAGGAGGAAGGCTACAAGATCGGCGGCTTTGACGCAGCGGTCACTTCGACGGTTCGCGGCGGCAGTGGTCTGAGCAGCTCCGCCGCCTTCGAGGTCATGCTGTGCGCGATTTTTGATGAGTTGTACAATCAAGGTACGTTGGATTACAAGCATCGGGCCAAGATTTCCCAGTTTGCGGAGAATGTGTACTTCGGAAAGCCCAGCGGCCTGCTGGATCAGATGGCCAGTAGCACTGGCGGACTGGCATACATCGACTTCCAGAACGATGATCCTCAGGTGAAGCCCATGAACTACGACTTCTCCAAGAAGGGCTATTCGCTGGTGGTTGTTAACACCGGCGGAAGCCATGACGATCTGACGGCTGATTACGCTTCCATTCCTGCTGAGATGAAGGCGGTCGCCAGGGTTTTCGGCCAGGAGGTTCTGCGTCAGGTGCAGCCCGAGCGCTTCTTCTTGAGTTTGCCCGTGGTTCGGGAAAAGCTGGATGTACCCAATGTGGATCGGGCGCTTCTCCGCGCTACCCACTTCTTTGACGAAAATCGTCGTGTTTCCGATCAGGTGACGGCTCTGCAGGAGGACAATCTGGAGGATTTTCTCCGTCTGGTGATCGAAAGCGGCCGCAGCAGCTATTGCTATCTGCAAAATCTTTTTGCCTCGCCCCAGCATCAGGAGCTTTGTCTGGCGCTGATGCTGGCTGAACGCCGTCTCGCCGGAAAGGGCGCATGGCGCGTTCATGGCGGCGGCTTTGCCGGCACCACGCTGAACTTTGTGCCCACCAAGGAACTGAACTCCTTTGTGAAGGAAATGGAGTCTGTTTTCGGTCAGCACTGCTGCAATGTGCTGGATATCCGGCCCGAAGGCCCCGCCTGCATCAAGCTCGGCAAGTAAACTCTGTTTTTTCAAAAGACCGTCCGTTGCCAAAATACAGCGGACGGTCTTTTTTCGTGTTTTCAATTCCCTATTTGGGCTATTTCCACCTTCTGAAAATAATGTTTGATGATCTGTTCCGCCGACTTGCCCTCCTGCGCCATGCCGTAAGCTCCCCATTGGCTCATGCCCACGCCATGGCCGTAGCCTTTTCCAGCCATATGGACTTTTCCGTTCTCTATTTTCAGACTGGTCAGCAGGGTGGAACGCATTTTGGTGCTGCCTAATGCCAACCGCAGGTCAGCCGCATTCACGGACTGACCGTCGATTTCCAGTGTAACCGCACGGCCGCTTTCGCCCCGCTGGCTGATCTGTAGCTGACTGCCTGCGTGCGGCTCTACCTGAACGCCCTGTTTTTGGCAAGCCGCTGTCCATTCTGCAAACGTAAAATCAGCTTTCCACTCTGCCGCTGCCTGAAGCTGTTGATTTTCCTTTGCATCGCTCAGTTGTTCCGGCTCCGTGCCCCTGCTTGGCTGCGTATAGGCCGGTTCATCCTTTTCCCACCCCAAACCTGTCCGAGCATATTCGGTCATGCCCCCGCTGTGAGCGTGAAACCACGCGTAGGGCAGCTCTCCCTCGCAGCTCAGCACTAGCCCGCGCGTTTCCTCCACGGCCTGCTGGATGCGCTCGTTGACGGCGGATGCGTCATATGCCTGGGCTTCTTCAATATCGGTGGAAATATCTGCCCCTGGATATTGACTTTCTTTTTCCTGCACGAATTTCAGCACGAACGTCCGCGCCAAAATGGCCTGCGCTTTCAAGGCTTCCAGCGGCCAGTCGTTCTTCATTTCCCCCGCCAATACGCCCTTTACATAGTTTTCCAGTTCACGTTCTTCTACTTGCTGGTCTTCCACTACATAAACCCGCAAGAGAAGCTCGCCATTCTTTCCCGTTTTGAGCTTGTCTTGGGGCCAACGCACTTGCACAGGCTTTTTCGTTGCTGCCGAATCTACCCCAGCCGCTCCGGCGCTCCCGGCACAGGCCTGTAAACAGCTCAACATTGCTGCGCAAAGCAGCAGTGCAATTTTCCTTCTTCCCCTTTTCATGCGAAATCCCCCTTCCTTCCGAATTAGCTTACCCGGAAGAAGGGGGATTTTGTTTGTGAATTTTTGTCTGATGCCGCTTACAAAGGAATCTTATTTTCCTTCAACGGGCTGTGCGGGCTCTGCATCACAGGGATGCACTTCATAGCCGTGCTTTTGGCTGGTGCCATCCTGACGCATATGGTTCTCTTTATTTTTGCCCGCGTAGACGCGGTAAAGGTCGTCCGCCGTCATGCCGGACTCAATGCACATGCTGATGAAGAAATGCAGGATGTCGGACAACTCTTCGTGAATGCGCTCCGGGCTCAATTCATGAGGGTTCTTCCACCACTTAAAATTGACTTCTTCCAGCAGCTCTGCCAATTCGGAAACCATAGCCAGCGTCTGCTTCTGCAGCCACTGTTCCATGGGAATGCCGTCCAGATTGCGCTCCCGTTTCAGCTTATCCTGAAAGCCTTTTTGCAGTTCGAAGATCGAATCCAGCTTATCCAAGTGCAGTTTCCCCCATCTTCTGTAAGTAGCTTTGGGCATTCTGGCCCACCACTGCCGCAGCAGGGACGGATTGCAGCACCTTTTCAGCCACCGCGTTGACCCGCTCGGGGGTGACGGCCTCGATTTTCGCCAGCACCTCTTCGGGGGAACGAAGCTCGTTCTGCAAAAGCATCCCCCGGCCAAGGCTCTGCATCCGACCGCTGGAGCTTTCCAGCCCCATCACATACCCGCTGCGAAGCTGTGCCTTCGCGCTCAAAAATTCTTTTTCGCTCATAGGCTCGGCCTTCCACTTGCGAAGTTCTTCCTGAATTTCCCGGATGACCGTTTCGCCGTTTTCGGGATTCGTGCCCACATAGAGATTCAGACAGCCAATATGGCTGTAGGCCCCGGAATAGGTGTAGATGGTGTAGGCCATGCCCAAGTCTTCCCGGATGCGCTGGAACAGGCGGCTGCTCATGCCACCGCCCAGTACATTGTTGAAAACGGAAATGTCATACAGCTCGTCGCTTCCGGACGGCACTCCCTCGAAACCCATACAAATATGAAGCTGCTCGGTATCCTTTTCCCGCGCCAGTCGTCCAGAGCGGAAGGTTTGGGGATGATCGGGCGTTTCTTCAGCATTTGGATTGGGGAAGGCGTCAAAATACTGGTTCACCAGCGACAGAAACGCGTCCCAGTCATAATTCCCGGCGATAGAAACCACCATATTCCGGGGAACGTAATGCCTGCGCCAATAACCCAGCAGATCGTCCCGGGAATAGGCAGCAATGTGCTGCCGGGGTCCAAGGATCGGCATACTGAGAGAACCGTCGAACTGGGCTTCAGCCAACAGCTCGTGAACCATGTCCTCCGGCGTATCGTCCACCATGGCGATTTCTTCCAGTACCACACCCCGCTCCTTGTTCAGTTCCTTCTCATCGAAGGTAGGGCGCAGGGCCAGATCGGAAAGAATATCCACCGCCAACTTGAGATCCTCGTCGATCACCTTGGCATAGAAGCAGGTGCATTCCTTACTGGTAAAGGCATTCAGCTGTCCGCCCACCATGTCCATTTCTTCGGCGATCTGCCTGGCAGTACGGTTCTTCGTGCCTTTGAATACCATGTGCTCGATAAAGTGACTCAGGCCGTTTTCTTCGGGCAACTCGTTCACACTGCCCACCTTCACCCACACGCCCACCGTGCAGCTGTGAATGTGGCCGAGTTTTTCCCCCACCACCCGCAGACCGTTTGGCAGAGTGATCTGATCGAACATAATTTTTTCCTTTCTCTAAGGTTGATAATGGGCGAACAGCCGCCCAGTTTCAGGCGCTTGTCCTGCAACCGGCGGCTGTTTCGCTTGTTTACTTACCCTCAGGTGCGATCGTTTCCGCCGCCGAAGGGACGTCCATCCCTGCGGGGAGGCCGGTTTCCGCGTCCGCCGTTGCCGGAACGGGAGCCGCCTTCGCTGGCAGCGGGATAGGTGATGTCGTTGCGGATCAGGTTCACGCGGCCCTGCGAGTCGATCTCGCTGACCTTGACCTCGATCTCGTCGCCGATGTTCATCACATCTTCCACCTTCTCCACACGGTGATCCGCCATCTTGGAGATATGGAGCATACCGTCCTTGCCGGGGGTGAGCTCAATGAATGCGCCAAAGTTCATGATGCGCACGACTTTGCCCAAATATACATCCCCGACCTCGATATCCTTGGCGATGCCTTCGATGATGCGGCGCGCTTTGGCAGCGGCGGCTTCATCGGGCGTGGCAATGTACACGCGACCGTCGTCCTCAATGTCGATCTTCACGCCGGTCTCGGCAATGATCTTGTTGATCATCTTTCCGCCGGGTCCAATGACCTCGCGAATCTTTTCAGGATTGATGGTGAAGCGGACAATCTTGGGCGCGTACTTGCTCAGATGCTCTCTGGGCTGCGCCAGCGTCTCCAGCATGATTTTCAGGATGTGGAGCCGTCCGTCATAAGCCTGCTTCAGAGCCCTCTCCAGAATGGTGCGGTCGATACCGGCGATCTTGATATCCATCTGGATAGCGGTGATACCCTTAACCGTACCGGCAACCTTGAAGTCCATATCGCCCAGGAAGTCTTCCAGACCCTGAATATCAGTCAGCACGGCCACATTGCCGCTTTCCGCATCCTTGATCAGGCCCATAGCCACACCGGCAACGGGAGCCTTGATCGGAACGCCGGCGTCCATCAGGCTCAGGGTGCTGCCGCACACGGAAGCCATGGAACTGGAGCCGTTGGAGGACAGAATTTCGCTCACCAGACGCAGCGCATAGGGGAACTCTTCCTCGGAAGGGATCACGGGCAGCAGAGCACGCTCCGCCAGCGCACCGTGACCGATCTCGCGGCGGCCGGGGCTCTTCATGCGGCCCGCTTCGCCGGTGGCGTAGGGGGGCATGTTGTAGTGGTGCATATAGCGCTTGCTGTCCTCAGTGCCCAGACCGTCCAGCATCTGCACGTCGCTCATAGAGCCCAGCGTGGTCACGGTCAAGGCCTGCGTTTCGCCGCGGGTGAAAATGGCGCTGCCGTGGGTACGGGGCAGAACGCCGACTTCGCACCAGATAGGACGAATGTCGGTCAGGCCGCGCCCATCGGGGCGAATGCCCTTTTCGAGGATCTTCTTGCGCATGATCTCCTTGTTGAGGTAATACAGCGCATCGGCCACCTCATCCAGACGGCCTTCGAACTGTTCGGCAAAATATTCGGCGCAGTCGGCCTTCACCTGAGCCTCGCGATCCTGACGTTCATGGCGGTCATAGGCCTCGAACACCCAGCAGCACTTGTCATAGGCGTACTCGCGCACAGCGGCCTTCACATCATCGCCGGTGACAACCAGCGGCACTTCAGCCTTTTCCTTGCCGATCTCCGCCTGAATGCCGTCGATGAAAGCAACGATCTTCTTGATTTCGTCATGAGCAAAGAGGATGGCTTTCAGCATCAGTTCTTCGGAAACTTCGTTCGCGCCAGCTTCCACCATCAGGACGGCATCACGAGTGCCGCTGACGGTCAGATGCAAAGAGCTCTTGGCGCGCTGCTGCTCATCGGGGTTGATGACCAGCTCGCCGTCCACACAGCCCACGACCACGGTGCCGGTGGGGCCGTTCCACGGAATATTGCTGACAGACAGCGCCGCAGAGGAACCGATCATCGCGGGCACTTCCGGGGGAATATCTTTGTCAATACTCAGGCAGGTAGCCACCACCTGAACGTCGTTGCGCATTCCCTTGGGGAACAGGGGCCGCAGGGGACGGTCGATCAGGCGGCAGGTCAGGGTCGCCTTTTCGGTGGGACGACCCTCGCGCTTGATGAAGCCGCCGGGAATCTTGCCCACGGAATACTGCTTTTCTTCAAAGTCCACAGCCAGAGGGAAGAAATCCACGCCTTCCCGGGGCTGGGCGCTCATAGTCACGTTGACCATGACGACGGTATCGCCGTAGCGGACGAAAGCGGAACCAGCCGCCTGCTGAGCATACTTGCCGAATTCGATGCTGAGCGGCCGACCCGCCAGTTCTGTTGTGAACACTCTGTAATCCATTCTCTTTCTCCTCTTCTTCCTGCGCCTGGCCTCGTTGCCGGGCGCCAACCTCTCTTTGCACGAAGCTGCGTTCGTCGATTTGGAAGAATGCGTTCATGCAAAAACAGCCGTGTTTGGAGGGATTGCCCCGCCAAACACGGTTGCATTTCCGAAATTACTTTCTCAGACCCAGCTGAGCGATCAGAGCACGATAGCTCTCGATATCGGTCTTCTTGAGGTAGTCCAGCAGACCGCGACGCTTACCAACCATCAGCAGCAGACCGCGACGGCTGTGGTGATCCTTCTTGTTGAGCTTGAGGTGCTCGTTCAGGTGGTTGATGCGTTCGGTCAGCAGAGCGATCTGAACCTCAGGGGAACCGGTGTCACCTTCGTGACGGGCATAAGTCTTGATGATTTCGGACTTTTCCATGGTAGGTTTGCCTCCTTAACTGGTCGCGGGATATCCCGCGCCGCTGGTAATCGCCGCTGTCATAGCCTGCCGTTGGCGTTCAGTAAGCTGCGGCAGCGGTTCTTCCGCGCGTTTACACGCAGATTTGATTATAGCACGAGGATTCCGGTTTGTAAATGAAAAACGGAAATTTTGAAAGACTTTTCAGCCCTTTCAGCGCAGGGAAGCGATTTCCATGACCAACTGTTCCGTCTTTTCCCAGCCCAAGCAGGGGTCGGTGATGGACTTCCCGTACACGCCCTCTTCCACCTTCTGGCAGCCGTCCTCGATATAGGATTCGATCATCAGGCCCTTGACAAGCTGGCAGATGTCGGCAGAATGGCGGGTGCTGTGCAGGATATCCTTGGCAATACGGGCCTGCTCCATCCACTTCTTGCCGGAATTGGAATGATTGGTGTCGATGATCACAGCGGGGTTCTTCAGGCCGCTTTCTGCGTACATCTGACTCAACTGGCTCAAGTCCTCATAATGGTAATTGGGGAAGGACTGGCCATACTGGTTTACCCGCCCGCGAAGCACGCAATGAACCAGCGGATTGCCCTTGCTTTCCACCTCCCAGCCGCCGTAGCTGAAGACGTGGCCCACCTGCGCCGCGCGAACGGCGTTCAGCATGACGGACAGGTCGCCGCTGGTGGGGTTTTTCATGCCGACAGGCAGATCCAGACCGCTGGCAGTCAGCCGGTTCTGCTGGTTCTCTACCGAACGGGCCCCGACCGCCACATAGGAAAGAATGTCTGCCAGATAGCGGTGGTTTTCAGGGTAGAGCATCTCGTCCGCCCCGGAAAAGCCCGTTTGGGCCAAAGCGGTCACATGCAGGCGGCGGATGGCCATCAGGCCGCGCAGCATATCCGGCCGACCTGTGGGGTCGCTCTGGTGCAGCATTCCCTTGTAGCCGATGCCCGTGGTGCGGGGCTTGTTGGTGTAGATACGGGGCACGATCACAATTTTGTCCTGCACCTTTTCCTGCAGCGGGCGCAGCCGGGAAATATAATCCAGCACCGCATCTTCCCGATCGGCGGAACAGGGGCCGATGACCAGCAGCAGTTTGTCGCTTTCTCCCGTAAAAATTTTACGGATTTCTTCATCGTTTTTGGCTTTCTGACGCTTGGATTCCTCCGATACCGGGTACATCTGGATAACTTCCTCCGGCCCGGGCAATTTCCGTCTGAATTCCATATTCATTATGTCGTCTTCCCTTCGTTGTTTGATTGCTTTACGTCAGTCTGGTTTCTTGTCAAAATAGCGTCTGCGCTCGGTAGAAAGGCGCATCATGCTCTTCATGGTCTCCTCGTCTCCCTGTGCCAGCGCGTCCCGCAGCTTGGCAAAGTGGGCGATAAATAAATCCATCTGGCTCAGCAGCTCCTCCCGATTCCACAGGAACAGTTCTGTCCACATGTTTTCGTTGATCTTCGCAATGCGGGTCAAGTCCCGGAATGAATCGCCCGTATAATCCACCAGATGGCGGGACTCTTTGCAGGTCATCAGCGCCACGGCGATGCAGTGGGTCAGCTGGGACAGAAAGCCGATCATTTCATCGTGCTCTTTGGGCGTTAACCGGCTGATATTCCTTGCCCCCAGCGTCCGTCCCAGCGCTTCACAGCAGGTGATGGCTTCTTCGGTATTGGCGGAAGTGGGAGTCACGATGTAGTTAGCTCCCCGAAACAGGTCTGCCCGGGCATTTTCCACGCCGCTGACCTCCCGGCCCGCCATGGGATGCGCGCCGATGAATTCCACCCGTGGGAAAAGCAACGCCTGCGCCCTTTCCACTACGCCGCTCTTGACACCCGTCACATCTGTCGCCAGCGCTCCATCACGCAGCCATGGGCCGTACTTTTCCAGCCATTCCAGCAGCACGTGGGGATACAAGGCAAACACGACGATGTCAAACTTGCCAACATATTCTGCCTCCGGCTCTGTGCGCCCATGACGAATGAATCCTGCTTTTTCAGCAAAGGCGATTGCCTGTGGATCAGGGTCGATCGCCCCGACTTCCCAGCCGTTCTGACTAAGAGCTGCAGCATAACTGCCGCCGATCAGGCCAAGGCCAACGATCAGAATCTTTTTGTCTTTATCCAGCGTCATGCGGTTTCACCTTCCTGATCTTCTTCCGTGCGGACCTGCACGCCCAGCCCGGCCAAATCCCGGAAAAATTCCGGGTAGCTCTTGGAAATCGCCTGCGCGTCGTCGATCACACCGCCAAACCGTGTCGCCAGTACGGCAAGCGCCATGACTACCCGATGGTCGTTGTGACCCTGCAAGATTTCTTTGGGGCGATGCAACGTCACAGGGTCGATTTTCGCTTCGTTCTCCCCCACGCTGATCTCCGCGCCGAATTTGGCCAGTTCGTCCGCCATAGCGGAAGCCCGGTTGCTTTCCTTGATGGCCAGCCGCCGCGTGCCGGTAAAGTTCGCCCCATTTTCCAGCCCTGCCGCCACAGCGAACAGCACGGGAGCCAGATCGGGGCAGTCAGACAAATCAGCCTGAAGGGAGCCGCCGGTCATCTCTTTCAGTAGCCGTTCACAGACGCGATCCCCCTGCAGACTGTCGGAGCGGAGGCCCGTCACTTCCACCTGACTGCCCAGCGCGTTCAGTCCATAAAAGAACGCTGCCTGCGACCAATCGCCCTCCACCGTGACCTGTGCGGGCTGGTAGCACTGCCCGCCGGGTACGAGAAAGCGCATCTCTCCCTGTCTGTCCACCCGAATGCCGAAAACGTCCAGCGCTTCAAGGGTCATGTCCACATAGCCGCGGCTTTCAAACGGCGGAAGGATTTCGATCGCGCTGTCCTCTTTCAGCAAAGGCAGGGCAAACAGCAGCCCGGAAATAAACTGACTGCTGACGTCGCCCCGCAGCCGGTACAGCCCCGGTCGCAGCTTTCCCTTCACCGTCAGGGAATCTCTTTCACCGGCGAACGTCACACCGCGCTCCTTCAGCAGTTCCTCGTAGACGCTTACGCCTCTGGCCATCAGACGTTCCGCGCCTTGAAAAACGCCGCCCCCTGCGCACAGCGCCGTCGGGATCAGAAACCGCAAAGTGCTTCCGCTTTCCCGGCAGGGAAGCACCGGCAGTGAATCTTTCACCAGAGGACGTCCGCCGCAGCCCTTCACCCACAAATGTCCGTTTTCCACTCGGATTTCCGCTCCCAGTGCCCGAACGCAGTCCATGGTCGCCAGAATATCCTGACTCATAGCTGCACCGTCCAGAAGGCTTTCCCCTTCCGCCAGCGATGCACCGATCAGCAGCCGGTGGGCGCAGCTCTTGGAAGGCGGCGCGTTGATACGTCCCCGGGCCGGACCCGGCCCAATGATTGCTCTCATAACTTTCTCCCGCCTTTTGGATAACGTTTTATCTGGCCGTTCGTTTGCCGAAGTCTGCGGCGTTCAGAACCAGCTCCACGTTTTCCTCGATGGTGCCTTCTGCCGGGATGCGCTGATCGCACACGGCGTTATACAGCGGGTAGCGCTCCTCGTAACGTTTCCGCAGCGCGTCCGCATTGCTGGAAAGGGGGCGGTCGCCGGTGGGGCAAAGCTGCTCCAACGGGCGATCCAGAAAATAGATCCGTCCATTCTGTTTCAGCCGCCGCACGCTTTCCGGATTTAGGACGGAGCCGCCGCCGGTGGCGATGACCACGCCGCTTTCCCGGGCTGCTTCCGCTACAATTTCCGCTTCCATCTGCCGAAAACCCGTCTCACCTTTTTCGGCAAAAATTTCAGGAATGGATTTTCCGGCCCGCCGGACAATCAGCTTGTCCGTATCACGGAAGGGGCGTTTTAACCGCCGTGCGACCCAGCGACCCACGGTGGTCTTGCCGCAGGAGGGCATCCCGATAAGCACCACGTTCTGCTTTTCTCGCAGAACCGAGCGGTAAATTCCTTCAATCCGGCTGTCGTCTATCTCCCGGTCAAAGAACCGGCCTGCGGCATAAACTGCCTGCGCACACAGCATATACAGCCCGCCCTCAGCGGGAAGGCCCTTCTGCCGGGCCGCCTGCACCAGCCGGGTAGACAGCGGGTTATACACCACGTCCACTACGCCCTCCAAGGCGGGGAACTGCTCCACTTCCAGCGGGCAGCCGTCTACATTGGGAAACATGCCCACCGGCGTGGTATTAACAATCACCTGCGCATCGGAATGAAGTCTGGCAGCTTCTTCATAGGTGCAAAGCCCTTCGCAGCTGTGCCGGGAGACCCTCACGATCTTCCGAGCGCCCATGTCCTCCGTCACGGCCCGCAGGGTCTTGGAGGTGCCTCCAGTGCCCAGAATCAGCACTTTTCTGCCGGAAATTTCCACCCCTGCGTGTCGGATCAATGCCGCCGCCCCGGAGTAGTCGGTGTTGTCGCCATACAGCCGCCCGTTTCGGTTCACAATGGTGTTGACGGCTCTGATCTTTCGGGCTCGGTCGGAAATTTCATCCAGCAGAGGAATCACCAGTTCTTTATAGGGAATGGTGACGTTCAGGCCCCGGAAAGTTCGTTCTTCCAGCAGTTGGTGAACGCCTTCCGGGCTAAGTTCCCGAAGTTCATAGGGATAATGGCCGATCTTGGCATGAATTTCCGGGGAAAAGCTATGTCCCAGTTTTGCGCCGATCAGACCGTATTCCAGCCCTGTTTCCATCAGAAAGCCTCCCTGCTTTTGAGGAAAATATCCGTTCCGTAGCGCCCGGCCAGCAGGTCGCACAGCACCAGTGCCGTCACGCTGTCGATCACTGGGCATACCCGACGCACGATAGCCGGGTCATGCCGCCCTGCAATGGTCAGGTCGATCTCCTCATTTTTCAGAAAATCAACGGTCTGCTGTGGCTGGGCAATGGATGGCGTGGGCTTTACCGCACAGCGGAACAGGATGGGCATTCCGTTGGTAATGCCGCCGTTGATCCCTCCATTGTGGTTGGAAGCTGTCACCACATGCCCATCTTCCAGCCGAAACGGGTCGTTGCAGCGGCTCCCCGTGCCTTCCGCCAAAGCAAAACCATCGCCAAACTCTACGCCTTTTATGCCGCCCAGCGAGAACAGCGCATGGGAAAGCAGCCCTTCCACGCTGTCAAACCATGGTTCCCCTACGCCGCAGGGCATTCCCAATACGGCCGTTTCCACTACCCCGCCCACGCTGTCCCGCTCTGCCTTGGCGGCCAGAATAGCAGCCTGCATGGCTTCGCCCTGCTGGATATCCAGCGTAGGAAAGACTGTTTCGGACAATGTGGCAACATCCTTTTCCAAATCGGCAAACGCCCGGTCTTCCACCTGGGCGCAGCGGCGGATATGTGTCCCGACCGTAATGCCCAGCCGTGCCAGTGCGGGCAGCAGAATGCCGCCTGCCGCTACCAGCGCCGCAGTGATTCGGCCGGAAAAGTGTCCGCCGCCCCTCGCGTCCTCATAGCCGTGATATTTGCAATAGGCAGCAAAGTCCGCATGAGAGGGCCGAGCCTTGCCTAGCAGCACCGAATAGTCGCCGCTGTGCTGCTCCTGGTTGGGGATCAGGATGCACAGAGGCGTCCCCGTGGTTTTGCCCTGCCATACGCCGCTCACCAGCTGGAAAGCGTCCGGCTCCCGCCGGGCAGTGTCTGTGCCGGAGGAAGGGCGGCGGCAGGACAGAAGCGCCGCGATTGTTTCTTCGTCCACCGGCATTCCCGGGCACAGGCCGTCCAGCACCGCGCCCACGGCCAGGCCGTGGCTTTCTCCAAACAAAGTCAGAGTAATGCTGGACCCGAAGGAATTTTTCACTGCCATTGCCGGATCCTTTCTGCGATTTCCGCAAGGTTCATCTGTCGGAATACAAAGCTGCCGATCTCGTCCACGCAGACCGCTTTCACGCCGCCGTCTGCGGCTTTTTTATCATGTTGGATATAGGAAAGCAGTTCATCCGCCGTTCGGTCGGTATGGGTGGGAAGATCGTACTTTTCCAGCACTCGTGCGATGCGCTGCCGGGCTTTCGGCGAGCACATTGGCAGCATTCCCGCCGCCACACATTCTCCGTGGAGCCACTGGCCGTCCATGGCGCTTTCAATAGCGTGGCCCACCGTATGACCGAAGTTCAGCACCCGTCGCAGCCCCTTCTCGGTGGGATCCTGCTGCACTACGTCCCGCTTGATGCGCAGAGAGCCTTCGATCACTTCATCCAAAATATCTTCCAGCTTTTCGCTCTGTTCGATTTTTTCAAACAATGTGCGGTCACTGGTAGCAGCCATCTTTATGGACTCGGCCAAACCTGCCGACAACTGCCGGCGATCCAGCGTGTTCAGAGTATCCGGGTCGATCAAGACCTTTTGGGGCTGATAAAACGCGCCGATCACGTTTTTTACGCCGTCCATGTCCACCGCCACCTTGCCGCCGATGGAGGAATCCACCTGCGATAGCAGCGTCGTGGGGATATTGTAGAAATCAATGCCCCGCATATAGACCGCCGCAGCAAACCCGGCCAAATCGCCCATCACCCCGCCGCCCACGGCAATGACCCGATCGGTACGGAGAAAGTTCAGTTCCAGCATTCGGCTCAAAAGCGCGCGATGGTTATCCAAACTCTTGGTTTTTTCCCCTTGCGGAAGGGCCACGATCGTCGAGCCGGGACACACAGAGGCGATCTGCCGGGCGTAGGCCGCAGGAACGCCGTCATCCGTGACGATCAGTGCCTTGCCCGTCCGGGGCAGATACTCCGCCGCCCGTGCCAGCGCCCCGCGTTCCAATACAATGTCGTAACTGCCGCCGGGATATTCTACCGGAAGGATCATGCTTTCACCCCGCTATAAGTGCCCACCAGCTTCAGCCGTGCGCACACGGCTGAAAGTTCTCGGAGCATATTCTGACCGCTGACGCTGCTGATATTTCCTTCGGCCTCCACAAAGAAATAATAGTTCCAGATCAGGTTCTTCATGGGGCGGCTGCGCAGATTGCGCATATTGAAGTCGTGCGCGCCGATGATATTCAGGGGCTGGGCCAGCGCGCCCGCCTCGTTCTTGGTGGTGAACACCAGAATGAAATGCTCGTTTCCCGTGCGGCTGTCCGCGGCGGGCAGATGCAGTGCCCGGGAGAAAACGGCGAAACGGGTGGTATTGATGCGAGATGCGTTGATGCCCTTGCTCAAGAGCTCCAGACCGTACAGTTCCGCTGTTTCTTCGGAGGCAATGGCGGCAACGGTGGGGTCGTTCTGGCCGGCCACATATTGAGCCGCCAGCGCGGTGTTGGAATAAGAAAGCGTCTGCCAGCCATGGGAGCGGATGAACTCCGCACACTGTTCTAACGCCTGCGGGTGGCTGACGACCGTGCGGATCTCATTCAGCTTTGCGCCATGGCAGCCCAGCAGGTTATGCTCCACTTCCAATTCGATCATCCGATTGACATACAGGCTGCCGGAGAACATCAGATCCATCACTGCGCCCACATCACCCGCATAGCTGTTTTCGATGGGCAGCACAGCGCAGTCATATTTCCCCGCTTCTACCGCACGGTAGGCCTCCGTGAAGTCGCTGGCAGCGGTCAGCTTCGCCTCGGGGAAAGCCCGTTTGGAGGCAATATACCCAAACGCGCCCTCGACCCCGGCATAGATGACCTTCATCCCTTCATTCAGGCGGCTCTGATAGGAACGGGAGGTCTTCATCACATCCCGGAGAAAGCAGATGTAATACTCCCGCAGGTCAGGCTCCTCCACCCGCTGCGCGCCGCGTTCGATCACTGCCGCTTCCCGGTTTGCATCCAGAATCGGCAGACCGCGTTCCTTCTTATACTGAGCCACTTGACGGCACGCCGCCATGCGGCGTTCGAAAAGCCGGGCCATTTCCTGATCCACCGCGTCGATTTCCACTCTTGCCTGCTGAAGCTCATCCATCTGCCGTATCCTCCTGAAACTCTGTTTTCTTCCGGCCAACGCCGAAAAATGTTTTCCAAAACAAAAGGCGATTTCCCGCAAAGGAAATCGCTCTTGGAAAAACCGCGATTGTTACCGCGCCCACTGGACGCTCCCTTGCGCTTGTGCTTCCTTCGTAAAGTAAAAGGAAAAATACAGATAAAAAAAGCGATACGCAAAATAGCGCATCGCAAACGCAAAGAAAGCCGCCACGGGCATATGGGCGGAAGACACCTGACGCAGGCGCTGATTTTCCTGCATGGTTCTTCCCCCCTTTCTTTATTTCCGCCGTCATTATACCGCAGATTTTTCATTTGTCAATGACGAAGGGCGTAGAAACGGAAAAGAAACAGAAAAAGAGCCGAAAAAACACGGCAAATCTGGCAGGAACCCCCATACATGGAACCGCAGCGTTTCTCACATGATACCAACGGACGGAACGCAAACGTTCCGCCGGGATTGGGGGTTTTGGATTGGTCAGCATGGTTTTATTTGGGATTCAGCTGCTGGTAACCTGCATCGTGGGCATTTACTTCTACACCCAGCTCCGCAGCCAGCAGAAATCGCAGCCTTCTCACCGTCGCGACAGCGGACGGGAACTGGAAAAGCTGCAAAAACTGCGGACGCTGCGGCTCAGCGAACCGCTGGCGGAAAAAGTTCGCCCCGCCAAGTTTTCGGACATCGTGGGTCAGGAGGACGGGATCAAATCCCTGAAAGCGATCCTTTGCGGCAAAAATCCGCAGCACGTCATCATCTACGGCCCTCCGGGCATCGGAAAGACCTGCGCCGCCCGTCTGGTGCTGGAAGCAGCCAAAAAGAGCCCGGGAACGCCCTTTCGCTCCAACGCGCCCTTCATCGAAATGGACGCTACCTGCGTCCGTTTTGACGAACGGGCGATAGCAGACCCGCTGATCGGCAGTGTGCACGACCCGATTTATCAGGGCGCAGGCCCGCTGGGCGTGCAGGGCGTTCCTCAGCCGAAACCCGGCGCAGTGACTAAGGCCCATGGCGGCGTGCTGTTTCTGGATGAGATCGGCGAACTGCATCCCATTCAGATGAACAAGCTGCTCAAGGTGCTGGAAGATCGGAAGGTCATGCTGGAGTCTGCCTATTACAGTCCTGAGGACACTTCCATTCCGCGTTATATCCACGATATTTTCAAAAACGGGCTGCCAGCCGATTTCCGGCTGGTGGGTGCAACTACCCGCAGCCCGTCGGAAATTTCGCCCGCGCTGCGTTCCCGCTGCATGGAGGTGTACTTCCGGGCGCTGGAGCCGGAAGAGGTGACGGATATTGCTTATCATTCCGCTGAACGAGCGGGCTTTACCATTACGCACGAGGATGCGTCGCTGGTAGGGCGTTTTGCCTCCTGCGGCCGGGATGCAGTCAACATCGTCCAGATGTGCGCAGGTCTGGCCCAGATGGAAAACCGCACGAATATTGAGAAGAAAGACGTAGAATGGGTCATTTATTCCGGGCACTATGCGGCCCGGCCTGACCAGAAGGCGGACACCTGCAATCGAGTCGGAGTGGTGCATGGCCTTGCTGTGGTGGGCAGTCATCAGGGCGCTACCATGGAAATCGAAGCCGTCGCCCATCCCGGCAGCGGCAGGATAACTATCACCGGCATTGCGGAGGAAGAAGAAATCGGCGCGGATTCCCGAAAGATCAAGCGCAAGTCCACGGCTCGCTGTTCGCTGGAAAACGTCATGACCCTGCTTTCCGGCATGGGTTATGATACAGAACATCACGACCTGCACATCAATTTTCCCGGCGGTGCGCCGGTAGACGGCCCCTCGGCAGGCGTGGCCATGGCAGTGGTAGCGGCCAGCGCGCTGACGGGCCGGCCGGTGGACGGCCATGTTGCGGTGACGGGCGAGGTTTCCGTGCTGGGCATTGTGAAGCCGGTAGGCGGCGTCCCCAGCAAGGTGGAAGCCGCCGAGCACGCTGGATTGACGACCGTGTTGATCCCATCCGAAAACCAGCTGGAACGTTTCGAACACACGACGATTCAAGTAGTGCCGATCGCCCGATTGGAGGAAGCACTGGAACGAATGCTTTTGCCGCTTCAGGCTGCTCTTCCCGAGAAGGAACCAACGCTTCCGCAGCCTGTTGGCACATCCATTCTGGCAGCGGAAAAGGCGGGAGCCGCTCCTGCCTGCGAAGCCACTCAGACCGTCGCAGCTACCACCGGGGCCCCTTCCTGATAAAAGATCCAGTACCTCCAAAAATGGCCTTGCTTCGAAAGACAATCAAGCAAGGCCACTTGGGCATACAGAGCCTGTTCGTATTGGAACATGAACGCCGTTTTAGCTTATCCCTGGCTTTTTCTGCTTGAGATTTGTTGAAGCCCCGCCTCCTGAACCGACGCGGAACATCCGAAAAGAATTTCCTTTTTTTGAACTTTCCAGTGCGTCTCAAAACGCTGTAAGCTTTCCAAGCCGCCTGTCTCAATGCCTACGGGAATCGGTGGATTATCTTTACGCATAAGCCCCTCCTTTTGAAGTGGATCGTTCAGCTTTTGCCTTGCTTCCCTTTTTATGCAGTTGGGGGCTATTGCAAAAGCGCCGGGGGAGATAAACTCCCCGGGTGCTTTTTGCTTATTTGGATAATTGAGCAAACGATCAGAAGCAGGTAAAAGCACCGTCAATGACGAAATCGCTGCCGGTGGTGAAAGAACTGCTGTTTCCGGCCAGATAAACGGTAATGCCCTGCATCTCCTCCAGCTGATCAAGCCGGTGCAGGGGAGCCATGGCGTTCCATTGAGCGGTCAGGGGCTTCAGACTTTACAGACGATCGGCCTTCCGTCAACGTGGAAAAACGTGTTCCTGAAAGAGTTTGCCAAATTCTATAAGAATAAGACCAGCCAACTGTGTTCTCGCCTTCTCTGAAGGAGCAGAACGTGGGCGCATACGCCATGCCGGTAGTTCACTCTGCCATCGCTTTCTCCAGTTTCTGGGGCGCGTGTACTATCGAATTTTCTTTCCCTAAAAGCATGATATGATCGCCGCTGCCACCGCTCCCACCAAGGATGGTTTTCCCATGTATGACACTTCTGTCGGTTGGAATTTGGTCGTTGACGCATTAAAAAGTCTTGACCAGTTGGTGCAGGCAGGAGAGTTGCGCCGCCATTTGATCGAAAAAAATGGAGGATGTCATGATACTTTTCGCAGATACCATGGCTTGTATGGCGTGTCGGCGGAAAAATTTTCTCAAGCCTACAGGGAAAAACACGAAAAGACTATGAAGCGCTGGAAACGGTAATTCCAACGGCTGTGGGCAAATGGCTCGCCGTTTTTTTCGTTTTTGAATAACAGATCCTATATAGAAGCTGCCCCCAAAGCCGACTCTATTGTTCCTGAAAAACAAAATGAAGCCGGAGGAGTTGGAATGAAGTTCGCCATCTACAGCCGCAAAAGCAAGGCGACCGATAAAGGGTGGATAACATAAAGTCATCAAATATCAGCGTTCCTATTGCTCCACGTTCGTTTTGATAGAAAAAAGCGCCTGCAGGAATGCAGACGCTATAACCGCTATCGGTGACAACGGCTTATTTTCAGAACTTACTTGTTCACGCTGTCCTTCAGGGCCTTACCAGCCTTGAAAACGGGAGCCTTGGAAGCGGCAATCTCGATCTGCTCGCCAGTGCGGGGATTGCGGGCAACGCGGGCGGGACGATTACGCACTTCGAAGGAACCGAAGCCCACGACCTGAACCTTTTCACCGGCGGCCAGTGCTTCGGCGATCACTTCAGTCACGGTGCCCAGCGCCTTTTCAGCGTCCTTCTTGGTAAAACCGGTCTTCTTAACGATAGCAGCAGTCAATTCAGCTTTGTTCATAAATGTGTCCTCCTTTTGTTATCCCACGAATCAGAGGTTCGTGGTTGATTCACGGTCTATGAAAAGCCAACATTTCCCGTCCTTCCAATGAAGACCGTTGTCCTGCTTGCTTTTCCAAGTTCAAGTATACATCGAAATCCCGTAAAGTCAAGTATTTGGCGCGTTTTTGGCCGCATTTGTGGCAGTTTCGGCCGTTGAAAAGCGATCGATAAAGCGATCAGTCGCTTCATTCAGAGCAATATCGGCGCTTTTGCCGCAAAGGCGGGTCACATTGACTGCGTCAAAAAGCATTTCCCCCAGTGCTTTTTCCGGGTCGCGCTTTCGATTCATCGTCTCCCCCACCTTGACCGCAGCATTCCGCACGGCCTGAAGCGCGTCTTCCGCCTCCGGGAACACATAACCGGCCCGTGCGGCCTTTTGCTGCACCTTTCCCGCCCGCATTGTCGGAGAAAGTCCCTTCGAAACGTCGCGCATGGCCTGCTGCGCCGTGGTGATTCCCCGCTGGCGGCGCTTGATGGCTTCCCAGTTTTGGGCGACCTCCTCCGGCGTATCCGCCGACGCGCCGCCGAAAATATGGGAATGGCGCTCCATCATCTTGTGGCAGATGGCGGTGGTCACATCCAGAATGTCGAAATCCCCGTGCTGGCGGCCGATCTCCGCATGGAACACCACCTGCAGAAGCACGTCGCCCAACTCGTCATACATATGATCGGGGTCGTCCTCCCGGACAGCCTGAATATACTCGTAGCTTTCCTCCAGAAGATAAGGCAGCAGGGTTTCGTAGGTCTGTTCCCGATCCCACGGGCATCCCTCCGGGGAACGAAGACGGGCCATGATACGGACAAGATCGTCCATATCATACCGGGTGCGCTGCTCCATGGGCACCGGCGGGATATACACTGCCATCAGATGATCGTACTTTTCCTGACGATCTAACTCCATCAGCGGAATTTCTTCTGCCTGCAGGGTTCCGTCTTCTTCCCGGCCCGTAATCAGCGTAACGGGCAGTTCATCCGGCAAAAGCTCCATCAGCTTCAGCTTACAATCGCCCGCGCATTCCCGGGAATACAGTTCACAAAGCAGCAGTGGCTCGTCCGGGAGCAGCTTGCTTTCTTCCAGTTCGCAGGCGGACATGATCCGAACGTGGCCGCTCTGCCGCTTGATCAGCGAAAGGCAGCAATCCGCCAGACTGACGCCCGGCACGATCCTTAGTTCCAAATCCCACGGTTTCAGCCTTTGCAGAGCAAACACCGTACCGTCAAAAGCCGCGTCGCTGACCACGTAGCACAGGTCGCCCTCCTTCATACGGCTGAACAGCGTTACTGCGGCTGCCTGATGAAAGGCGTCGAAGTCCTCGCACTGTTCGTACAGGTCATCCAGTGTATCGAAGTCGAACCCCTGCTCGGTCAAAAAAGACGCTATCGGGCTGCGGCCCGTCCGAAGCACCAGTTGTTTTGCGTTCCGCATGGCCGCTTCTCCGCCGCGAGTCAGATACTCGGCGCTCCCGGTTCCTAAAGAAACAACGCTCAAAACCGCCACGGTTTATTCCGCTCCTTTCTTCCCCCTGCGAAGCAGAGGCGCAAGGTCGCTCTTCTGTACAGCTCCCGTCAGCAGGGCAAAACCGGCATAAGCGGCAATGCCCACCAATACGATCAGAATCGTCCATAGCCGCCCGGACGGCAGCCAACGGGACAGAAGCATCACCAGCGCGCCCATCAGCGCCGAGGCCAGCGTGGGCTTCAAGAAAATGCTGACCGGCTCCGCTTTCAGGCCGGTATATTTGTGTACGAAATACAGATTCGGCAGCATACTGATGGTATAGCAGGTAATGGACGCAAGGGACGCGCCGTATATATTGATCTGAGGAATGGCGATCAGCGTATAGTTCAGGAAGATCTTGACGCACACGCCTGCCAGCAAGGTTACCATGGGCACCCACTGCTTTTTCAGTCCCTGCAGGATCCCGCTGGTAGCCTGCACCACCGTAAACAGAACAATGGTCACAGCGCTCAGGCTAAGCATATGGCCGGTTTTGACCAGATTGGCTTCTGAAGTAAAATGAAACATCAGGCTGAGCAGCCGCTGGCTCAGCACAGCCATAGCTACGGTGCAGGGCATTCCCACCACAAAGGCCAGCCGAAGCCCCAGAGCGCTCTGACGGCGCATATAATTGCCGTCTCCCCGGGCGATGGCGGCGGAGATCGTCGGCACAAGGCTCATGGAAATTGCGGCGGCTACGGCGGACGGCACGTTGATCAGCGTCAGCACATAGCCGGAATAGCGACCATACAGCGCCGTTGCTTCGTCCGCTTCGATCCCCGCCTGAATCAGCCGCCCCAGCAGCAGACCGCTGTCGATAAAGCCGGAGATCGGTACGATACACGCGCCAATGGTGACGGGAATGCTGAACGCCACCAGCCGCCAAAGGGTGCTTTTCACGCTGCTGACCGGCAGTTCTTCATTTTGGGGAAGTTCGCGAAATTCCCTGCGGTTCCGCAGATAGATGCAGATCATGTATAAAAGCGCCAGCGCCTCGGCAATGGAGGTACCCAGCAATACGCCCGCCACGGCGTAGGAGATCGACACCTTGCTGCCCCAATAAGCCAGCGGCAGCGCGATCAACACCTTGGCCACCTGTTCGATAAACTGAGAAATGGCCGTGGGCACCATATTTTGTTGTCCCTGCATGAAGCCCCGCAGCGCCGACATGGAGCATACCAGCAGCAAGGCCGGGGCGATGGTCACAAAACCGGACTGCGTAGCCGGGTTCTTGGAGCGTACCGCCAACTGGGGACTGAACAAGATCATCAGCAGCATGGCGATGAGTCCCAGCGCCGACAGGAAACACAAGGCGATGCGGAAGGTACGCTTGGCGTTGCGGGGATCGTCCCGCGCCAGCGAATAACTCACCATCCGACTGATTGCCACCGGCAGGCCCGCCGAGGAGATCGCCAGCAGCATATTATAGGTGGGAAAAACCAGCTGATACACGCCCATGCCCGTATCGCTGATCAGCCACGCCAGCGGGATGCGGTGCAGCGCGCCGATCACTTTGCTCACGATTCCGACCACGCTGAGGACCGTCATTCCGCCTACGATGGATTTTTGTGTTTTGCTCAAACGAAGCAGCCTCCATTTCTATCTGATGGGCCCGTCAGCTCAAAAGCGCATGACGGCAGACCGCGTCCGCAAGGCGCGGCTTTTCTGGAAGCGCCTGCCAAAAAAACGGCGGTTATGCCTATTATAAGCGCATAGCCGCCGTTTATCAAGCTTTTACCACGTTTGTCATTGGCTGTTCCATCTTCATTGCTCCATCTGACGGCCCACGATCCCGGCGGCGGTTTCCGCCACCTTCATTTCCGCGTCTCCCATTCGCGCGCCCTGTTCCTTGGAAAGCAGCAGTACCGCGCCGATGGCCTCGCCGTCGGCAATGATGGGCGACACTACCTGAGCGGTATAGCCGTTGATGTCTTCTTCGTTGGTCACAGCCACGATTTTTCCCCCGCCTGCCCGATTGATGGCCACCGTCTGCCGGTTGGCAATTGCCGTTTCCAAATCGGGGCTGATGGGCTTATCCGACAATTCTTTTTTGCTTACGCCGCTGGCCGCTACTACCTGATCCCGATCCACGATGCACGCAATATGACCCATGGCGCGAAAAATGGATTCCGTATAATCCTTGGCGAACGCTGACATTTCCCCGATGGGCGAATATTTTTTCAGAATGACCTCGCCGTCCCGGTCGGTGTAGATTTCCAGAGGATCGCCCTCTCGGATCCTCAGTGTTCTTCTGATCTCCTTGGGGATCACCACGCGCCCAAGCTCATCGATCCTCCGCACAATTCCGGTTGCCCGCATTGTCCCTGCCTCCTTGACGGCTTGCTTCGCGCGTTTTGGCTCTGCCTGCCGTTTTCTCTTTGCAGTGGCTAGTATGGAATTTTGAGGATGCCTTATGCGAGGGAAAGTTTTGGGAATGCCGGGAAGAAAGGGAAAACCGCCTTTGTAGAACCATTCATGATGAGAAAGTTAGGATTGAGGGTGGTATTGTTCAAGAATACAATGAAATCGTATGATCCAAATTGATAGGAAACGCCAGTAGAGAGATTTTCAGGGTTCCCCAGCATCACCAGGCCGGATGTTTCCGGCACCCTTCGGGGAAAAAGCGGCCATACTGGTACTGCAGTACCAGAGCATTTTTGCGGATGAGGTACAGGTGGACGACCGCACCATTGATGTTCAACATCTCAAGGAGAGCGTGTTCCGCGACTTCCCTGCTGCAAAAATGTAATCTTTCATGCAGGATTGGGTATTTTTCTTCATTTTAGAGAAATGCTTCATGGCAATAAAAGTAGCGGCTACTTCAAATATATGGGTGACGCGTTTTTTCAAGCTGTCCACGCAACTGTTGTTTTCCAAGGTGACGGACACGCCGGATGAAATATGCCAGCTGATGAATGGAACCAAGGTGTCAGACGTGCGTGGTGACACCTGCGAATATCTTTCCAGCAGGCTTAAACAGACCCGATGCAACGTGCAATTTCGAACTTCTAGGCCCATTATCCTCATGATGGTAGAACTGGTTGACCGAAATTCGATGATATGCTTCTTCAGCTTTCTCGTTTATGCGAGCGAATACCTAAAAACACCATAAGCGAAAAAATATTCTTCAATGTTAAAAGGAGGTGTAGTCCATGAAACGCTTTCTATCCGTCCTCCTGTTGCTATGCTGCCTGTGCGGCGTGGCGTCAGCCGAAGTCCGCACGCCGGGCACGAAGCTCCGTTTATCAATGAAAGTCATATCAGGATACCTTTCCAGGAAAATGCCCGGGAAAACCCTTGTGGCAAGGGCATTTGATCCACCCTAAGATAAAAGAAAAGCACCAGCCTTTGTATCAAAAGCCGGTACTTAATATGGTGCCGAAGGCGGGACTTGAACCCGCACGGTATCGCTACCAACGGATTTTGAGTCCGTCACGTCTGCCATTCCATCACTTCGGCAAGTACAGAGAATATGTTACCACATTCTGCGAAAAAAAGCAAGGCACTGCGTTCATTTTTTCAGAAAGGATCATTTGGGCGAATGAATGCCAATTCGGCAAAATGTGGAAAGGAAACGCAGAATTTCGGGTGCAAAAAACATTTCCAATGTTCGACAAAATATGTTATACTACCGCGGGGACAATACTAAGGATACCCCATTTGGAAAGGATGAACGGGATTATGGCAAAGGTCAATCATGAACCGATCGTTTTGGACATCAACCACATGATGAGCGATGTTGTCGGTTTCCAGTACGGGATCGACGCTGACCATGTGGACGGCATGGCGCAGGCTGCCGCCGCCGCTCAGCATAATGTGGCACAGAATCGCGGCACCGGCTGGCTGGGCTGGACGGAGTTGCCCTATAATCAAAAGGAAATCGTAGAGAAGATCGAAACTGTGGCCGCTCGCGTCCGCAATGAGTTTGACGCGTTTGTGGTGCTGGGTATCGGCGGCAGCGCGCTGGGCCCCATCGCCATCCAGCAGGCTCTCAATCATCTTCATTATAACGAACTGCCCGCTGAAAAGCGCGGCGGCCCCCGTCTGTATGTGGAAGACAACATCGACCCCGAGCGCATGGCCGCTCTGATGGACGTCATCGACGTAAAGCGCACCTGCTTCAACGTCATCACCAAGTCCGGTGCTACCGCCGAGACCATGAGCCAGTATCTGATCGTTTCTGAAATGCTCAAGAAGGAAGTGGGCGAAGGCTGGGAGAAGCACATCATCGCCACCACTGACCACGAAAAGGGCAATCTGATCAAGCTGGCCAAGGAGCATGGCTTCGAGCTGTTCTATATTCCCTCCAGCGTAGGCGGCCGTTTCAGCGAGCTGAGTCCTGTGGGTCTGCTGCCCGCGGCTGTGTGCGGCATTGACATCCGCGAAATGCTGGAAGGCGCCGCCGCCATGGACAAGCGCTGCCAGAGCGACGACGTGTGGAAGAACCCCGCCCTGCTGGAAGCGGTGCTGCAGTACATCGCCATGCAGGATATGGAGGCTAACATTCAGGTGGTCATGCCTTATGCGGACAGCCTGAAGTACATGGCCGACTGGTTCTGCCAGCTGTGGGCGGAGAGCCTCGGCAAGAACGTGACCCGCAAGGGCATGGCCGTGAACGTGGGTCAGACTCCCACCAAGGCGCTGGGCGTAACCGATCAGCACAGCCAGCTGCAGCTCTACACCGAAGGCCCCTACGACAAGGTCATCACCTTCCTGAAGGTTGGCCAGTTCCGCAACGAATACGAGATCAGCCATGGCTGCGAAGAGTTCCCGGATGTGGCTTTCCTGGGCGGCAAGACGCTGAACGCCCTGATCGACGCGGAGCGCCGCGGCACTGAGTATGCTCTGTATCGTGCAGGCCGCATGAGCCAGACCATCACTCTGCCCGAAGTGAACCCCTACACCATCGGTCAGCTGCTGTTCTTCTTCGAGATGGCGACCGCCTATGCCGGCGAGCTGCTGGATGTGGACGCGTTCAACCAGCCCGGCGTGGAAGGCAGCAAGATCGCCAGCTACGCAGTGCTGGGCAACACGGCCGAGAAGTACGCCAAGAAGGCGGAAGAGATGAAGAGCCGTCCTGCCAGCCGGAAGGAATACGTGCTGTAAAGCAAAGTCTGTTCAAACACGCCGCAGGCCTCCCCCTGCGGCGTGCTTTTCACATTCCCCCATTTTTTCTTTGAAAGGAGAGTCCCCCGCCATGCAAACCGCCTCTTTCCCCCACACCGACCGAACCGTCTCCCGGCTGGGCTTCGGCTGTATGCGCTTCCCCACCATTGAAAAGGACGGGAAGAAGGTCATCGACCGTCCGCAGGCTATCGCCATGCTGCGACACGCCATTGACAGCGGCGTTACCTACGTGGATACGGCCTACCCCTACCACGATGGCGAAAGCGAGACCGTCGTGGGTCTTGCCCTTCAGGATGGCTACCGTGACCGCGTCACACTGACCACCAAACTGCCCCTCTGGCTGCTGGAAACGAAAGCGGATATGCAGCGTTTTCTGGACGAGCAGCTGACCAAGCTCAAGACCGATCATGTGGATTTCTATCTGCTCCATGCCATGGACAAAGAAGCGCTGGAAAAAATGCGCAAGCTGGACTACCCGGAGTTTCTGGAAAAGGCCGTGAAGGCCGGCAAGGTGCGCTATCCCGGCTTCAGCTTTCACGACGATTACAAGACCTTCGTGGAAATTCTGAACGACTACGACTGGAAACTGGCGCAGGTGCAGATGAACGTGCTGGATGGCGACAATCAGGCCACTCTGCAGGGCATCCGGGACGCCGGTAAAAAGGGCGTGGGCGTCGTTATCATGGAGCCCCTACGCGGCGGCGCGCTGGCCCACCCGCCGAAAGAAGCCGCTGCGCTGTACGAAGCCTTCCCGGAGAAGCGTTCCGCCGTGGAATGGGCTTTCCGCTACCTGTATGATATGCCCGAGGTGGTCACCATCCTCAGCGGTATGAGCACCATGGAGCAGCTGGACGACAACCTGCGCATCTTTGCCCATGCAGAAAAGACCTGCATGAATGACACGGAAAAGAAGTTAATCGCCGATGTGAAGGCCGCCTATCTGGGCCGTATGAAGACCGGCTGCACCGGCTGCCGTTATTGCCAGCCCTGCCCGCGGAACGTCCACATTCCCGATATTTTCCATGCTTGGGACGAGTCTCTGATGTTCGACCGCCCGGAGACGCTGAAAAGGAGCATGGCGCGCCGTCAGGAAAACAAGGAAGACCCCTCTCAGTGCGTGGCCTGCGGCAAGTGTGAAAAGGCCTGCCCCCAGCATCTGCCCATCGTTAAGCTGCTGAAAGAGGCGGATCAGGCCGCGAAAGCCTGACTGGACCACCTTCCGTACAACTTTAGAAACAGCAAGACCCCGTTTCGATCCATTTGGAAAGAAACGGGGTCATTCTTTTTTTCAACAGCCAAACCTCAGGCCATGCGCTCGGCCAGCTTTTCACCGCCCAAAACGTGGAAGTGAATATGCTTGACCGTCTGGCAGGCGTTATCACCACAGTTATTGACGATGCGGTAGCCGCCCTCTTCCAATCCCAATTCCTTGGCCACCTTGGCGCAGGTGCGCAGGCAGGCCGCCAGCTGATGATCCGTCAGGTCGGCGTTATGCGCTACGTCCGGCGTATGCTGCTTGCTCACCACCAGCACATGTACCGGCGCCTGCGGAGCGATGTCGTAAAAGGCGTAGGTATCCTCATCCTCATAAACCTTTTTGGAGGGAATTTCTCCCGCCATGATCTTGCAAAACAGACAATCCTGCATCTTAAAACCTCCCTTGATTTCTGCCGGAAAAAGATTTTCCTTTCCGTTTTTTCATTCCACAGTCGCGCCGCGCATTCCTTCTTCGGTCAGGGATTCCAGACGCACGTTCACGATTTGGCCGCTTTCGCCGCCATCCACCAGCACATGGATGTATTCGGGCGTGTAGCCGGTCATGCTACCGTCCGGAGCTTGGTCTTCCAACAGCACCGGCACAATTTTTCCCAAAAACTGCTCCCGGTACTGCCGAGCCAGTTCGTCCCCTGCAGCGATCAGCTGCCGCACCCGTTCTGCCTTCACGTTTTCGGGCACCTGATCGTCCATAACGGCGGCGGGGGTCCCCTCCCGGGGGCTGAAGGGAAACACATGCAGCTTGGCAAAGCCGATTTCTTGGCAGAAAGCGACGGTTTCGGCAAATTCTTCTTCCGTTTCGCCGGGAAAACCGACGATCACATCGGTGGTAAAGGCGGCCAGCGGCCATGCCGTGCGAAGACGGGCCGCCGCCTGACGGAACTGCTCGGTGTTGTAACAGCGTTTCATCCGCCGCAGCACCGCGTCACTGCCGCTTTGCAGGGCCAGATGAAACTGGGGGCACACTGGCGCACATTCTGAAAGCGCCTGCACGAATGCTTCCGTAGCTACCCGTGGCTCCAGCGAACCCAGCCGAATCCGACTCACGCCCGGCACACAGGCAGCCTTCACCGCTTCGGCCAGCCCCGGTTTTCCATCCAGATCGCGGCCATAGCTGGTCAGATGGATGCCGGTGAGCACCAGTTCCTGAAATCCGGCCTTTGCCAGTGCCGCTGCTTCTTCCGCTATGGCGGAAAGGGGCCGGGAACGAATACCGCCCCGAACCGAGGGGATGATGCAGTAGGTGCAATGATTATCGCAGCCCTCTTGAATTTTCATCACCGCGCGAGTATGACCTTCGTGGCTGCGGATGGACAGCAGCTCGTAGGGGGCGTTTTCAATGCCTTCCACCGCCACCATCTGGATATTTTCCGCAATAGCCTGTTCCAGCAGTTCCACGACCCGCGCCCGATACTGGGTGCCGAGGATCAGCCGTGCGCCCGTTTCGCGAAGCTGCTCGCCCATGCGCTGGGCCAGACAGCCTGTGACGACCACATCCGCCTGCGGATTACGGCGGCGGCAGCGCCGGATGAGCTGCAAACTCTTTTTATCGCCGGTGCCCGTCACCGTGCAGGTGTTGACCAGATAAACATCCGCGGGCGACCCGTTCGGCACGATACGGTAGCCATGTCGCTCAAAAGCCTCCAGCATGGCCTCGGTGTCGTATTGATTCACCTTGCAGCCCAGCGTAACGGCTGCGACGGTTTTCACCATGATTGTTTTCCTTCCTTGCATTGGTTTACATTTCGCCCATGGCCGTACAGAGAGCGGCAAGGGCGCAAAGCCCCGCCGTCTCCGTGCGGAGGATTCGCGGGCCCAGCGTTACGCTTTGCGCGCCCAGCGCGGCAAGGCGCTGCTGTTCCGCTTCGTCGATGCCGCCCTCCGGGCCGATCACGATCAGCACCCGCTTGAGTTCGTCATGGGACTGGCGGTATTTCTCCACTGCCTTGCTCAGCGGCAGGGCGTGTTCCTCCTCCCAAGCCACCAAGATCAGGTCGAAGGGTTCTTCTTCCAGCCGTTTTAACGCCTTTTCAAACGAGACGGCTCCGCGCACCTCCGGCACATGAGCGCGTCCGCTCTGCTTGGCGGCTTCCAGCGCGATGCGGGAAAGACGCTCCTGTTTTTTCGGGTCGTTTTTCCCAAGCCGGGCCACACTGCGCAGCATCTCCACCGGCCAAATTTCCCACACGCCCAGTTCCGTGGCCTTCTGAGCAATCAGTTCCAGCTTATCCGCCTTGGGAAGGCCCTGCCAGAGAACTGCTTGTGCCGTCGCTTCCGGCGAAGGGCACAGGGCCGTGACGCGGGCCCGTGTTCCCTCGGCGGAGACATCCGTCAATACTGCGTCATAGCGGTTTTCTCCGTCGATCAGCTGTACCGGCTCGCCGGGGCGCAGACGAAGCACCTTCGACGCGTGAGCGCTTTCCTCTTTGCCGAGGAGAATTTCTTCGCCCACGCCGGATATTTTTTCTTCGGTCACAAAACGATGCATCGGTCAGGCCTCGTTTTTCAGGCACAGAGCGACCCACTCGCCCTTTTCGATGCGGTCCACCTGACGGTAGCCCGCCTCCTTGGCAGCCTTCTGCACGTCCGCTTCCCTTTCCCGGATGATACCGGAACAGATCAGCAGACCGCCCTTCACCAGATGACGGGTCATGGGGCCGGCCAGCATACAGATTGCGTCGGCCACGATGTTGGCCACAGCCACCTCGCAGGGCATGGCTTCGCTCTTGCACAGGTCGCCCACCACCACGCGCACCTGCTTGGTCACGTGGTTCAGCTCTACGTTTTCTTTCGCTACCTTCACCGCGTCCGGGTCGATGTCGATCGCCAGCACGTTCTGCGCGCCCAGCTTGGCCGCGGCGATGGCCAGAATGCCGCTGCCGGTGCCCACGTCCATCACCCGAAGGCCGGGCTTCAGGCAGCGTTCCAACAGCTGCATACACATATTGGTGGTCTCATGGGTGCCGGTACCAAAGGCCATGCCGGGATCCAGCTCGATCACCAGATCGCCGGGCTGGCTCACATATTTCTCCCACGTGGGCTTCACCACCAGATGGGAGCCGATGCGGAAGGGCTTGTAGTTCTTCTTCCATTCCTCGGCCCAATCCTCGTCCTTGACATTTTCCTCGTCCACCCGGAGCGTACCCATCTCTACGCCGAAGCTGTCCGTCTTGAGTTCTTCCAGCCGGGCTTTCAGATCTTCCACCGTCTGCTGTTCGTGCTCGTCCCGCGCAAACCAGCCCTTCACCAGCACATCCTCGGGCATATCCTCCAGCAGCTTTTTATCGTACAACTCCCAATAAACGCCGGGCTTGTCCGGGTCGGGCACATCCGCCCGGTCTACGATTTCCGTTCCCGACGCGCCCAGTTCCATCATCAGCTCGCTCAAAAGATCCGCGCCATCGGTGGTGGTATGCACAATGATTTCACGCCACTGCATGTTTCGCCATTCCTCCTCTTGGGAAGGGCGGCCCTTTGCCGCTTTTCCCACTGCCCCATCTTTCCAAAAGGCAAAATATTTCATGATTATCGTAATGCATTTCGTTCTTTTTTTCAAGGGATAATGCAAAAGAAAGCCGTCGTTGTTTCACGGGGCTTTTCGTGCTATACTGTGGCTCGTTTCCCATTCGGAGATCGAAGGAGGCGTTGCAAATGGCTTATCGTTTTGAACCGGCAAAACCCGAGGAGGTTCCGGGCGTATTTTCCCTGTTTGTCCGGCGGGTGGCATGGATGAAGGAAAAACACATCTGTCAGTGGGACCAGTACTATCTCGACGTTTACCCGCTCTCTTACTATCAAAGCCAGCAGGAAAAGGGACGGCTGTATGTTTTGAAAGAGAAAGAACGGATTGCCGGGGCCGTCGTGCTGCTTTCGGCTGACGATCGCTGGCCGGACGGGCAAAGCGCCTCCGCGTTTTATCTTCACAATCTGGTTACCGACCCGTACGTAAAAGGGGTCGGACGGGAGCTGCTCCGGGAGTCAGAAGCGCTTGCCCTTCGTCAGCAGAAACGATTTTTGCGGCTGGACTGCTCTATTTACAGTGTTTTTTTGAATCACTACTACGAAAGCGCCGGTTTCCATCTGGCTGGGCGCTGCAAGGAAGGCCCCTATGAGGGCAACCTGCGGGAAAAGGCGCTTTTCTAAAGGAGGGTGAACCTCATGCCGCAAATGACCAAAGGCGGAAAATTTATTTTCGGAAAATCCCTTCTTCGGGAAGACGGCTCCCTTCAGCTTCCCCCGCAGGCCGTGGAGGAATATCAGATTGCATCAGAAGGGCGAGTCTATCTTTTCACGGGCAGCCGAATCACAGGCGGCTTTTGCGTCACCCGCAAAGGGCTGCTGCTGCCGTCGAAGCTTGGGCACATTTTGACGGATATGCCCGCCCTGATGGATTATACCGCCGGGGAAGGCGCGTTTCTGCCTTACAAAGGGCGCTGGTACGGCTGGACGGCCATTTCTCCCGATGGAATGCTGACGCTTTCCGAACCGACGATGCAATTTCTGAAATTGGCTCCGGGAATGGAACTGCTTTCCATCCGCAGCAGCGATATCGCCTTTACCATGGGATCCAAAGGCCCGCTTCTGGAAAAGGCGGCAAACTATCCGGGCGAGATTCCCGTATTCTGACAAAAGCACCTTTCATTTCACATTTTTATATAGAAAGAATCCCCGGCGGAGCTGTTAGAAACTCCGCCGGGGATTTTGCGTCAGTCTTTCTTCTGACCGTAATAGGCATTGGGGCCGTGCTTGCGCAGAAAGTGCTTATCGAGCACATACTGCGGCGCGGGCTGAGCGTCCGGGGCGATCTGCGTGGTGTAGACCGCCATTTTTGCTACTTCTTCCAGCACGACCGCGTGATACACCGCCTGTGCCGCGTCCTTGCCCCATGTGAAGGGGCCGTGGTTGCGGCAAATGGCTCCGGGTACATGGACAGGATCCAGTTCTCGCTGGCGGAAGGTCTCCACGATCACCAGCCCGGTATTGCGTTCATAGTCTTCTTCCACTTCCTGCTCCGTCAGACTGCGGCAGCAGGGAACCGGGCCGTAGAAGTAGTCCGCGTGGGTCGTTCCATAGGCGAGAATATCCCGTCCGGCCTGCGCCCAGCCCACGGCATAGGGGCTATGCGTATGGACGATGCCGCCGATCTCCGGGAACGCCTTATACAGTTCCAGATGGGTCTTGGTATCCGACGAGGGATTCAGTTTGCCATCCACCACCTTGCCGTCCAGATCCAGCACCACCAGATCGTCCGGGGTCAACTCGTCGTAGGAAACGCCGGAGGGCTTGATGACCACAAGTCCCCGCTCCCGGTCGATGCCGGAAACGTTGCCCCACGTATACGTTACCAGTCCCCGGTGAGGAAGCTCCATATTGGCTTCATAAACCGCATGTTTCAGTTTTTTCAGCACGAGTAATTCCTTCTTTCCATGATAAACGATGGTTTCAAACCTTCAGGGCCGAAACGGCTGCCCGCTCGGCAGAGAGCCCTGCTTCAAAGCGCTGCGCATAGACCGCGAAGCCCTGCACATCCTCGGAGTCGGGTTCGATGGTCACGCTGTTGGCCCCGGCAAAGACGTGATGGGCAAGGTAATCCTCCAGTGTTTCGTCCGTTTCGCGATGCACCCGGTAAGCTGCCAGCAACGCCATGCCCCAGGGGCCGCCTTCACCGGCGGTCTCCATCACAGAAACCGGCGTGTTCAGCGCCCCGGCCAGCAGCTTTTGAGCGGTTCCGGGGGTCTTGAAGAAGCCGCCATGTCCCAGCAGGGAATCCATGCGCACGTTTTCCCCGGCCAGAATATCCATGCCCAACTTCAGCGTCACCATAGCGCCGTACACCAGCGAACGGGCGCAGTTGGCAAAGCTGAAAGAAGTGTCGGGCAGGCGAACCATCATGGGGCGGCCTTCCTCCATGCCGGTGATAGGCTCGCCGGAAAGATAGCTGTAGTGCAGCACCCCGCCGCAGTCCGCTTCGCCTTTCATGGCAGCGTTGAACAGGGTGGTGTATACGTCGCCCTTCTTGATTTCAAGCCCTGCTGCGCCCGCAAAGCCATAGAGCATATCCGCCCATGCGTTGATGTCGCTGGTACAGTTATTGCAGTGAACCATGGCCACCGGCTTGCCGGAGGGGGTCGTGACCATGTCGATCTCCGGGTAAACCTTGCTCAGGGGCTTCTCCAGCACGATCATGGCGAATACGGACGTACCCGCGGACACGTTACCCGTGCGGACGGCCACGCTGTTGGTGGCGGCCATGCCCGTGCCCGCGTCGCCTTCCGGCGGGCAGAGCGGTACGCCCGCTTCCAGCTGGCCGGTGGGATCCAGCAGCTTCGCGCCTTCTTCCGTCAGCGTACCCGCTTCCTCGCCCGCATTCAGCACCTGAGGCAGAATCTCCCGCAGCTTCCAGCCAAAATGCAGGGGGGCAACCTTTTCATCGAAAGCATCCGCCATGTGGCTGTCATAATCCAGTTTATCGCTGTCGATGGGGAACATGCCGGAAGCGTCTCCCACGCCCAGCACCTTCCGGCCCGTCAACTTCCAATGGACATACCCGGCCAGCGTGGTCAGGAAGGCCACGTCTTTGACATGGGGTTCTTCATTCAAAATAGCCTGATACAGATGAGCGATGCTCCAGCGCTGGGGTACGTTGAACTGAAACAGTTCGGTCAGGTCCTCGGCAGCTTTCGCCGTCATGGTATTGCGCCAAGTGCGGAAAGGGGTCAGCAGCTTGCCCTGCGCGTCAAACGGCAGATAACCGTGCATCATGGCGGAGACGCCGATTCCCGCAAGACGGGTCAGTTCCACGCCGTACTGCTGTTTCACATTTGCGCGCAGGTCGGCGAACGCGTCCTGAATCCCCTGCCACACGTCTTCCATATGATAAGTCCACACGCCGTTTTCCAGCCGGTTTTCCCAATCGTAAACGCCCATGGCCGCCGGGGCGTGAGTTTCGTCGATCAGAACCGCCTTGATGCGGGTAGAGCCCAGTTCAATACCCAGACAGCACTCGCCGCGGCGGATGGCATTTTCCTGCGTCGTCATGGTCAAAATCCTCCTGTGTCGTTTGCATTCGGTTTTGTAAGAATATTCTCTATCCTCTTCGTCATTTCCTGCCTGCCGGTAAAAAACGTTTCGGGCAGGTTCTTGCCGAAAAAACGCGGCTGTGCTATACTGACGCGCGTCAATGGTTCTGGAAAGGATGATTTGGGTGAAGCCCTCGTTTTTTGTCAAGGATAAGGATTTTTACAAAACGCTGGTGCGCCTGTCGCTGCCGGCGGCGCTGCAGTCGCTCATCTCCCTGCTGGTGCTGATGGCGGACAACGTGATGGTGTCCCGTTTCCATGCGGAAGCTCTGGCCCCGGTCTCGCAGGCCAACAGCGTCAGTACCTTTGTGACGGCGGCGCTGTCCGGGCTGGGCGGCGGCGCGATGGTGCTGATCTCCCAGTACTGGGGCAAGCGGGACACGGAATCCGTCAAGCGGGTGTTCGCGGTGACGGCCTCCGTCTGCCTGCTGTTCGCGGCGGTGATCGTATCGGTCATCGAGCTTTTCCCCCACGCGGTGATCTCCGTGGTGCTGGACCGGCAGGAGGCCGCGCTGACCCCCATCGCCATTTCCTATCTGCGTATCGCCTGTCTGGCCTATCTGCCGCTGGCCCTGTCCAGTGCGCTGACGGGCTGTCTGAAGGGCGTGGAAGTGGTTAAGATGACGCTGTACGCCGCGGTGATCTCCCTGCTGTCCAACGTATGCCTGAACGCGTTGCTGATCTTCGGCCTGTTCGGCCTGCCCGCGCTGGGCGTTCAGGGGGCGGCCATTGCTACGGTAGCGGCCCGTATCATCGAACTGGCCGTCATCTGGGTCTACTGCTTCCGGGTGCAGAAGGCGATCTCCATCCAGCCGAAGGAGCTGCTCAAACATGAAAGCTGGGCTTGGCGGGACTATGCCAAATTCGGTCTGCCAGTGGGTCTGACCGATGCACAGTGGGCGCTGGTGGGGCTCCTAAAAATGGCCATCATCGGCTATCTGGGCAAAACCATGATGAGCGCCATGAACATCACCGACACCATGATCAACCTGGGTACCATGTTCACCTTTGCGTTGGCGGGCGGCGCGTGCGTGCTGGTGGGCAAGGCCGTGGGCGCCGGGGACTATGCCCGGGCGCGCCAGTATTCCCAGACCATTCAGGTGCTGTTCGCCTGTGTGGGCGTGGTGATGTGCACCATCGTATTCAGCCTGCGCAGGCCCTTCATTTCCCTCTACGGGCAGGAACAGGACGTAGTGACGCTGGCCTCTCAGATGATTGCCATCGGCGCGGTAACGCTGCTGGGTACCACCTATCACGCCTCCTGCTTTGTGGGCATCAACCGGGGCGCGGGCGACAGCCGTTTCGTGATGACCGTGGACATGATCTGCGGCTGGCTGGTGGTGCTGCCGCTGACCTATCTGGCCGCGTTTGTCTGGAAACTGCCCCTGCCGCTGGTGTTCCTCTGCACGAGGATCGACCAGTGCTTCAAATGGATCATTGCCATGGTGCGGCTCCGGGGCGACCGATGGATCAAGAACGTCACCCGGCCTTAACGTTCAAGTGCAAAATATGTCCATAAATTGAGCTATGAATGACTTGAGTCTTCATAGCTCGTTTTGTATAATGACGGTGAATAAAAGGAGCGGTATTTCAATGACATAACGGCTTTTGAAATGTCGCGCCATTAAAAGCACAGGAGGTGCAGACCTTGATTCGTGTAACGGTATACAATGAAGGTCTTCATGAAAAAACGTCCGACTCGGTTCGTGCCGTCTATCCCGAAGGAATCCACGGCGCGCTGAAAAAAGGACTGGAAAGCGACGAGATCAGCGTCCGCACGGTCACGCTGGATGATCTGCCCGACGGCCTGAGCCAGCAGGTGCTGGACGAGACCGATGTACTGATCTGGTGGGGCCACATGGCGCATGAGAAAGTGCCCGACGAAGTGGTGGATCGGGTGCAGCAGTCCGTGCTGAAGGGCATGGGCGCGATCTTCCTTCATTCCGGCCATCATTCCAAGCCTTTCCGCCGCCTGATGGGCACGACCTGCAACCTGACCTGGCGCGAGGATTCCGAGCGTGAGCTGGTGTGGGTCTGCAATCCTTCTCATCCCATCGCGCAGGGAATCGGCCGCTTCATCAAGATCGATCACGTGGAGACCTACGGCGAGCCCTTCGATATTCCCGAACCTGACCAGCTGGTCTTCATCGGCAACTACGAGGGCGGTGAAGTGTTTCGCTCCGGCTGCTGCTTCTTCCGCGGCAACGGACGCATTTTCTACTTCCAGCCCGGCCACGAAGAATTCCCGATCTACTATCAGCCGGAAATTCTGCAGGTCATCCGCAACGCCATCCACTGGGCGGCTCCCATCCGCCGTGTGGGCGCGCTGGAATGCCCCCATGTAAAGAAACCTCTGGAAAACGACTAAAGGGAGGAACAGGATCATGGCTCTTGATATGAACAACTTCAGCACCGACATGACGGAAAAAGAGGCCGTTTACAGCGAGAAGAAGCTGCGTATCGGCATCATCGGCACCGGCGGAATCGCCCACAGCCACATCAAGGCTTACCTGCATCAGCCCGACGTGGAGATCGTGGCCGCCTGTGACCTGATCCCCGGCAAGGCCGAAAAGTTCCTGAAGGAATACGAAGTCGAGGCCCCCACCTTCGAGGACTACAAGAAGATGATCGACACCGTGCCCATGGACGCCGTCAGCGTTTGCGTGTACAACCGCAACCACGCCGTGTGCACCATCTACGCTCTGGAGCATGGCCTGAACGTGCTGCTGGAGAAGCCCATGACCGTCACGCTGGACGAAGCCGTGGAAATCTGCAAGGCTGAAAAGAAGAGCGGCAAGATCGTGTCCGTCGGCTTCCAGCCCCGTCTGGACGCCAACATGAAGATGATCAAGAAGATCGTCGAGTCCGGCGAACTGGGCCGCGTGTACTACATCCAGACCGGCGGCGGCCGCCGTCACGGCATCCCGGTCAGCTGGTCCGAGACCTTCATCGAAAACGACAAGGCCGGCATTGGCGCTGTGGGCGACATTGGCTGCTATGCGCTGGATATGGTGCTGAACGCCATCGGCTATCCCAAGCCCCTGACCGTCACCGGCCGCGCCAGCGACTTCGGCGGCAAGACCCCCGAAGCTTACGCCGCTGTGGGCAAGCCCGAGTGCGCCAAGAAGTTCTCCGTGGATGACTTTGCTTCCGCTTACATCCGTCTGGACGGCGATGTGATCGTGGACTTCCGCATTTCCTGGTATATGCACATGGACACCACCGGCGATACCCTGATTCTGGGCACCAAGGGCGGCCTGCGCATTCCCTCCACCGAGTGCTGGAACGGCAGCTTCAACAAGCCCATGACCCTGTATCACGATGTGGCCGGCGCTCCCGTGGAGACCACCATTCCTCTGATCGAGGACAAGAGCGACCTGTGGGACAAGAAGATCCGCTCCTTCCTGGACGCCATCATCACCGGCGGCAAGGCTCCCGTGCCCACCAGCCAGATTCTCTACAATCAGGCCATCATCGACGGTATCTTCAAGTCCAATGAGATCGGCCACGAAGTGGAGATCAACATCCCTGAAATCTGATCGCTCTGTAAAAAGGAGAAATCGCTATGAATTTTCCCATTGGTCTGCAACTCTATTCCGTCCGTGAGGATCTGGAAAAGGATTTTGAAGGCACCCTGCGCAAGGTAAAGGCGCTGGGCTATGACGCGGTTGAGTTTGCCGGTCTGTTCGGCCACGGCGCGGAAGAAGTTCGGAACCTGTGCAAAGAGATCGGCCTCATTCCCCTGTCTGCCCACGTTCCCTTTGTGGATATGATGAACGATCCCGACGGCGTGCTGAAGGTGTATGCCGATATCGGCTGCAAATTTGTCGTGATCCCCTATCTGACCGAGGAATACCGTCCCGGCCAGCCCAAGTTCCAGGAAGTCATCGACGGCGCGAAGCTGCTGGGCAAGAAGGCGAAGGAACTGGGAATGCAGCTGTGCTACCACAACCACGACTTCGAATTTGTGAAGCTGAACGGCGAATACGCGCTGGACATCCTTTATAAGGAAGTTCCCTCCGATATTCTGGAGACCGAAGTGGACACCTGCTGGGTCAAGGTGGCCGGGGAAGACCCCGGCGCCTACCTGCGCAAGTACACCGGCCGCGCTCACATTGTGCATCTGAAGGACTTCTCCGGCGAAAAGAGCGAGCATATGTACGCTCTGATCGGCATTGACGACGACAAGAAGGAAGAAGAATCCAACAAGTTCGAATTCCGTCCCGTCGGCTATGGCAAGCAGGACTTCCCCGCCATTCTGGCTGCTGCCAAGGATGCGGGCGCGGAATGGGTCGTTGTGGAGCAGGATCAGCCCAGCATGGACAAGACGCCCATGGAATGCGCTGAAATGAGCATCAACTACCTCAAGTCTTTGGCCTGAGCCTCTCTGAGCATTTTACGGTACTGAATCGGCGTCATGTTCATATGCCGCGCAAAAGCGCGGTTGAAGGAACGGATCGTCGAAAAGCCGGCATCTTCCGAGATGTCGGCTATTTTTTTATCGGTATCGTTCAGAAGGTCGCAGGCCCGGTTGACCCGCAGCAGGTTGACATACTCGCTGAACCCCATGCGCAGTTCCCGGCTCAAGAGTCTGGAAACGTAGAACCGGCTCAAATGCATTTCTTCCGCCACAGTTTCCAATTCCAGCGGCCCGGAGGCATTGCGGCTGCAGTACTCCAGAATGCTGTGCAGCGTGGAATTGCCGCTCTCCAGCTTTTTGCGCAGGGAAAGCTGGGGCAGCAGACGGCACATCATCATGGAAAGGCTCCCGGCAATCATGGTGTCCCGGTATTCCCCTTCCGCCGAAAAAGCCTGATGAATATACGGGAACAGTTCCTGCGCCTCCGCGAACGTGTTGTGCTCCGGGATGTAATCCCGGAAGGTGCTGCTCAGCCCGAAGAACAGCTCCGGTCGGACAATCAGAATATAGTACTCACCGGGATGGCAGGACTCATAAAAGTGAATCTGATTGGGAAAGCTGATGAACAGCGAATCCTTACAGATGCTTTCACAGTTTCGGTCTGCGTGGGCCACGGCCTCCCCTTCCGCCACATAGATGATCTCGATCTCCTTGTGCAGATGGGGAGCGTCGCCAAGCTTATGAGAAAAGATCAACTGGGCCGGAAGGGACTTTTTTTCGTAAAACGCGCTGCGCATCTATGTCGGCTCCCTTGCGTTCAATCTCCGAAACGCCGCTGCGTTTCGCCTTATGATTATAGAAGCAAAACGGATGGTTTGCAAGGCCGGGCGCTCCCCTGTCCGCAGCGCCGTGGGAAAAAGCACTTTCCCATTGCCATTCCTTTTTCTTGCTGTTACAATGAATGTCAGGCAAAACAGAGGAGGGTTTTTCAATGCATCAGAAGAAGACCGGCTGGCTGCAAAGCTGGTTCGGCGTACAGGACATGACGGTTGGCCGTCCCATGGACAGTCTGGTTCGTTTTTCGATTCCCCTGCTGGTGGGCAATTTGGCCCAGCAGCTCTACAATACGGTGGATTCCATTGTGGTCGGACAGTATATCGGCGATACGGCGCTGGCGGCCGTCGGCACCGCCGGGCCCATCCTAAACCTGCTGCTGGTTCTGTTCATGGGCATCGCCACGGGCGCCAGCATTCTATCCGCCCAGTATTTCGGCGCGCACGATCGGGAGACCCTGAGCCGGGTGGTAGGCGCGTCCATTCTGCTGACGGTCATCAGCGGTCTTTTCATGACCTTTGTGGGCTATTCCCTGTCCCCATGGCTGATGTCGCTGGTATCGCCGCCCCCAGACGTGCTGGAAGGGGCCGTCATCTACCTGCAGATCATCTTCATCGGCATTCTGGGCGGCGCGGCCTACAACATTCTGGCCGGTGTGCTGCGCGGGCTGGGCGACAGCCTGATGCCGCTAATCTCTCTGCTGGTGGCCAGCCTTCTGAACATCGTGCTGGACATTCTGTTCGTCAGCCAGTTCCGCATGGGCGTAGCGGGCGTGGCCTGGGCGACCATTATCGCGCAGGCCGTGTCCGGAGTCATGTGTCTGGTTCGCCTGTGCCGGATGCGCCGTGTGGTGGACGTGAACCGGCAGACGCTGAAACCCGACTGGTCCATTATTAGGCGGCTGTGTTCGCTGGGGGTTCCTGCTGGCATTACACAGGCGATTTTTTCCCTTTCCGCTATTATCGTCCAAAGTCTGACCAATTCCATGGGCACGTCCGTCATTGCTGCCAGTGTGGCCGTCATGCGTGTGGACGGCTTTGCCATGATGCCCAACTTTACCTTCGGCACTGCCGCCACCACCTATGTAGGGCAAAATATCGGTGCGCGCCGGGCAGATCGGATCCATCAGGGCACGAAAGACCTGATGCTGCTGGCGCTCAGCGTGGCTGCCGTACTGGTGCTGTGCATTTTGCTCTTCGGGCATAACCTGATCGGTCTGTTCACCACTACAGAGGACGTGCTGGCCATCGGACAGCGGGGACTGCATTGGCTTGCCGTGGGGTATCTGTGCTTTGCGGTCAGCCAAGTACTGCAGGGCGAAATGCGCGGCGCGGGCGAAACCATGATCCCCATGTGGATCAGCATCATTTCCACCGTGATCCTGCGGATGCCCCTCGCCTATCTGCTGGCCTACCTGACCCGTTCCGACGTATGGCCCAACGGCAACCCGGATATGCTTTACGCTTCCTTGCTGCTGTCCTGGGTCAGCAGTATGCTGATGACCATCGTCGCCTACCGTGCGGGCTGGTGGCGGCGAAAACTGCCGGACGACTTGAAGGAAACATTGTAATTCCAGAAAAAATAAAAACCC